>Ga0335074_10013639_pt1 | contig 11421 bp, 4 predicted proteins | sample Lox_Sample_23_FD_206715 | JGI IMG/M metagenome (GOLD analysis project Ga0335074, IMG submission 206715) | Soil microbial communities from Loxahatchee National Wildlife Refuge, Florida, United States - Lox_Sample_2.3 | ecosystem: Environmental > Terrestrial > Soil > Wetlands | place: USA: Florida...
GACCTTGAAGCCGGGAAGTAATTCCCTGAGTGGGCCCGGCGGCTGTTTTGTCTCAACCGGATGGGGAAGATCAGCTTCACTTTTCGGAAAGGTGATGGGCAGCTTGCCGGAGGGATTCACATCGCCAAAGAGAATCGCTGCGATGGCGTTGGCGCCGCGAATGCCGGGATACCAGGACTCGAGGACCGCGCTGACGCGATCGAGCCACGGCATGGTGACGGCCCCCCCGGTTTCGAGAACCACGATGGTGTGGGGATTGGCGGCTGCGACCGCATCGATGAGCGCATCCTGATCGTTCGGCAACGACAGGTCGGGCAGGTCGGCGCCCTCCGATTCGTGCTGAACCGCGAAGACAATGGCGACGTCGGAGGACTTCGCGAGAGTTGCGGCGGAAGCCGGATCGGTCCCGGGATCGAAAGCGACCTTCACCTGGGGAGCGCGCTCGCGAATCGCGTCGAGTGGGACTGAGCGGTGGTAGACCCACTCCGAGAGCAGCGAGAGTATCTCGCCGCTGTGCCCACCAGGCGGCGGAACTGCGTTGCCACCAGCGGCGTCGACCTGCGCCGAACCTCCACCCGAGAGCACACCCACATCGGCGTGGCCTCCAATAACCGCGATGGATTTAATCGACGCCGCGTCGAGCGGCAACTGCTCCTGAGCGTTCTTTAGAAGTACGGCCCCTGCCTCCTCTACCTGCTGTGCAATTTTGAAACCGTGCATCACATCGACCACCTTCGGATGAGGTGGATCGTCGATGATGCCCGTTGCGAATTCGGTCCGCAGAACTCGGTGGAGCATCTGATTGAGTTCGGCCTCGGATACTTCGCCGCCTTGTACGGCTTTTTTCAGGGGCTCGCCGAAGTAGTCGTTGCCGGGCATTTCAATATCGAGCCCGGCTTTCGCAGCCTTGACGGTCGAGTGGGTTCCGCCCCAATCGGAAACGACGAAGCCTTTGAAGGCCCAGTCCTGGTCGAGCACATCGTGCAGGGTGTAGTCGTTTTCGCAGGCGTAGGTGCCATTGATCAGGTTGTAGGAGCACATCACCGCGCCGACGCCGGAGTCGCGAATGCCGATTTGAAATGCCAGGAGATCGCTTTCGCGCATGGCGCGCTTGCTGATGACGGAATTGACAAAGTTGCGGCCGTTTTCCTGATCGTTGACCGCATAGTGCTTGATGTCGCCGATGATGTGCTGATCCTGCTCGCCTTTCATTTCCTGCCCAACCAGGGTGCCGGCCAGGATCGGATCCTCTCCCTTGTACTCGAAGGTACGGCCGTTGCGCGGCTCGCGCGTGAGATTCACGCCTCCACCCAGCGACATATTGAAGCCCTGGTCGCGGAGTTCTGTTGCGATCAGCGCTCCATATTGATAAGCGACTTTCGGATCCCAGCCTGCAGCCTCAGCCACACCAGATGGCAGTGCCGTGGAGTACCGGCTCCGCTGGCCGCCACGAGCAACACCCACCGCGGCGTCGGACATCTGCAGATCGGGAATGCCAAGCCGCTGGATACCGGGAATAAATCCAGCGCCGCCGAGCGAGCGCACCACAGGGCCGGAATCGCTTCCGGCGAAAAGTGCGCGCCAGCCCAGTCCGTGGAGCAGCTGGATTTTCTCGTCGAGGGTCATCTGCTGGATGACAAGATCGGCACGCTGATCCGGCGAGAGGCTCTTGTCCTGCCAGGGGCCTTTGGGCGGCGGTGGTTGCTGCGGCCCAAATTGCGCGAACGTCGAAACGGCCGCCAGCAGAAAGCTCATTGGGACAACGATGCGGAACGCTCTCCGCAAAAGGATGAACGGATTCATAGCGGTTACTCTCTTCCTTGCGATTGACATAGCGCGCTAGTTGCCCCCGGACTTTGCTGTGCTCGAACTGCTAGAGGTCTGGGTTGCCAGACTCTCAACGAGATCGAGCTGCTTCTTCCATGGATCGGGCTCAGACACCGGCCCGCGGAGCGTGAAGTCGATCAGCTCGTCTCTCGACGCCGAATATGCGGGCCAATGCGGTAATCCCGCGCCATTAGGGTTGCCGGTCCTGGCAAAGTTGACCCAGTACTCGTTCATCTGCTTCGCGATCGCCGCGTCAGCAGGAGTGAGCGCTGCGCCGTACTTGTCACTCACGGTGTCGAAGACAAAGGGAATCTCCGTAGCGTGGAAAGCGCCGGGAGTTTTGGCCCGGATCGAGTCAGCCACGTAGGAGAAACGGTATTCGTAGGATGGCACGCCGGCGGCGGCAAGAGTGCTTGCAACAAAGCGCGCCGGCTCGGTCATCATCATCTCCGCCGCGACTTTCCAGCCCACCAGCATGGCGTTGCCCGTGTTTGTCGGATCGAAAGCCGCCTGGGCCTTCGCGGCATCGGCGCCAAAGGCTGCCCAGATTTCGGGCAGCGTGTGCCAGCGTGGAAACCCAATGTCCGCACTGTTCGCGCCTATCATGAAGGGAACTTTCCAATAGTGGCCGCTGAGCAGAGCCTGCTCCGGAGTCATCGTAACAATGGTGCCATCCTCAATAGGTCCGCCATAGGTATCAGCTTGCTTGCCCATGCTGGCCATGTTGAGACCGTCCACTACCTTTTCTGCGGGTAGAGCACGCAGAGCGGCCAGAGCTGCTTCACCAGTGCCGTCGATACCGTTCGCTTTAGCGAAGTTGATACCCACCTGCTCTTCCGATGGCAGACCCATGGGCGAGGTTTTGTTGAGATAGCGCACTCCGAGCAGGGCATCGCGACCACCGCCCGATTCCACGACGGCCTTCTCAAAAAGGCCGCCAGTAACAGGCGAGGTAAGCAGCATCATCACGGAGCCGCCACCGGCCGATTCGCCGAATACCGTAACATCGCGAGGATTGCCGCCGAACGCTCCGATGTTGCGCTGTACCCACTGGAGCGCAGCAATCTGGTCCATATAGGCGTAATTGCCAAGCGGCTTGCCGGCCTCTTCCTGCGACAGAGCCGGGAAAGCGAAGAAGCCGAAGCGCCCAACGCGATAGTTGAAGCTGACGAAAACGACACCACCTCGCGCGAAGTGATTACCCGCATAGACCGCGGGCGAACTGCCACCGTTGACGAAGCCGCCACCATAAATCCACACCAGGACGGGTAGTTTCTCATCGGATGTGTGGGCCGGCGTCCAGACATTCAGATACAGGCAATCTTCGCTGGGTGGGGTTCCGAGCGGAGCCGCATCGGAGGGAAACGGCAACTGCGCGCAGTCGGAACCGTATTGCGTGGCCTCGCGCACCCCAGCCCACTTCGCGGGGGCCTGCGGAGGGCGCCAGCGCAAATCTCCCACCGGCGGCGCGGCAAAGGGGATTCCCTTAAATGCGGTGATTCCCTGCTCCACCGAACCCTGTACGACGCCGGTGTCGATTTTGGCTTGCTGAAGAGAGCTTTGCGCTTCGGCGACGGAGAAGGACGCCAGCACAATGATGAGGCGAAGACTAACCCTGAGCGCTTTCATGAACGATGGCCTCGCGAAAACTGAAGTCTCTGACTGCCGAGCGAACTGACTAGCCAGCTCCGCAGGTTGAACGATCTGAATAACTAACTTTTACTGACGATGTCCTGCAGCTTCTGGTCGAAGTTGTTACGAACTTCGCAGCGGTTGTCGAAGATCATGGTGGCATTGGTGGCAGCGGTCAGAGCCGGCCAATGCGGCAAACCGGGATGATTAGGATCACCCGTGCGCGCAAAGTGAATCCATGCTTCGCTGACTTTTTCTGCCAGATCGCGCGCCGCCTGGCCACCGCCGGTCATGTTTTCGCAGCGATCGGTGTTATCGAAGGCAAAGGCGATTTCGGAGCAGTGAAATGCCATAGGTCTTCCGTTCAGCAAAGGCGTTTGCCAGGCGAACTGATAACAATACGCCGGCGCTGCGTTCTGTGCAGCTTTTCTTTGTGCCTGAGTAAGCGCCGTACCGCGCACCGAACTTACAGCGATCACCGACCAAAGCTCGAAGGGAATCGCATTCGGGTAGATCTCTTTGGCCGCCGCAATGATACCGTCGGTCTTGTCGCCGAATACATCCTGCACCCGGCTCTTCAGCAGGTTGTCGTCCATCTTCATGAATTCCGGATGGCCCATGGCGGTCACGAACTCATTCAACGTGGTACCAACCAGCAGCGGTATGTTTGCGGATTGAGCCGGAGCGTCAGGGTCGAACGGTTGGCGCGGCAAAACGTGGCCGTCGACAACAGGCGCCCAGCCGAGCATCCGCCCAATATGGCGAAAGTCGATAATCCCGTTACGCGGCATTGGATGGGTGGTCACCGCGACCGCCGCTGCTTCCAGCTCGTGGAACGGGATTTCCTGCAGCTTGCTCACCGACGAAGCATCGAGGTTGAGTTTGGCGAGCAGATCGGCAGCGAGTTTGGCGGAGTCTTCGTCGGTTTGGCCGCGCATCAGCGAGCCGCTTTCGACGATGGCCCGGTGAAACAGCCCGTTAGCCGAAGGCATGGCCATGAGCGCCGTTACCTTGCCGCCTCCGCCGGACTGTCCAAAAATGGTGACCAGATTCGGATCGCCGCCGAACCCCGCAATGTTGTCCCGCACCCATTCCAGCGCAGCGACGATATCGAGCTGGCCTACGTTCGCCGACGATGCATACTGGCTGCCATAGTGCGAAAGATTTAGATACCCGAAGACATTGAGGCGATGATTGAGTGTGACCACCACGACATCGCCGCGTCGCGCCAGGTTTTCGCCATCATAGGAAAGTAATTCCTGCCCCGATCCGGCTGTGAAACCGCCCCCGTGCAGCCAGACCATCACGGGCCGCTTCCTGCCGTCGTTAATGCCGGGCGTCCAGAGGTTTACGCGCAGACAGTCTTCGCCAGGCACACCATCGTCCCAGGAGAACATCCAGGCTACCTCGTCATCGGCCCATCCGGCGCGAGGAGGCTGCGGACAGACATTACCGAACTGCATCGAGCTCCGTATATCGGTCCACGGCTTCGCCTTTTGCGGAGGCATAAAACGGTTTGGTCCCGCCGTAGTATCGGCGTAAGGAATGCCCTTAAAGGTGACGATCCCTTTCCGAACATAGCCACGCACTTTTCCGCTGGCGGTCTCGACAACGGGTTCTGTGTCGGAGGCAGCAACCGTATCTGCGGTCGTTGGGGCCAGCGCCGGATATCCAACAGTGCCCGCCTCCTGTGCGCTTAAACTGTGCGGCAGACAGAAGAGCGCCGCGCCTCCGCCAGCCGCCGCAGCCAGGCCTTTTAGAACATCGCGCCTGGCAAGCCGTTTTTTCCCACCTTCGGCAAAATCGTTACGCATTGTTCCGGACGTTTCCTTAGCCGGCATCATTCCTCCATTTCTGTTCTACATCTGATGAGCGAGCGCTCCCAGCGGAAGTGCTCTTAAGAAACTGCACTTGCGCCGAATTGTAGCTCGCACAATTGCGGCCGGCCCTTTTTAGGGGCGCCGGCACTAAAACGTCAACTTAAGTGCGAACTGGAAGGTGCGCGGAAGATAGCCAAAATTGAGAGACGTAACCGCTCCGAAATTCGCGCCCCCCAGACTCGCATTTGGCTGACCGAAATTAGCGGTGTTGGAGATGTTGAAAGCCTCGGCTCTGAACTGCAGCCTCCACGGCTCGGAAATTCGGAATGTTTTGTCTACTGACATATCTGCATGCCGGAAATGTGGTCCGTGCAGAGGATTAATCGCCTCGTTGCCAAAAGTCCCCGCGGTTTGGGCTCTAAATGCCGACGTATTGAAATACTTCTGAATCGTGGGATTCGAAATGGAGGCGCTGCCGGTTTCATTGGGCCGGTCTCCCGTACCGGGTATAGCGTTGCTGACACTATTGGCGTTGGTTACTGTGAACGGAAGCCCTGTGCTCCAGGCGACGATCAGGTTATACTCCCACCCTCCGAAGGCTGCACCCTTAAGTCCCGTGGCGCTTTTGGCAAAGGGCAACTCGTAGATACTGGTCACAGCGATACGGTCGCGGATGTCGAGAGCATTATTGCCGAAGTCCACCTGGCGAATCCGGTCCGGCTGCTGGCCCCATCCTCCGCCTCCAGTCGAGGTGAGCCCTCCGATGTCGCCCAAATTGTGAGCCAGGGTGTAGTTCCCATTCACCGCAAGGCCGTGGATAAAACGTCGCTCATAGGAGGCTTGCAGTGCATTGTAGGAATCCACACCGTGCGACTCGAAGAAGCTAACGTTCGACAGATCCGGATATTTGGCATAGTACGGCCGAAGAGCGTTATAGCAGGCGGTGTTGCTTCCGCAAGCATTCGGGCCAGGCTCGTTGAGGTCAGGCAGATCTTCCGGGCCCCGTCTGCCCAGGATACCGATATAACTAACTGTAGCTACGTTGTCCCTGATTTCCTTTTGAACTGTCAGATTGTATTGCTCGAAGTAACTCGTGCGAAATTGCGGATCAGTAGCATCGAGGGTGACGCCCGGGGTGCTCAGCGAGCCTGGAACGAGCGGGGGCAAGCCCACTGCATAGAGGCCGCAAGTAAAGAAGGAACAGTTGACTGAGCTGACGAAGGGAATGTTTTTCATGTTGGCCGACGAGGTGTTGTTGGCCGGGACAAAGCTGATGCCGTAGCCACCGCGCACCACGAGACCGTTGGTGACCTGGACATCGAAGCCGACTCGCGGTTCGACGCCGTGATAGTCGGTTATGACACCTGCGGTGTTCGAGACGCCGTTCTGGCCCGCTACCAGAAGCGATTCTGTAGTCGGATCCCAGGTAGAGATGCGGTTTTCGATTTCAGTAAAAGGGGTGTACACGTCGTAGCGCAGGCCGAGGTTCAGGGTGAGGTGTTTGTTCACATGCCAGTCATCCTCGCCATAGGCGCCGGTTTCCCAAACGCGCAAATGGGGGTCATCCAGTTCCTGAGCCCGAGGTATCGCCATGGTGAGGTACTCACCCTGTAAAAGGTCGGGATAGCTGAGAAAGAGCGGAAACCCTCCCGCGATGGCGCTTTGGATAGACGTTAGCTGCCGGCGAATGAGGCTGGCGCCGAACTTGAAGGTGTGAGCGCCGCGCGTATACGTGAGGGAGCCCAGATACTGGAAAGTATTGTCATGATCCACGAGTGGCTCGAAAATCATGTCGCCGAAAGTATCGTTGGGATAGGCGACAAGGACGCCCTGCAGGGCGGTTCCATTGTCGATAGGCGTGTCGATATTTGCCTGGCCAAGGGCGGTGTTGGGATTGAGTCCCGTATTCTGGCCGAAGGCATCATTGTGGTTGAAGGAGTAGCCTCCCTTGAGCTCGAGCACGAGCCGGGGGGAGAAGATGTGGACGTAGTTCAGCATCCCGTTGTAGTCGAGGTCGAGCGAATTGTAGGAGTCGACATTGGGATTCACGGTGAGACTGGTTCCAACCAGCTTCGCATCCGGTAATACCCCCGGAGCGACGCTGAAAACGTGGTTATAGATGAAGCGGCCCCACATCGAGTTGTTGGCATTGAAGTGATGATCGACGCGGGCATCGAAGTCATTGCTGTTCTGCGAATTCTTGGCAGTTCCCGTATAGCTGGGCAATCCGTTGAACGTTCCGTTGGGCTTTGGCATCAGCTCAAAATAGGCGGTCCCGGCCTTATCCAGCGGTGCAGGCCCAAAAGTGGGGCAGTTCTGGGGTAGCGAGGGACTGCAGGGTATATCGCTGAAATTCCCGGGATTGGCTAACTCGAAAGCGCTTGGGACTTCGGTGATCGATGGCGCGGTTGCCTGCACCTCGCGGTAGCCTTCGTAATCGCCAAAGAAGAAGGTCTTGCCCTTAATGATGGGACCGGAAATACTTACGCCAAATTGGTTCCAGCGGTATTCGTTCTTAGGCAGGATCTGGCCGAAATCATAGGTGTAAGCGTCAAAAATGTCATTGCGGAAGTATTCGAAAGCTGAACCATGAAACGTGTCGTTCCCCGACTTGGTGATGATATTGATCACGCCGCCGCCGGTGCGGCTCACGTCGGCCGAATAGTCGCTGGTCTGAACCTGTATCTCGGCGATGGATTCGACCGAAGGCCGCACCCCGACAGAACCGATAAGGCGTTCGTTGTTATCAGCGCCGTCGATCATCTGGTCGTTGAGAACGTCGGATTGGCCGTTGACTGACATCTCGGCGCTTTGACGATGATCGTCGAGCTCAGCCCCGCTCACCAGACCGCTCTGATTGCCCTCATTGACGCCCGCCGTAAGCTGGACGAGCTGTACGAAGTTGCGGCCATTCAAGGGAAGATCCTGGGTCTGTTTTTCGCTGATCGTGTCTGAGATCACGGAGCTGTCGGTCTGCAGTGCCGAGGGCGTCGCCTCCACGCTGACCGTTTCCGACACCTGACCGACTGACAACGCAGCATTGACGCGAAGGCGATCGCCTGCCGAGAGTTGCACGGACGGCACGACGTAGGTTTTGAATCCTGGATTTGAAACCTTCACCGAGTAGACGCCGGGATCCAGAAGAGTGACCGCGTAGTCGCCGGTTCCAGTGGTCTGGGTCCTTCTCTGAACATGCGTGCCCACGTTTTGCACTACGACGGTGGCATTCACTACCGCTGCGCCGCTGGCATCGGTAACGGTGCCCAGGATATCGCCGGTAGTGACCTGAGCTCCTGCACCGGGGGCGTCTGCCAGCCCAAATCCCATCAGCAGCGTCGCGGCCAGAAGTACACGGAGCGGCCCGATGTTCCGCCATTGACATTTCATGACCAACCTCCAAGAGTTCGATTACCGCACATTTGTTCTATTAATGAACGCCCGCAAACGGCCCGCAGCATAACACAGGAAACCGGACTGTTGTCAAAATGGAAAATTGCAGCAGAGGGCCGACCGCCGTCCATCCCGGGCCACGACCGTCGCTCGCGATGCGAACGCCCACCGCAAGCCGCCAGTCAATATAGAAGCGGGCTCGGTGATTTGTACAATAGATTGCTCAAAACATCATGATCGGATTTTCAGAATAATCCCGCCGATTGGCGCCATCACCGATGACGGATCACCGCTTTCCGAGATCAGCGGGCCGCGTGGGACAGTGTAAGGGCGGCGTCCTGCAAAAGCCGAAGGAACTTTTCCACCTGCGGGCGCCGGATACGCAGAGCCGGCGCTCCGATATTGATGGCGGCGACAGTGCGGCCCTGACGATTGCACACAGGAACCGCCATCGAGCGCAAGCCGAGTTCCAGCTCTTCATCGACCAGCGCGTAACCGCTGCGCCGCACCCGGACGATCATCTCCCGAAGCTGGCTTTTGTTCGTCACCGTTTTCGGAGTGCGCGCCTTCAGTCGGATGCGTTCCAGAAAGCGGGCTAGGTCCTGATCGGGCAGACCGGCCAGCAGAACCCGCCCCATCGACGTGCAGTAGGCGGGCAGACGGCTTCCGATGGAAAGATCGACCGACATGACGCGATGCACGCTGGACCGAGCCACATAGACAATGTCATCGCCATCCAGAACACTCATCGAGCTGGATTCGTGAATCGTCTCCGTGATGTGATCGAGAACGGGCTGAGCGGCCGCGATCAGGGACGTGGAGGAAATGAATGAGAAGCCGAGGCCAAGCACACGGCTGCGCAACCGGTATGACCGCCCGCGCGATTCAGCATAACCGAGCAACTCGAGAGTGATCAGCAAGCGCCGCACCGCCGCTCGCGAGAGACCTGTGTGTCTCGCGGCATCGGCGACCGTGATACCGTCCTGATTCCCATCGAAACTTTCAATCACTTTCAGCCCGCGCGCCAGGGAGAGAACAAAGTTAGGATCGCCCTCAAACCCGTCGAGATGAGCGGCGGTTCCTTCGCCAATGCCGCTCGGCGCGGGAATTCGCTTTCGGTTTTTCGCATCGGTGGGCATGCTGCTTACGATAATCGCACAAACGTTTACTGCGGTTCGGCGCCGTGGATACGCCTGACATACAGCTTCTCCCGGGATCTCCATCGCCCGGCGCGGTCAGTTCTCCCGAGCAACGATGAGCGCATCCAGAGCAAGCGCACCGTGGCCGACGGGATAAACAACGAGCGGATTGATCTCGATGTCCTGGATCGCCGGCACCAATTCCATCAGTTCGCCGAGACTGCAAAGAACCACAGCCGCGGCGCGAGTATCGGCTTTTCCGCTGCCGCGAAATCCCTCCAGAAGCGCCGCGCCCCGTAGTTGTCTGAGCCGCTCTTCGATCGCATCGACGGTCAGATTCGCCGGCATCAGCAGGACATCGCGCAGCGCTTCGGCGAAAATGCCTCCCAAACCGGCCAGCAGGATCGGACCCCAATCGGGATCGCGTCGCGCGCCCACAATCAATTCCACACCCGCGGGCACCATGCGTTCCACGAGCATGCCCTCGAGCGCCACGCTCGGTTGCTTGCTGCCAACGCTGCCCAGCACGCGCTCCCATGCGTCAAGCACCTGTTCTTCATTTTGCAAATTCAGAACCACACCGCCGACGTCGGTCTTGTGCGCCAATGCCGAAGCCTTCAGTGCCACCGGATAACCGATGCGACCTGCAACAGCACAGGCCTCGCGGCCGTCACGGGCCAGAGCGCCCGGCGGAACGTGGATTCCGAGTTGCGCAAGAATCTGCTTACCGCGATATTCCGGTGTCACGCCCGGATAAATTTCGATCATGGTCTCCTTTTCGAATGCAACTCGACGCGGTTGATCAGAGCCGCATTCCATGTGCCTGACAACGGCCAGCGCACGAAGCGCCCGTTCGGCGGACGGGAAGAAGGGCACGTGAAGGTTCCGAATCTCCTCGATCCAGTGCGGCGGATATCGCGCACCCTCATCGAGTGCGGCGAAGATAACGGGCTTCTGCGATCGCAGCGTGCGAAGCGCCTCAAGAATCGGCGGGAACTTAAGGTCGCTCGTTTTCTCATCGGTCAGGATGATGCTCAGCACCAGGCTGCCATATCCCGGGTCGTCAAGCAGAAGCGGCAGCGTGCGGCGATATAAATCAGGATCGACCAGCGCGTGCGCCGTCACGTCCAGCGGATTGGCGGGAGGGATGAAATCCGGCAGAGCTGTCCTTAGTTTGTTCGCTGTCGCATCCTCCGGCGGAGGAAGTTCCATTTCCAGCTGTTCGCACAGGTCGAGGGCGATCGCCTTGAATGCGCCCGACTCCGCCAGAACCGCGGTGCCTCCCTGCGGGAGCATCCGGCAACGCACCACCAACTGGCAAACATCCGTCAGTTCCTCCAGTGAATCGACGACGGCGACGCCGGCATGCGAAACGAGGGTGCGCATCACCGCGTAGTCTCCGGCCAGCGCGCCCGTGTGGGTTGCGGCAGAGGCTCGGGCGGCTCCGCCTCGGCCAGGATGCAGCAACACAATAAACTTGCCGGCGGCGCGAAGACGACGCGCCAGTTCGAGGAATCGCCGCGGCTCGCGGAACTGTTCAACAATCATCGCGATCGCGCGCGTGTCATTTTCTTCCGCCAGATACTCGACGAAGTCTTCCACTCCTGAAGCGG
>Ga0335074_10013641_pt1 | contig 11420 bp, 13 predicted proteins | sample Lox_Sample_23_FD_206715 | JGI IMG/M metagenome (GOLD analysis project Ga0335074, IMG submission 206715) | Soil microbial communities from Loxahatchee National Wildlife Refuge, Florida, United States - Lox_Sample_2.3 | ecosystem: Environmental > Terrestrial > Soil > Wetlands | place: USA...
ATCCACGCCGCCGCGGGCCGCCCGGACGCGGCCCGCCACGCGTACCAGATCGCGCTAGAGAGTCTGGACGGGCTCTGCACGCCGTATGAGGAAGCCGTTACCCGGCTAGATTACGGAAGATTTTTGCGACACCAGAGTCAGCGCCGCACAGCCCTGCGCGAGCTCTACGCGGCGCGTGCCGCGTTCGCCCGTCTCGGCGCGATCCCGTTCCTCGCCCGGTGCGACGCCGAGCTCGGCCATGAGGTCCCAGCAGGGCCCGAAGTGTCCGCCATGTCACCAGCGCAAGCCGCCGTCGGAGCCGTGAATGCCCAGCTCAGCGCGCCAGCGGTGCGAGTCGCGTCATCCTGGCCCGCGCCGCTGACCGCCCGCCAGCTCGCCGTCGCCAGGGCCGTGGCGGAGGGCAAGTCGAACCGGCAAGTGGCGCGCGAGCTCTACATCACGGTCAAGACCGTCGAGTATCACGTCGGCCAGATCTTCGCAAAACTGGGCATCGACGCCAGATCTGACATAGCAGCAGCTTTGTGATCTTGCAAGTCTTGACGCGACTGCGCCCCGGGATCACGATGATGCTCTCGGTGATGCGCGCCGCGGCGTCTTGCTAAAAGCGCTGCTGCGCAGCATGTTCGAGGACGGTCTGCATGCGGGAGGTCAACGTTGATCGGACACGGACGCGGCAGCAAGGTCCTGGCGAACCGGCGTCGTGGACGGCGCCGCGCGTGGCATCGCGTGGTCGCCAGCGCGGCGGGTGTGACGCTGGCGGGGACGGCACTCGCCGCCTGCGCCTCCTCGAACGCCGCCACCGGGCCGGTGCAGCTCAACTTCTACCTGTATCCCGACGGCTCAGGCGCCACTCAGCAGGCGATCGACAACTGCAACGCGCAGAGCCACGGGGCCTACACGATCTCTTACCAGGTGCTGCCGCAGGCGTCTGACGCCCAGCGGCAGCAGATGGTCCGGCGGCTGGCCGCGCACGACCCATCGATGGACATTCTCGGCCTGGACGTCACCTGGGAGTCCGAGTTCGCCCAGGCCGGCTGGATCGTGCCGTGGACCGGCCAGTACAAGGCAGAGGCCGAGAACGACACGCTCAAGCCCATGCTGCAGACGGCGACCTGGAAGGGCCAGCTCGTCGCGGTGCCCGACAACACCAACACGCAGCTGCTGTGGTACCGCTCGGACCTGGTGCCGACCCCGCCCACCACCTGGGCGCAGATGATCGCGGACGCTGAGCAGCTCGCCAAGGAGGGCAAGCCGCACTACATCGAGATCCAGGGCGCGCAGTACGAGGGCGTCACCGTCTGGTTCAACACCATGGTGAACAGCGCGGGCGGCAGCATCCTGAACGCGACCGACACCGGGCCTGGACCTAGCGCCCCGATCGTGAAAGCGCTGACGGTCATGAAGCAGCTCGCCGACTCCCCGGCCGCGGACCCGTCCCTGTCGGTGCAGATGGAGAACCAGAACCGGCTCGCGATGGAGGCGGGCACCGCCGCCTTCCAGCTGAACTACCCGTTCGTCTATCCGGCGATGAAGGCCGACAACCCGACGCTGTTCAAGAGCTTCAAGTGGGCCCCTTACCCGGAGGTCATCCCCGGCGTGCCCGCCAAGGTGACGATCGGCGGCATCGACCTCGCGGTCAGCGCCTACTCCCAGCACCAGAACCTCGCCTTCCAGGCGGCCCTCTGCCTGCGTGACGCGCAGAACCAGCTCATCGGCGCCACCGTCGGCGGTGTCCCCCCGACGATCGTCAGCCTCTACAGCAACCCGAAGCTATACCCCGACTACCCCTTCCACGCCGACATCCTGGCCTCGCTCGAGAACGCGAGCGTGCGCCCGCAGACGCCGCTGTACCAGGTGGTGTCCATCGACATCTCGCACCAGATCTCGCCGCCCGCCGGCATTGACCCGACAGGGACCGAACAGGCGATATCCAGCTCGATTAATAACGCGCTCCAGTCGAAAGGCCTGGTCCCGTGAGTACCACGACACCCCCGGTAACCACCACGGAGACGCCTGCCCACGCCAAGAAGAAGCCGAAGCGGCAGCTGACAGAGATCCAGAAGGCCGATCGCAGGCTCGCCTTCTGGCTGTGCGCGCCCGCGGTGCTGGTGATGATCGCGGTGACCGGGTACCCGCTGGTGTACGCGGTCATCCTGTCCCTGCAGAAGAACAACCTGGAACTGCCGTCGGAGACGAAGTTCATCGGGTTCGCCAACTACGCCGCGGTGCTCAGCTCGTCGTACTGGTGGGAGGCGCTGTGGGTGACGGTGGTCATCACGGTGTTCTCCGTGGCGATCTCGCTGGTGCTCGGCATGCTGCTCGCGGAGGTCCTGCACCGGACGGTGTTCTTCCGCGGCGGGGTGCGCACCGCCTCCCTCATCCCGTACGGCATCGTCACGGTCGCCGCCGCCTACGGCTGGCAGTACGCCTGGACCCCGAGTCAGGGCTACCTGTCCGCGGCGTTCAACAACAGCGCGCCGCTGACCAGCCACGTCCAGGCCATCATCGTGATCATCATCGCGGAGGTCTGGAAGACCACCCCGTTCATGGGGCTGCTGCTGCTGGCCGGCCTCTCGCTGGTGCCCGAGGACTTGCAGAAGGCCGCGATGGTGGACGGCGCCACCGGCTGGCAGCGGTTCACCAGGATCACGCTGCCGCTGATGAAGCCGGCGATCCTGGTCGCGCTGCTGTTCAGGACGCTGGACTCGTTCCGCATCTTCGACAACATCTTCATTCTCACGAGCGGCAATAACGGCACCGGCTCGGTGTCGATCCTCGGCTACGACAACCTGTTCAACGCGCTGAACCTCGGGATCGGGTCGGCGATCGCGATCCTGATCTTCATCTGCGTCGCGATTATCGCGGTCATCTTCATCCTGGGCTTCGGCACCGCGGCCCCCGGCAGTAGCACTGGAAGAAGGTGACATAGGCCATGGCCGTTATTACTACCCGGCAGCGGTCCGGCTGGGGCGTCGCGAACTTCGTCGTCATCGCGCTGGCGCTTATCCCGGTTCTGTGGCTGGTCTCGCTGTCATTCAAGACGCCGACCGCCGTGCTGGACCCGAGCTTCTGGCCCTCCCAGTGGACCTGGGGCAATTACAGCGGGATCCTGACCAGCTCGCAGTTCCTCCGGCCGCTGCTGAACTCGATCGGGATCGGGATCATCGCCACGGTCATCGCCGTGGTGCTGGCGTCGATGGCCGCGTACGCGATCGCCCGCCTGGACTTCCCCGGCAAGGCCGTGCTCGTCGGGCTGGCGCTGCTGATCGCGATGTTCCCGCTGATCGCGCTGGTGACCCCGCTGTTCACCATCGAGCGCGCCCTCGGCCTGTTCAACACCTGGTTCGGCCTGATCATCCCGTACGTGGCGTTCGGCCTGCCGCTCGGCATCTACACGCTGTCCGCCTTCTTCAGGGAGATCCCCTGGGAGCTGGAGAAGGCCGCCAAGATGGACGGCGCGACCCCGTTCCAGGCGTTCACCAAGGTGATCGCGCCGCTCGCGGCGCCCGGCATGGTGACGACGGCCATCCTGGTCTTCCTCGCCTGCTGGAACGACTTCATCCTGGCGATCTCGTTCACCTCGACGATCGCCTCGCGCACCGCGCCGGCCGCGATGGAGTACTTCAGCGGCGGCTCGGTGTTCACCGTCCCAACCGGACCGATCTCCGCCGCGGCGGTGGTCATCACGATCCCGATCATCATCTTCGTGCTGTTCTTCCAGCGCCGGATTGTCGCCGGCCTGACGTCCGGCGCGGTCAAGGGCTAAGCGGATAGAGCGGATAACAGGAGAAAACCATGGCAGAGATCGTCCTCGATCACGTGACCAAGCGCTTCCCCGACGGAACGACGGCGGTCAACGACTTCAACCTGGACATCCGCGACGGTGAGTTCGTCATCCTGGTCGGCCCGTCTGGGTGCGGGAAGTCGACCACGCTCAACATGATCGCCGGGCTTGAGGACATCAGCGACGGTGAACTGCTCATCGGCGGCCAGGTGGTGAACAACAAGTCGCCTAAGGACCGCGACATCGCCATGGTCTTCCAGAGCTACGCGCTCTATCCGCACATGTCCGTCAGGGAGAACATGGGCTTCGCGCTCAAACTCGCCAAGACGCCGAAGGACGTGATCAACCAGAAGGTCGAGGAGGCGGCCAGGACACTCGACCTGATTCCGTACCTGGACCGTAAGCCGGCCAACCTGTCCGGCGGCCAGCGGCAGCGCGTGGCGATGGGCCGGGCGATCGTCCGTGATCCCGCGGTGTTCCTGATGGACGAGCCGCTGTCCAACCTGGACGCCAAGCTGCGCGTCCAGACGCGCACCGAGATCTCCAGGCTGCAGCGGAGGCTCGGCACCACCATGGTCTACGTGACCCACGACCAGACTGAGGCGCTGACGCTGGGCGACCGGGTGGCGGTCATGCGGCTCGGGGTGCTCCAGCAGGTGGCCAGCCCCAAGGAGCTCTACGAGCTGCCGGAGAACCTGTTCGTAGCCGGCTTCATCGGCTCGCCCGCGATGAACTTCATCTCTGGCGCGATCGAGGACAACAAGCTGCGCACCAGCCTCGGCGACTTCCCGCTGACCGACCAGCTGCGCCACGACCTCGAGCAGGCCAACACCGGCCGCCAGGTGATCGTGGGCATCCGGCCCGAGAACTTCGAGGACGCGACGCTCGTGTCGCCGGACAACCGCCCGCACGGGATCACGTTCACGGCCAATATCGACGTCTTCGAGTCGATCGGCTCTGACGTCTTCGTCTACTTCACCCGCGGCCGCGACGCCGGCGTGAACTCCGCCGAACTTGAGGAGCTCGCCGAGGACGCCGGGCGCGGAGACACCGGCGGCAGCGGCGACACGATCGTCGCCCGGCTGGACGCCGCCACCAGGATCCACGAGGGTACCGAGGCCGACCTGTGGGTCGACGGCCGCGCGCTGCACGTGTTCGACCCGGCCACCGGCCGCAACATGTCGCTCGGCAGCGTCGCGGCGCACAACGCCGCATCAGGAACAACGGGAAGCACCGGAACCCCCGGCGTCACCGGCACCACCGGCACCGCATCGGAGACAGCACCAGGCACCACGACGCAGACCGACAACGTCACCTGATCTTGTCGCGCAGCCGTTCGACGATCTCGTCGCTCCACTCGTGCGCCAGGATCAGCCGGTACCGTTCGCTCGCGACCCGTAGGTAGGCCTCTGCCTCGGTCCTGCTGCCGACCAGCCCGGCCGACTGCATCATGCGCACGACCGGCTGGTACTCCTCGGTGTACCAGTGCCTGGCGACCTCGGCGCGGTCGGCAAAACGGCCCTGGTCCTGCATCCAGCGAAATCCCCACGCCTCCACGGCCTCGCCCAGTTCGGCATACGACCACGGGTCGGTCACGGTGATCTTGGCCATCGCGGGCCCGCCCAGCGGCACCCGCTCCCTGAAGATCCGCTCGTAGCTCTTGAATAGCAGGTCCCGGTGGCCCCTGATGCCGCCGGCCGGCAGCTGGGTGCGCACCTCGGTCACGTACGCCTCGATCGTCTTAGCACCGGAAGCCAGCGCGATCGACACCCGGTGATGGCCGTCCTCCACGAAGTACAGGTCGCCCACCTTGTACACGTCGATCGGCGGGATGGCCTCGCCGCGCCGCTGCGCCAGCGCCAGCCGCTCCCAGCGCTCCCGCACCCGCCCGTTCGTGGGGCGGAACTTCCTGTCGAAATCCCGGGTCGAATCAACCGTCCCGACGATGCTGTCCAGCCGGATGGTCTGCAGCCCCAGCCTGCGCTCGCCGCGGCGGCCGAGGGCCGCGAGCACCTCGTCGAGCGGCAGGATCACGTTCACGTCGTCCGGCCCGCGGCGCAGCCGCTGCACCAGCCTGGCCAGCGCCTGGCGGCGCCTGACCCGCAGGAAGTCGTTCTCCACGTCGGAGCGTGGGAATCCGGTGTCAGCGGGCATTGCGGTACCCGCCGCCCAGGCGGCCGGGAAGCAGCTCGGTCACGCCGGTCCCTGGCCGGATGTCGAGCAGGTGCCACCCGGTCACGTTAAGCACCGCCGCGCCGTGCAGCAGGCCCGTCTCCGTGTGCCTGCCGTACGGGTGCACGTGCCCGTGCAGCAGGGCGGTGGGCCGCAGCGCCCTGGTCAGTCCGTGCAGCGCCCGGAACCCGCGGTGCGGAGCGTCATCACCATCCCCGACCCCGAGCGGTGGCGCGTGCGTGAGCAGCACGTCAACCCCACCGCGGCCAAGCGACCGCCGCCGCGCCCCGACGCGCAGCCGCAGGGCACGCGATGCCTGCTGCCGCTCGGAGTACTGATTCGGCCCGTCGCTGTAGCGCAGGCATCCGCCGAGGCCGCCGATCCGCAGCCCGGCCACGTTCACGATCCCCACGTCCGCGTTGACCGCACCGTCCGGCCACGGCGCCATGGCCGGCAGCCCGGCCCGCAGCGTCAGCCCCGCCCGGCTCAGCCGGTAACCGGACAGGTCGGGGTCGTGGTTGCCCGGCACGAAGATCGCGGGCACCTCGAGCGCGTTGATCAGCGCGCCCAGGTAGTCAAACGGCAGGTCGCCGCAGGCGAGGATCAGCCGCGCGGACCGCACCGGGTCAAGGTCGGCCAGCAGTGCGTTGCTGGTCTCGTCGGACACCGCGAGCACCCGGACGACGTCCGGCGGTGAGGCCGCGCCACGCGGCATTCAGTGCGCCGCCGTTTCCCGCACGTCGAGCCCATGCTGCCGCAGCGCCGCTTCCACCCGGTAGATCTCGGCGAGCGACGCCCGGTCGCCGGGCGGCGGCGGGACGTCGAACCGCTCGCAGGCCGCGGTCAGCGTGTCGATGTACGCGCCGCGCAGCGCGGTCACCCGGTGATGCTTGGCGGTCAGCCCGTTCCGCGTCTCGGTGTCCTCAAGCTCCGCGCGCAGCCGTCGCAGGTTGGCGGCCAGCCGGTCGACCGGTTCCGGCGCCGGCGTCTTGGTCCGCTTCTCGCCGACCCATTGCGTAGCCCGCCAGCCGCCGATCAGGGCATACCCGGCGGCCGGCATCAGCACTATCACGAGGATGAGATAGAAGACCGGGCTCACACGTCAAGTGTCGGCGCCTCGGCAGGCGAAGGCAAGCTCGCCTGAGGATGCGCTGCTCACATTTATCCAGAACGTGCGCGCCCGTCTCTCACCCGTCAGTCGCTGTCGTACCGGGTGGGCGGGAACGGGTCGGGGTCGCGCAGCTCGCCCTTCTCTTGTTCCCTGCGGATCTCGGCGCGCTCTTCCTGGTACTCAGGCTCGTCCCGGATGTCGCGCCGCTCAGGCACTCCCGGCGGCAGCGGGTCGGTCGCCGGCGGCACCTCATCGGGGTTGTAGTCGTCTAGCCCCGCCTCAACCCGCTCGTCTTCGGCGATCTCGGCGAGCTTGTCGTCGTCGAGGCGCTGCGAGGCACCGCCGTGCTCGCGGCGGTCGCGGTGGAACTCGGGTTCGCTCATACCGACCGACATTACCCCTAACGTCGCGCCGCTACTCCTCGGCCCCGACGCGCCACCGGACGATGCTGAATCCGTGCTGGAGGGCGGCGGCGAGCGCGTCGGGTTCCAGCCGCCCGTCGGGGCGGCGCGGGATGGGGATGAACCGGGCGGCCCGCGGGTTTTCCCTGGTGATGACCCCGAGCAGTTGCTCGACCTCGGCGGGATCGGTGACGAGCTCGGCGCTGGCGGGCAGGTCGCGGCCGCGCAGCCGGATCCGGACCGGCCGCCCGCCGGCCAGGTTCAGCGTCCACCGGCCGCCGCCGGGGGTGAGCAGCGTCTCGCCGTCGCGGGCGTAGCTGACCGGCTGCCGGTAGGCCTTCCCGCTCTTGCGGCCGGTGTAGGAGATAAGCATCAGGTTCGCGGACAGCGGGGTCGGGAACGGCAGCCCGAGCACCGCCCGCATGGGTACGTTGACCGCGCGCATGGTCCGGGCGCGGCGCCGCATCGCGGCTTCGTTCATCGCCATGATCGGTCTCCTCCTTAAACCATGACCGCGCCGCCGGCCACGTCGACGACGACGCCGGTGATCCAGGCCGCTTCGTCCGAGGCGAGGAACGCGGCGGCGGCGGCGACGTCCTGCGGCGTGCCGAGGCGCTTGAGCGGGTGGGCGTCGGCCAGGGTGGTCTGCAGCCCGGCCGGGATCTGCTGCAGGTTCTGTTCGGTGAGGATGGTTTCCGGCGCGACGCAGTTGACCCGGATCCCGAACGGGCCCGCCTGGGCGGCGGCGTCCTGGGTGAGCAGGACGATCCCGGCCTTGGCCGCGGCGTAGGGGATGGGGGAGCCAGGGTGCGGCCGGCGCCCGGCGGTAGAGCTGACCGTGATGATCGAGCCCCGGCGGCGTTCCTTCATCCCCGGCAGGAAGCTCTTCAGGGTGAGGAACGTGGCGAGCAGGTTGCCGTCGACGGTGGCGCGCCAGCCGTCTTCGGGGATCTCCTCGAGCGGCGCGGGCGGGGTGCAGCTGCCGCCCGCGTTGGCGACCAGGACATCCACCGGGCCGAGGGCGTCCTCGATCCGGTGCCGGATCGCCTCGACCTGGCCGAAGTCGGTGACGTCGCCGGTCACCGGCACCGCCTTGCCGCCGTCGGCGGCAATGGCGTCCGCGACGGCGGCCGTGGCGGCCGTGTCGCGGCCGTGCACGGCGACGACGGCGCCGCGCCGCGCGAACTCGCTGGCGATGGCCGCCCCGATGCCGCGCGAGCTGCCGGTGACCAGCGCCACCCGCCCGTCGAGCGAGCTGGTGTGGTTCATCTCGGTAGTCATGACACGAAGATTAGAACTCTAAGCATTAGATGTCAAACACTTAGACATCAATGAATTGTGGTACGCTGCCCACGTGCCGGAACCGTTTCCCATCCCGATCGGGCTCCGCCTGAACCAGGCGTCCCGCGCTGTCGAGCGCGCGTTCGACGAGGCCCTGGCCGAAGCAGGGGGGACCTTGCCGATCTGGCTGATCCTGCTGAACCTGAAGATCCGCAAGCCGGGAACCCAGCGGGAACTCGCCGAGGCGGTGGGGGTGCGCGAGGCGACGCTGACGCACCACCTGAACGCGATGGACGCTCGCGGCCTGATCACCCGCACCAGGGACGCGGCCAACCGGCGGGTCCAGGTGGTCGAGCTGACCGAGGCGGGCGAGGCGGCGTTCCTGCGGTTGCGGACCGCCGCGGTCGCGTTCGACGCCCAGCTGCGGTCCGGCCTGTCCGACACCGACGTGACCCGGCTCGGCGAGCTCCTGAGCCAGCTAGCCGCCAACGTGGGCTCGCCGGTCGGCCAGGCGCCGCCCTGGGCCGGCGCCGTCGGGCCGCCGGCGAGCTAGTCGCCCCGGAAGGCGGGGGAGCGGCTGGCCGGCGCGGCCGGGCGGGCGGTGAGCAGCGGCAGGTCGCGGGGCTTGATGACCGTGGACAGCGCGATCGCGCTGGTAGACCTCGCGACCGACGGCGAGCTGTCGATGCGCAGCAGGGTCTGCTGCAGGTCGGCGTGCGACGTGGCCGCCACCTTGCAGATGACGTCGGCGGAGCCGGTGATCGCGTGCGCCTCGAGCACGCCGGGAATGGCCGCCAGGTCGTCACGGACCTGATCCAGCGCGCCCTGAGTGATCTCCAGGGTGACGAACGCGAGCACGCTGTAGCCCGCCGCGGCCAGGTCGAGGTCGGGGCCGTAGCCGGTGATCACTCCGGCTCGCTCCATCCGGTCCAGCCTGGCCTGCACGGTGGCCCTGGCCACCTGGGTGATCCGCGACAACTGCAGCACCCCGGCCCTGGGGTTGTCCCGCATCGCGCGCAGCAGCGCCAGGTCGAGCGCGTCCAGTTCCGTCATGCGGTGCAGCGTACCGAGCCGCGGCTAGATGACGTAGCTCTCCAGGGTCTCAGGCGCGAACAGTCTCGCCGGGGTGAGCTGCCGGCCGGCGAGACCCTGCTCGCGGGCGTAGCGCAGGAACACGCCGAGCCCCTCCTCATTGCCAGCCAGCCCGTAGCTCCACCAGTCGGGACCCATGAAGTCGCGGGTGCGCTCGGCTTCGGCGTACAGCCAGGGCAGCATGTCCCGCGACGCCGCCGTCTCCGCCAGCCGGCCCGCGGCGAGCCGCCTGGCTTCCTCGAACGCCTTGAACAGCGACTGCGCCAGCCACGGCCTGGCCTCGTACACATCGCGCCGGAGCACCACCACGTGCATGACAGGGAAGATGCCGGTCTGCCGGTAGTAGTGCTCTTCTTCCGCGCGGGCGTCGGGGAACAGGCGGCGCACCTCCGGCCGGCCCTGCGCGAACGGCAGCGGCGTGCGCGGGGTGTACAGCGCGTCGATCTCCCCGCTGACGAGCATGCCGGTGAGCGTCCGGTCCGGCGGGATCGGCGCGATGTCGATCCCTGGCGGCACATCGTGGGCGACCTTCGCGACCCGGCCCGGCTGGTGCTGGCCGCCCGTGCGGTACCGGACCGACTCGACGGGCACCCCGTAGTGCTCGGCGAGGATGCCGCGGATCCACACGTTGGCGGTGAGCTGGTACTCCGCGACACCGACGGTGCGGCCGGGCAGGTCGGCCGGAACCGCGATGCCGCTCGCGGCATGGACGTAGATCCCGTTGTGCCGGAACGCGCGCGACGGGAACACGGGGATCGCGATGAACGGCGCGCCGTCAGGTTCGCCGCCGCCGAGGCTGATCACGTAGGAGGACAGCGACATCTCGGCGGCGTCGAACTCGCGATGCCGCAGCATCCGGAAGAACGTCTCCTCGACCGGCAGGCTGAGGTACGTCAGGTCGACGCCTTCCGGCCGGACCTCGCCGCTGGCCAGCGCCGCGGTCCTGTCGTAGTCCCAGCAGGCCAGCGTGACCGGCACCCGGCCGGCCTGGCCGCTCATCGCGCCGTCAGGCTTCGCCGACTGGCGCCTCGGCGACCTCCGTGACCTCGACCTCGGTGACCTCGGTCATGAGGTCTTCGGAGGTTTCCATGCCGGCTTTCCAGACCGAGCGGGCGATGATCTTGCGCAGGTCGGCGCGGTCGCGGTAGCGGGCGGCGATGTCGGTGACCTCGCTGAGCAGGCCTTCGGACAGCGTGGTGGGCTCCAGGCCGAGGGCGAGGAACTGGTCGTTGCGCACGATCAGCTCGTTTTCCTCGGCCTCGCGCCGCGGGTTGGGCAGGTAGGCGATGTCCGCGCCGGTGATGTCGGAGATCAGCTTGGCCAGGTCCAGCACCCGGTGGGTCTCGGTCATCTGGTTCAGCACCAGCGGCTTCTCGCCGGCCTGCGGCGGGTTGGACAGCGCGATCTCGATGCACCGCACGGTGTCCTTGATGTGGATGAACGCCCGGGTCTGCCCGCCGGTGCCGTGCACGGTCAGCGGGTGGCCGATGGCGGCCTGCATCAGGAACCGGTTCAGCACGGTGCCGTAGTCGCCGTCGTAGTCGAACCGGTTGATCAGCCGCTCATCACCGATCGTCTG
>Ga0335074_10013642_pt1 | contig 11420 bp, 9 predicted proteins | sample Lox_Sample_23_FD_206715 | JGI IMG/M metagenome (GOLD analysis project Ga0335074, IMG submission 206715) | Soil microbial communities from Loxahatchee National Wildlife Refuge, Florida, United States - Lox_Sample_2.3 | ecosystem: Environmental > Terrestrial > Soil > Wetlands | place: USA: Florida...
GCGGCTTGAACCGCGGCCCAGGAGATGGCCGCGAATACGGCCACAATCATTGCCCACAGTGCCGGTCCCACCCTGCCGCCTGAGCGGTTTTGATCGAGAGGCTTCACCACGCGGCATGCCTTCGTCTGGGCCAGCCGATGATAGACAGGCTCCTCCACGCGATTCCAGATGCGGTTGGGAAGGGTTTGCCAGATCGTCGACCGCCGAATCAGTGCCAGAATCGGCGAGGTGACACGATCAGCCGACTCGACCTGTTCGAACTTGAACTTGTCGCTCCAAGCGATCAGCGGCCGCCAGACTAGTTGATCGGTCGCAATCACAATCAGAATGACGGTGAGAATGCCGGCGACGAGCGCGCGCACATCACCGTTGTAAGTCGCAGTCTGGATATAGCTTCCCAGACCCGGCAACTGGAAGTTGCGATCGCCCATGGTGAAGGTCTCGCAGAAAATCAGGGCGAACCATCCCCCCGCGACAGAGACGATGGAGTTCCAGACGAGACCGATGGTGGCATACGGCATTTCGAGTTGCCAGAAGCGCTGCCAGCCCGAATAGCGGTAGATGCGCGAGGCCTCCTGCATCTCGCGCGGAATGGTTTTGAGCGAGGTGTAAAAACTGAAGGCAAGGTTCCACACTTGCCCGGTAAAGATGAGAAAAATGACGGCCATCTCAATCCCTACCTGGTGCCCCGGGATGAGCGCAACCATGGCCAGCACAACGGGCGGCAGGAAGCTCAGCACCGGTATCGATTGCAGGATGTCGAGCACCGCCACCATCCAAGGCTCGATGCGCGGGTTGTAGGCGGCAACGTAGCCGTAAGAGATGGCGAAAGCCAGGCTGAGAAAGTAGGCGATGGTCATGCGCACGATGGAATAGAACGCGTATAGGGGCAGTGCGCTGATCGAGCTCGAAATGGGAACCACCGGGATGGGCTTCTGGAACCAGTAGACGCCGGTGCTGACAACGGCAAGAAAGACCGCGAGAGCGCAGAGAGCAACGCCGAGGTCGATGAAAAACGGCCAGGTACGAGCCGTGACCAGCGATCGCGCCAGGGGATGAGGGAGATTCACTTCGATTCCTCGCCAGGCGCAGCGCCTTCTTCCAGCATGTCCGGAAGCACGAAGCGGCGGCGCGCGGCATCGAAGTCGAAAAGCTCGGCGTAACGGCCCCAGGTCACGGCGGTCTCCAATTGGCGCAGGCTCTCCTCTTCGCTGAATTGCTCGTCAAGCATGTCGACAAAAAAATCTTCCGGCACGGTGTGATCGCTTTTGGCTTCGAGGGCGCGGCGAATCTGGCGCAGCAGGAGCACATTCTCGACGGCGGCGTTGCGGAATAGCTCCTTCTGGCGAAGAATCTCGGAGTTGGCAAATTCCGTGCCGCTGGGCGTAATGACCGCGTCGCCTTCTTCCACCTTCAGGAAGCTGAGCAGCTGGGCGGCGTCAACGATGGGCAAAAGATCGTCGATTTCAAAGGAAAGGTCGTCGGCAAGCCGGTAGATGTCATCCCGCCCGCCTTTGTCGATCAGCAACTCAAGCAGGCCGGCCATGCCGCCGGGCCGCGCATGGGGCAGCATCTGATACTTCATCTGGCGCTGGTCGCGTATGCGCGGCGATGGATGTTGGTGGTCCGGAGCATCGGTGGGAACGATATCGGGGCGAGTGAGTACCTTGTAGATGTAATCGACCAGTTGCGTGAAGGCTTCCGATTTGCGGTCGCGCGGCTGCGCAAGATGGACTTTAAAGTTGGTACGGATGTGCCCGGGATTGCGCCCCAGCACGATGATCCGGTCGGCAAGCAGCACGGCTTCTTCAATGTTATGGGTCACGATGAAGACGGCCTTGGTGGGCATGGTCTTTTTCGCCCATAGCTCCAGCAGCTCGCTGCGCAGGTTCTCCGCGGTCAAAACGTCCAGAGCCGAGAACGGCTCGTCCATAAAGAGAACTTCAGGCTCGACAACAAGTGCCCGCGCAAAGCCGACGCGCTGCCGCATGCCGCCTGAGAGTTCCTTGGGATAGGCGGCCTCGAACCCGTCTAAACCGACCATGTCGAGCATCTTCATGCTGCGCGCGCGGCGCTCTTCAGGCGCCACTCCTCGCGCCTGCAGAGGCGCCTCAACATTCTCCAGCACCGTCAGCCAGGGAAATAACGCGAAACTCTGAAAGACGATCGAGACATTGATCTCCGATTCGGAGATGGGCATGCCATGCCAGTACACTTGGCCGGCCGACGGCGTTGAAAGTCCGGTTAACATGCGCAGCATGGTCGATTTACCGGAACCTGATGGCCCGAGCAATGCCAGAATCTCTCCGGGTACGATATCGAGATCGGTAGCCGAGATGACCTGGATGCGGTTCTGGCTGGGCTGCGCATAGTATTTTTCGATTTGTTCGGCGTGTATGATCGCATCGGCTGCCGGTGGCGCCTCGCTCGTGCTGGTGGCCGGGTTCGTGGTCGCCGATTCCTGCATCCCGGGTCTCCAAAGGAGGTGCTGCAACGAGGTTGCAGCGGGTGCCGACAGTATACGGGCGCAGCTTCGATTTAGCATGAATCCAGGCCGATTTCAGGGTGGTAGCGCCCACCGGCGGCCATAATTCCGTCTCGATCGCCCCAAGCCCCTTCGCCGCTTCGTCCGCGAAGGGCGGCAGTGCATTACACTGGATTGGCGTACTTGAAGATACGTAATGACCGGAAGGGCTGAAGTCGATCGAGACGGACGGGGCGCTCCTTAGTTCTCCCGTCGCAGCCTCCCTTCCCCAGCTGGCCGGAGACTATGACAACGAATAGCAGAAAACCGAAGGTTTTGGTGGCCGACGATGAGCGCGTGATCGCCGATACCTTATCGATGATTCTGAACCAGAGTGGCTTTGACGCCCGTGCGGTTTATTCCGGCGAAACGGCTTTGGAACTTGCCTCGACCTTTCAACCGGACATGCTCATCTCCGACGTGATCATGGCCAATCTGAACGGAATCGACGCCGCCATTCGCATCCGCCAGCTCCTGCCTTCCATCAAGGTCCTGCTTTTCTCAGGCCAGGCAGCTACGGCCGACCTGCTGGAAAAGGCGCGTCGCGAAGGCCACGAGTTTGACATCCTCGCCAAGCCGGTCCATCCCCAGGATTTGCTTAACAGGTTGCGCAGCTAGTACGACAGTTCAGATCACAACCGCGGCGAATGTGCGAGCCTGGGGGCGCATCCTGGTCTTGATCTGAACATCCCTGCCAGCGAAAGTAGACTGATGGCAACGGCGCTTCGTTCCACCCGTGTCCTGACGCCCGATGGTCTCGTCGCCGCGACCGTTGTCGTGGAGGCGGAGCGCATCGAATCCATCTCAGACTGGGACGAGCTCCCCATCGGCGCAGTCCTGCGCGACTATGGCGACCAGGTTATCCTGCCCGGCTTGGTAGACACCCATGTTCACGTCAACGAGCCCGGACGCACCGAATGGGAGGGCTTTGCGACTGCGACTCGGGCCGCGGCCGCAGGCGGCGTAACCACGCTGGTCGATATGCCTCTGAACTGCGTCCCTGAAACCATTGATGTGGCGGCGCTCGAGGCCAAGCGCAAAGCGGCTGAAGAAAAAGCTTGGGTGGATTGGGCCGCATGGGGCGGCGTGGTGCGGAACAACGCGGATCAGATTGAGCCGCTGGCCGACGCGGGCGTCGCAGGTTTTAAGTGTTTTCTGGTTGACTCGGGCATTGAGGGCTTTCCGTGGGTTGGCGAAGCTCACCTGCGCCTGGCGCTTCAGAAACTCCGCATCACCCGGCTGCCGTTGCTGGCCCATGCCGAAGTCGCCGGGCCCATCGAAGAGGCCACGCGGGAATTGAAAATGACTGACTCGGGCTGGCGGCGCTATATCAGCTATTTGGCATCGCGGCCGAAAATTGCGGAGTCTGACGCGATTGCGCTTCTCATCAAGCTCGCCGAGGAATTTCGCACCCACATCCACGTCGTTCACTTGTCGGCCACAGGCCCCGCAGTGGCTTTGCTCGCCTCAGCCCGCAAGAACGGGTTGCCCATCACGGTGGAGACCTGCCCTCATTACCTCTGGTTCACCGCCGAGGAAATTCCTGACGGCGCAACGGAATATAAGTGCGCGCCCCCGATTCGAGAGGCCGCAAATCGTGAAGCGCTGTGGAGGGCGCTCGAACAGGGCGTAATCGATATGGTCGTAACCGACCACTCCCCTTGCCCGCCCCAGATGAAGCATCGCGAGGCTGGCCGCTGGGATCTTTCCTGGGGAGGAATCGCGAGCCTCGGTTTGGCTTTGCCTGTCTTGTGGACTGCGATGAAGCAGCGGTCCATTGGCCTGGAGCGAGTGGGCCAATGGATGGCGGCAGCGCCTGCCCGCCTGGCGGGAATGCATGGACGAAAGGGTGTCGTTGCGCCCGGCGCCGATGCGGACTTTGCTGTCTTTGATCCGGATGTGCAGTGGAAAGTGTCGCCCGCCGACTTGCACTTCCGGCACAAAATGAGTCCATACCTCGGGGCAGAGCTGCGAGGACGCGTGGTAGAAACCTGGCTGCGCGGTAAAACGGTATATCGCGCGGGCGGCTTCGTCGGTGAGCCGCGCGGCAGAGAGCAGGCGCGCTCATGACAGATCTTGACACGTTTGCGCGGGCCCAGCGCGCCATTGCGGAATGCCGGCGTATTGCCCAAATGAGCGAGGAGCCGGGGCGGATCACACGGCGCTACTTGACGCCGCCGGTCCGCGAAGTGCACGCGCTGCTGCGCAATCGCATGCAAGCGCTCGGCATGGCGGTCGTCCTTGACGCAGCCGGCAATCTGCGCGGGCTGATGCGGCCGGCCGGCGGCGACGCCAGGCGCCTCCTTGTTGGCTCACATATTGACACCGTGCCCGATGCGGGCGCCTTTGACGGCGTGCTCGGCGTGACTCTGGCGCTGGAGCTTGCGGAACTGGCGCAGCAGCAGAAGCTGCGCCTGCCGATTGAAGTCGTCGCGTTTTCCGAGGAAGAGGGAGCCCGGTTTGGCGTTCCTTTCATCGGCAGCCGCGCCGTAGCGGGGCGGTTCGATCCGGCATTGCTGGCGCTTACCGATCGTGAAGGTGTAACCCTCCATGAGGCGATTCGCTCCTTTGGGCTTGATCCCGAAAAGATTCCCGAGGCGGCCATCGGCGAACACTCGCTGGGCTGCTTTGAAATCCATATCGAGCAAGGCCCGGTTCTCGAAGCGGAGAACCTGAGCTTGGGAGTTGTAACCTCGATCGCCGGGCAGTCGCGATTTTCCATCAAGTTTGTTGGCCGCGCCAATCACGCCGGAACCACGCCCATGAACCTGCGGCGCGATGCGCTATCCGGCGCGGCGGAGTGGATCGCCGAGGTCGAAGCGCTGGCCAAACGAACGGATGGGCTTGTGGCCACCGTGGGGCGTCTCGACCTGCATCCTAATGCAGGCAACGTGATCCCCGGGGAGGTGACGCTTGGATTTGAGGCACGGCACCCCGAGGACAGTCTTCGCCAACAAGCGGTAAAGGCGCTTCTCGACTGCGCGAGCTCGATTGCGGCACGGCGTAAGCTGGGGATCGAATCCATTTGTGAGATGGATCAGTCGGCGGTTCCGATGGACGAGCGCCTGGCGGCATTTCTGTCTGAAGCGATCGAGTCGCTCGGAATGCCATCACGGCGAATCGCCAGCGGCGCAGGTCACGATGCCATGGTGATGGCGTCGCGCGTGCCCACCGCAATGCTTTTCCTGCGCAGCCCGGGCGGAATCAGCCACCATCCTGACGAAACGGTGCGCACAGAAGACGTTGAAGCTGCGCTGCGTGCCAGTCTGAAATTTGTGGAAAGACTTGCCGCGGAATTTCGATAGAATCGGTGAACGCGCTTTTCTCAATCCCCCCTCATACGAGGTTCGACGTGCATCACCTTGGATCAACGCGCAGCAGCGCGAAGCCGAACTATTTATTGCAAACTCCCGACACTTTTGTCCGCTGCCCGCTCCCCGGCGCCGATGGCGTGGAATTCATTATTCATGTTGCGCCGCAGCGGGGCGCGCGCTTCACTCAAATGACCGCCGAGTTTGCCTCGGGCGGTATGTTGGGGCCCACCCATTTGCAGCGCTTTCTTTACGTCCTCGATGGCAAGCTCGAACTGAAAGCCGGCGGCAGGAAGTACTCGCTTGCCCCGGGAAAGTTCGCCTATCTGCCGCCGCGGACAACGCACTCGGTCGTTGCCCGTGGCATGGCTCGGGTTGCGGTCATCGAAAAAATTCATGAACCGCTGGCTGGCGCGGCTGCTCCGCAGGTCATAGTGGGAGACGAGGATGCGGTCAAATCTCTGCCGCTCGTCGGAGATGATGCGTTGCGTGTCCGGGCGCTGATGCCCGATGGCCCCCCATATGACTTTGCCGTGAACACCATGACCTACGAGCCTGGCGCCTCGCTCAGCATGGTGGAGATTCATGTGATGGAGCACGGCCTGCTGATGCTCGAGGGCGGCGGCATTTACCGCCTCGGCGACGACTGGCACCCGGTATATGCCGGCGACTTCATTTGGATGAGCGCGTATTGTCCGCAGTGGTTTGGCGCATTGGGCAAGCGGCCCGCGAAATACCTCATCTACAAGGATTGGCGACGGCACCCGCTGGGAACGGAGGCATCGTGACAATCGCGCGCCCACAACTCAGCATCGACCGCCTCATCGCGGAGTTGATGACTCTGGCCGGCATCTCTGAGGCCGAACCCCCGGTTGTGACACGCGTAGTCTTCGGCGAGGCCGATATGCGCGCCCGCGCTTACGTAAGGGAGCTGTGCGAAGCGGCCGGCTTGAGCGTAAGTCACGACGCCGTTGGCAACACGTTCGCCCGATGGAATGGCAGCGATCCGAGTCTCGCTCCGATCGGGACAGGGTCACACATCGATGCGATCCCCAACGCAGGGCTCTATGACGGATGCGTCGGCGTGCTCGGCGGCCTCGAGGCCATTCGCGTGCTCCAGCAGCTCGGATATCAGCCGCGGCGCTCCATCGAGCTGGTGATTTTTACCGCGGAGGAACCAACGCGCTTTGGCATTGGCTGCCTGGGCAGCCGCATGATGGCCAATGTGCTGACCGTGTCGCAGGCGCAGGCTTTACGCGACAAGGAAGGCCGTAGCCTCGAGCAGTGGCGAGCGCAGGCCGGATTTGCCGGCGCGCTCGAGTCGGTTGCGGCATCCAGGGGGCGCTGGCATCAATTCGTCGAGTTGCACATCGAACAGGGGCCGTATCTCGAGCAGGAGGGGCTGGATGTTGGCCTGGTGACGCATATCGCCGCCCCGGCGAGCCAGCGCATTGTGATTGAAGGCGAGGGCGGGCACGCCGGCGGCAGGCTGATGCCGGGACGCAAGGACGCGCTGGCCGCCGCATCTGAGCTCGTGCTGGCGCTTGAAGCAGCCGCCAGGTCGACGGGAGCAGTTGACACGGTGGGCACGGTGGGCGTGTGTGAAGTATTCCCGGGCGCGGTCAACAGCATCCCCTCGCGCGTGCAGATGACCACCGACGTTCGCGATATCGACCGCGCGCGGCGCGATGGCGTATTGGCCAGGCTGGCCGAGGCCGCACACGAGGTGAGCGCGCGCCGCGGCGTGTCGATCAAGTTCGAACTGATTAATGCGGACCCGCCAACCACATGCGATCCGCAGATTCTCGCGGCGCTTGAGGCGTCGGCGATCGCTGCGGGCAAAACCTATAAGAAGATGGTGGCGCGCGCCTATCACGATTCGTCGTTCGTCTCCTGTATTGCGCCCACCGCGATGCTCTTCATTCCCTGTCGCGGCGGCATCAGCCACCGCCCCGATGAGTATGCCTCGCCCGAGTGGATCGGCAGTGGCGTGCACGTGCTGGCGCGTACGCTGGCTGAATTGGCCGCTTGAAACGGCTGAGTCGCATTTCCTGATTGCGCCCCAAGAGTTTCGCAGCAAATCTCACGGCAACTTTCAGGGAGGGACAATGTGATTGCCCGCAGCCCGGAACAAGCGGTTGAGCTTCTCGATCGAGCCTTCAGGGAGAAAGACATAGAGACGGTTCTCAGCTTCTATGAGAGCGCGGCGATTGTTGTCAATGAGCCGGGCAAATCCATCCAGGGACAAGAGAACCTGAGAAGCTTCTTTTGGCAGGCAATGCAGGCGGGCGTCTCAGCCAGGCAGCTGAAAACCTGGACCGTCGAAGCGGATGGAATCGCGTTGTTCATGTCGCGCTGGGTTCTTCGCGCTCCGGCAGAAGGCCGGGATTCAAGCGACGCAACGCTTGTGGCTGCCACCGTCTTCCGCAAACAGGCGAGCGGCGAATGGAAGATCCTGATCGACAATCCCCTTGGCCCCGCGGTCCTTGAGCCGTAATCGTCGCACAGAACAACTCTGCTTCAGCACGTGAAACCCGCCCGCCTGTTGAGAGCTTTCCAAGTTCCCCATGTCGTTATATCCTAAGCCACAACCCGCTGAGAAAAAGCGGCTTCCTCAACACCGAGCTCTTATGCCGCAACCCGCTGCGACAACCCGCATCGTTGGCGCCCCCGTCCCACGCAAGGAAGGCGTGGACAAATTGCTGGGGCGCGCCTGCTACGTCGACGATATGGAGCGCGAAGGCATGTGGTACGGAGCCACGGTCCGCAGCAGCATTCCGCGCGGCATCATTCGCTCCATCGCCTTCGACCGCAACATCGACTGGAGTGAGTTTACGGTCGTTTCGGCCAGGGACATTCCTGGAGAAAACCACATCCACTTGATCGTCGCCGATCAGCCATGTCTGGCCGACGGTAAAGTCAATCACTGCGAAGAGCCGATCCTTCTCCTGGCGCATCCTGACAAGCACAAGCTGCGCGATGCTGTGAACGCGGTCAAGATCGAGTATGATTTGCTGCCCGCGATCTTCACTATTGAAGAAAGCGAGCGGCAGGACGTAATTGTCTGGGGAGCCGACAACCTGCTCAAGAGTTTTCTGCTCGAAAAAGGAGATGTCGATTCGGTGTGGGCCGATGCCGCGCGCATTGTAGAGGGCGAGTACCACACCGGAGCGCAGGAACATCTTTACATCGAGAACAACGGCGTCATCGCGGAATACGACCGGGAAACCGGCGTCACCGTATGGGGCTCGCTACAGTGCCCCTATTACGTCTTCAAGTCGCTGAAAAGCGTCTTTGATCTCGCCGATGACAAAGTCCGCGTAATCCAGACAGAAACCGGCGGCGCATTTGGCGGGAAAGAGGACTATCCCTCGATCATTGCCTGCCACGCGGCGCTACTGGCCATGAAAAGCGGCCGTCCCGTAAAAATGGTTTACGACCGCATCGAAGACCTGGCGGCGACCACCAAGCGCCATCCCTCCCGGGTGCGTCACCGCACCGCCGTTGACGGCGACGGCAGGCTGCTCGCGATTGACATCGATCTGGCGACGAATGGCGGAGCCTACGCCACTCTCTCGTCAACCGTCCTCTCCCGCGCCACACTCCACTCCACTGGGCCGTATCTTTGTCCCAACGTACGCGTGCGCGCTCGATCCTGGGCGACCAACATGGTGCCCTTCGGCGCATTTCGCGGATTTGGCGCGCCCCAGGCGATTTTTGCGATGGAACGGCAAATGGACGAGATTGCCGCGGCCATGAAAATGGATCCTGTGGAACTGCGGCGCCGGAATTTTCTCCATGACGGCGACATGAATGCGACTGAACAGGTGATGCGCGAGCCCCTCATTCTCGAGCAATTGCTTGATCGCGCGCTCGCGCAAAGTGATTACCGCGCGAAGCGCCAGCGATTTGCCCGCGAAAACCAGACCGGTGCCGTGAAACGCGGCATGGGAATTGCCGCCTTTTATCACGGTTCCGGTTTCACCGGTTCCGGCGAGGTGATTTTGAACTCTCTGGCCGGCGTCGATGTGACTTCAGAAGACAGGGTGCGTGTCCTCGTATCAAATACTGAGTTTGGCCAGGGAACGAACACGATTCTCACCCAGGTTGCCGCGGAGGCGTTGGGCATCGAGTACGATCGCGTCACCATGGCGCCGGCCGACACCGGCCAGGTGCCGAACAGCGGTCCGACTGTCGCCTCACGGACGTCAATGGTGGTGGGGCGATTGATCGAACGCGCCGGCCTGCAGCTGGTTTCGATGCTGCGCGAACACGCCGGCCTCGGCGAGAAATACACCACAGAAGAGTTCTTCGCAGCTTGCGCGCAGTACCGCAAGACAAAGGGCGAAGTGCTGTCGAAGTGCCGTTATGAGCCGCCGCCGGGAATCAAATGGGACGACGAGGTATATCACGGCGAAGCCTACGGAGCGTATGCGTGGGCGGTTTATGTAGCACAGGTGGCCGTCGACACCGTTACCTATTCGGCCGAGGTGGAGGAATTCTGGGCCGTTCAGGAAGTGGGCCGCGTGCTGCATCCCGTGCTGGCGGCAGGACAAATCGAAGGAGGCATCGCACAAGGTATCGGCTACGCGGTCTTCGAAAAAGTGGTCTGGCAGGACGGCCGCATGGCCAATAACCAGATGACGAATTACATCATGCCGACCGCGCAGGACGTGCCTCCGATTCACGTCTATTTTGAGCAGATTCCCTTCCGCTACGGTGCTTATGGCGCTAAGGGCATTGGCGAGTTGCCGCATGACGGCCCGGCTCCGGCAATTCTCAACGCCATTCGCGATGCCACCGGTGTGGCATTCAACTCGATCCCGCTGCTGCCTGAAGACCTCTTCGCCGGTCTCGCCGCAAGCCCATTGCTCCAGGAGACAGCGGCTCTATGAGTGTTCACTGGCCGCCGATTCGATTCACAGTCAATGGCGAGAAGCGCGAAGTGACTGTGCCTCCGATGAAACGGCTGCTCGATGTGCTGCGCGACGATCTCCAATTGACCGGCACAAAGGAAGGATGCGGCGAAGGTGAGTGCGGATCGTGCTCGGTGCGGATGAATGGCGAGCTGGTAAACAGTTGCCTCCTACCCGTGCTGCAAGCCGCCGAAGCGGACATTCAAACCGTGGAGGGCCTCGCCCCGAACGGCGCGCTGCATCCGATTCAGGAGGCCTTCTTGCAGTGCGGCGGCGCCCAGTGCGGCATTTGCACACCCGGCATGCTGATGGCCACCGCCCAGCTGCTTGCGCAGAATCCTCACCCCGACCCCACCGCAATCCGCGAAGGTTTGGCGGGAAACCTGTGCCGCTGTACAGGCTTTATGCGGATTTTCGAGTCCGTGGTGCATGCGGCGTCAGGCAAACTGGCGGATGCAGCCGCTGGCGAGGCGCCTCATGCGCGGTAATGCGGAATTGCACGATCTTATCGCGCCGGGCAGCCTGGGCGCAGTCCTCGAATTGCTGGCCGCCCAGCCGGGACAATGGACTCCCATCGCAGGCGGGACGGAATTGATGGTCGCGTTCTCCGCAGGACGGCTCAACGCGCCACGCCTGGTAAGCCTCTGGGGCATTCCTGACCTGAACTTT
>Ga0335074_10013643_pt1 | contig 11420 bp, 10 predicted proteins | sample Lox_Sample_23_FD_206715 | JGI IMG/M metagenome (GOLD analysis project Ga0335074, IMG submission 206715) | Soil microbial communities from Loxahatchee National Wildlife Refuge, Florida, United States - Lox_Sample_2.3 | ecosystem: Environmental > Terrestrial > Soil > Wetlands | place: USA...
TGCATGAGGCAGGCGGAGTAGGTGACGTTGGGATTGGGAGTGAGCAGGAATTGCGTGGACTGGATCTGCTCGATGCCGCTGACGCGCGCGGCGAAATTGTAATCCTTTAGGGCGCCATCGAGCATCAGCATGGTGGCCTTGAGGCCATCGCGGTACTCGATGCAGTAGGCCGCGGGCTTGGTTGCCAGCACGCGGAGTTGGCCGGAGCCGACGAGATCCTGGGTGCGGCCATCGGTGACGGTGAGGCCGAGCGGGGTATCGCTGCGGGAGAGCGCGGCAATGAGCAAGTCTTTGGAGAAGCGGCCGGAATCCTGGGCCTGCCAGACGGCATCGCCTTCCAGAAGCTGCACGGCTTTGACGCCGGTTTCGCCGCCGCGGCGGCGCTCCACCATGCATTGCAGGCCTTCGAGGGCGTGAAAGTCCATGGCGTCCGAGCCGCCTTCGCCGATCATAAGGGCCTCTTCGATGTGGCAGCCGAGCGGCAGGTCGATAGCCGGCAGCCGCCAGGTGACTGGAACCGACGAGCCGGCCAGCAGCGGAAAGTGCATGCGGTGGGCGGTCTCCACCATCTTGGAGGCCTTCTCGAAGCTGTACGAAAGATGCTTGTCGTTGTAGACGGGCACGGCGCGGCCGGATTGCTCGAACACCTGTACGCACTGCTCGAAGAACTCGTAGCGCGGGTAGAGGATCTGGCCTTTTTCGTTGCGCGGGTAATCGCCATGTTCGCCAATGATGAGGACCGCGTCCACGGCCAGTTGGCTGCCGCCGCAGCGCAGTGCTTCGGCGATGGTGGGATAGACGCGGAAACCGAACTCGCGGGCGCGGGCGGCGCTCAGGTCGTCTTCCGGCTTCTGATCGACGTAGAGGGAAACCACCTGCAGGTCGGGCTTGTGCCACGCACCGCCGTACGGATAGCCGGTGAGGAAGCGATCGCCCATGTGCTGGGCGTGCGAGAGGTAGCGGTAGATGGTGGCAACGATGGCGAGACGCTTCGGCTGCGTCTGCGCAGCGGCTGTGGCCACGGTGGCGGTCTGTAGAAAGCTGCGGCGCGTCAGCATGGTCAGGTTCTCCAGAAGGTGGATTCCGCTTTGGGCTGGTAGTGGATGTTCAGGTGCGGCGTGTCGTAACGGACCTGGCCGCGGTAGAGGCTTTCGACGCCGGCGGCGGTGAGGCCCGTTGTCAACAGGGTGCGCTCGATGGGGTAGGTTGGCTTGCCGGTGAGGTACATGGCCTCGAAGTTGTTCACCAGGGGGCTGAAGAAATTGGCCAGCGTGGTGCGGCCATCGGGCATGGGCAGGTACATCTGGGTGGACCACGGCTCGCTGCGGCCATCGACGTAGGCGGCGAAGTTGAAATCGCGGAGCAGACCGTTCATCAGCAGCACGGTGCCCTTGAGGCCGTCGGCATACTGGTAGCGGTAGGCCACGGGATTGGGTACCAGGCGGCGCATGTCATCCACGGTGGGGAAGATGTCGTTGAAGCCGGGGCGCGCGGGGGTCAGGGTGTGGCTGCGGCATAGGGCGGCATCCATGAGCGGCTTGGGCCAGACGCCGTCGCGGAGGGCCTGCCAGAACTTGTCGCCACGGTAGGCCTGGAGCCACGCGACGCCGGTTTCGGCGCCGCGCCGGCGCTCGACCATGCACTGGACGGTTTCGAGGCCGTGGAAATCGTAGCTATCCACGCCGCCGTAGCAGACGCACAGGGCTTCACTGATGCGGGAGCCGAGCGGCATTTCGACCGAGGGAGTGCGCCAGGTGACCGGCAGGCTGGAGCCGGCCATGAAAGCAAATTTCATTTCGCGGGAGGTATCGTACATCTCGCGCGCCCAGTCCCAGTTCCACGACAGGTGCTTATCGCTGAAGACCGGGACGACGCGTCCGCTGTCGCGAAACACCTTCACCACCTGCTGAAAGAACTGGTAGCGCGGGTACTCGGTCTGGCCCTTCTCGTTGCGCGGGTAATTGCCATGTTCGCCAACGATGACGACTCCATCCACGGCCAGCTTGCTGCCGCCGAGGGTCAGGGCTTCGGGGATGGTGGAGCAGAGGCGCAGGGAGGGGTGCCGGGCGCCGCGCTCGCGGCTGAGGTCGTTGGCGCCTACCTGGTCCACGTAAAGCGACACCAGATCCATGGGAGGATAATGGTGCTTGCTGTTCCAGCCGTAGCCATCCAGCAGGCGGTCGACAATGTGCTGGGCATGCGAGTACTTAAAGTAAGTAGTGACGACGGCGGCAAGTTTGGGACGCGCAGGGTCGCTCATGAGAAGATTCCAGTGCCATGATTATATGCCAGCGGCGGCCGGCCTGGCTGTCCTGGCGGTGGCGGCGCTGGCCGTCGCGCAGTCCGCGGGCGGACCGGCGGTATCCGAACGCGCCCGCGCACTGCATGCGAACGCGCTGGTGTTCGACGGCCACATTCACGCGGTGGACCGCGAGTTCTACCACGGCGGCGATATCGGCGAGCGGAAGCGTGACGGGCAGTTCGACCTGCCGCGCGCCAAAGAGGGCGGGCTGGGCGCGATGTTCTTTTCGATCTTCGTGACCGAGGATTACTATCCCGGGCGCCTGGAAACCAAGCAGGCGCTGCGCATGCTGGATTGCGCCATCGAGCAGATCGGGCGCAACAGCCGGTCGATCGAAATCGCCCGCACCGCGGCGGATATCGAGCGGATTCACGCGAGTGGGCGGATTGCGGCGGTGCTGGATATCGAGGGCAGCTTCGATCTGGACGGGGATCCGGGGGTGATCCGGCAGATGTACCGTTTGGGGATGCGCTCGGTACAGCTTTCGGCGCACAACTGGACCAGCAATTATGCGGATTCGTGCTGCTCAAAGCCGAAGTGGGGCGGGCTGAACGACCGCGGGCGGGCGGTGATTCGCGAGATGAACCGGCTGGGGATGGTGATCAACGTATCGCACGCTTCGGATGAGGCCATCTCCGCGGCCATCGACACCAGCACCGAACCGGTGGTGGCCACACACCACGGACTGCGCGCGGTGAACGACATCCCTCGCAACATGCCGGACTGGCTGCTGAAGAAACTGGCGGCCAAGGGCGGAGTGATCGGTTTTCAGCTCGGGTGCGAGTTCCACAGCCGCAAAGACTTTGAGTGGGGCGCGGCGCATGCCGGCAAACCGTTCTGGGACACGAGCGCGATTCTGGCACGCGGCCCCGGGATGCCGATCGAGGAGATTGACCGGCTGGTGGCGCCGGGTTTTCCAATGCGTCCGGCGGCCATTCCGCAGGACCTGCGCATGACCGTCGACGAGTGGGTGGGAGTGGTGGACCGGGCCATCAACCTGGTGGGCGAGGACCACGTCGCGCTGGGCAGCGATTTCGATGGCGGGCCGCCGCTGCCACGCGGCATGCGCGACATCCGCGATCTGCCGATGATCACCGACGCCATGCTGCGCAGGGGCTATTCCGAGGAGCGCATCCGAAAATTTCTGGGCGGGAATCTGTTAAGGGTGTTCCGGCAGATTACGGAGAAGCGGTAGGGGCGGCGGGGCGTTGCTTCGAAGTGGGGTTGTTTCGAGGGAGTGCGGGCTGCGCTTGCCGGCCCGGCGAACGAGGAGATTGGCCGCGGCCCAGAGAGGGCCTGAGCGGCAACGGGGTTTTGGATTTCGAGTTCTGTGGCCGTCGCCGGCGCCTGACTGAGTTTCGCGCCAGATCGAGTCCGATACGAAGAGTGGCAAGCTGGGCCGACTGGCGGAGCGGGCGCTCCGCGACCATCGGGCGGGGCGCCCCACAGAATTGTGAAGCATCACGCCGCGCCTGACTTCCAGGCGTGTTATCGACGTTTGTCTGCCGATATTCAGCGGACGGCAGACAAGCCGTTTGCACTGCTGAAACTCGACCCCCGACATCCTTCAATTCAGTTCAAGAAGGTCGATGTAATCTGGTCTGCGCGGGTTGGCTACATTACCCCGCCCTTGCGATAGAAGGGCCTGGCGGATTTTTCGTGGTTCTGGATCGGCACACACGCGGAGTACGACCACCATTCCGAGCGAGTTCGCCCGACAGGGAGAATACACCGCTCGATGCCAAGCTACGTCAGCGGTATGATGTTGGTATGACCACGGCGAAGATCGCCATTAGCCTGCCGAAACATCAGCTCGCCAGAGTCCACCGGGAGGTCCGCGCCGGAAGAGCAGATTCGGTTTCGGGCTATATTGCCAGCGTCTTGGCGGAACAGGAAAAGAGTGACTCCCTCCGGACGCTTCTTCACGATCTGATTGAACAACATGGCAAGCCGGCGCCGGAGGACGTCAAATGGGCAGAACGCATGCTGCCGCGGCGCGGGCGGGGATAACACTGGACACCGGCGCTTTGATCGCCTTGAGTCGCGGCGATAAGCGACTGATCGCGTTGCTCAGCCGGGCCTTGGCGCACCGCCTCAGAATTCGAGTGCCTTCCGGTGCGGTGGGGCAAGCCTGGCGCGATGGCCGTGTTCAGGTCACGTTGGCGCGGTTTCTGCGGATCGACGAAGTGCAGATTGTCCCTCTTGATGACCAACTCGCCCGCGCTTGCGGAGAACTCTGTGGCGCCACCGATACCGCTGATATCATCGACGCCTCAGTCGTGATCCTCGCCAGGCAGGGCCGGGACCACATCGTCACGAGCGATCCGCGCGACCTCAGGCGCTTGGACCCGGCTTGCCCGATCATCCCTATCTGAACTCACCCGCGGTGCAGCCCAAACGCCAAGTGTCGACAGCATACGTCGCCTTTTGTCCGGGTGGGGGACGATACGGACGGAGGGTTTCTTCGGTACGCAGTTTATGCCTTGCTGGGACGCTTCCTTGGCCCACCTCAATTTCGGCCGCGTCCCCGCGCCTTGATCATCCCAGAGACCTCACTTGAAAGGAAGGGTTTCCGCAATACAGGAAAGCCGTGCTCTTCGCACAGCGCCTCCTCTTCCGGTGGCAGAATCGTCCCGGTCGTTACGATTATTTGGACATTCGTATAGGTGGCCGAAAAGTCTACGGCTAACTCAACGCCATTGCCGTCCGGCAACATGTAGTCCAGTAGGATCACATTGACATTTTCGTCCATCACGTCGCGCGCTGCCGAAACTGACTCGGCGCACTTCACCTCAAAATCTGTGTCTAGAAGTCTCACAAGATAGTGCAGGAGGTCACGGTTATCGTCCACGATCAATAGTGAATCTGCTCTCCGCTTCACGGAATAGAGGCTTCCGCCAGAACCACCTCCACCATCGCCGCTGATCGCCTGATGAATATAGGCGCGAGATCGGAAGGCCGCTTGCAGTAAATCATAGCCTTCCTTTTTGTACAGCTCAACCCACTGCCATCGTCGGAGCCGGATCGGCACCTCACACTCGCTCAACTTGACCGGAATAAGGAAGATCTTTCCTTCCGGTTGGTAATCGGCTGCATCTAGAACCTCTCGCAGTTCCTTCTGCAAGTAACCAGCTGTGTTGACGGCATTCGGAGAGAGGCACACTAACACTATGTCACACGTGCGGACAGCCTTTCTGATCTCGTCCTCCCAGTTCTGCCCTGGCAAGATGTGTCGCTCATCTAGCCAAGGTGAATAACCTTGGGATGTGAGCCACGCATACAATCGACGCACCTCCTCCTTGTCACCCGAGGAGTGGCACAGAAATATCCGGAGTGAATTCTCCAACAGGCTACGGCAAAGATTCTCGATACCACTGCCCTCTCCGCTCTTAAGCCAGACGGCGCTGGGGTGTATGTAGTCAAAATCGTCAGCACCCACGCCCGGCAGGACAACAGGAACGATAACGAACCCGCTATCCTCACTTTGCCGCTGCTGGAGAGCGTCTCGCAGGGTCCTATTCCTGAGTGGGTCGAGTGCGGCCCGGCCATCTGGATGGGGGCCGATGAAGACCACACACTTGCGGCAGATGCTCATAGCTTGGTGAATCGTGCTGGCCCACGGATCGCTCGACTTCATGTCTTCGACACCACCTAGCCAGAATGTGATACCTCGCTCGCGTAGCTGTTGAGCAACGGTCTTGACTTGGTCTATCGATCGGGCGTCGAAGGCGAGAAAGGCGTCCAGCCGCTCTGCTTGCACCCTGTCATTTTAACCTGCGGCATCTGCCTCTCGCTTCGTGCATGGCTCCCGTGGAGACCTCCTTGTGACGCGCGTTTTTCAGAATGGCATGTGCTACCTGGTCACGATTGGCTGTATGCCCGATCTGGTCCCGGCAATTCGGGAGTTTCGGTCGTGATCGCGACGCTCCGTCCGGGTCACGCGCTACTCGGACAAAGCTCGGATCAAGGCGACACGGCCGGTGAGGTCCCGTTCTGGGAGCTTACTCCCCGTGAATGCTCCAAGATTGTGGCGCGCGGCAGCGGGATGCCGATCGAGGAGATCGACCGGCTGGTGGCGCCGCAGTTTCCGATGCGCCCGGCGGCCATTCCACAGGACCTGCGCATGACTGTCGACGAGTGGGTGGGAGTGGTGGACCGGGCCATCCAACTGGTGGGCGAGGACCACGTCGCGCTGGGCAGCGATTTCGATGGCGGGCCGTCGCTGCCACGCGGCATGCGGGACATCCGCGACCTGCCGATGATTACCGACGCCATGCTGCGGCGGGGGTATTCCGAGGAGCGCATCCGGAAGTTTCCGGGCGCCAATCGGTTAAGGGTGTTCGGGGAAGTCACGGAGAAGCGGCAGTGATGGCCGCAGCGACAAACCAGACCACGATCCTTGACAAAATATCAGATTAGACATAATCTAGTTTCTTCATGGACCCTGAGGCAATTAGAAGGTCCTTGGCAGGCAGCGGGTTGCGGTGTACTCCACAGCGTTACGCGGTGATGGCATTCCTGATAGAACACGCCAGTCATCCCACGGCTGCGGAGATCTTCGAAGCTGTCAATCGCGTCGATCCGCGCTCTTCAAGGGCCACGACTTATAACAATCTGCGGGCCTTGGTGGAGGCGGGTTTGGTGCGTGAGGTGGCCGTGGAGGGCCGCGCCGCGCGATTCGATGCGAAAGGCATGCGGCACCACCACTTCATCTGCGACCGCTGTGGCAATGTTGAGGATATCGAATGGTGCGACGTGCCCAAGCCTGCCTCGGGATCCCTCGGTAAACGGATTCTTCGCGAATGCGAACTCATTTTTCGGGGACTCTGCACGAAGTGCGCTCCGCGGCAGGCTTCCCGTTAACTGTCTTACGTGTGTGGCGACCGGATGGATGGCACGCGCCAGTAAGCGCGGCCGGCGGCCATGCGCGCGAATGGGCAAGCCAGGTTCCTAGTTAATCGCCATCTTTATTGAACTAATTCGAAGGAGAATGAATACATGGAGAAAGAAGCAACCGCCACAATGAGGGCGTCTGCCCCCAATCATCCCGAGGAAACCCAACCCACCGAAAGCAAGTGCCCGGTATCGAACGGCGCTCGCCGACATACGATGGCCGGGGCCCCGACCAATGCAGACTGGTGGCCGAACCAGTTGAACCTGAAGATTCTGCACCAGCACTCCCCCCTGTCCGATCCTATGGGCAAGGAGTTCAATTATGCGGAAGAATTCAAGAGCCTCAACCTGAATGCCGTGATCCAAGACCTGCATGCCTTGATGACGGATTCGCAGGAGTGGTGGCCGGCCGACTATGGCCACTACGGGCCGTTTTTCATTCGCATGGCATGGCATAGCGCGGGAACGTACCGCATCGGCGATGGCCGCGGCGGCGCGGGATCCGGCACACAACGTTTTGCGCCCCTGAATAGCTGGCCGGACAACGTCAGCCTCGATAAGGCGCGCCGGTTGCTCTGGCCGGTTAAGCAGAAGTACGGCCGGAAAATTTCCTGGGCCGACCTCATCGTTCTTGCCGGTAACGTCGCTCTGGAGTCTATGGGCTTCAAGACCTTCGGCTTCGGCGGCGGCCGCGAAGACGTCTGGGAACCCCCAGAGGATATTTTCTGGGGGCCCGAGGGCAAGTGGCTCGCGGACGAGCGCTACAGCGGCGATCGTGACCTGGCCAATCCACTCGGCGCGGTTCAGATGGGCCTGATTTACGTGAATCCGGAAGGTCCCAATGGAAAGCCGGACCCGGTTGCCGCGGCACGCGATATCCGGGAGACTTTCGGCCGCATGGCGATGAACGACGAGGAGACCGTGGCCCTCATCGCCGGCGGACACACGTTCGGCAAAGCCCATGGCGCTGCCGAGCCGGCCAAGTATGTCGGTCCCGAACCCGAGGGCGCCGCCATCGAAGAACAAGGCTTCGGCTGGAAGAACACCTTTGGCAGCGGCAGCGGTGTCCATACCATCAGCAGCGGATTGGAGGGCGCCTGGACCACCAAGCCAATTACGTGGGACAGCAACTACCTGGAAAACCTGTTCGGCTATGAGTGGGAGCTCGGCAAGAGCCCAGCCGGCGCCAACCAATGGTTTCCCAAGAACGGGGCCGCGGCGGGCACCGTTCCGGATGCCCACGATCCCTCCAAGCGGCATGCGCCGATGATGTTCACCACCGACCTCGCCTTGAGGGTGGACCCAATCTACGCCCCCATCGCCAGGCGCTTCCTCGATCACCCGCAGGAGTTCGCCGACGCGTTCTCCAAAGCTTGGTTTAAGCTGACGCATCGCGACATGGGGCCGATTTCGCGGTACCTGGGCCCGCTCGTTCCCCGGGAGCCCCAGTTGTGGCAGGACCCTGTTCCGGCAGTAGATCATAAATTAATCGACGAACAGGACGTGGCTGCCCTGAAAGCCAGGATTCTCGCATCCGGACTGTCGATCTCCCAACTGGTCACCACCGCCTGGGCGTCGGCGGCGACGTTCCGCGGCTCCGACAAGCGCGGTGGCGCCAACGGAGCGCGCATTCGCCTCGCCCCGCAGAAGGATTGGGAAATCAATCAGCCTGCTGAACTGGCCAAGGTCCTGCCCACGCTGGAAACGATTCAGAAGGAGTTCAACAGCACGCACTCCGGCGGCAAGAAGGTCTCGCTGGCTGACCTGATCGTGCTGGGCGGGGACGCGGCCATCGAGGAAGCTGCCAAAAAAGCCGGCCACGACGTGAAGATTCCCTTCTCGGCGGGGCGCACGGATGCTTCGCAGGAGCAGACCGATGTGCACTCGTTCGCCGTGCTCGAACCGAAGGCAGACGCGTTCCGCAACTACCTCGGGAACGGAAACCAAAGACCGGCCGAAGAGCTGCTGGTGGATCGGGCGCAATTGCTCACGCTGACTGCTCCCGAGATGACGGTTCTCATCGGCGGATTGCGCGCCCTGGATGCCAACTTTGGGCATTCCAAGCACGGCGTCTTCACCCACCGGCCAGGCACGCTGACGAACGATTTCTTCGTCAACCTGCTCGACATGAATACCAAGTGGCAGCCCTCCTCTACGTCCGAAGGCGTGTATGAAGGGCGCGATCGTGCGACCGGCGAAAGCAAGTGGACCGGCACTCGCGTCGATCTGATCTTCGGTTCGAATTCCCAACTGCGCGCCATCGCGGAAGTCTATGCATGTGACGACTCGAAGGAGGCGTTTGTGAAGGACTTCGCGGCTGCGTGGAACAAGGTGATGAACCTCGATCGCTACGACCTCGCCTAGAACTCCCCTCGTTGTCGCGGCTCCGGGCATTGGGTTCGGAGCCGCGCGGGGGAGCAAGCGGTAAGCGGGACAGCACACTGACTCACGCTGTCCGGATCGCGCAAGCCGGCGCGTCTGCAACATTGGGATGGCCGGCGCATTTTGTGGGACCCGCCTGGCGAACCGTCCGTGTTCGCCAGGCGCAGGTTTATTGTTTCGGGCCCAGATCCGTTTTTGACGATTTCAACAGCCGCATACCGGCTCGCCGCACGACTCGGTTGGCCACTGCACCGGACATCCCCGTCTGGCGCTGAATCCGCCGCCCGATTTCCGTATCCGCGGAGACGGGCTCATGATGAACGCAATTCTTCTCGAAAGCGAGTGCCTCGGCCCATAATGCCTGGGCGGCCGCGGGATCCTTGGTTTCGATCTCCGCCACCGTTGCCAGCGCCTGGTTCAGTTTCGGGTATGCCTTTTCGAGAATGAACTCGCGTGTTTCATCTCCGAAGGCATTGAAACGGACCAAAGGGTCAAAATCGATTTCGCTGCCGGCGTCGGGCGCGGCAATTTCGAAATCGATCAGGCAGGCCGGCATGCAGCGGATTTCGGCGCCGTCCGTGTCGCCGATTTCGTCCAACTGCATCACGGCGTCCGACTTGTCCGCAGCGCCAACGATTGAGAAGCTCCCGTTGGGCCACCTGCACAGAAAAATCGCCATCCTTGACAGGGTAGCGCTTCTACCGGCGCGGCGGTATCCCGCAGGTCCATGAGCGCTGAAAGGCAGCGGGTGTTTGCCGGCGCGGAGTGCCCCTTAGTTCTTCCTGGCGGTGTGTCTCTTTAGAAGCACGCTATTGCCATAGGGGCGCTGGTACGCCACGAAATACTTGCTGTCGTAGATATCGAAGGTTTCGGCTGGATAGAAGCCGATGGCGGCCATCCACGTGTCGACGTCCGACTGGTTGAGCCACATCCAGCTATCGGGCGAATCTTTGTGGTTCTTGTCGATCACCACGACACGGCCGTCCGGTTTGAGATATTTGGCCGTAGCGTCCAGATACGCCTGCCGGTGTTCAATCATGTGCAGGACCCGGTGAAAGAACGCCACGTCCAAATTCTTGACCGGCAGTTTGGGGTCATCGTATTCGCCGAGAACCGTCCGCAAATTGGAAACACCCGCGTCCTTGGCGCGTTGGGCGACGTGGTCGAGCATCTTCTGGTCGATATCCACCGCGTAGAGCACCCCGTTCGGCGCGATCGCCTTGGCCATCGGAATGGAAAACGACCCGCTGCCGGAACCGATGTCGGCCACAATATCGCCGGGCTTGAGTCCCAGTTTGGCGATCACCTCGTCGACCTTCAGGTCGCGCGACGGGTTGTCCATGGCGGCGATGTACTTGTCGGCCGGCGACTGGGCCAGTTGCGCGAAAGCGACGCTGAAGCCGCTTCCCATCACGGTAAGAACACAGACTACGCCTAGTTTTGCAAGATCCCTCATTTCGCCCTCCTATCGAGTACTGGATTTGTCATCCAACAGTATATAATCGCTGCCCTTCCTCAGAAAATCAGCTTCAGCCCGAATTGTATCTGGCGCGGCGTGGTGGCGAGCGTGGTGATCAGCCCGGCCGAGGCGTTGATGGCGCCGCTGGAGAACACCGTGGCATTGGGCGTGCCGAAGTTCGGATGGTTCAGAATATTGAAGAACTCGGCGCGAAACTGCAGGCCGGCGCGCTCCGATAGAGCGGTTGTCTTGAACAGCGAGAAGTCCAGATCGGCCAGGCCCGGCCCGCTGAATACGCCGCGCCCCAGGTTTCCGTACGTGCCGGCCGCGGGCAGCACGAAGGCGTTCGGATTGAACCACTGGCCGGGTTGCCCCAGAACGACA
>Ga0335074_10013644_pt1 | contig 11420 bp, 10 predicted proteins | sample Lox_Sample_23_FD_206715 | JGI IMG/M metagenome (GOLD analysis project Ga0335074, IMG submission 206715) | Soil microbial communities from Loxahatchee National Wildlife Refuge, Florida, United States - Lox_Sample_2.3 | ecosystem: Environmental > Terrestrial > Soil > Wetlands | place: USA...
AGCAGCGCCAGCTTGCCCAGCGCCAACGCCGCGCCGGCCATCGGCGGCAGCGGCACTGGCTCGCCGAGCCGATCGGGTGGGACGGGCGGTGCCGAGGGTTCGGCGATGGCGCGCAGCGTCTCCGGCGCCAGCAGCGCCTCGGGCACGCGGACCGCTATGGCCGCCTCCCCTTGCGCCACCGGCCGGCGCAGCGCGGCGGCGGCGCGGGTCGGGGCGAGCAAGAGCAGTGGCTGTTCTGCTGCCAGCGAAACCAGTTCGCTGACATTGTCCGCCGCGGCCGCCTCCGCCGCGAGCATGGCCACCATGGTCTCGCCACTCGCCAGGACGACGGGGATACCGCGCCGCAGGTCGGATGCGGCGCGATGCACCTGGCGCAACCGCGCCACGGTCTCCGCCGGCGGCGGTGCCGCGGGTGAGGGGGGCAGCGAACGGCTCTGCAAACGGTTCATTGGACGGCGACCGCGCGGGTTACATGAATGTGAGACAATGCCGGCCTAATTTGGTCAAGATTTCGCGGAAACTGAGCATGGCAGCGGTTATGAGCCGCACCGCCTTCCGCCCCAAGAACTATATGGCGGAGATAGCTGCGCCTGACGGATCGGCTCACGAGAATGTGAGGAAGGTCATAACGCGCCGAATCGTGATCATGCAATACCGACCCGTTGTGCGCTTCCATTTCGGCACCACCGGCTCCCCGCTATGGTGGTATCACGTGCCATGACACCAGAACGCGACACGGGTGTTAACCTGTGTCCGGAGTTCGAGAGGAACGAAACATGTCGGCCGAACGACCGATCCTGATCGTAGATGACGACGAGGCCCTGCGCGAGACGCTGACCGAGCAATTGGCGGTGGATGGCGAGTTCGTCGCCACGGAAGCTGGCACGGTCATGGAGGCGGAGGAGAAATTGCTCTCCAAAGACGCCCGGTTCGATGCGGTGATCCTCGACGTCGGGCTGCCGGATGGCGACGGGCGCGATTTCTGCGTGAAGCTGCGCCGGCAGGGGCAGAAGATGCCGATCATCATGCTGACTGGCTCGGACGCCGAGACCGATGTGGTGCGCGGGCTGGATTCCGGCGCCAACGACTATATCGCCAAGCCGTTCCGGCTGAACGAACTGCTGGCACGGCTGCGCGCGCAGCTCCGGATTTTCGAGAATTCCGAGGATGCGGTGTTCTCGATCGGCCCCTACACGTTCCGCCCGTCGGCCAAGCTGCTGGCCGATCCGGCGAAGAACAAACGCATCCGGCTGACCGAGAAGGAGGCCGCGATCCTGAAGTTTCTCTACCGCGCCGGAACCCGCGCGGTGGCGCGGCAGGTGCTGCTGAACGAGGTGTGGGGCTACAACGCGGCGGTGACGACGCACACGCTGGAGACGCACATCTACCGGCTGCGCCAGAAAATCGAGCCGGATCCCGCCAATGCGCGCCTGCTGGTGACGGAAGGCGGCGGCTACCGGCTGGACCCCGAGGGCATTCCCGCGGCAATGCCTGCCCCGGCGGCCTGACCGCACCCGCGCTGCCTCCCGACCGATCGGTTTTGCGCCTTGTGAGGCCAGCCGGGACCGGCGCGGTACTGGTAGCGCCGCGGCAGCACGCGTCGCAGCCGCCGCCGTTTTGTGGCGCGCACGCCGCGCCCTTGCTATGTTTTGACCATGCCGGACGACCTCTACGATCGTGACATCCTCGCCTGGTCGGAACGTCAGTCCGCCTTGCTCCGTCGCGTGGCCCGAGGCGAGCGGCTGAATGACGTGGACTGGGACCATGTCGTCGAGGAGATCGAGGACGTGGGACTGTCGGAACTGAACGCGGTTCGTTCCTGTCTGCGCCAGATGATCGTGCATTTGCTTAAGCTTCATGGCTGGTCGGGACATTCGGCCTGTCAACACTGGCGAAGCGAATTTGTCGCGTTCCAGTCCGAACTCAGCGACCGTTTCAGTCCATCCATGCGGCAAAGGATCGATCTGGCTGGAATCTACCAACGTTGCCTGCGGCAGGTGTGTTTGCTGACGTACGACGATCAGAAGCCGCAACCCTGGTCCCAGGAGTGTCCGTTCACCCTCGATGATTTGCTTACTGGGCAACCGGCCGATCCTGAGGCGATGCTGGTCTAGGGTAGGGCGCCGAAGCAGCAACTCACGTTGACCATCAGGTCAGGGCGTGCATCGGCTCCGGCAACCGGGGCATTTTCCGGCAACCGGAGCATTTACAGCGCGATCTCCACGCAAACCGGCACATGGTCCGAGCTCTGCGGCCAGTCGCGCGCATCCTTCAAAATAACGTGGCGGCGCAGCGCACCCTGAAAATCGGGCGTCACCCAGATATGATCCAGCCGACGCCCGCGATCGGAGGCGCGCCAGTCGCGGTTGCGGTACGACCACCAAGTATAAAGCTTCTGGTCCGCCGGCACGAAATGCCGCACGGCATCGACGAAGCCGGCATGCAGCCACTCGGTCAGGCCGGCGGTTTCCGGCGGTGTGTGGCTGACCACGTTCAGCAACTGCTTGTGGCTCCAGACGTCATGCTCCAGCGGCGCAATGTTCAGATCGCCCACCAGCACCGAACGCGTCAGTCCCATGCGCGCGGCGAACCAGTTGCGGGTCTCGGCGATGAAGTCCAGCTTGTGCCCGTACTTCACGTTCTGTGAGCGGTCGGGGATGTCGCCGCCGGCGGGCACATAGAAATTGTGCAGCTCGACCGGCCCGCCCTTCGCATCCACCGTCACCGCGATGTGGCGGCAATCGCCCTTGGAGCACCAGTCGGGCGCGATGTCGTGCAGCAGGATGGGTCGGCGCGACAGGATCGCCACGCCGTTATAGCCCTTCATGCCGCGGAACAGGGTGTGCCGATAGCCGAGCAAGCCGGGCGCCTCGACGGGGAACAAGTCGTCGGGGACCTTGGTCTCCTGCAGGCAGATCACGTCCGGATCGAGCGCCGCCACCAATTCCTTCAGCAGCGTGAGCCGCAGGCGGAGCGAATTGATGTTCCAGGTGGCGACCCTGAATTTCCCCCGCGGGCGGGCCATCAGACGATGCGGGTGCGCACCGTGCCGACGCCCTCCACCACGCCGTCCAGCACATCGCCGCGCTGCACCGCCGCGACGCCCTCCGGCGTGCCGGTGAAGATCAGGTCGCCGGGCGCGAGCTTCACCAGACGCGAGAGATAGGCGATGGTCTCGGGGACGTTCCAGATCATCTTCGACAGGTCGGAGGTCTGGCGCACCACGCCGTTCACCTTCAGCTCGATCAGGCCGTTTGCCGGATGGCCGATTTTCGCGGCGGGCACCATCTGGCCGATCGGCGCGGACGCATCAAAACCCTTGCCCATGTCCCAGGGTTTTCCTTCCTTCTTCGCCTGGTTCTGCAAGTCGCGGCGGGTCATATCGAGGCCGGCGGCATAGCCCCAGACATGGCGCAGCGAGTCGGCCTCCTGGATGTCGGCACCACCTTCGCCCAGCGCGACCACCAGCTCCATTTCATGATGCAGGCTGTTGGACTGCGGCGGATAGGGCATGTCGGCATCGCCGGTCAGCAGCGCATCGGCGGGCTTCATGAAAAAGAACGGCGGCTCGCGGTCGGGGTCGCTGCCCATCTCGCGCGCATGCTCTGCATAGTTGCGGCCGACGCAGAAGACGCGGCGAACGGGGAAGGCGCCGCCGCCGGCGACCGGCACCGAGGCGATGCCGGGGGGCGGGATGACGAAGTCGGGCATGGGGGACTCCAGTTTCTGCTCTCGCGTATAGCGGCTGCTGCCGCCGCTTAAAAGGCGGCGCCTGGATTGACGGTTAGTCGCGCGAAGGCCGTGCGCGCGCGGGAAGACGTCGAGGAGTCAATCGAGCAACTGATCCACCCGCCGCCCCGGCAAAATTTCCCGAGTTGAAGCTTGCGTTGGGCAACAAAGGCCTGACGGGCATCATGGCGATGCATACTCATCACACGACACTCGCAACCGACTCATAACACGTCGTAATGTCGGGCCGATGCATTTCCCGCATTCGTGCTCCAACGGTGCCAATGGAGGTCGGGATCAAGCTCACTCCATCGCATGCGCTTCCGCCGGCCCCGATGCTATCCGTCCCGGCCGGCGCATCAGCAGCAACAGCAGCAGCGACGGCAGCGTGGTGAAGATCATCATGTGGTAGTCGTCGATATAGGCGATGATCTGTGCCTGCTGGTTGATGATCTGGTCCAGCAGCGACGCCCCATGCGTGGTGGCCGGGTTCCACAGATGGCGGACCGCACCGCCCGCCTGCATCGCGCGGTTGAACGGTGTCACCGAGGCGCCGATCTCGGCATGCAGCGCCTGCGCGTTGTGCGCCAGCATGGCCGAAGTCACCGACACGCCGACCGCGGCGCCGATGTTGCGGAACAGGGAAAACAGTGCGGTGCCGTCGGTGCGGAACTGCGGGGCCAGCGTGGCAAAGGCGAGCACTTGCAGCGGAATGAAGATGAAGCCGAGGCCGGCGCCTTGCGCGGTGATGGTCAGCGTGATGCGCCACTGCGATTCATCGGGCGTCCAGTGCGTCATGTCCCAGATCGACCAGCTCAGCAGCAGGATGCCGAATGCCATCAGCTTGCGCCCGTCCATGCGGGAGGACAGCCGGCCGCCGATCAGCATCGCGATCATGGTGCCGATGCCGCGCGGCGCCATGATCAGGCCGGCGGTTTCCACCGGGTAGTTCGCCAGCCCTTGCAGCCACGGCGCCATCAGCGACGAACTGGAGACCAGGATCGTGCCGGAGGCGAACATCACCGCCAGGCCGGCGGAGAAATTGCGGTCGCGAAAGATCGCCGGCGGGATGAACGGCTTCCTCGCGGTCAGCAGATGCACCAGGAACAGATAGGCGCCGAGGCAGCCGAGCACGGCCTCGGTGATGACTTCGCGCGAACTGAACCAGTCCTGGTCCTGGCCGCGGTCGAGCATCATCTGTAGCCCGCCGATGCCGACCGCGAGCACGCCGAAGCCGATCCAGTCGAACTTCATGTTGAAGTTGGGATGCGACCGCGGCATGAAAATCAGCAGCCCGGCGATGGCGAGGATGCCGAACGGCAGGTTGATGTAGAAGACGTAGCGCCAGTTGTACATCTCGGTCAGGTAGCCGCCGAGCGTCGGGCCGAGGATCGGGCCGACCATCACGCCCATGCCCCAGATCGCCATCGCTTGGCCGCGTTGTTCCATCGGGTAGATGTCGAGCATGGTCGCCTGCGACAACGGCACCAGGGCGGCGCCGAACATGCCTTGCAGCAGGCGGAACGCCACCATCTGATCCAGCGACTGCGCCGCGCCGCACATCATCGAGGTGATGGTGAAGCCGACCAGGCAGGTGATGAAGAGGTATTTGCGGCCGAACCGGGCAGCGAGCCAGCCGACCGGCGCGGTCATGATCGCGGCCGCGGTGATGTAGGAGGTGAGGACCCAGGTGATCTCGTCGTAGGTCGCCGACAGGCTGCCCTGCATGTAGGGCAGCGCGACATTGGCGATGGTCTGGTCGAGCGCCTGCATCAGCGTGGCACCCACGGTGCACAGCGTGATGATGAGGCGATAGGGAACCTGGGCGGGATTGCTGAGCGATGCTGGCACGAAGGGAACTCGCGGGACGGAGGAATGCGGCTCGGTGAGTAAGAATTTCTCCTCCCCTGGCGGCAGGGGGTTAGCGGGAGGGGTGCGATCCCCAACACCTTATTTTGGCGCGGCCCCCTACCCCCCTCCCGCAAGGGGAGGGGGAATTCTCTTCACTCGCTCCCACCCTACTTAAGGAATCAAATCGCTCCACGAGCGCTGGTGGCCGGTGTCGATGTCGGCTTCCACGCTCATGCCGGCGCGCAGATCGGGATCGCCCGGCTGGCGATCGACGCGGATGCGAACCGGGATGCGCTGCACCACCTTCACCCAGTTGCCGGAGGTGTTCTGCGCCGGCAGCACCGAGAACTCCGAGCCGCTGTTCGGCGCGATGCTCTCCACTTCGCCCTTCCAGGTGCGGCCGGGATAGGTGTCCACGGTCACGTCCACCGCATCGCCCGGCTTGACCCACGTGAGTTCCGTCTCCTTCGGGTTCGCCTCCACCCAGACATGCTCGGTGGAAATGATGCCGAACGCGGCGGTCGAAGCGGCGAGGTACATGCCCGGCTGCACGGTATCGACCTGCGTCACGATGCCGTCATAGGGCGCGTAGATCACCGTGTGATCCAGTTCGCGCTGCGCCTCTTCCAGCTTTGCCTTGGCCATCAGGTAGTCGGACATCGTGTGCACGTCGGGATCGGCGATGCCGCCGAGCTTTGCCAACTGCACCTGTGCGGCCACCTTCAGCGCATCCAGCGCCTGCTGGTCGGCGGCGAGCTGGTATTTCGCGTTGTCATATTCGGCCCGCGTCACGCCGCCGGATTTCACCAGGTTGGCGAAGCGGTCGAAATTCGCCTGGTCGGACTGCACCTGCGCCTGTTTCGCATCGTCCTCGCGCAGCATGCGGCGATAGCTCAGCTTCTCGGCATTGAGATCGGAGACGACGCCGCCGAGATTGGCGCGCGCGCCGGCCACTGCGATCTGGTACTGCAACGGATCCAGCCGCAGCAGCACCTGGCCCTGCTTGACGAGCTGGCCTTCATGCACCGGCACCTGGGAAACGATGCCGCTGACGTCGGTCGCCAGCGATTCCTTCGCGGCGCGCACATAGGCGTCGTCGATATCGACATAGCGTCCGCCGGTGATCCACCAGGAAGCGGCGCCGACAGCGACGACCACGATGCCGCCCAGCATCAGGATCGGGCGCAGCGCCGCGCGGGAGACGCGGCGGCGGACGGGGGCCTCGGTGACGCGAGGTGCGGCGGGAGCGGAGCCCGCGGTGGCGGCTTGCGACATCAGGCAAGCTCCGTCGCTTTGGCTTCGTCGCGCGACTCGACGGGCTCGGCACCGCGGCGGGCGTGCACCTCGTGGACCAATGTCTGTTTCATGCGCAGCAGGGCTTCGGTCATGGTATCGATGGTTTCTTCGTTCAGGCCGGCGGTGACCCGGCGCGCGATTTCGGCACGCTGGGAGGCGATGTCGGTCAGCATCGGGCGGGCGTCCGGTCGCAGGTGCAACCGCCAGATGCGGCGGTCGCGCGGGTCGGGGCGACGTTCCACCATGCCGCGCGCCTCCAGCCGGTCGATCAGCCGGGCGACCGTGATCGGCTCCACTTCGAGGTGCTCTGACAACTCCTTCTGCGAGATGCCCGGCTGGCGCTCCAGCCAAATCAGGATGCCCCATTGCGCACGGGTCATGTCGTGCTGGCGGGCGCGCTTATCGGCATCCACCCGCAGCAGACGCGCGACGTCGTGCAGCAGGAACAGCAGGTCACGCTGGAACTCGGCCAATGGACGGATCACTCCCCTGGAGGGTTTCGGGAGCCGCAACTATAAGGCGGCTTATGATATCCGTGCCAGATCGTGGGCTATGCTACGGATGCAGGGCGGGGTTGCGGGCGCCGAGATGCACCTCATGATCCCCGGTCGTCATTGCGCCGCCGTCCGCCCGAGCCAGCATCGGCATCGCACCTGCCCGATGCTACAGGAAACTGTTCATGCTGCGTAACGACTTCTGGGCGACAGGTCTCGCGACGCGCCTCGCCTTTCTCGTGGCCGGCTTCGGCATCGCCCGCTGGGCGCCGTCGGTGCCCTTCGCCAGGCAGCGTCTCGCCATAGCCGATGCGACACTCGGTCTCCTGTTGCTCTGCATCGGTATCGGATCGATCGTCGCGATGCAGTTTACCGGGGTGCTGAGTGCCCGCTACGGGGCCAGGCCCGTCATTGTGGCGAGTGGCCTCGGCCTCACGACCAGCCTGCCGTTCCTCGCGGTCGCAGCGACGCCACCGGCGCTCGCCGCGGCATTGCTCGGCTTCGGCGCGGCTCTCGGATCGCTCGACGTCGCGATGAACATTCACGCGGTCGAGGTTGAACGCGCGGCGCAGAGGCCGCTCATGTCGGGCTTTCATGCGTTGTTCAGCATCGGCGGCTTCGCCGGATCGGCGCTCATGACCTTCCTGCTGTCCGCGCGTTTCGCGCCCCTGGCAAGCACGCTGTGCTGCGCGGCGATCATGCTCGTGGCGATCTTGTTCGCATGGCCGCGCCTCCTGGTCGGGGCACACAGCAAGACGGCGCCGCGCTTCGTCATGCCGCACGGCATCGTGCTGCTGATTGCCGGTCTCGCCGCCGCCGCCTTTCTCGCCGAAGGCGCGCTGCTTGACTGGAGCGCACTGCTGATCACCGCCTCCGGGCTCGTGTCCGCGGCGAAGGGCGGGGTCGGCTACATGCTCTTCTCTATCGCCATGACCGTCGGGCGTCTCACTGGCGATGCAGTGACCGCCCGCATCGGCGATCGCGCCATCCTGTTCTGGGGTGGTGTCCTGGCGGTCGGCGGGTTCGTCGTCCTGCTGACCGTGCCGGTCACGGCTCTGGCGATGGCGGGCTTCCTGCCGATCGGTCTCGGTACCGCCAACGTCGTGCCAGTGCTCTTCCGCAAGGCCGGCTCGCAGCAGGTCATGCCACCCGCCCTCGCGATCAGCGCGATGACCACGACAGGCTATGTCGGCATCCTGGCCGGACCCGCCGCGATCGGTTTCGTCTCCAAGGCTGTCGGACTGCACAATGCGTTCTGGATGCTGGCGGTATTGCTCTGCCTCATGCCGTTGACCGCGCGGTTCGTCGCCGGTGAAGCGGCCGGCGACCGATTGCGACGACGGTCCATGTCCGTCGCAGGCAAGGCGGTGCGGTCGCGCGGATAACCGCAATGGGCCGCAACGCGATATCCCCGTGCATCCGTGTGCATCGGCCTCGTTCTGCGCTAAACCTTGCCTGGCCGCGACACGCGATCACTCGGGGCGTACTCGATTGACCTGGGCTGCGGGCAGCAGAGCGAAGGTCTTGCGCAGACAGGAAGCGGATGCACGCCGATACACGCGGATGCGTCCGTGCCGGTGGCAGTTTCGGCGGCATGCCTCGGACCGGCAGAAAGCACCGTCGCGAGACACGACGGTTTCAACGATGAGCGGTACAGCGTTCGCCGCGGTCCCAGGACGCGCCTGAATCGCCGCTATGACCGGCCTCGCGTGATCGAGCGCCGGCGCCTGGCTATACCGGCTGGCACCGCGCCGCGCTGCCGGCGTCCTTCGCCACACCGCAGCCCAAGGAGACTGCCGCATGCCCTTCAAGGTCCAGGTCGGCCCGCCGCAGATCGCCATCCACCAGGCCATGACCGTGCTGGTCACCGAGCCGGACGGCCAGGTGCGCTGGCCCACCGACAAGGGATTGTATTTCTTCGATACTCGCCTGATCTCCGCCTGGAGCGTCTACGCCAACGGCGCGCCCTGGGACCTGCTGAATGGCGGCTCGGTCAACTACGATGCCGCCCGCATCTTCCTGACCAACCAGGCCTTCCTCACCGAGGACGGCGCTGTTCCGGCACACTCGCTGGCCTTCGTCATCAGCCGCGCGATCGACGGCGGCCTGCACGAGGACCTCGACATCGAGAATCACGCCCAGCGGCCGGTGCGGTTCAACCTGGAAATCGCCATCCGTTCGGATTTCGCCGACATCTTCGACGTGAAGGCAGGCCGCAGCGTGCGCCGCGGCCGCATCGCCACCGAGTGGTCTGATCCCCACCAGCGGCTGCGCACTATCTATCGCAACCGCGACTTCATGCGCGGCGTCTCGGTCGCGGTCGGCGAGGCCACCTCGCCGGCCGCCTACGCCAACGGGCGCCTCAGTTTCGAAGTCACGCTTGCCCCGGCGGCAACCTGGCATGCGTGCTTGCTCTATGAGCTCAGCGACCACGAACGCCACCATCACGCCCCGCGCGACTGCGCCCTGCAAGCGCCCGGTTCGCGCCATGCCGCCGCCCAGCATGCCTGGCAGCAGGCGGTGCTGAAGATCCGCACCAGCAACGAGGAGTTCTATCGCTTCTATCACCAGGCGATCGACGACATGGCGGCGCTGCGCCTGCCGCTCGAGGGCACCGACCACATGGTGTTCGTCCCCGCCGCCGGGCTGCCGTGGTTCAACGCGCCGTTCGGCCGCGACAGCCTGATCGTGTCGTTGCAGAACATCCTGGTGTATCCCGAATTCGCCCGCGGCTCGCTGGACGTGCTGGGCCGCTGGCAGGCGACCGAACGCGACGACTATCGCGATGCCGAGCCGGGCAAGATCATGCACGAATTGCGCTACGGCGAACTGGCGCATTTCAAGCTGATTCCGCACACGCCGTATTACGGCACCGCCGATGCCACGCCGCTCTACCTGATCACGCTGCATGCCGCGTGGCGCGCGACCGGGGACATGAGCCTGATCCGCCGCCACCTGCCCAATGCGGAAGCCGCGCTGCGCTGGATCGACGAATACGGCGACCGCGACGGCGACGGCTTCCAGGAGTACAAGACACGCTCGCCGGTGGGCTACGAGAACATGGCCTGGAAGGATGCCGGCGATTCGATGGTCTACGCCGACGGCACGCCGGTGAAGGGGCCGAAGGCGCTGTGCGAATTGCAGGGCTACGTCTATGACGCCTGGCTCCGCATGGCCGAGGTGTTCGACGCGTTGGGCCATCCCGATCGCGCCGCCGCGCTGCGCAACAAGGCGGACACGCTGTATCGCCGCTTCGACGAGATGTTCTGGGATGAAGCGAGCGGCTTCTACGCCTACATGCTGGACGGCGAAAAGCGGAAGGTGCTGACGGTGGCGTCCAATCCAGGCCACCTGCTGTGGTCCGGCCTGGTGCCCCCGGAACGCGCGGCGAAAGTGGTGGCACGACTGATGGCGTCCGATATGAACACGGGCTGGGGCATCCGAACCTTGTCGGCGGATCACCCGGCGTACAATCCGTACTCATACCAGAACGGCTCGGTCTGGCCGCATGACAACAGCCTGATGGTGCTCGGCTTCAAGCGCTACGGATTTGTCGATGAAGCGGCGCAGATCGCGCGCGGCATTTCCGAAGCCGCCAGCCATTTCTTGCTCAATCAGTTGCCGGAACTTTACGCGGGCATCGAGCGCAGCGAGGGGATGTTCCCGGTGCAGTATCTCGGCGCCAATGTGCCCCAGGCCTGGGCGGCCGGTTCAGCCTTCGCGCTGCTGCAGGCGATCCTGGGCATCTGGCCCGATGCGCCGCGCGAGAGATTATATGTCGACCCGGTACTGCCGCACTGGCTGCCCGACATCACGCTGACCGATCTGCGACTGGGGCGGCGGCATTTCGACATCCGGTTCTGGCGCAACGGGGAGGCAACGGAATTCGAAGTGCTGCGGGGCGACCGGCATCTGGTTCAGCGGCGTGCCACGGTGGACGTGTTCGAGATGCTGCGAACCGGAACGCCCCGCTAGCATTGTGAGCCGTGTCATGGCGAGCGAAGCGAAGCAATCTCGGTCGGCCTGATCCGGCCCCACTCGATCGAGGTC
>Ga0335074_10013646_pt1 | contig 11419 bp, 15 predicted proteins | sample Lox_Sample_23_FD_206715 | JGI IMG/M metagenome (GOLD analysis project Ga0335074, IMG submission 206715) | Soil microbial communities from Loxahatchee National Wildlife Refuge, Florida, United States - Lox_Sample_2.3 | ecosystem: Environmental > Terrestrial > Soil > Wetlands | place: USA...
TATACCGACGTGGAACTGCCTGAGGTCGTGCCGCCACCTGCCATCGACGCTCTAATGGTCACTACGCTTGCCAGTTGATGTCGATCTCTGCGGATCAGACACGCTGGCCAACGGATGGGTCATCGAACGCATCTGTTCCTGATTCAGCAGCCACGCTCACGTGTGTGCTGATTCAGCGTCAATCGCGCCTTCCGCGAAATCGCCTCTGCTTCCAGACACTCACTGTGCGCGAGCGGAAACCCGGAAGGGCCGCTCAGCCCGATCGTTTCCAGCAAACGCTTCCCGTGCCAGCGACTTTGCCAAAATCTGTGCAAGGCTCAATTTGTACTCAAAAGACGCACAACCCAGCACGGAGCGCAGCTTTCGGATAGCATTGGCTTCGCAGGTCCCCGCAGCCATCGCCCGTGCCCAACCTGCGCAGAACCTCTTTCGATCCCAGCCCCGCATCAGAGCTACAAGAATCATCAGAAAAATCCGGTGTATGTGACACCTCAGACCAGGAACCTCATCCACGCGCTCCACAACCTTCTCACTGATCTGGAGCTGACTGTAACCCCTGGCAGCAATGAAGAAGCATTCACTGAACTCAAGCGCATCGTTCATCGGCGCATTAAATCTCTCGAAGGGGATGGGCCGATCGCCCCCGCCACGCCTCCTGAGGAGATCACCGGCACCGGGTGATCGGGTTCGTATTGTCCGGATAGCACCTTCTCCGGTTGAATTCGCCGCCCCGTCGAGGTTGCGTTCAGTCTGTCAATTTACTTCTCCTCCGATTTTTTTGGTCCAGACAGGTTTTCGAAGTACAGTAAAGGTGCACCTCGGACTCGCATCCTCGCCTTCGGCCTTCAACGCCCTGCTCCCTGCGAGCGCCTTTCAGGCACGCCACGAACGACGGGAGATTCCATGAACTCATCGAGGAATTCACAGGTGCAATCCGGACCGCGACGGTGCTGAGAACGTCCTCGGTTTTCCTTCGCGCCGACTGCCTCCTGCCCGCCGAGCTAAATCTGAGGCAGGTGCCTTTCGACGAGTCATGGATGACACTGGAAGAAGCGATGCCCATGGATCTGGCTCGCGCGGTCAACGATGCTGGATGGCACTTTATGTGGATCGATGCCGACTGCTCGCGCTCTGCGTGGGGTTTGAACGATGAAGCCGCCGTTACGCGAGCGATCGCACGGGCGCTCCGGCATATGCGACGGCGTTTCAATGCGGCGGAACTTGGTGTTATTCGCGTTAAACGCCACCTCGGCTTTCGAATCGCCAAAGTAACGGTACATAGCCGGCACATTCAGCAGAGCGCTTTGCTCGACTTGCTGGACGGAGTGATTGTGCGACAGTTTTTATAGTCGACCAGATTTCGATTGCCACAGAAATACGACAACAGAAGACGGTTCCGAATTGGGTCGTTATGTCCTTTGGAAGGACTCCTGGAGCGAATCTCTTCGGGAATTCGCACGGTTCTAACCCTGGGAGACGAGTCAGCTCGTCGCTGCCTGGCAGCGAATCTGATCGTGATCGTGCTGCGCATCGCGCCCGCGTCGTGGCCGTGTCAATAACTTTTATCTATCGAGATAAATAGCGAAAAGGCAATCATCAATAAGCATGGTATAACCATAGTGATAACTAAATATACCCCGGCAGAGCCGGGGGGATTACCGTGTGAGCCGCTCGAAGCGGCTATGCGGGGTCGCTAACGCGGCCCCGGTTGTTTTGCCACCGGAAGGTGGCCTTCAGCGCCACAGGTTCATCGGGTCCAGTCGCTCGTCTTCCTGCTCCTGATTCCGGATGTACTGCCGTATCGTTTGCTCGTCTCGGCCTACCGTGGACACGAAGTATCCTCGCGCCCAGAAGTGCTGCCCCACAAAATTCTGCTTCCGCTCCCCGTACACTCGGGCCAGGTGGATCGCGCTCTTGCCCTTGATGAATCCAACCACCTGCGACACTGCATACTTCGGCGGGATTGAGATCATGATGTGCACGTGGTCCGGCAGCAGGTGGCCTTCTTCGATTCGGCTCTCCTTCTGCTCGGCCAGTTTGCGGAACACCTCTCCCAAATGTTTTCGCAACCCACCATACAGCGCCTTGCGCCGACATTTCGGAATGAAGACCACGTGATATTTGCACTCCCATTTCGCGTGGCTTAAGCTTTCATACTCGTCCATCCGGATTCTCCTCCTCGTGCGCTTGGCGGCTCACGTTCCGGAGTTTCTGGATGGACTCCCGAATATGTCAAACTTTTGCTGCCTCCCCGGCAGAGCCGGGGGGTCTCCCCTCTTTGGCTAGCGCGCGGTGGATGGATCCACAGTTATAGGCTGGTGGGAATAAGCCTCGCATAGCATTTCGTCACATTTGAAATCAGTCCTTGTGCTGTCGCGAGGGCATCCCCACTGCTGGAGCGGACAACTGAATGAGATTCCCCCGGATGGCTGGAATGATCAGCCGAGGCTGAAAGGCCGTTGTCAAGGCTCCTGACCGCGAAGCGGCGCGCCACGCGCGGCCTTGTCTCCGGCCGGGCCTCGGCTCCGCTGCTGGCATCCGGGAAATGTCAGCTCGGGTCTGGACTACATACTCAAACCGAAGCCCTGGCCGATCTCGCGCTGATGAACGGACCGTTGCCCTGCGGTTTGCTCGATGGCGTGGGAGATCGGGGCCTGCCGGGTTGCCGGGGCGTGGGACACATCGCGGCTGAGCACGTGACCGAGCGCCGCCGCGCTGTTGGTGAAGATTTGCGCGTCGTACGCTCCGCGAGATACCGCAACGTAGGCCATGCGGCGGCGGATTTCGCCAAAACCCCTATACCAAGGGCGTTTCAATGTTTCATTTCTGCGACTCACTGCGATTCGCTGCAGCGCTGCAGCAGCGTGCCACACCCTCGCTATCTATTTTCGCTACGCCTTAGGGCGTCGCGCGCCATCGCGAAGCAGTCCTATGAGGCCAGGACGAACCAGCGCCGCCGCTCGTCGTCACCTCGCTAAGCGGGCCGGGCTCGAACCCAGTTGCACAGATCCAGCACGATTGCCTCATTTCGAGTCAGGTGCATTCAACCGGGCTCTGCCACCTCTCTGGTACTGGCTCTATTCTAATGGAAGAGCCTGCGGTACGCTCTCTGCCTTTCGTCGCCTCTGCCTCGCTGTCCGATCGATGTCACTCTGCTTTCGATCGGACAGCTGGTTCAGACGAGGCTGACGCCTGCAAGCCGAAATGAGAATTGCGCAGGGGTGGAGATGTTGGAAACCCGGGTTCCCTTTCGTGGCTAGGGCCTGCTCTGCACGATGAACGAAGAGGACGTGGAGGTGCTAACGGCCCCGGAGACGGCGGTGAAGGTGAGATTGTAGGTGCCGGCCTTCGTACTCGCGGGGAAGAAAATGCGACACGCATGCGTCGAAGACCGATTCCGACGCGAAACTGGCCCGGAAAGGAACGACAAGGAAGCGAAGCTAAGTTACAGCGGCAATCTGTTGGTGGAGACCGCAACGATCTGATCGCCCAGCACCGGATCGAAACGAAACCTGTCATATCCCTGCCTGATCTCCGATTTGGTGGCTGTTCTGGCGGCTGTGCGTTCCTCGATTCTGTGCATTTCTGTGCGGCCTGTTGCCGCAGAACAGCTCGGCGTAAGCGATTACCAAAAATGGGGTTTATTCAACTCGGCGCCTCCCCGTCCGGCGGTCTGCCAAACCCCTACTTTCTCGAAATCGGACAGTGGTGATCCGGCTGGGACGCGCTGCGTGCCTCTGTAAGGCTGAGACAATTTTTTAATGGCGGAGAGGGAGGGAGTATACCCCTTTTCGCCATTGCTTTTGAATCAATAGTTTGCGACCATATTTCGACGTGTTCAGGAATTTGTTAAGGCCGAATCCTGACTGCACACTTTTCGAGGTCGCAGATGGCTCATAAGGTGGTTCTCTGTTGGCGTGCGAAGACGCCGCGCGGGTGGCGTCACTTCCCTGTCCTCTTTCATCAGCAACACGGCAAGACGTTGCCCCGGCACGGCTGGGTTCTCGACGGCGGCAAAGAGGTGGAATACCCCGAAGGCAAATACGAATTGCGCAGCTACAGCGGCGGGAAGATGGTTTACACACCCCTCGATGCCACACACCCCGCAGAGGCTCAGTGGGCGTTACAACGCGCTCGCAAAGAGGCGCAGACGAAGAAGGTGCAGAAGGCCGATCCCCTTCACTACATTCAGGGCGCTATCGACGCGTACCTCCGCGATCTGGAACAGCGGAAGAAGACGGAGATGCGGGAGAAGGCCGCCCACGTCCTCAGCGAGTTCAAATTCTTCTGCGCTAATACACCGGCCAGACTTGCGACCGTGGTCCACACCAAACGCATCACCCGCGAGCACATCCTCGCCTTCCACAAATGGCTCCGTCAGCGGAACAGCGAGAGGACCATTGCAGACAAGCACGCGCGGGTGCTCGCCTGGCTCAAGTTCTGCAAGGTCGATACCTCTTTCATGCCCCCGGCTCCGAAATACGAGAAGACCCTCCCTACGGTTTACGAGCAGACTCAGATTGACGACCTCCGGGCGGCGGCTGACGACGATATGCGCATGGCGATTGATCTTTGCTGGCAACTCGGACTGCGTGAACGCGAGGCGACACACGCGGAATGGGCGGACATCGACTGGGAGCACTCAGTGTTCAGGGTGCAGGGCAAGGTCCGCAAGGGATACAAGTTCGCGGTGAAGGACAGCGAACAGCGCGAGGTGCCCATCCCAGCGGCGCTCCTGGAGCGGCTCAAGGCGCGGCGTGAGGCGAACCCGGATACACGGCTCATCATCGGCAACGGCAAGGACCAGCCCGAAGGCCATCTTCTGCGCAAGCTGAAGGCTCTCGCACGTAACAGCGGTCTGAACTGTGGCCGGTGTGAAGGTTGTCAACGTGAAGGCTCACTCGCGGAGTGTGAGCAGTTCGAGTTGCACAAGTTCCGGCGAACGTTCTGCACCATGCTCCTGCGTAACAGCGTGGACCCCTCGACGTGTCAGAGGTTGATGGGGCATTCAGATTTCGAGTCAACGCTCCGCTACATGCGACCAGCGGCGGCAACGGCGATGCAGGACAAGGTGAACGCGATTTTTGGAGACTGACAACATGACCACGATCACCGAACGGCTGCACAACCTGTACTTCTCGGAATCGAAGCCGAAAAAGCTGAAGCCTGTTGACGTGGCTCTGCTGACGTACCTGATCCTGCGACAGGCCGAGGATCACTTCATCTTCGACAGCCAGGAGACGCTGGGTAAACGCCTGGGTTGTGAGCGGGAGACCGTCGCGCGCTCCATTGACCGGCTGAAGAGGCTTGGCTGGATCGAGGTCGAGCAGCGGTGGGAGTTCAACGCGAAGACGCACCGGAAGACGCGGACGATGTACGCGCCGCTGGGTCTGTCGATCAACCTTGAGAAGCTGCCCACGACGGCGGATCGACCGACGCGGATCGAACCATCTGAGGACGCCAAGGACATGGCGAAGCAGCACACGGGCATCCTGGCGCGTAACGGGATGGGGAGCAGGTACAAACGGTCACCGAAACGCTTCGAGCGACACCAGCAACACGCGGCGCAGCGGCTGATAGATGAAGTCGGCGGCTATGACGCAGCCGTCGAGGTGTTTAATTTCGCCCTGGAGCACCCCGCGCATAGGAAGGCGGCGCTGACCAGCCTGTACCACATTCGGAGGCGCGTGAAGCAGATCGCGGCGGACATGGAGGAGGCGGCGGCAACGGCTACAGAATCAGGCCAACCGGTCGGCGCTGAAGGGTGACTCTTTCCGTGCGGCAAAATGCCGCTCTTTAGTCCACACTATTAACCGTCAGCCAACCTCTTCAGACAGGCTCTTCAGTAACCGTGAACCAACCGGCGCGACAGACGGCAACTTTCAGACAAAGCCTTAGCGAACGAGTAGACCGACAGAAGGCAGAAAGACAGACTGAAAGGATTGCCGCGTTTCGCCCGCGCCGCAGCCGAGGGCGCGGCTGCACACTGTGCAGTGGCCCTCAACTGCACACTATGCAGATCGCAGGTAAAAATCTTTCCAGAGGCTTCTTCGGTTCCTCCCGCTTTTTTGATCTATGAGTATGAGGGGAATATTCACCGGGAGACATCCCCGGACACCCCGGCTCACATTTTTCCGACCGGTGGACGGATTTTTGCGGGGATTTTTTGCGGGAATTTTTATCTATTAGTATGAGGGGCAAAGTTTCCCGGCGCGCCCAGATGAAGATTTTTTTCGACTGCGCGACCCACTTTTTCAACGATTTTGATCTATGAGTCTAGAGGGGAAAGTTGAGAGCCACCGGCCCTCCTTCCCTTCCGAACACAACCACAGCCCCACCCGCGCCATCCGGCGCACCACATCAGCCCGCTATTCGGGCCACAGGAGAAAACTATGGAATTGGCCCCGGCTTCGATGCAGCCCGTACAGACAAACCCCATCACCGCATGGCTGATCAACGCGAAGCAGGTAGCGGAGATACTTGGCGTATCGACGCGCACTATCTGGACCCTTGTGGCGTCCGGCGACCTTGCGACCGTCAAAGTAACGCCCACGGCGACAAGGTTCTGGCTTTCAGACGTGAGTGCATACGCGCAACGGCGTACCCGACGCGCCTATGGATCGAGCAAGAAGTAAAAACGAGATTGAATCCTCCTGTCACCGTGTTCGAGACATTCGCGGTGGCAGACGCGTGCGGGTCTCCTTTCCCCGGCGACGCGATTGCTGTGGACACAGAGCCGGTGGGTTGAGTGGTGGAGACCAACGACCGCGACCGGCGAAGATTGAAGACCTGCACCATACCGCCGAACGGATCGGCCCTAGGAGCAGATGCGTTGGGAGAATTCGCTCCTCCGCGAACGCGTGCTGTGGATACAGACCGAATGGGTGCGTGGGGTGATTCCCGAACGACCGCGATTCGGTAAACAGGGCGAGAGTTCGAGCCTAGATCGCTGTCAGGCTCCCTCGCCCGCAAGTTCTCAAGATGATGGTTGGCCTGGTAGGGTCTAGCCAACGGTAGAGCGGGGCGCGTTTTTCATCCTTTGTTCCGCGCCTCGCTCCCGGCCACACATCGACTTTGCCTTACTCGCTGTCTTGCCTGCGCTCACAGCGATACGAGGCGAACCACAGAACGCGACGACCCCATGTGTCGTGGAAAGCGTTCCCATATCGACGGACATGCACGCCAAGCAGACAGGCCAGGGCTGGCTAGGTTGCGGTTGGCGTGCTGTTCTCGATTGCACCGATCCAGCGCACCGATGGGGATAGGGGGTCTGAATAACCCAGCCGTTTCAATCCCAGCGGAACGCGCGCCAGTTTTGAACACAGCCCCGCGAAATGTAACTTTCAAGGTTACCGGCTGTAACAGATGACCGGAACCCACCCGAATCACCCATGAATAGACAAGCAATCGAGCGGGAGACCGCTGTAAGCCCTGCGCTCGCCGGACGCGAGACGCGCGAAGTGAACCCCTACGACCGCGTGATCTTCGCGGGCACACAGAGCAATAGGTACCAGGTACTGCGGCACGTCCGCACGGGCCGAGGTCATCTGGTCCCTTTCGGTTCTTACCCGTCGCTGGAAACCGCGCTCATCGCACGCGACGCGCTACCCGACGCGATGCGCCCACTGCCCAACCAGGAAGAGCAATGACAAAAGAAATTCGATCACACGTTGTTACAAAACCGTTCGAGGTTCGCACCCTCCCCGATGGCAGCAAGCAAGTCAGCGGCTACGCGATTGTGTGGAACTCACCCAGTGTTGACCTCGGTGGTTTCGTGGAAGTCTGCGATCCGCAGATGCTGACGCGGACGCTGCGCGAATCGCCTGACGTGCTCATGCTCCGCGATCACAAGCAGGAGTTATTGCTGGGCAGGACCACGGCGCAGACGTTGACCCTCAGCGTTGACGGTACCGGCCTGCGATTTGTCTGCACTCTTCCGAAGACGGCCACAGGTGACGACACCGCTGAAAATGTCCGCCTCCGAAATTTGACTGGGTGCAGCTTTGGCTTCGCTGTTCGTGAAGACAATTTTTCGTTAGCACCGGACGGCCAAGTGTTGCGCACTCTCCTCGATGTAGACCTCTTCGAGATCAGCATCACATCGTTCCCTGCTTATCAGGAGACCAGCGTCACCACGCGGTCACGTGCAGCGCAGATGGTCAAGCGCGACGACGACGACGAGGACGATCCAAACCAGGATGACCTCGAAGGCGACCTCGATCCTGATGGCGACGAGGAAGACGAGGACGGTTACGAAACGTGCTCCTGCGACTGTCGCGCGTGTCGGCAACTCCGAGACTGCGCCTCATGTTACAGCGTGAGGTGCGATAGCCGCGCGTGTCGTGCGGCCTCTTGTCCTATGCAGGATGAGCAGCGAGCCGACGCGTTGCGCCTGAATCAGCACTTCGCCAACATCCAGGCGAACCTCTAAGCTCCCACCTCCCCGGCGATCCGGCAGCAATCACGCTGCGCGCAAGGGTCGCACCACCCTACCAACTCGACGCACGGCGGCTCTGGCTATCACGCCAGGCAGTCGCACACGTGTGCCTAACGGCTGGTGATGCTCACCGGCAAAGGACAACATGACCTCGAAAGAAATTCGGGCGAAAATCTCCTCCCTCCTGATGGAGCAGAGGACAATTGCGCTCGCAGGATTTAACAGCGATTCAAGGGCGAAGTTTGATCGCATCCAGAAGGACGTTGATCAGCTTGAGGCGGACGCGCAGCGGATGGAAGCATTCGAGTCGCGCGACGCCGAGGCGCGTAGCTTCAGTAAGTCCCCACGCCCCGGCGCTGGTAACGGCGCTCAGGCCAACACCGACGAGACGAGAAGCCGGATCAACGCTGCCTTCCGCTCCTACGCTCTGACCGGCAGGATCAGCGAGGAATACCGCGACCTTCTCAGTACGTCCGATGCAACAGGCGGCGCTCTGATCCCACAGATGTTCTCCGGTGTGCTGGTGGACGCGCTGAAGTTCTACGGTCCCATCGCTGACCGCGTGTACAAGAAGGTCACCGATAACAAAGGCGTCCCGATGAAAGTGTCGTATGACAACGACACGACCAATGGCCTGACGCTGCTGGGCACCGAAGGTTCATCTTCGCCCGCTGAGACCGATCCGGCATTCGCTTCGCAGATTCTCGGCGTTGACACCGTGACCGGTGGACTGGTCAAGGTGTCCTTCCAGGAACTCGAAGACAGTTCCTTCGACCTCGACTCCTTCCTGCGCGACAAGTTCAGCATCCGTTACGCTCGCGGTCTGGAGAAGGCCGTCACGCTGGGCACCGACTCCGCTGGCACGACTCTGCCGAATCAGCCTACGGGCGGACTGCTCAATTCGGCAGTCGTGGGACAGACCACTGGCACTATCGCGGCGGGTGTGTCCTGGGATGACCTGACCGCACTGTTCTCCAGCGTCGATCCGGCCTACAGCACGCCGAAGGCGGCATGGGTGATGAGTTCGACCACCCGCGCGTACCTCATCGGCCTGAAAGACGGCTTCGGTCGCCCGTACTTCACCCCCGATCCTTCGGCAGACCGTCCCTTCGACAAGCTGCTCGGCTACGACATCGTTCTGAACCAGTCGATGCCGTCTCCGACCGCTGGCGCGTTCAGCGCGAATCAGACGCCGATTATGTTTGGCGATCTGGAACGCGCGTACATGCTGCGCACCGATGGTCAGCCGTCCGTGCTGCGCCTGAACGAGCGTTACGCGGACACCCTCGAAGTCGGCTTCTACATGTGGTCCCGCATCGGTGGCCTGTACCTCGGCCAGTCCGGTGTGAACCCAGTCGTGAAGCTGAAAATCGCCGCGAGCTAATCGCTGCACAACCTGTTCCCTCAGCGCGTCTGCTGCCAATCACGGCGGTGGACGCGCCTTCACTTATTGGAGCAAAGATGCCAATTCGCAAACCAAAGCAATTCGAGGTGCAGGGGCACGTCTTGACGGTGGACGCTGAAGACTTCTCCCGCCTCCGGTCACTCATCCCCGGCATGACCGCTGTAGAGGTGACGCCGCGCAACGTGGTGTTCCTCGTCAATCACGGGACACAGAACAAACCCGCATATCAACCGCTGCCCGCGTTCATCGCGTGCGGCTCCGTTGCGGAGTACTGGGTACTGCGCGACCGCACCGATCCGGGCGATCACCGCAAGGCCAACCTGAGGCGCGCATGATCCAGATTCGAGAGATGTGGCCCGGTGGTCCGCTGCGCAGATTCGCCACCGAACGGCCTAACCCCAGATGGGTTCCCCTCACCAGTGGCGGCTACGCGTCGAGTTACGTCTGCGCAGAGTGCCGCAAGGATGTTGCGGGGGTACATGACACCGGAGACGGGTGGATGTGTCAGTCGTGCCGGAAGAATCGCAAATGTAACGCTGAGGAGAGCAAGACGCTATGCGCCTGAAGGTTCCCAGAGACAGCCGGACTCCCCGGCGACGCATCGGCATGTCGAAGCCTGCCCCACCCATGCACATCCGGCTGACTGAGGACGTGGGACTGCTCCCTGCTGGGTTTGTGGTTCTCGTCGCCCATGAGGAAGCGATCCGGTTGATTGCCCGCAGGAAGGCGCAGCCAGTAGGCGCATATCGGGCGCAGACGGCAGACATCACGCTGACAGAGGAGGAATACGACCGTGCGACCACACCCACACCCACACCCGCGTAATCCGCAGGCGATCCGGCAAGAGATACGCGCAGCGATGGAACATCAGCAGCAGTTCCCCGAAGGTCATGTAGTCGCGTGTGCATTCGCTATGGTCTTCGGACCTCGGAATGCGACCACCCCGGAAGGTCACCCGATCACCATCGGCTCCGGCCTATTCGATCTGAACGTCGAGACTCCACAGCACGCCATCGCACGCGCGGCGCGGCGCGGCGGTGGATGGGAATCGAGATTCACGAGCCTCACTGGGAAGTCGAGATGGAAGAGGATGTGGTGATCCCTGACGACCACCCGATGAAGCCGAAGGTGCAGTGGTCGAAGTTCTTCCACCTCCGGTATCTGCCAGAGCGGGAGACGAAGTGGAAGGCACGCGGACTGCATGACGGCAACGTGACCAATCACTTCAAACAGAGCTGGTACCTGACGAGGAACTGGAAGCAATGCGAATGACCGCGTTACTTCGCCTTTCGATCCTCCCAAAGCTGGCGCATCTCTCTGCCCAAGCCATCGAGGTCGGGATAGATGACAGATTCGGTAATGCCGCAGTCCCTCAGTTGCTGCCTGATTTTCGGACGTTCATTGGCCGGGATTGCGATCCTCTTGATAAAAGAGTCTGTCCGCTCGAAATGCTCGGCAAGCCAGCGCGGTTCCGTCCCAAACGCGATAAAGCGACTACGCTGGGCAGCGAACCTCCGAGTGATGAGTGGGAAGTCCAAAAGCAATGGCGGACGTGGTAGACCGATCCCATCGTCAGA
>Ga0335074_10013648_pt1 | contig 11417 bp, 7 predicted proteins | sample Lox_Sample_23_FD_206715 | JGI IMG/M metagenome (GOLD analysis project Ga0335074, IMG submission 206715) | Soil microbial communities from Loxahatchee National Wildlife Refuge, Florida, United States - Lox_Sample_2.3 | ecosystem: Environmental > Terrestrial > Soil > Wetlands | place: USA: Florida...
CGTCGTCTTCAAGCAATTCCCCCGTCGGGTGATTGCCGGCATGATCTGCTTCACGGCGTTCTTCGGTATCGCGCTCGGGCTGACCGCCTGGCTGCCCAACATCATCGCCGGGATGAAGGGCTTCACCATCAACAAGTCGCTCACCTACACGCTGGGCATGAACTTTGCCGTGCCCTGCGCGAGCATCTTCATGATGTACGCGCTCGACAAGTTCGGCCGCAAGATAACGGCGGTCTGCACGTTCGTCGGCGCCGGAATCATGGCGATCGTGTTCGCCCAGGCCAGGACCGACATGGAGCTGCTCGCCGCCGGTTTCGTCATGGTCTTTTTCGTGCAGGTCGCCGGCAACTCGATGCAGATTTTCGCCTCCGAGGTGTTCCCGACCAACGCGCGCGCCTCCGGTTTCGGCTGGGCGGCGGGCGTCGGCCGGCTGGCCACCGCCTTCATTCTGCCGACGATCCTGTGGGTGCAGCACGGCTACGGGCTGACCACGGTGTTCGTGAGCCTCGCCGTCCTGCTGCTGATCGCCGCCGTGTCGGTCACGCAGATGGGTCCGGAGGCGCGGCAGAAGAGCCTCGACGAGATCGCCGCGCCGACCGGCTGATAGCGCGGCCAACCGCCTGCTTTTGCGCAATTGGCGCGGCGGAATTTTCGTTCCGCCGCGCCGCGATTTTGCCCGCCGGAAAAAGGCGTCAGCGCCAGCGCCGGTGCAGCCACATCCATTGTTCGGGCTGTTCGCGAACCCAGGCTTCGATCATCGAGGTTATCATCTGCATCGCGGCCTGGACGTCTATCTTTCCGGCGGCGCCGCGCGGCAGCTTCAGCTCGTCGGTGAACTCGAAACGAATGCGGTTTCCCGGCAATCGGATCGAACGAGCGCCGAACACCGGGCAATCGAACATCTGGGCGAATCGCGCCGGCATGGGATTGACCTTGCAAAGCCGCCCGAAGAACGACACATCGACGCCTTGCGCAAAGTGCTGATCGACCAGCATCGCTACGTGCAGGCCGCGCTTGAGAGCGTCGCGAATTCGCCACACCGAATCCGGTCCGGCCGCGATAACGTGGCCCATCGAATCCGCTCTCATGCGCACGATCCGTTCGGCCACCGGGCCAATGTTCGGGCGCCGGTACAACACCGCCATTTGCAGGCCCTGCCGCGTCGAGGTGATTGCGCCTACTTCATAATTGGCCAGGTGGGCGGTGAATAATACGGCCGGTTTGCCGTCGTCGCGCATATGCAGCACTTTTTCCAGCGTCCCCGGCGCCAAGAACACTCGGCTGGATTCCAGACGGGGATCAGCCGCGCAGAGCCTGTCCAAATTGGCGTATTCGACGCCGAGCCGTCCGAGGTTTTCCCACATGCCGGCGAGGATGCGATCGATTTCGGCTGCGGATTTTTCCGGATAAGCCGCGATCAAATTGGCGCGCGCGGTGCGATGACCGCGAAGCCAAGGCCCCATTCGGCGCATGACCCGGGCGGCAAAATCCGCCGTGCGGTCGAAGTCCATCCGCCGCAACAATTTCAACGCCAGAAGCCCGCCCCAGTTGCGCAATCGCTGAGCGGCAAGATCGATTTCGTACGACCAATGCGGAGCACTGCTGAACTTCACATCCGGATTGGCGGCCGCAACGCGCCTGTTGAGTTCACCGGCAAACACGCTGCAGCTTGCCGATCTGTCTTCGGCGACAAGAAAGCCGACGGTATGTTTGGACTTCAGAATTATTCTTGCGCCGTCGCGGCAGTGCAGCTCGTAGTCGTAACGTCGCGATAGATGCGCCGCCAACGCCCCCCGGACCTTCGATTTGTACTCGCGCACCTCGACAACGTCGCGGTAGGAAATGAAATTCGTTGCTTTGTCCTCGCGCCATTCGAGGCCGTCGGGGAGAAGACGGAAGGTTCGCTCCGCAGACAGGAAATTCGGGCGGAAAGAATGCGCAAACTCAGCTGGTGCCGGCGAACTGGCTGTTACGTCATTCATTGCTGAACTATATAAATTGCGGGCGGGCGAGGCAATTTGCGACGCCTGACTCCGCCACAGCCGTGACCAAGCGCGCGCCGATCGTTAACGGTCTGAATTTTCCGTCGTATCAATCGACACGAGAATGCTGCAGTTCACGCGATCGAGCAGCTGCGCGTTTCCGGGGCCGGCCCACCAGCGGGCGATCGGCCCGCAGGGTCTATGGCCAACGACGATCAGATCGACGCCCAAGCTCCGCGCCACCGCGGGAATTTGATCGATCGGGTTGCCGAAAACCAGATGCCCCTTGGCGACCAATCCGCGTGCGTGCAGCCGTTCAACGCCTTCGCGCAGCACGTCCTTGATGTATTTTTCCTCGTTTCCGATGGCGATGGCGGACGGCGCCTCGGTCATGGCGCCGCCGACGCCAGGAGCAATCGCCAAAAGGTGAGTTTCCGCGCCGCTCTGCTGGGCAAGCTCGGCGCCCTGGATAAGCGCTCTGCGTCCTTCGCGACTCGAATCATAGCATAACAGAATTTTGCTGAAAGCGCCCATCGGTCTTATCAGTCCACCGTCACGTGCGGCCCTCGCCATCATCCGCGGACGACTGTCGAAAGATGATCAGCAACGGCACGACGGCCAGCGTCGCAATCATCGGCAGCCTGTAGTCATCAATATAGGCGATGACGCCGGCTTGTTCAGTAAGGAAGCTGTTCGGCGCCGCCCGCCCGGCGGCGGTAAGGGAACCCGATGGCGCGGCTTATCCGCGCCAGTAACGGTCTTCCCAGCTGCGCGACAACCGCATCGCCGAGAGGATGAGACCAGCCATCGAATAGGTTTGCGGAAAATTGCCCCACAGCGCACCCGTTTGCGGGTCCACATCCTCGGAGAGCAGCCCGTATCGGTTGCGGTGCTGGAGCGCATCGGTGAACAGATCGCGCGCCGCGTCGCGCCGGCCGAGCGACCAGAGCGCATCGATCAACCAGAAGCGGCAGATCAGGAATGCCGTCACCGGCAGCCCGAAATCGTCGGCGTTGGCGTAGCGCATGACGTGTTTTTCGCGCATCAGCTCGCGCTCCATGGCGCCCACCGTCGAGGCGAAGCGCGGATCGTCCACCTCGACGACGCCGAGATCGGCAAGCAGGAGCGCGCTGGCATCGAGATCCTCGGAGCCGAACGCCGCCGTGAACGCGCCGCGTTTGCCGTTCCAGGCGCGCTCGATCAGCTCGGCGTGGATCGGCTCGGCGATCCCATTCCAGTGCTTGGCGCGCGCGTCGAGACCGATCCGGGCCGCGATCGCCGCCAGCCGCTGGCAGCCGGCCCAGCACATCGCCGCCGAGTGGGTATGGACGCGCTGACGGCCGCGATATTCCCAGATTCCGGCGTCCGGCTCGAATGCCTTTCGGGCGGCCTGGCTGCCAAGCGATTCGAGCAGGTGGAAGAGCCCTTCATCGCCGGGACGCGGCAGCCGGCGGTCGAAAAACAGCGGCATGGCGGCGAGAATGACGCTGCCATAGGTATCGTTCTGCACCTGATCGACCGCGGCATTGCCGATGCGCACCGGGCCGTCGCCGCGGTAGCCGTCAAGCGCGGGCGCGGTGCGCTCGCTAACCGAGGCCGACGGGACCACGCTGTAGAGCGGACGCAGCTCCTGATCGGGCTTCGAGGCGATCGATAGCGTGAACGAAATGAACTCCTCCATAGTCCGGGTCGCGCCAATACGGTTGAGCGCCTGGACGACGAAATAGGCGTCGCGCAGCCAGCAATAGCGGTAATCCCAAGTGCGGCCCGACGACGGCGCCTCCGGGATCGACGTCGTGTGCGCAGCGATGATGCCGCCGGTCTCGTCGAAATTGGAAAGCTTGAGCGTGATCGCCGCACGAATGATGGCTTCCTGCCAGTCGATCGAGATCGACAATCGGCGCACCCATTCCGTCCAATAATCATGCGTGCGCTCGACGAAATCGCGACAGGTCTTGTGCAGGTCGCCGGTGAAAGGCTCGTCGGGACCGAACACCAGATGCAGCGGGCGGGTCACGACGAAAGGCGCTTCGCTGTCGATCAGCGACAGTGGCGCGTCCGTCGTCAATCGAATCACGGTCGTATCGTCGAAATAACGGATATGATTGCTGCCGAGCGAGCGCTGCGGAAGCGGGTTGCCGTACTGGCAAGTCGGCCGCACGCGAATCGTGATCCGCGGCAGGCCGGCGATCGGCTCGATGATGCGGTAGAGTTGCGGCGGCCGAAACACGCGCTCGTACTGGCGGAAGCGCGGGACGAAATCGGTGATCCGCACCTTGCCGCCCTGGCGATCGGTCAACACCGTGGTGACGATCGCGGTGTTGCGGATGTATTCGGACTGATAATCGGCAAGGTCATCGAGGACCACGTCGGAGAATCCCTTTTCTTCCTTCCCCGAAACCAGTCGGCAAAAAATAGGGTCGCCGTCGAAGCGCGGGTAGCACCACCAGACGATGCGCGAAGACGGATCCACCAATGCGGCCGTGCGGCCGTTGCCGATGATCGCCAGATCCAGCCCGTGGTCTTTCATTCTGCGGCGCCCAGGCTTTCGGCCGCAACGCGCGCGAGCCAGGAACGCACGGATTCCGGCGTTTCGAAATGCCCGTCGACTTCGGCAGCGAGTCCGCCGACCGAATAGGCGTGACCGCCGAAATCGGCGATCACGCCGAACACTGAAAGATCGGTCGTGTCGTCGCCGATAAAGACCGGCAGGCGTCCTGCAAACGGCGGGTGTTTCATCAGCTCGCTTACCGCGTTGCCCTTGCTGATCGCGGCGGGCTTGATGTCCACCACCAATTTCCCGGCCAGAATCTCCACCGGCTCGTCCGCCACGGTCGAGCAGATTTTGCCGATTGCGTCCAAAACTTCCGGTCCCTTTTCCGGCGCAAGCCGATAATGCAGCGCCAGCGAATAGCCTTTGTCCTCGACCAGAATTCCCGGTCCGAGTTCGGCGACGGTCGCGAGTTTGCGCTTGAGCGCCCGGCTCAACGGCCTGACCCGCGCCCGCACGTCGCCGTCGCCGCTCAGACGCATTTCCGCGCCATGAACCCCGATGGCGGCGAGCTGCAGCGGCGAGAAAAGGAGATCGATGTCATTGATCGAGCGGCCGCTGACCAGGGCCACCGCGCCGCCGGTCGATTCGACCAGACGCGTCAAGGTGCGCCGCAGCTCGGTCGGAACCCAGACTTCGCGCGGCGTCGTGGCCATGTCGAGTATGGTCCCGTCGATGTCGAGCAAAATCGCACTTCGGCCCAGATCGGGAACCAGCGGCGGCGCGGCAATGTCCATGGCATCCACGACGTGGTCTGAATTCTTTTGTCGGCTTCGCACATTCGCCCCCGATATTTCAATCGACCATGGCCAGCGGCCGGCTCACGGCTTCCAACGGCCGGCGTTCGGCGGCGACGCCCCACGCCAACTCGACCGCGGCGGCGCCGATCATCAGCACCGAGGCGATGCAATAGCCGATGGCGACGCTGCCGCGCGAACCGCTGCTGATCAGCATGCCGAACAGAAACGGGCCCACGATTCCCCCCAATCCGGTGCCGATGGCATAGAAGAACGCGATGGCGAGCGCTCGAAGCTCAAGTGGAAATATCTCACTGACGGTCAAGTAGGCCGAGCTGGCGGCCGCCGAGGCGAAGAAAAACACGCCCATCCAGGCAGCGGTCAGTTCGTCCGCGGACAGCAGATTGCTGCTGAACAGATAGGCAGTGACCGCCAACAGCGCTCCCGAGACGGCGTAAGTCGAAGCAATCATGATCTTGCGGCCGACGGTGTCGAACAGGCGGCCGAGCAGAAGCGGTCCGAGCACGTTTCCCGCCGCGAACGGCAGGATGTACCAGCCGACGCGGTTGGCGGGCGTATGATAAAAGTCGATCAGGATCAATGCGTAGGTGAAGAAGATGGCGTTGTAGAAGAACGCCTGCGCCGACATCAGGCTCAAGCCCACGAGCGTACGCGTCCGATAGGTCCGAAACAGCGTGACCGCGACCTCGCCGAGCGGCGTGTGATCGCGCGTACGCAGACGTACCCGCTCGGACCGGTCGCGGTCCCGATGGTGCCCGCCGAATTGCACTTCGATGCCGCGTACGATTCTATCGGCTGCCGGCGCAAATCCATGCGTCACCAGCCAGCGCGGGCTTTCCGGAATCCACAGCCTCATGACCACGATAATAAGTCCGATTGTGGCGCCTATCAGAAAAGCCAACCGCCAGCCGAATGATGGGTTGATAAAATGCGGATCGAGCAGGACGATCGACCCGCCCGCTCCCAACGCCGCACCGAGCCAAAAGCTGCCGTTGATCACCAGATCGGTCCAGCCGCGCAGTCGGGCCGGAATGAGCTCCTGTATTGTCGAATTGATGGCGGTATATTCGCCTCCGATGCCGGCGCCGGTGAAGAAGCGGAACGCCGCGAAGCTCCAAAAGTTCCACGACAGCGCGGTGGCCGCGGTCGCCAGCAAATAGACCACCAATGTCACGGTGAAAAGTTTCTTTCGCCCGAGACGATCCGTCAGCCAACCGAAGAAAAACGCGCCGAGCACCGCGCCGCCGAGATAGCAACTGCCGGCGAGGCCAATTTCGGTATTGCTCAAGCCCAGCGCGGAACTGCGCTTGAGTTCTCCGGACAGCGCGCCGGCGAGGGTTACTTCGAGGCCGTCGAGAATCCAGGTGATGCCGAGCGCGACGATCACCAGCAGATGGAAGCGGCCGAACGGCAAGGCATCCAGCCGGGCGGGAATATCGGTTTCCACGATGGCCCCGGATGCGGTGACGGGCGCCGGCTGTTGGCGATGCCGGCATCTCGCACTCGGGCGGTCAGGCTCTGAAAGCGGCAATGAATTGCCTGCGAAAAAAGCCATATCGAATGCAACCGATGGATGGGCCGAGCCCCGCGCCCTACAGTCCCTAACGCCTTGTGCTGATGAGCGTTCCGGCAATGCGTCGCAGCGGGCGAGCGTCGGCGGCCGGCACCGGTTTGCACCGCGTCCACGGCGTCGGGAAGGGTGCCCGGCGCGTTTGCAAAATGGTTGACTTCAAAGCCATTTGGGACGATTGGCTTTTGCATTGGTGCGGCGCACCTGTTCGGCGAATTTTCTGACCGACACGGTAAGATTTGTCGCCCCCAGGTTCGATCCGACGCGCCGCCGGTATGATCGGCAGACTGGCCGCCGCTCCGGCTGCGCCGGACGGTAGCCTTTTGCGCCGAAAGGAACGCAGAGATGACGGCGAGAGAGGTCAACTCCACGACGAAAGTCGTACCCGTGGCCTCGGCGATCGGCCGAACCATGAGTTGCTCGGGAAGGCCGGTTTCCGAACAAAACGAGATCGGGGCCGCTGCACGCGCCGGGACAGCGGGCAGTCGCTTCCGCGGCAGAGCCCCGCCTGCCGCGCGCTGACACCTTCCTTCGCCGTTGCGTTCGGCGTGAGTGAGCGATCCCGCCAAATCTTCGCGCCGATAGATGACCCTCCGCAAAAACACTCCGATTGATGGCCGTGCGTCTTGATTGCTGAAGTGGCCGAACGATTCGAAATACCACGGCGGCTTCGCGCCCTGGTCCGCGCACGGGAGTCCAGCCTCATCGGGCTGGCGGCACTGGTGGGCGTGCTCGGAGGCCTCGTGGTGGCCGCGATGGGGACAGCGGTCGATGTTCTGCACGACATCTTCTTTCATCTGCCGCAGACCCCCGGGTCGGCGGGCTTTCATTGGGAGACGACCGAGCGCCTTTCAGCGCAGCTCTCGCTCAATCCTATCTTCGCCTTCGCGGTACCGCTGATCGGCGGACTCATCTTTGGCATCACGAGCGAGGTCATAAGGCGCTTTCGACCGGAGCGGGAAGTCGACCCGATCGAAGCCAATGCGCTGCACGGCGGCCGCATGTCGCTGCTCGGCAGCATCATTGTCGCCGCGCAAACCGTATGGTCGAGCGGGGTAGGCGCCTCCGTCGGCTTGGAGGCCGGCTATACGCAATTCGCCAGCGGCCTGGCTTCGCGGATCGGCAACGCCTTTCACCTGCGCCGCGGCGATTTGCGAATTCTGGTCGGCTGCGGCGCCGCGGCGGGAATCGCCGGCGCATTCGGCGCGCCGCTCGCCGGCGCGTTCTACGGCTTTGAACTGATCATCGGCAGCTACTCGCCGAACAGCCTGGCGCCGGTCGGTCTTTCGGCGCTGATCGGCTTTCTCGTCGCCCATGCATTCTCTCCGGCCGACATCGGCGTCGTCGGGCCTGAGAAGATGACCATCGTCTCCCGCGACCTGGTCATGGCGGCGGTCCTCGGCCTGCTCACGGCCGTGCTCGGAATTTTTCTCATGCGCGGCGTCGCGCTCTGCGAGGCCATGTTCTCCCGGTTGCGGCTGCGGCCGGCGCTGCGCACGATGATCGGCGGGCTGGTCGTCGGACTTCTGGCAATCGTTTCGCCGCAGGTCATGTCGTCGGGTCACGGTGCGCTGCGCATCATCGGCGTTCTCGACCTGTCCATTCGCACCGTCGCGCTGGTGTTCGTCCTCAAAATCCTGGCGTCGATCGCCTCGCTCGGTTCGGGCTTCCGCGGCGGCTTGTTCTTCTCCTCGCTGTTGATCGGCTCGCTCGGCGGCCATTTGCTCGCGGTCGCGCTTACGACGCTGTTCCCGACGACCTACTTCGATCCGAATGCCTATGCGGTGATCGGGATGAGCGCCCTGGCGGCCGCGGTGATCGGCGGGCCGCTGACAATGATCTTTATCGCCTTGGAGACGACCGGCGATTTGTGGCTGACGACATTGGTGCTCATCGCCGTCATCATCTCGGCGCAGGTGACACGCGAAATGTTCGGCTATTCGTTCGCCACCTGGCGTTTCCATTTGCGCGGCGAAACCATCCGCAGCGCCGCCGACATCGGCTGGATGCGCGATTTGACCGTCGGCAGAATGATGCGCCAGGACGTGCAGACGGTTCACGCTTCGACCAATGTGGCGGCGTTTCGCGAAGCCTTTCCGCTTGGCTCAAGCCCTCATGTGGTGGCGGTCGACGAAGCCGATCGTTACGTCGGGCTCATTCACGTGCCTGAACTGCATGCGGCGGAAGTGGCGGAGAATCGCCCGATCAAGGATTTTCTGCATTACACGGATGAGATGCTGTTGTCCGGCATGGCGGTCAAGGAAGCTGTCCTCGCCTTCGACCGCGCCGAGGCCGAGGCGCTGGCGGTGGTCGATTCCTACCTCGATCGCCGCGTCATCGGACTTCTGACCGAAGCGTATGTGCTGCGCCGCTATTCGGCGGCGCTCGAACGCCGCCGGCAGGAAATGCTCGGCGAGGAGTGAGCGCCAGGCGGCCGCGCCGAGGCTTTGCTGCGGCGTCCCCGATGGACCGCCTATATCGCGCCGGGTAAGAATGGTCTGTCGGTCGACGTCGGGAGCGCGCGGCAATGGATGAGCGGACCAGGGTGGATTGCGTTGCCAACGCGCGGGCCTTGGCGCCGGTCATTGCCGCGGCGGCGCCGCGCATCGAGGCCGGCCGCGAGCTGCCGGCCGACCTGGTCGACGCGCTGCACGAGGCGCGGCTGTTCCGCATGCTGGTGCCGCGCTCGTTTGGCGGCGAGGAAATCTCGCCGCTCGAGTACGTGCAGGCGATCGAGGAGATAGCCAAAGCCGATGCCTCGACCGCCTGGTGCATCGGTCAGACGTCGGTCTGCTCGACCATTTCCAAGGCGATGAAGCCGGAACTCGCCGAGGAAATTTTCAAGAAAAATCCGCGCGGCGTGTTGGCCTGGGGACCGACCGGCAACGGCAAGGCGGTCGTCGATAACGGCGGCTTTCGCGTCAGCGGCGTCTGGCCGTTTGCCAGCGGCAGCCGGCACGCTACTTGGCTCGCCGCGCATTGCATCCTCTATGAACCCGACGGCGAGCCGCGCCGCGATGCCGACGGCAAACCGCTGCAGCGGACGCTGCTGGTGCCGCGCGAACGCGCGAAAATCGACGACGTGTGGCATGTCATTGGGCTCAAAGGCACCGGCAGTGATACTTACACGCTCACCGACGTGATCGTGCCGGAGGCGCACGCTATCGGCTACCATGCGCTCAATCCCGCCGAGCGCCGCGAGCGCGGTCCGCTTTATCTGTTCACCATCTATCAGCTGTTCGGCGCCAGCTTTCCCGCGGTCGCGCTGGGAATCGCGCGGGCTACGCTCGACGCGTTCTGCGCGCTGGCGCAGAAAAAGACTCCGACCAGCCAGACCGTGATGCTGCGCGACAATCCGGTGATCCAATCGCAGGTCGGCATCATGCAGTCGCAGCTCGCCGCGGCGCGGGCGTTCTTTCTCGACGCGCTGAGCGAGATTTGGCAGGCCGCGCAAGCAGGGTCGTTCTCGGTCGATCAGCGGGTGCGCCTGCGCATGGCCTGTATCAACTTGAGCCAGCAGTCGCGGCAGGTGGTCGAGACCGCGTATCTTGCCGCCGGCGCCACCGCGGTGTTCGAAAGCAACCCGTTCGAGCGCCGCTTCCGCGACATGCACGCGGTCACCCAGCAGGCGCAATCGCAATTGTCGATCTACGAAGCCGTCGGGCGGCATTTTTTGGGCCTGCCGGCGAACACGCGACTGATCTAGTATCCGCTCCGACCAGCGTTATCGAAGCGGCAAAAAAGTTGAGGAAACGTGCATGGAGACCATCGGCATCGTCGGCGTTGGCAGGATCGGCCTGCCGATTTCGCAAAACCTGATCAGCAGCGGACGCCGCGTGGTCGGCTACCGCCGCTCGTCGCTGGCCGAGTTCGAGAAAATCGGCGGCGTTCCCGCACATTCCCCGGCGGAAGTCGGCGCGCAGGCCGACATCGTGTTTTCCTGCCTGCCGTCGACCGAAGCGCTCGACGAGGCCGTGCAGGGCCCGCGCGGGCTTGTTCACAGCGCGCGGCCGGGACAGATCGTGGTCGAGCTGGGCTCGCATCCGGTGCCGGACAAGCAACGCCAGATCGCACCGCTGCAGCAAAAGGGCGCGATCTTCATCGATGGCGAAGTCTCCGGCACGCCCGGTATGGTGGCCGTGCGAAAAGGCGTGATCTACCTCGCCGGCGACGCGGACGCATGCAAGAAGGTCGAAGCGGTGGTCGCCGGTTTTGCCGATTCCTGCCTGTATTTCGGAACGTTCGGCGCCGCCAGCCGCGTCAAGCTCGTGAACAATCTGATGGTCGCCCTCAACATCGCGGCCACCGCCGAGGCGATGGCGCTTGGACTGAAAGCCGGCGTCGATGTGCCGCTGATGATCAAGGCCATCGCCACCGGCAGCGGCGGCTCGACCCAGTTCGGCATCCGCGCCCCATGGATGGCGGAACGCCGGTTCCTGCCGGTGCAGGGGACGGTTCCCGCCTTGCAACACTACTTTGACATGATCGGCGAATTCGCCGACAGCGTCGGCGTCGCGACGCCGCTGCTCGATCGCGCGGCCGAGCTCTACGACCGC
>Ga0335074_10013649_pt1 | contig 11417 bp, 9 predicted proteins | sample Lox_Sample_23_FD_206715 | JGI IMG/M metagenome (GOLD analysis project Ga0335074, IMG submission 206715) | Soil microbial communities from Loxahatchee National Wildlife Refuge, Florida, United States - Lox_Sample_2.3 | ecosystem: Environmental > Terrestrial > Soil > Wetlands | place: USA: Florida...
GCGGCGCTCCCTGCGGCCTTGCCAGCCCGCACCTCACCAACGGCAGCTTCCCGCCGATCCGGTTGGGGTGCGTTCTCGGTCGTTGCGGTCACGGCGGCGGCGTTCTCGGTCGCTTACAGGCGGCCAGCCTGCGGCGCTCCCTGCGGCCTTGCCAGCCCGCACCTCACCAACGGCAGCTTCCCGCCGATCCGGTTGGGGTGCGTACCGGTCGTTGCGGTCACGGTGGCGGCGTTCTCGGTCGCTTGCAGGCGGCCAGCCTGCGGCGCTCCCTGCGGCCTTGCCAGCCCGCACCTCACCATCGGCCGCTTCCCGCCGATCCGGTCGGCGTGCATTCTCGGTCGCTTACGGGCTTGCGGGGCGGGCGAGATCGCTGGGTAGGCGGCTGGCGGCGGCTCGGTCCAGCAGCCAGCGGGTCGCGACCCTGCCCTTGACGCCGGCCGCGGGCACGGCGGTGGAGCCGGCGCCGGAGAGCGCGAGCCGCGCCGCGGCCGCCTTCTCCTCGCCGGCCGCGATCAGCCAGACCTCCCGAGCGGCATTGATGGTCTCGAACGAGAGGGACAGCCGAGTCGGCGGCGGCTTGGGTGCCCCTCTCACGGGGATCACCGAGCGAGCGTCGTACAACGCAGGGGACTCGGGGAACAGCGACGCGACGTGCCCGTCCGGCCCGACGCCGAGCAGCAGGATGTCGAACTGCGGTGCGGCGGCATGGTCCTCGGGCGTGGAGGCGGTGGCCAGCTCGTCGGCGTAGCGCTCGGCGGCCGCATCGAGGTCGTCGCCGCCGGGGTCGTCGCTCGCCGGCATGGCGTGCACGCGGGCCGCCGTGAGGTCGACCTGGTCGAGCAGCGCGTCACGGGCCTGAGTCTCGTTGCGGTCGGGATGCCCGCGTGGCAGGTAGCGTTCGTCGCCCCACCACACGTTCAACCGTGGCCAGTCGATCGCGAAGCGAGCCGGCGAGCCGGCGAGCTCGCGGAGCGTCGCGCCACCGATGCCGCCGCCGGTGAGGACGATGCTCGCCTCGCCACGCGCCGCTTGGGCGTCGACGACCGCGGTGATGATCCGCGCGGCAACGGCCTGTGCGAGCAGCGTCGCGTCCCGGTGGACGACGACGAGCGGCGGGCTCACGTGGCCGTGAGCGCGGGGTCGCGCCAGACCAGGGTCCGGGATCCGGGCGTCTGGTCGACCCGTACGCCGGTGGCGGTCGCGAGGGCCTCGGCGTAGACCGGGTCGGGATCCATGCGGCGCAGCTCTTCGGCCAGCAAGTCGCCGAGGCCGCGCCGGGGAAGCGGCAGCGTGCGGGGCGGTTCTTCGCCGCGGGTCAGGGTCGCGACCCGCCCGTCCGGCCGCTCGACGGCAACCCGGTAGTCGTTCCCGTCGGCGTCCTTGGTCTCGACGCTCGCGCAGGTGATGCCCGGACCGCCCGAGGAGTCGACCGCACTCTCGACTCCGAGCCGGCCGGACAGCCAGCCACTGAGCAGCACGGCACTGGGGTTGGCCTGCTCCGCGGTCACCTGGGCGGCCGCTGGTTCGCTCTCCACCCCGTCCAGGGCGGACGCGAGCAGGGATCGCCACGGCGTTGCGCGGGTCCAGGCCAGGTCGGTGTCGCCGGACAGGAAGTCCCGCGCACGGATCCGCAACGCCGCGACCGGGTCCTCGGCCTGCGCGGAGTCGGTGACTCGCCGGTTCGCGAGCACTCCGAGTGCATCGGTGGCGATCTCGTCCGGCGGCGGCCCGTGCCACCACGTGACCACCGGCGCGTCGGGCGCGAGCAAGGGCAGGACCACGGACTCGGCGTGCAGCCCGAGCCGGCCGTACATCCGCATCACGACCGCCTCGGTCGATCCGAGCCGACCGCCGACCTGGACCTCCGCATCGAGCCGGATCGCCGCGTCGATCGAGTGCCGGATGACGATCAGCACTCGGCAGGGATGCGCGGCGGCCGCGATCGTCGCGGCGTCCTCAGCCTCGCGGACACGTTTCTCGTCGACGACGACGACAAGGGTGAGTGCAAGGCCGGATGCCAGCGCGCCGGCCGCCCGGCGCTCGGCGAGCAGCGCGCGGACGACGTCGCCGCCCGTGGTGTCCCACAACGTGGTTGCCATCAGGGACGCCTCCAGCTCCGGCCGTCGTGTGCCAGCATCTCGACCGCGCCGCGAGGCCCCCACTCGCCGGCCCGGTACTTCTCGGGGGTCTGGCCGGACCAGAACGCCTCGAGCCGGTCGATCACCCGCCAGGACGCGTCGACTTCTTCGTTGCGGGGGAACAGCGTCGCGTCCCCGAGCAGGACGTCGAGAATGAGCCGTTCGTATGCCTCGGGGGAGGACTCGGTGAACGCCTCCCCATAGAGGAAGTCCATCGACACGTCGCGCACTTCCATCGCCGAGCCGGGCACCTTCGAGCCGAAGCGCAGAGTGACGCCTTCGTCGGGCTGCACGCGGACGACAAGCTGGTTGTGCCCGAGCTCGACGGTGTCGGTGGCGTCGAACGGCAGGTGTGGCGCGCGGTTGAACTCGACCGCGATCTCGGTGACCCGGCGCGGCAGGCGCTTGCCGGTGCGCAGGTAGAACGGCACGCCCCCCCAGCGCCGGGTCTCGACACCGAACCGGACGGCGGCGTAGGTCTCCGTGATCGAGTCCTTGGGGATGTCCTTCTCGTCGATGTAGGCCGGCACCCGCTCTCCGGCCAGCCAACCCTGGTCGTACTGCCCCCGGACCGCGTACCGGCCGAGCTCGTCGGGAAGGGAGATTGCGTTGAGAATCTTCAGCTTCTCGGTGCGGATCGACTCGGCATCGAAGGACACCGGCTCTTCCATCGCGGTGAGTGCGAGCAGCTGAAGCAGGTGGTTCTGAAGCACGTCACGTGCGGCGCCGGCCGCGTCGTAGAAGGCGGCGCGCCCGCCGATGCCGACATCTTCAGCCATCGTGATCTGCACCGAGTCGACGAAGTGTGCGTTCCAGATCGGCTCGAACAGGGTGTTGGCGAACCGAAGCGCCAACATGTTCTGCACGGTTTCCTTGCCGAGGTAGTGGTCGATGCGGAACACGTTGTGAGGGCCGAACACCTCGTCGACGAGCGAGTTGAGCTCGCGAGCCGACTCCTGGTCATGGCCGAACGGCTTCTCGACCACGACGCGACGCCAGCCGCCGGCCTTCGCGTCGTCCGCCATGCCCGTGCGCTGCATCTGCTTGAGCACGGTGGGGAAGGCCACCGGCGGGATCGACAGGTAGAAGGCCGCGTTGCCCTGGATGCCGTGGCTGGCCTCGAGCTCGACCAGCTTGTCGGCCAGTTGATCGAACGCATTGTCGTCGTCGAACGAACCGGGAAGGAACACCAGCGAGCCGGCCACTCGCTCCCACACGTCGTCGTGGAACTCGGTACGCGAGCCGGCCTGCGCCGCCTTGCGGGCGAGCGTCTCGAAGTCGCCGGTGTCCCAGTCGCGTCGCGCGAACCCGAGCAACACGAACCCGGGTGGTAGCAGGCCGCGGTTGGACAGGTCGTAGATCGCGGGGATGAGCTTCTTGCGGGACAGGTCACCGGTGACGCCGAAGACGACCATCGCGCACGGGCCGGGCACGCGCGGCAGCCGGCGGTCCCGCGGGTCGCGGAGCGGGTTGCCCGGTGCCCCCGAGATGATCATGGCCCGCTGCCGATGGCGGCGCGGAGCAACTGCTCGATGCCGGCCGCGCGATCGGTCAGGTGCAGCCGCACGAGCGGGCGGCCACGGCTTTCCAGCGCCTGGCTGTCGCCGAGCGCCTGGGCCATCTGCAGGCGGCCGAACGAGAACGGCCGGCCCGGCACCTCGATGTCGAACGCGTTGGCCCCCGTGATCTGCAGGAAGACCCCGACCTGGGGTCCGCCCTTGTGGTACTGGCCGGTCGAGTGCAGGAACCGTGGCCCCCAGCCGAACGTCACCTGATGGGCGGTGCGGCTCGCAAGTACGTCGCGTAGCTCGGATGCGGCAACGTCGTGGATCCGGTCGAGGTAGGCCATGACGGCCAGGTAGCCGCGCTCCTCGATGGCACCCATCACCGCATCGAGGACACCGGGGATGTCCCTTGCGTGACCGAGCAGGTGGGCGTCGGCGTGCACCTCGATCGCGCCGTCGACGAAGGCCGGCTCGCCCTCGGGGAGCGGCCCGTCTCCCGCCTTGTCCAGAACGGCGTTGGTGTTGTCCTTCGACTCCTGGACATTGGGCTGGTTGAACGGGTCGATGCCGAGCACCTTGCCGGCTACCGCGGTCGCGAACTCCCAGAGCAGGAACTGCGCGCCGATCGGGCCGCTCACGCTGGTGCCGGTCGGACCGGGGGACCCGCCGATCGTGACCAGGTGCGTGTCCTCGCGGTGGTCGAACCCGGGTGCGCCGGTGCCGGCGACCACGACCGGCAAGAGGCCGCGCCCGCTCTTGCCGGTCGACTCCGCGAGCAGCTGCTCAGCCCAGTCGCCGAAGCCGTTGATGCCAGAACCGTCGTTGGCGATCACGACCTTGTCGTGGCCGGCGTTGCCGAAGCCGCCGAGTGCGGCGCCGAGGACGAGCGCCGGATTCTCCTCGCCGTCGTGGGACAACGTGTCGAGCGTTGCGGCCTGGTCGAGCAGCTCGCCGACCGGTACGCCGGCCAAGCCGGTCGGAACCAGCCCGAACGCACTGAGGGCGCTGTAGCGGCCTCCGATGTTCGGGTCGGCTTCGAAGACGCGGTAGCCGGCCTCGTCGGCGATCTTCTGCAGTGGTGAGCCCGGGTCGGTCACGACGACGATGCGGTCGGCCGGGTCGATCCCGGCCGACCGGAAGGCCTCCTCGTACGCGCGCCGGTGGCTGTCGGTCTCGAGCGTTCCGCCACTCTTGCTCGAGACCACGAGCACGGTGCCGGCCAGCCGGTCACTGAGGGCCGCGGCGATCTGGCCGGGGTCGGTCGTGTCGAGCGTGGTCAGCTCGACGCCGTACGTGCCTGCGATGACCTCCGGCGCCAGCGACGATCCGCCCATCCCGGCGAGCACCACGTGGTCGACGCCGCCCGCGGTGAGCTCGGCACGTAGCGCCTCGATCCGAGCCACCAGCGGCCGCGAAACCGTGGCGCAGTCGAGCCAACCGAGCCGGATGGCCGCCTCGTCGGCGGCGTCCGGGCCCCACAGCGTCGCGTCCTTCGCGACGATCGCTGCGGGCACGCCCGCAAGCGACGCAATCGTCTCGTCGGTGATCTCATTGAGCTCGCTGCCACCGATATGTACCCGGACCGCGGTTCCATCGCCGTCAGGCGTGTTGGTCACTTCCCACCCGCCAGCTTCTCGAGCTCGCCCTGGACGGAGTCGGTGAGCTCGTTCCACGAGGTGTCGAACTTCTCAACCCCCTCGATCTCGAGTACATGCACGACATCGTCGTAGTCGATGCCGATCGCGGCGAGCCGATCGAGGACGCTTTGCGCGTCGCTGTAGTTCGAGCGGATCGTGTCGCCCGTGATCACGCCGTGGTCCGCGACCGCTCGCAGCGTGCTTTCCGGCATCGTGTTGACGGTTCCGGAAGCGACCAGCTCGACGACGTACATCGTGTCCTCGTACGCCGGGTCCTTCGTCGACGTCGACGCCCACAACGGTCGTTGCGGCTTCGCGCCGACCGCGGCCAGCGCTCGCCACCGATCGGAGTCGAACTTCTCCTCGAACAGCTGGTAGGCGAGCCGGGCGTTGGCAATGGCGGCCTTGCCGCGCAGCTGCTTCGCCTCGTCGGTGCCCAGCTTGTCCAGCCGGCTGTCGACCTCGGTGTCCACGCGCGACACGAAGAAGGACGCGACCGAGCCGAGCCTCGACAGGTCGTGTCCCGCCGACCGCGCGCGCTCGAGGCCGGAGAAGAACGCGTCGATGACGTCGCCGTAGCGCTGCAGGGAGAAGATCAAGGTGACGTTGACGCTGATGCCCTCTGACAGCGCCTGCTCGATCGCGGGCACGCCCTCGACGGTCGCCGGGATCTTGATGAACAGGTTGGGGCGGTCGACCAGCCACCACAGCTCGCGTGCCTCGGCGATCGTCTTCTCGGTGTCGTTGGCGAGTGCAGGGGACACCTCGATCGAGACCCGTCCGTCGACACCGTCGCTCGCTTCGTACGCGGGCCGGAACAGGTCGCACGCCGCGCGGACGTCGTGCGCCGTGACGGAACGCAACGCCTCGCCGATGCCGACCCCTCGGATCGCGAGGTCCTTGACCTGCTCGTCGTAGAGCGCGCTGCCGCTGATCGCGTGCTGGAAGATCGTCGGGTTGGTAGTGACGCCGACGACGTGCGAGTCGCGGATCATCGTCGCCAGGCTGCCGCTCACCAGCCGTTCGCGCGACAAGTCATCCAGCCAGATGGCGACGCCGGCTTCGGACAGTTCCTTCAGCGGGTCGGTCATGCTGCTCCTCAGTTCGCTTGTCGGTCTAGTTTCCGGTGGTCGACCCCTTGGTGGCGCCAACCTTGGACAGGCTGGCGTGGGCAGCCGCGACGATCCGATCCGGCGTGAACCCGAACTGCTCGAACAGAATCTGGTACGGCGCGCTCGCGCCGTAGTGCTCCAGGGAGACGCACTCGCCCGCGTCGCCGACGAAGTCGCGCCAGCCGAAGCTCACTGCCGCCTCGACCGACACCCGGGCGCGGACCGCCGGCGGCAGCACCTCCTGGCGATACGAGGCGTCCTGTGCCTCGAACCACTCCCGGCACGGCATCGAGACGACCCGGGTGGGTGTGCCGTCGGCCTCGAGCAGGTCGCGAGCCTGTAGCGCGAGGGTGGTCTCGCTGCCGGTCGCGATGAGGATCACCTCGGGCGTTCCGCTGCTCGCCTCGGCGAGCACGTACGCGCCGCGGGTGACGCCGTCCGCCGACGCATGCGTCGAGCGGTCGATCACCGGCAGGTTCTGGCGGGACAGGATCAGCCCGGCCGGCCGGTCGCCGTGCTCGATGATCGTGCGCCAGGCGATTGCCGTCTCGGTCGCATCCGCGGGGCGAACGACGTCGAGGCCCGGGATCGCGCGGAGCGCCGCCAAGTGCTCGACCGGCTGGTGAGTGGGGCCGTCCTCACCGAGCCCGATCGAGTCGTGGGTCCAGACATACGTCACCGGCGCCTTCATCAGCGCAGCCAGCCGCACCGCGCCCCGCATGTAGTCGGAGAAGGTCAGGAAGGTGCCGCCGAAGGCACGCGTGCCGCCGTGCAGGACGATCCCGTTGAGGATCGCGCCCATCGCGTGCTCGCGGATGCCGAAGTGCAGGATCCGGCCGTACGGCGAACCGCCATGTGCCTCGGGCAGGAAGTCCTCCGCGCCTTCGATGTCGGTGAGGTTGCTCTCGGCCAGGTCGGCCGACCCGCCCCAGAACTCCGGCATCGACGGGGCGATCGCGTTGATGACGGCTCCGCTCGCCTTGCGGGTGGACAGCGACTCCTCGCCGGCGAAGTCGGGCAGCTTCGCGTCCCACCCTTCGGGCAGCCGGCGGTTGGCGATTCGCTCGAACTCCGCTGCCCGCTCGGGGTTCCCCGCCGCCCAGGCGTCGAAGCGCTTTTGCCACTCCGCGTGCGCCTCGCGGCCACGGTCGACCACCTCGCGGGTGTGCGCCAGCACGTTGTCGGGGCAGTAGAAGCTGACCGCCGGGTCGAAGCCGAGGATCTCCTTGGTCCGGGCGACCTCGTCGGCGCCGAGCGCGGCGCCGTGCGCGCTTCCGGTGTTCTGCTTGGTCGGCGCCGGCCAGCCGATGATCGAGTGCACGATCACGATGCTCGGGCGCCCGGTCTCGGCCCTGGCCGCGACGAACGCGTCGTACACCGCCTGCACGTCGTTGACGTCCTCGACGTGCTGCACGTGCCAGCCGTACGCCGCGTAGCGGGCGCCGACGTCCTCGCTGAAGGCGACCCGGGTGTTGCCCTCGATCGAGATGTGGTTGTCGTCGTAGAGCATCACCAGGTTGCCGAGCTGCTGGTGGCCGGCGAGCGAGCTGGCCTCCGAGGAGATGCCCTCCTCCATGTCGCCGTCCGAGGCGAAGCACCAGATGGTGTGGTCGAACGGGCTCTCACCCGGTGCGGCGCCGGGGTCGTAGAGACCGCGCTCGTAGCGCGCGGCCATCGCCATGCCGACGGCATTGCCGACGCCCTGGCCCAACGGACCGGTGGTGGTCTCGACGCCGATCGTGTGGCCGTGCTCCGGGTGGCCGGGCGTGAGCGACTGCCATTGGCGGAGCAGCCGGAGATCCTCCATCGTCAGGCCGTACCCGGAGAGGAACAGCTGGATGTAGAGCGTGAGGCTGGAGTGCCCGCAGCTGAGCACGAACCGGTCCCGACCGGTCCAGGCGGCGTCGGTCGGGTCGTGGCGCATCAGCCGCTGGAAGAGCAGGTACGCCGCCGGGGCCAGGCTCATGGCGGTGCCCGGATGACCGTTGCCCGCGGCCTGCACCGCATCCATCGCGAGGCCCCGGATCACGTCGACCGCGAGCTTGTCCTCGTCGGTCCAGGTGAGTGCCGATTGCTTCGAAGTGCTCACAGTGCTCCTCGGACGTAGTGATCATTGTCGAGCGTAGTGACGGCGCGCGCCGGGGCAACGCCCCGGCGGTGATACCCATCGCGGCCCGGGCGCAATGCCGCGGTTAGGATTCCTCTTGGCCGCGTCCCGCGGCCGGCGGTAGCCGCGATCCGGGCACGGCCCGCCCGAACCAGAGGATCCACGTGACCCAGGTGGCCTCGCCCGCGGTTGCCCTCGGAGCCGGGCTCCGCGACACCGTCGGACGCTACGTCGCCCTCACCAAGCCGCGGATCATCGAGCTGCTGCTCGTGACCACGCTCCCGGTCATGGTGCTCGCCGCGCGCGGTCTGCCCGATCTCTGGACCGCTGCCGCGACCCTGGTCGGCGGCACCTTGGCGGCCGGAAGCGCCAACACCATCAACTGCTTCGTAGACCGGGACATCGACGCGGTGATGTCGCGGACCCGCCGCCGGCCGCTCGCCCGCCATCAGGTCCCGCCGGTCGCCGCTCTGCGGTTCGGGATCGTCCTGGGCGCGGTCGCCACGCTGGTGCTCGGCCTCGGCGTCAACTGGTTGTCCGCCGGACTGGCCGACGCAGCGATCGCCTTCTACGTCTTCGTCTACACCCTGGGTCTGAAGCGGCGTACGCCGTCGAACATCGTCATCGGCGGAGCGGCCGGATGCTTCCCCGTGCTGATCGGCTGGTCCGCCATTCGCGGTGATGTCGGCTGGCCCGCGGTGGTGCTCTTCGCGGTGGTGTTCCTCTGGACGCCACCGCACTTCTGGGCGCTGGCGCTGCGGTTCAAGGACGACTACGCCGCCGCAGGCGTCCCGATGCTGCCCGTGGTAGCGACCGAGCGGTCGGTGACCCGGCGGATCGTCGTCTACTCCTGGGCGATGGTGGCGGCCTCGCTGTTGCTGATCCCGTTCGGAGCCGGGCCGCTCTACGCGGCGGTTTCCGTCGTGCTCGGCGCCTGGTTCCTCGTCGAGGCCCATCGGTTGGACCGCAGGGTCCGTCGCGGCGAGCAGCCCAAGCCGCTCGCGCTGTTCCATCGCTCGATCAGCTACCTGACGCTGTTGTTTGTCGCAGTGGCGCTGAGCCAGTTCGTCTGAGTGCCGGCTCGGCCCCCGGTGTGGGCACCGGCGCGGTGAAGCCGAGCTGCAGCCAGATCGTCGCACTCCACAGCACGGTCGCTCCTGCGACATGCAGCTCCACCACGCTCGGCGGCAGGTTGAGGAAGTACTGCGTGTAGCCGATCGCGACCTGGAGCAGGACCATGCCGGCGAGGAAGTTGGAGCGACGACGCACCAAGTCGGGTGTCGGCGTCAGCCGCACCGCGAACAGCGTCGCGATGACCAGGCCGGTCAGGAGCAGCGCGGAGTCCGCGTGCAACTGGGTGATCCGCTCGAGGGGAAGCAGGTGCAGTCGCTTGACGTGCGCTCCGGACCCGGCGTGTGGCCCGGTGCCGGTCGTGACCGTGCCGAGGAACAGCACAGCGGCGGCGACGCAGACCAGGAGCCGCCCGAGCAGCACCAGCGGGCGGGCGACATCGGGCGCACGTGGGTACCACTCGGGGTCCGCGCGGTGCACCAGGACCAGAGCGGCCCAGAGCAAGACCATCGAGAGCAGGAAGTGGGCCATCACCCACGGTGGCGCCAGGTGGTAGAGCACCGAGAGGCCGCCGATCACGGCCTGGCCGAGGAAGCCGGCGACCAGGCTCCAGGACAGCCACGCGAGGTCGCGGCGCCGGGGGTTGCGCAGCAGCGAGGCGACCGCCACCAGGCCGACGAACACGCCGACGAGCGAGGTGATCACGCGGTTCACGAACTCGACGAGGGCGTGGTAGGACGCGGGTGCGACAAGAGATGTCGCCGTGCAGCGCGGCCAGTCCGGACAGCCGAGGCCGGAGGACGTAAGCCGCACCGCCGCGCCGGTGACCACGATCGCACCGAGCGAGACCGCTACGGCGACGGAGAGCCGGCGGAAGGTCGTGGGGGAGACCGACACGGACATTCTGGGAGAAGTCTAGGGGAGCCCTTTCGCCGCCCCCGCGGGGTCAGCCGCGCCGGTCGTGGTGGCGGTGGCCCAGCACGCGAATGAAGCCGGCCGCTACCGCCGAGCGCTCGGCCTCGCGCCAGGACCGGCGATCCTCGAACACCGCCTGGCTGTGCCGGCTCGAGCGCCGTGAGACCAGCCAGGCACGGGTCGTGAACGCCGCAGGTACGACGAAGGGCAGCAGCGCCCAGCCGCCGACGCCGGAGACGGCGAGCGCGGCGCACACACCGGCTGCCGCCACCAAGGTGAGCAGGGCGTCCGCGCTCGCGGCGAGGCTGGTCCAGAACTCGCCGTCGCTCCGGAACGGCTCCTGGACCTTCGCCGCGACGGCGTCGTCCGCCCACCACGGGTGCGTGCTCATGGTGCTGAATCGTCATTCGACCGGGTCTGGTTGAGCGCCCGGGACCGTGATCATCCAGACGCCGGGCTTCGGCCGCCGGTTAGGCCGTTGTTGTGCCGATTCGGGGTGCGGAGATACTAGGGCCAACCGTGGCGAGCGCGGGTCACCACCAGCGTGGAGGGTTCGATGGCTGACTTCCTGACCGATGTGAAGACGCTGCGGGAGCAGGCGAGGATCGAGATGGAGAAGGGTCCGGTCACGTCGGCGTACGGCGCCGACCTCGACCGGGTGATCGAGGTGCTCAACGCCTCGCTCGCGACCGAGATCGTGTGCACGTTGCGCTACCGCCAGCACCACTTCGCGGCCAAGGGCCTGGACGCCGAGCCGGTCGCCGCGGAGTTCCTGGTCCACTCCAACGAGGAGCAGGGTCACGCCGACAAGCTCGCCGAGCGGATCAACCAGCTCGGCGGCACACCGGACCTCAACCCGGACTCGTTGACGTCTCGAGCGCACTCCGAATACACGACGGCAACCAGCCTGGACGGGATGATTCGCGAGAACC
>Ga0335074_10013650_pt1 | contig 11417 bp, 11 predicted proteins | sample Lox_Sample_23_FD_206715 | JGI IMG/M metagenome (GOLD analysis project Ga0335074, IMG submission 206715) | Soil microbial communities from Loxahatchee National Wildlife Refuge, Florida, United States - Lox_Sample_2.3 | ecosystem: Environmental > Terrestrial > Soil > Wetlands | place: USA...
CGAATCCATTTGACAACCTGAGATTACTCTCATGATACTAATCTCATGAACCTGACACGGTTGATGGTGCTCGGCACGCTGTCCCGGTACGGGGCACAGCACGGGCACCAGATCCGGCGGCTCGCTGAGGTCACCGACGTCGGCGAATGGGGCGGCGTGTCCGTGGGGGCGATGTACCGGGAGCTGCGCGGGATGGAGAGCGAAGGCCTGGTCGCGGCGGTGCGGACCGAGAAGGTGGGAAACCGCCCAGCCAGAACGGTGTACGAGATCACCGCCGAGGGGCGGCTCGAGCTGATGATGCTGCGCGAGAACGCGATCAGGCAACTGGCGCCCGGGCCCGACCCGCTCGGGGTGGCGCTCCACTTCGCGGCTCACGACATGGACCGTACTGAGCTGCGGCAGATGCTCCGAGTCCGGCGCGACAGGCTGGCGATCACCGGCGCGGAGGTGGCTGCCGAACTGGAACGGCTGACCGCCAAGAGCGGCCACGACGTGCTGATGACCGCGATCATGCGACGCGGCATACAGGCCATCGAGGCCGAGGTGCGCTGGCACGACGAGCTCGACGCGGCGCTGGCCGCGGAGCCGGTCCCGCCGGCGGGCTGCGAGCGGCCACTGCCAGCCGCTGCCCGGCGAGCCGCCCTGGAGCGGGCCGTCGGCGAGAATTCGCGATAGTACTTGAAATAAATCGAGATATTACTCAATAATGGCGGGAAGTCCGGCCGTTCACGACGGGCGGCCGACGCGGAGGGGAACAGCGATCATGTCGATCATCGAGGCCAAGGGCCTCGCCCGGACGTTCAAGAGCCGGAAACGGACCGTGTACGCCGTGCGCGGGGTCGATCTCACCGTCGAAGAGGGGGAGATCGTCGGTTTCCTCGGGCCGAACGGCGCGGGCAAGACCACCACGCTGCGGATGCTCACGACGCTGCTGCGGCCGACCGCGGGGACGGCGGTGGTCGCGGGGGCGGACTTGCTGCGTGACCCGCTCGGCGTGCGGAAGCGGATCGGGTTCGTGCCGCAGGCGATCGGGCAGACCCAGGGCGGCACCGACGACCAGTGCCTGGTCATCGAGGAGCTGATGGATCAGGGCGCGGCCTACCGGATACCCAGGGCGGAGACGGCGCGGCGGGCGTCCGCGCTCATCAGGCAGCTTGATCTCGGCGGGCTCGACCAGCGGCTGGTGAAGACGCTGTCCGGCGGGCAGCGGCGGCGGCTCGAGGTCGCGGTCGGCCTGGTGCACCAGCCGCCGCTAGTCTTCCTCGACGAGCCGACCACCGGGCTCGACCCGCAGTCCAGGTCGAACATGTGGGAGCACATCACGCGGCTCCGTTCCGACCTGGGGACGACGGTGGTCCTGACCACCCACTACCTCGAAGAGGCGGACGCTTTGTGCGACCGGGTGTTCATCATCGACAACGGGGTGACGGTGGCGGTGGGCACGCCGGACGAACTGAAGCGGCGGATATCCGGAGATGTCGTGACATTGCGGGTTAATGGGGCCATCGAGCGGGCGCGCGGGCTGCTCACGGCGCAGCCCATCGTCCAGCAGGTCACCGTGGCCGACGAGGAGCTCCGGCTGACCGTGGAGCGCGGCGAGGAGGCGCTGCCGGCGCTGCTCCGGGTGCTGGACGGGGCCGGCATCACGATGCGGACGCTCGACGATGTGTTCCTCACGCTGACCGGGCGGTCGCTGCGCGATGACTCGCCATCCGGTGACGGCGGGGACGGCGGCGATGACGGCTCCGGAGAGACGGAACTGGCGGGCGCGGGCGCGGGCGCGGGAAGCAAGGAGTAGACGGCGATGTATTTCCTGTACGACACGATGGTCATCTTCCGGCGTCAGGTGCGGCTGATCCTCCGGGAGCCCGCGTTCTTGACCTTCGCGCTGCTCCAGCCGATCCTCTACCTGGTGCTGTTCGGTCCGCTGCTCAAGAACCTGCCACTCAACGGCGGGTCGGAGCCCAGCGGAACGGCCGAGGCGTACCGGTTCTTCGTGCCCGGGCTGCTCATCCAGCTCGCGCTGTTCGGATCGACGTTTGTCGGGTTCGCGATCATTTCCGAGTGGCGAGCCGGCGTGATCGAGCGGTTCCGGGTCACGCCGATCTCCCGGGTGTCCATCCTGGCTGGTCGAGTGCTGCGCGACGTGGTCGCGCTCACTCTCCAGTCGGTCGTGCTGATCCTGGCGGGCGTCGCGTTCGGGCTGCGGGCGCCGCTCGCCGCCATACTGCTGTCGTTCCCGTTCGTGATCTGCGTCGCGATCGGCCTGGCGTCTGTCTCTTACGCCGTCGCGCTGCTGCTCAAGAGCGAGGACTCATTCGCCCCCCTGATCAACAGCGTGGTGGTGCCACTGCTGCTGCTGTCAGGCGTCATGCTGCCGCTGAACCTGGGACCTGGGTGGCTGCAGGGGATCGCCCGGGTCAGCCCCTTCCGGTACATCATCGACGCGATGCGCCAGTTCTACCTGGGGCAGTACTGGAACACGCTCGTGATCGAGGGCGTCTGCGTGGCCATCGGCGTCGCGATCGTCTGCATGTGGCTCGGCTCGCGCGTCTTCGTCCGCGAGAACGCGTAGCGGGTCGCCCTTGCGCGGGATGCGCCCCTATGTCCCGACTGCTCGGCTCACCAGGCGAGGGCCACGACTACGAGGATCAGGGCGGGGATGACGACGGCGGCGAGGGCATGCCACGCCCATGTCGCCGAGGCCGTCGCCGACGCCGACGCCGACGCCTCGCCGGGTTGGGCTCTCCCGTCGTCCGCCTTGGCTCGTTCCCTGGCCGCGCGGCTGTCGAGGCGGACGGCGAACGCCTTGGCTACCGGGAGCGACGCCAGGTACCTGGCCTCATCCGGCATCGCTCCGGTCGCCCGGCGGTAGCCGACCGACTCGGCCGTCCGGGCCGCCCTGGACGTCGCGTACGCCTCATGGCCGAGCCGGTTGATCTGGCTGATCTTGTGCCTGGCGCGCGCGGAGACATACAGCGCCCAGCAGAGCACGGTCTTGTCCCCGGCGCTGGACCCGGCGGGCCGACCGTAGCCCTCACCGCCAGCCGCCGCACTATCGGCGGCATTTAGCGCGTAGTGGACCTGCACCCACTCTCCGGTGTCGACGGTGTGGATGAGCGGCCAGGGGATGCGGTGCGTCCGGTACGGGTTCAGCACGGTCAGGCCGTCGCCGGAAACGAGTACCTTCGGGCGCAGCGCGAGCGTGTAGGCCACGCCGGTGACCAGCAGCAGGATCGCCGAGACGATCGCGCCGAACCGGGCCGACGGCAAGCCCTGGACGGCATAGTCGATCACGTTCGCCGCGGCGAACGCCAGCCACACCCACCAGAAGACCACCGGCCCGGTGAGGCGGAGGACCTCCCTGTCGCTCATGGGGTGATCCGTTACCTGCTGCCTGTCACGTGATGCGGACCCGTGGGTCGAGCGCCGCGTACAGCAGGTCGACGACGATGTTCGCGATCACCACGAAGACCGCGGCGATGATCACGAACCCGATGATCACCGGGAGGTTGTCCTGGTAGACGGCCTGCACCGAGACCTGACCGATGCCGCCGAGGCCGAACACAACTTCCACCACGACCACGCCACCGAGCAGCTGGCCGACGTCCACGCCGAGCTGCGACACCACCGGGGTCAGGGCGGCGCGCAGGGCGTGCCGGAAGACCACCCGTCGTTCGGACAGGCCCTTCGCCCGCGCGGTGCGGATGTAGTCCTCGCCGAGGGTCTCCAGCAGCTGGCCGCGGGACAGCCGGGTATAGATGGCGGCCTGCACGGCCGCGAGCGTGACCCAGGGCAGCAGCATGTGCCCGAAGAAGCTGCCCACCCCGGACGTGATGCCCGAATAGCCGGTGTTGATCCAGGTGAACCCGTGCGAGTACAGCGGCTGGAAGACGAGCCAGATGAGCAGCTCACCGATGACGAAGACCGGCATCGACAGGCCGATCAGCACCAGCACGTTGGCGACCCGGTCGAAGAGCGAGCGGGCGCGGGTGGCGCTGATGATGCCGACCGTGAACCCAACGATGAGCCACAGGATGGTGCCGCCGATCACCAGCGAGACCGTGGGCGGCAGGTCCTGTCGGAGCATGGTGTCCACGGGCTCCTGGGTGAAGTAGGAGTAGCCGAGGTTCCCGTGAATCAGGTGGTCGAGGAACTGCCAGTACTGCGTCATGATCGGCTGGTTGAGCCCGAGGTTGTTGATGACCTCGTTGATGACCTGCGGCGTCGCGGCGTGACCCGCGAGTTCGCGCGCCACCGTCATCACCGGCCGGGCGAAGAACAGGAAGAACGCCAAGGTCGAGACCAGCCAGACGACGACGATGCCAGTCAGGATGCGCCTGACGAGGTATCCGAAGAGAGCCATTGTTTCGCCTTATCCTTCTCAGCCGCCGTAGGGCTCGCGGACCGTGTCGGGGATGGTCCCCAAGCCGGGGGGCTCGGCACCGGTCTCCCGCCGCGCGGCCTTCTCCCGCCGCTTGCGCATCCGCCTAGCGGCGATCAGCCGCTCGGTGCGCGGGTCCATGGCGTCCCGGATGCCGTCGCCGAGCAGGTTGAACGCGAGCGTGGTGATCAGCAGGAACAGCGCGGGGAAGAGCAGGTACCACCATGCCACCTGGTAGAAGTTCGACGCATCGGCCAGCATGTTGCCCCAGCTCGGGGTGGGCGGCTGGATGCCGAGGCCGAGGAAGGAGAGCGTCGCCTCGAAGACGATCGCGTTCGGGATGTAGAGGGTCGCGATGACCAGCACCGGCGCGAGCAGGTTCGGCAGGATGTCGATGAACATGATCCGGAACGGGCCGGCGCCGAGCGACCGCGCCGCCTCGATGTACTCCTTCTCCTTGATCGACAGGGTCTGCCCGCGCACGATCCGCGCGATGCCCGCCCAGGAGAAGAAGGTGACCAGCACCATGATGAGCGTCAGGCTCGGGCCGAACACCGCCGCGAGCGCGATCGCCAGGAGGACGTACGGGAAGGCCAGCACGGCGTCGGTGAGCCGGCCGAGCACCGTGTCGATGAACCCGCCGAAGTAGCCGGCCATCAGCCCGATCACCACGCCGAGCGCCGCGGCGATGGCGGTGGACACCACGCCGACGAACAGCGAGATCCGCGCCCCGTACAGGATGCGGACGAACACGTCACGGCCGACCGAGTCGGTGCCGAGCAGGAACCCGTTGGTCAGCGGCGGGACCGGGTTGCCCACCGCGTTCTCGCCCGTCACCGGGTAGGCGGTGTCGACCCCGTGGCCGGTGATCGCGGCGAAGGCGGGCGCGGCGATCGCGAGCACGACCATGATCACGATGACCACGAGCGCGATCATCGACACTTTGTCCGCGCGCAGCCGACGCCAGGTCAGCTGCCACTGAGACCGTCCCTCGACGGTTTTCGCGCCGGGTTCCGCGATCGCCGCGCTGAGATCGACATTGGTGAGGGTCATGAGGGCTCTCCCTTCATGGCTCCGGCGGCCCCGGCAACGGCGGGGCTGGCCAGCCGCTCGCCTGGCACGACGGGGAAGTGGCAGGCCGTCACGTGCAGGCTGCCGCCGGGCACGGCGGCCCCCGGCTTGTTCGCGTCCGCCGCCGACTGGCCGTCGTCTTCCGGCTGACCTGCCTCGTCATCCGGAACGAGCGGTGGTTCCACCCGTCCGCAGATCTCCTCCGCCTTGGGGCAGCGCGGGTGGAAGCGGCAGCCCAAGGGCGGGTCGATCGGCGATGGCACGTCGCCGACTAGGATGACCCGCTGCCGGGCCGCCGCCGCGTCAGGGTCGGCGGCCGGCGCGGCGGAAAGCAGCGCGACCGTGTACGGGTGCCGCGGCCGCTCGTACAGCGCATCTGCGGGGGCGGCCTCGCCGATCCGGCCGAGGTACATGACCGCGACCTTGTCGCTGACGTGCCGGACGACCTCTAGGTCGTGGGCGATGAACAGGTAGGAAAGGCCGTACTCGTGCTGCAGGTCGGCGAGCAGGTTGAGCACCTGCGCCTGGATGGACACGTCGAGCGCGGAGACCGGCTCGTCGCAAATGATCAGCTTGGGCCGCAGGGCCAGCGCCCGCGCCACGCCGATGCGCTGCCGCTGGCCGCCGGAGAACTCGGCCGGGAACCGGTTGTAGTGCTCGGGGTTGAGCCCGACGCGTTCCATCAGCTCCTGGACCTTGCGCTTGCGCTCGGCACCGGTCGCCGTCTTGTGGATAGTGAACGGGTCGCCGATGATCGCGCCGACCCGTCGCCGCGGGTTCAGCGAGCTGTACGGGTCCTGGAAGATCATCTGGACCTCGCGACGCAGCGGCCGCATCGCGCCCCGGCTCAGCTTGGTGATGTCCTTCCCGTCGAAGATCACCTTGCCGCTCGTCGCCGGGATCAGGCCGGCCACGCACCGGGCGAGGGTGGACTTGCCCGAGCCGGTCTCGCCCACCAGGCCGAGCGTCTTGCCGCGCTCGACCACCAGCGACACATCGTCGACCGCGTGCACCTGGCCCACGGTGTGCCTGATAAAGCCGCCGGCCTTCACCGGGAAGTACTTGACCAGGTTCTCGACCCGGACCAGGACGTTGTCGTCCGTGCTGCCAGCCATCAGGCCGCGCTCCCCTCATCGCCCGCGGCGACCCCGAGCTCGGCGCTGGCCGCGGCGGCCACCCGGGCCGCCTCCTGGCCCCGCTGCTCGCGGACCGCTTCCTCGCGCAGTTCCTCCGCCCGCGCCGACAGCCCGGCGGCCTCCGACGGCAGCCAGCAGGCCGAGGTGTGGCCGCCCGTCTCAGCGACCGGGTGGAGGACCGGCTCTTCCGTCAGGCACTGGTCGAAGACGTAGCCGCACCGCGGGTGGAACTTGCACCCGGACGGCAGGTTGATCAGGCTCGGCGGCTGGCCGGGGATCGGCCGCAGCCGCCCGCCCGCCGCGGAGCTCGACGGGATCGACTCGAGGAGGCCCTTGGTGTAAGGGTGGTGCGGGGCGTAGAAAATCTCGCGCTTCGGCGCCTTCTCGGCCGCGCGGCCCGCGTACATGACCATGACGTCGTCCGCGATGTCGGCGACCACTCCGAGGTCGTGGGTGATCATGATCAGCGCGGTGCCCAGGTCCTGCTGGAGCCGCAGCAGCAGATCAAGGATCTGCGCCTGCACGGTCGCGTCGAGGGCGGTGGTCGGTTCGTCCGCGATGATCAGCTTGGGGTCGAGCGCGAGGGCCATCCCGATCATCGCGCGCTGTCGCATGCCGCCGGAGAACTGGTGCGGATAGTCATCCACCCGCGTCTCCGGCCGCGGGATGCCGACCCTGCGAAGCAGTTCGATGGAGCGGATCCGCGCCTCATTTTTGGAGACCGAGTTGTCGTGCGCGCGGATCATCTCCGCGATCTGCCAGCCGATCCGGTACAGCGGGTGCAGGCTGGTCAGCGGGTCCTGGAAGATCACCGAGATGCGGGCGCCGCGGATGTGCCGCAGCTTGTCCTCGGTGAGCGAGAGCAGGTCAGTCCCCTCGAACATCGCGCTGCCCTCAACCTCGGCCCCTTGGGTCAGGCCGAGCAGGGTCTGGGTCAGGACGGTCTTGCCGCTGCCGGACTCGCCGACAATGCCGAGTGTGCGGCCCGGCTCGACGTCGAATGAGACGCCGCGGACCGCGCGCACCACGCCGTCAGCCGTCGGGAAGCTGACGTGCAGGTCCTTTACCTCAAGCAGGGTCACTTAGTTTTCCTCCGGCCAGTGCGTCCGGCCGCGGATCGTTGCATGTCAGGCGGATGTCCGCGGATCGGGCAACGCTAGCGTGCCACATGATTGTTACCGACCGCCACATAAGTCCGGCCGGGATCCCGGGCAGGATACCCGGTCCCCGGCCGGACTCGAGCAGTCTTCCGGCCGGGGGCGGTCCCTTGCGGTCCCGCCCCCTGAACGGTCAACGGCCTCCGGTCAGCTGGCCACCCAGATGTTGCCTAGGTCCGGGTCGCCAATGTTGGGGTTGTACAGCGCCGTCTGGTAGCTGGCGCCATCCGGCAGCACGCCGCGGATCTTGGTGCTCGCGATGTCGGCGAAGTTCTGGCTGAGCATCGGCACGATCACCGCGTCCGACATGATCTGCACGTCGGCCTCGTGCCAGTAGCTGGCCGCCGCGGACGTCGAGGACGCGGTCTCGGCCGAGACCATGTCCGCGTTCGCCGCCGCGTTGTCGTAGCAGGCGTAGTTGACCGTGTTGATCACGCAGTTCGGCCCCTGGAACAGCGCCTGGACGACCGTGCGGCCGTTGTTGCCGTACCAGTCCGGGAACCAGGCGACCTGCGCCATGTCCCAGGTCCCCGCCTTGTTGGTCTCCGGGGCGTCGCCGACGTCGGTGAAGAAGCTGGACCCGGGCTCGCCTTTGCCGTTCAGCGTGATGCCGCAGTTGGCGAGCGAGGCCTGGATGGCCGTGAACAGCCGGGTGTCGGTCGAGTCATTCGGGTACCAGTAGTTGAGCGTGATGCCGTTGGGGTAGCCCGCTTTGGCCAGGTCGCTCTTGCACGCGGTCACGTTGCCAGCGCCGTTGTTGTCCGGGTACGGGTTGTAGTTCTCGAAGCCCGTGTTGCCCGGCGGGATGACCGTGTTGATGATCGTGGCCATCTGCGGGCCGCCGGCCGCCTTCTGCACCGCGATCTTGTCGAGGCCGACCTCGACCGCCTCGCGGAGCGCCAGCTTCTGGATCGCGCCGCCCTGGTTCGGGCTGCGCAGGTTGAACTCGATGTAGGGCTCGGTGTCCGACCCGCCCCAGATCTGGAAGTTCGGGTCCTTGGACGCGACCAGGCCGGGGATCGACGACGGATTCACGTTCGTGTCGTTGATCAGGTCCATGCTGCCGGCCTCGATGTCAGACAGCTGGGTCTGCGCGGACGAACCGTTGATGGTCAGGGTGATCTCGTTGACGTACTGGTGCCTGATCGGGTCCGTGGACTGCTTCCACGCCGGGTTCCGCACGAAGTCCACCGACTTGCCCGCCACGAAGTTGGTCGGCTGGTACGGGCCGTCGGAGATCAGGTTCTCGTCGAGCTGAAGGCTGTTCGGCAGGTAGCTGTCGTACTCGACCGGCCGAGCCGACGCGAACGGCATCGCCAGCATGTAGAGGAAGTCGCTGGCCGGCTTCATCAGCGTGAACTGAAGCGTCAGGTCGTTGACCGCCTTGATGCCCGCGATGGTGTGGGTGTTCTGGAAGTTCGCGATCTGTGCCGCGGTCGGGTTCTTGATGTTCGCGAAGTACGCGGTTTCCGCGTTGTCGTAGGCCTGCATGCCGACGATCGTCGAGGTGTAGTAGACGGGGTTGCCGACCGGGCTGATGGGGTTGAAGAACGCCTTGAACTCCCGGACGAAGTCCTGGGCGGTCACCTGGCGGGCGGGCGTCGTATCCCAGTCCACGCCGGGCTTGATGTGGAAGGTGTACACCGTTCCGCCGCCGGTGATCCCGCCGTTGGCGACGGTCGGGACCACGGTCGCAATGTCAGCGGTGGGGGTGGTGTCCGTCGTCCAGCCGGCACCGCTGGTCCCGGTGTACGGCACGGTCTGGTAGCTGACGAGCTGGCGCGCGTAAATGCGCTCGAACATGTAGTCAGCGGTGTAGTACGCCGGGACGGTGTCCCAGTTCGCGGGGCCGCTGTTGGCGACGACGTTGATCGTCCCGCCCGACACCGGCTTCGCGGAGCTGGTGGCCGTAGCCGCCGGCGGGGGGGTAGTCGAGCTCGGCGAGCTCGAGCACGCCGCAAGGCCGATGGCGGCGGCCGCCACCGCGCCGAGTGCGACGACACGCTTTGACACTAGGGTCATGGGCACGTTCCTCTTGGTCTTCTCAGCTGTTCGGGGCAGGCCGCCAGGCGGCAAGGCCGCCCTTGGCGATCACTGCCTACCGAGAGATTCTGCGTTACGAGCGGAGGAATCCAGACCAAAATCAGCTTCGTAGCTCGATTGTGATTAAAAGTGTTCTCGTTCGGCACATGCCGTAACGCAGAAGTTACATCCGGGATTTACCAGGGCAAACTGGGACATATACCACAAACCCCGGTGTCAGATACCGCGCTTGCGGAGGATCTCCTCGATGTCCCGGAGGTCGTCGTCGTCGTCCGGTCCGGCCTTGCGGGACGCCTTCGGCTTCGCCGGGGTCGCGGGGACCGGGGTGCGGGTGGTGGGCATGGCACGGGTAAGCGCCGTCCCCGGATCCGGTTCGGTGAGACCGGCACGCCCCGGCCCGCTCTCCGTCGCGTTCTTCGTGTCGCCGCGGGCGGCCTTGCGGGCGTCCCGGCGGGCCCGGCGGCGCAGCCGGCCGCCGGAGGCGAGGAACAGCGCGATCGCCAGGCCGGTGACGCCGACGCCGACCCACTTCATCGGGGAGAACACGAACGAGGTGCCGAAGTCGCCGATCGCGGCGCCGATCTTCCACAGCATCTCGATGGCGCCGGTCATATAGGCGGCGATGGGCAGCAGCGACCACGAGACGCCGCGCAGGCCGGCCCGCCAGCCGCCGCGCTTATAAGCGAGGTAGCTCAGCACGATGCCGAGCACCGTCAGTCCCGCGGTTAGCGGGAGCCAGGCGAAACTGCTGTATGTCATGACGACGCGCCCTCTCTGGCTGCTTCCTCCATCGTGACATATCTCGAGTAGTGGGCGGAACGGCCGCCAGGATTAGGCCCAGCGGACTATGACGCCTGGATTAGGTGGCCAGTGCCCGGAGGGTGTCCACGGTGACGTCGCGCAGGGAGCGGACGACGAGACGTCCCGGGGCGGGCGGGATATCGACGAAGGACGGCACTGCGAGCACGCGGCAGCCGGCCGCCGTCGCGGACGCCGTGCCGTTCGGTGAGTCTTCCAGGGCGACACACCGGGCCGGATCGACGTCCAGGAGCTTGGCGGCCAGCAGGTACGGTGCCGGGTCGGGCTTGGTGACCGGCACGTCATCGCCGGTCACGGTGACCGGGAAGGCGAGCCCGGTCCCCGACAGCACCGCGTCCGCCAGCAGGCGGAGGGAAGACGTCACCAGCGCGAGCGGAATGCCCGCCGCCGCTACCTCCGCGAGCAACTCCCGGGCACCGGGGAGGACCTCGACGCGGCCGGCGGCCGCGCGGTTGAGCATCCCCTCCATCATCCAGCGCTCGACGTCCTGCGGGGTGGCCGGCTGTGCGGCCTTGGACAGCAGGTAGCGCACCGTCCTGGGCATCGAGCCGCCGAGCAGTTGCTTCTGGTCCTCCTTGGTCCACGGCGCGCCCAAGCGTGCCATGACCTCGATCTCGGTCTCGAACCACAGTGGCTCGGTGTCGACGAGCAGGCCGTCCATATCGAACAGCACCGCCGCGAGCCCGTCCGTCGCTCTGTTACCCGCGGGGGGACGACCCCCCTGCGCCCCCCGGAGGGGAGGACTGCCCGTCCCCCCATTCCCCCCTGGGCCCCCGCGAGGGGGGCTACTGCCGTCACCTACCACGG
>Ga0335074_10013651_pt1 | contig 11417 bp, 7 predicted proteins | sample Lox_Sample_23_FD_206715 | JGI IMG/M metagenome (GOLD analysis project Ga0335074, IMG submission 206715) | Soil microbial communities from Loxahatchee National Wildlife Refuge, Florida, United States - Lox_Sample_2.3 | ecosystem: Environmental > Terrestrial > Soil > Wetlands | place: USA: Florida...
ACATTCATTGTCGCCTCCGCCGGCGGGCCGGGGCCACTCGCCGTATACTCAGTTTTTACGATGCCGGTCGAAACCGAGATCAAATTCCGCGTGGACGATGTGCCCGCTCTGGCGCAGCGGCTCGAACGCACCGGTTTTCGGTTGCAGACTGCGCGCGCCTTCGAGAGCAACGTGCTCTACGACACGCCCGACCGCCAAATGCGCGCGCGCACCGAGATTCTGCGCATCCGCAGCTACGCGGGCCGATGGACGCTGACGCACAAGCGGCCGCCCGCGGGCGCACCATCTGAGGAACGGCACAAACACCGTATCGAAACTGAAACTGAGATCGCCGACGGCAACGCGCTGGGCGAGGTTTTTCTCTCCCTAGGCCTGTGCGCTGTTTTCCGTTACGAAAAGTGGCGCACCGAGTGGACCGATGGCGAGGGCCACTGCGTGGTCGACGAGACCCCCATCGGCAACTTCGCGGAACTCGAAGGCTCGCCTGCTTGGATTGACCGCACCGCGGCTGGCCTTGGCGTCGATCCCGCGCAATACCTCACGCTCAGCTACGGCAGGCTGTTCGAATTGTGGCGCGAGCAGCAGCAAAGTCCCGCGCATGACCTTACATTTGCCGCAGTGGCCTTTGCTCCGTCACAAACTGCTGTTTAGCCGCACGTTCCTTTCGTAACCAATCCAGCGTCCAAATACCTCTCAGGAATTTTTTGGCTTATCATAAGCATTTGGGAGTCCCCGTCAATCTATGTCAAACAATTCCAAGGTTTCCGGTGCGCACGACCAGGTAACCTTGACGGTTGCAATCATTGACCCAGACGATCATCGCCGCAAAGAGGCAGCCCGTGCCCTCAGCGAGCGCACGGACCTGCAGGTAACGGAATTTTCCTCGTTTCCGTCCAGCCTGGCTGATCTGCCGCAGGCGATGCGCGATTGCGACGTGGTCATGATCGACGTGAACTCCGACTCAGACCGGGCATGCGATCTGGCAGAGAGCCTGAGCAGCGCTGGCCGCGCCTATGTGATGGCTTATTCGACGCAGGTTGATACGAGGCTGGCTATTCGCTTCATGCGCGCCGGCGCGCGCGAGTTTCTCAACCTGCCCCTCGATCCCAGTGAACTGAACGCCGCTCTGGACCGCGCCTCGGATCACATTTCGGCGCCGCAGCGGGACGATAAGACGCTGGGAAAGCTGTTCGTCTTTCTGGGCACGAAGGGCGGCTGCGGTGTGACGACGCTGGCAGCGAATTTTGCGCTGGCGCTGGCGCAGGAGTCCGATCAGGAAACGCTCCTGATCGACTTTGGCCTTCCCCTTGGCGATGTGGCCATCAACCTGGGGATGAAGACTGAATACTCCGTCGCCAACGCGCTGCAGCACCAGGGCCGGATGGATGCAAATTTCCTGTCCTCGCTGGTAGCCAAGCATGACACAGGACTGATGGTGCTGGCGGCGGCCAGCGAATTCCCCGAGAAACCGCCAACGACTGGCGGCATCGACTCACTGCTTACGGTGGCGCGCCAAAGCTACGATCTCGTTGTGGTGGATGCGGGATCGCGAGTGGACTTGATGAATTCGACTCTGTTTGACGGCTCCGCAACGATTTTCCTCGTCGCGCAGGTGGGCATCTCAGAGCTGCTCACTGCCAATCGCATGGTGAGAAAGTTCTTCTCGTCGCATGGCGACAAACTTCAAATCGTTCTTAACCGCTATAAGCCAAATGATCTGCTCTTTGACGAGAAGACTGTTAACGAGGCCCTCACGCGCCCCGCGCAGTGGAAAATTCCTGACGATTATGCAGCCGCACGCAGAACTCGCGAAACCGCAACGCCGATGGTGCTAGGCGAGTCCGCAATTGCGCAGGCCCTTAGGCAAATGGCCCGCACCAATGCCGATATTGTCCCCAAGAAAGATGGGAAAAAAGGGTTCCTGCGCTTCCTGCGCTGAGCGGCGCGGGAAAGTTCATAACAGACTCTAGCTCGCGGCTCCATGACATTTCTTGTATTTCTTTCCGCTCCCGCACGGACAGGGATCGTTGCGTCCTGGCGTTTTGCCTGTTCTGCGCTGTGTGGGCTGCGCGCCGTCTCCGCCGCCCTGGCGGCTGGCCGCGGCCAGCTCCCGTTCCTTCTTGCGATGAAACTCCTTCTCCAGCGCGTCGATGGTTGTCGAAGGCTGGCGCGTGGGAATCGTGATTTCGCGCGGCGCGCCATCTCCGCTCGCAAGCGGCCGCGCGGCGCTGGCCACGGGAGGAGCCTTGGGAACCTCCCGCTGCAACCGCGGCGCTGCGTCTACCGGCTGTCCGTCGGGCCCGAGAATCTGCATCCTGAACAGGAACCGGCAGGTGTCTTCCTGAAACTTCAGCATCATCGCTTCGAACATGTCATAGGACTCGCGCTTGTACGCCACCAGCGGGTCCTGCTGTGCGTAGCCGCGCAGGCCGATGCCTTCCTTCAGGTGGTCCATGGAGAGCAGGTGATCCTTCCATAGCCCGTCAATTACGCTCAGCATCACCATGCGCTCGTGGTAACGCATCGTGGCCGCGCCCAGAATTTTTTCCTTGGCTTCGTACGATTCAGTCAGCTTGGCGAAAATCTCCTCACCCAGCTCATGGCGCGTCAACTCCTCGGGCTTGATCCCTGATGCAGCCAGATTGAATCCGAAGTGGTCAACAAGCTTTTCGCCCAATCCTTTGTAATCCCATTGATCCTGGCGAGTCCGCTCATTGGCAAATTCATCCAGCAGGGTGCTCAGAATTCCGCCCACGTAATCGTCCAGAATCAGCTCGCGCTGCTCCACGCCTTCGAGCAATTGCCGGCGCAGCCCGTAAACCGCCTCGCGCTGCTTGTTCATCACGTCGTCGTATTCGAGCAGATGCTTGCGTGCCTCGAAATTCTGTGCTTCAACGGCCTTTTGCGCGCCCTCGATGCGCTTCGAGATCATCTTCCCCTCGATGGGCACGCCCTCTTCCATGCCCAGCCGCTCCAGCAGTCCCCCGATCCACTGCTTCATGAAGATGCGCATCAGGTCATCTTCGAGCGAAAGATAAAATCTCGATTCGCCGGGATCGCCCTGGCGTCCGGCGCGTCCGCGCAACTGGTTGTCGATGCGCCGCGACTCGTGCCGCTCCGTACCGAGGATGAACAGCCCGCCTGCCGCAATCACCTCTTCATGTTCTTTTTGCGCCGCAGCCGCATGAACCGCGTTCGCTTCGGCCCAATCCGCGTCGGAAACTTCGAACTCCTGGCCCTGGTAGTAGAAACGCAGAAAACCCGCCGGCGCCATGGGGTTGATGGCGCCTTCGGCCACGCTGATGGCCCGCGCCTTGTTCTTCTTCACCAGTTCCTGACGGGTCATAAAGTCGGCATTGCCGCCGAGCAGAATGTCGGTGCCGCGGCCGGCCATGTTGGTGGCGATGGTGACCATCCCCAACCGTCCGGCCTGCGCCACAATCTCCGCCTCTCGCTCGTGGAACTTGGCGTTCAACACCACGTGCCGCACGCCATTGCGCTGCAGGATTGCCGACAGCCGCTCCGATTTTTCGATCGACACCGTGCCCACCAGCACTGGCTGGCCCTTTTCGTGCAGCTCCGAGATATTTTCGGCAACCGCTTTGTATTTTTCTTTTTCGGTGCGGAAAATCACGTCGGGATTTTCCAGCCGCAGCAACGGCCTGTTGGTGGGAATGACAACGATCTCGAGCTTGTAGATTTTTTCGAACTCGGCGGCTTCAGTTTCAGCCGTCCCCGTCATGCCGCTCAACTTTTGATAAAGCCGGAAATAATTCTGAAATGTGATTGTGGCCAGCGTCTGGTCTTCCTTGCGGATGTTCACGCCCTCTTTGGCCTCGATGGACTGGTGCAGCCCATCGCTCCAGCGGCGTCCCGGCATCAGGCGGCCGGTGAAGGTGTCGACGATAATCACCTCGCCGTCCTTCACCACGTACTCCACATCGCGTTTGTAGAGCGCGTGAGCCTTGATGGCCGTCTCCACATAATGCTTCAAATCCCAGTTTTCCGCGTCGGCAATGTTGCCGATGCCCAGCAGCTTCTCGATCGTCTCCCACCCCGTATCCGTCACCCCGATGGTGCGCTGCTTCTCGTCTACAAAGTAGTCGCCGGTCAGGTGCTTTTGGCCCTCGGCCAGGCGGATGCCAAGCTCCTCCTGCCGCTTGGTATCGGTCCATTCCACCTCTTCGCCCAGCTCCAGTTGCGGAATAATGCGCCGCACGCGCGCGTATTTGTCGGTGGTCTGGTCCGTGGGGCCGGAAATAATGAGCGGCGTGCGCGCCTCGTCGATCAAAATCGAGTCGACTTCGTCCACGATGGCGTAGTAGTGCCCACGCTGCACGCAATCCTTGATCTCGAACTTCATGTTGTCGCGCAGGTAATCGAAGCCGAATTCGTTATTCGTTCCGTAGGTAATATCGGCGCCGTAAGCCTCGCGGCGCTGGTTGTCGTCGAGGTCGTGAACGATGACGCCGACGGTGAGCCCGAGAAACTCATAGATCTTGCCCATCCACTCGGCGTCGCGCTTGGCCAGGTAGTCGTTCACCGTCACCACGTGCACGCCGTGGCCGGCCAGCGCGTTCAGATAGCAGCTCAGCGTGGCTACCAGCGTTTTGCCTTCGCCGGTTTTCATCTCGGAAATCTTGCCCTGGTGCAGCACCATGCCGCCGATCAACTGCACATCGAAATGGCGCATTTGCACCGCGCGCCAGCCCGCCTCGCGGACTACCGCGAAAGCCTCGGGCAGAATCTCGTCGAGCGCTTCCTTTTCGGCTTTCTTTTTCTCTTCGGGATCGGTAATTCCTTCAAGGCGCGCTGCAATCCGCGCCCGGAACCCGGTGGTCTTTGCCTTCAGCTCTTCATCTGAACATTTCTTCGTCTCCGGCTCCAAAGCATTGATTTGAGCGACGATGGGCCTCAGCCGCTTGAGCAGCCGCTCATTGGCGGTGCCAAAGATTTTAGTAAGAATCGTATCGAAAAACACGTCGTTCTCCGCTTCTTAGTGTAAATGGCGAGGGTGGACGGAAGCTTTTCATCGCTCCTCTGGAACTGCGGGAATTCTCGTCCCGCGATGCGGGCGAGCTCAAAGCCCACTTACAAATCCCTTACATTTTTCTTTGTAGGCTTGGAGCGAAAGTCAACCAACGGAGGCTCTCCAAATGTCTACTCCCGCGAAGGTGTCCGTCTTGCCGTTGTTAGCCTTGGCGTTTTTCGCGCTCAAGGCACCCACCGCAAAATGCCAGGCTCCAACTGATCCTTCCAAGTCTCCCACTCCCCCCTCTGCGTCGGAACAAGCTCCCAGCACGAGCACGGATTTGTTCATAATGGCCGGCTCTGACGTCGACCGCCCCGGTCTGTTGCCCCGCGCCAACTACAACATCGGCATCGGGCACACTTACGGTTTCCTCAAAAAAGATCCGATTGGAGATGAGCTCACATTCGGGTACACATACGAAAACGCTGGAACGCACGGCTTCCTTCACACCGTATACGGGGAGCACACTGAGCAGCTGGGAGTGATGAAAAATCTCTCGATTCCAAAAACCCAGGCCGTGAGCTGGTACACGTGGATTCAGACTGGCCTTACCAGCTATACTGGTTACAGCCACGTTCTGAATCGCCTCGATACGGGGTTGGCGATCGGCGCCATCGTCCATCTCAGCTTTGACAGCTCAATTTGGATTCAGGAGAGCTACAGCAAGGTTGTGACCGTCCCATGGTATACAACCAGCAGCATCGGGTACACATACAGTTGGTAGCCTGGCGCAGGAACACCCACCAGTGCATGGCCGCTTTTCCCCAAGAGGGCCACGACTTCATTCGCCGCTATTCCCGCCAACAAAAAGCCCCCGGCATTTCGCCGGAGGCTCTTGGTTGGTGCTGGCCGATATCTAGTTGCTGAACAGCAGCACGCCGGCCGCCTTCTCCTCGCTCCCGCTCTCGTCGGCGCTTACCGGCCGGTAGAAGAGCTGGTTCGCGTCGAGATACACCTCGAGGAACGCCGGCCGTTCTGTAATCTGCCCTGCGATCAGTGCCTCGGAGAGCGGATCTTCAACGTAGCGCTGCAGGGCGCGGCGCAACGGACGCGCCCCGTAACTGCGATCCACCAGCGTCTTCTCTAGGATCCACTTCTTGGCGTCTTCGGTCACTGAGATCGTGATCGACTTCTGCGCCAGGTTCACGTTCAACTGCTGCACCAGCAGCTCGACGATTTGAATGAGATCCGCATCGGAGAGCGACTGGAACAGAATTACTTCGTCGAGCCTGTTGAGGAATTCGGGGTTGAAGGTCTTCTTGACCTCGTTCTTCACCAGCTCCTCAACCTTTTCGTTCACCAGGTCGTCGCGCTCACTCTGAAAGCCAAGTCCCTGCCGCTTCTGCAGGTGCCGCGCGCCGATGTTAGAAGTCATGATGAGGATGGTGTTCTTGAAGTCGACGGTGTTGCCGAGGCCGTCGGTCAATTGCCCGTCTTCAAAAACCTGCAGCAGAATGTTGAACACATCCGGGTGCGCCTTCTCGATTTCGTCGAGCAGCACCACCGAATAAGGCGAACGCCTAACCCGCTCCGTCAACTGGCCGCCCTCCTCATAGCCCACGTATCCCGGAGGCGAGCCGATGAGCTTCGAAACCGAATGCTTCTCCATGAACTCCGACATGTCGAAGCGGATGAGCGCCTTGTCGGATCCAAAGAGAAACTGCGCCAGGGTGCGCGCCATCTCGGTTTTGCCCACGCCCGTGGGGCCAAGGAACAGGAAGCTGCCAATGGGGCGGTGCGGCGACTTCAAGCCGGCTCGCGAGCGGCGAATGGCCCGCGCCAGCGCGCTGATTGCCCGATCCTGCGAGATCACGCGTTTGTGCAGCTCTTCTTCAACGCGCAACAGCTTCTGGGTTTCTTCTTCCTTGATGCTGGTTACGGGCACGCCGGTCCAGCGGCTGACCACGTCTTCAATGTCTTCGCGGCCTACAATGCCCGCTGCAGAATCGTCGAGGTGATACTTGTCGCGCAAAGCGCGCAGGTTTTCGCGCTCCTTGCGCTCTTCGTCGGAATAGAAACGCGCCTTCTCGAATTCATGATTCGCAATCGCCGAATCCATGCGATGCACGATGAACTTGATGCGCTTCTGGACTTCGGTAATCTCCTCGGGCAGCGAGGTCTGGCGCAGCTTCACGCGCGCGCCGGCCTCGTCGATCAAGTCGATAGCCTTGTCGGGCAGGAAGCGATCGGGAATGTAGCGATTCGAGTGCGCCACGGCGAACTCGACCGCGGCATCGGTGTAGCTGACCGCATGAAACTTCTCATACCGGTCCTTGATGCCGTGAATGATCTTGATGGCGTCGGCCTCGTTCGGCGGCGGCACTTTCACGGCCTGGAACCGGCGTTCCAGCGAGCGGTCCTTCTCAATCGACTTGCGGTATTCCGCAGGCGTGGTGGCGCCGATGCACTGAATCTCACCGCGCGAGAGCGCCGGTTTCAGAATGTTGGCCGCGTCCAGCGATCCCTCGGCCGATCCCGCGCCCACCAGAGTATGCAACTCGTCGATAAAGACGATCGAGTTCTGGCTCTCCATCAGCTCTTTCATGATGGTCTTGAGCCGTTCTTCAAACTGGCCGCGGTACTTGGTTCCGGCCACGATCAGCGAGAGGTCCAGAGCCAGCACGTGCTTGTCGGCCAGGAAGCTTGGTACTTCGCCGTCAGCGATGCGCTGTGCCAGGCCTTCGACGATAGCGGTTTTGCCAACGCCGGGCTCGCCGATCAGGACGGGGTTGTTCTTGGTGCGGCGGCACAAGATCTGCACCGCGCGCTCCAGCTCGCCTTCGCGGCCAACTAGCGGGTCGAGCTGCCCGTCCATGGCCGCCTGCGTCAGGTCGCGGCTGAACTCCGCCAGCAGGCTCGACTCGCGCTGCCGCTGTTGCGGAGGCGCTTTCTCCTGCGCCACGCGCGCCAGCTCGTCGCGAATCTGCGCCAGCTTCAGGCCGCGCTCCTGCAAAATCTCCGAGGCGAAGCACTTTTCTTCGCGCAGCAGGCCAAGCAGCAAATGTTCGGTGCCGATGTGTTTGTGGCCCAGGCGCTCCGCTTCTTCGGCGGCATAGGCCAACACCCGTTTGCACTCGTTCGAAAGCGGCAGATCGACGCTGGTTGATACCTTCTCGCGGATGGTGGTGTGCGCTTCAATTTGCTTCCTGATCGACTCCACCGAGGCGTGCGAGCGCAGGAAGCGGTTGGTTAACGCCTTGTCTTCGCGCAGCAGACCCAGCAGCAGGTGCTCAGTCTCGATATAAGGCGAGCCGAACTGGCTGGCCTCATACCGCGCAAAGAAGATCACGCGCCGTGCCTTCTCCGTATACCGTTCGAACATGATGTGCTCCCCTGATCCAGGCTCTCGGCTGAAGTGGCCGTCCGGTTCTTAGCACCCCAGTGACTAAGCCCTCTCACCGGGACCCTGCATTTCCGGCCTCGACCCTACCGCTCGCGCCCTTCCCGTTGCTTCGCCGCCGGAGCCCCATAGAATAGGTAACCTTCGCTCCGAACAGCTCTTTTGGATGGTCCCGGGTCTACAATAACCCCGTCGTTGGCCGGTTCCACTAGTCCGGCCGACTTCCATCCCGACCTCTTCAACCTGCATGTGGGGAAACCCTCCGCAGGTCTTGCCTATTAAGACTCAAAAATCTGGCAAAGTGCTGCATTTTCTAGCCGAAGTTTCCAGCCTGGGGCGCTTTTGCCGCGACGTCTGTGACCGCGGTCAGCCCTCCGTTTTCAAGCCGAAGGGTTCGCGTGCATCGTACCGCCAAATCCAGATTGTGCGTAACCAAAATTGACGTCAGACCGTGACTTAAGTGCAAACGCTCGATCAATTCAAACACCCGAGCGGCAGTTACCCCGTCCAGGTCGCCTGTCGGCTCGTCGGCCAGCAGAAGGCGCGGCCCGCAAACCAGCGCCCGGGCCAAAGCCACGCGCTGCTGCTCGCCGCCGGAGAGCTCGCCTGGCCGATGGCTGCTCCGATCGTCCAAACCCACCTCGCCGAGCCACTTCGCCGCTGTCTCAAGCGCCTCGGATTTGCGTATCCCTCGAGCCAGAAGCGGCATGGCTACGTTCTCCTGCGCCGTGAACTCCGGCAGCAAATAGTGGAACTGCCAAACGTAGCCGATTTCGCGATTGCGAAACGCTGCCGCTTCGCGCGCGTCGAGCGAAGCCAGGTTGGTTGAGGCGCAGTATACCGTTCCCGCGGAAGGCGTATCAAGCGCCCCCAGAATGTGCAAAAGAGTGCTTTTTCCCGCGCCCGATTGGCCGACAATCGCCACCAGCTCCCCGGCTCCAACTTCCAGGTTCAGGTTCTCAAACAGATGCAGAGTGCCTCGCGCTGTTTTATACGACTTGCGCAGGCCTTCAACCTGAATTATCAGAGAGTGGTCTATTTGGGTTTCGGACGCCCGCGACTCCGGCTCCCGCGCGACGCAGGATGCCTGGCGAGCAGCCGATGGAGGATTTGGCGTCATCCGTTAACCTTTATTTTACACGGTTGGGAATCCCCTTTATATCCCCCCACTTCCCATCCTGCAATCCCACGGACAGGGAACGGCAATTCCAGAACGCACCCGCTTCGGCGCTCCCGGCCAGGCGCCGGAAATCTGCCGCTTCGCGCTCATTGGGCTGCTATAGTGGGCTTCGACTCGTGAACAGATTCCTCATCCTCCTGGCGGCTGTTGGCGCCTTCCTGTTCTGCTCGGCGGCTGCGGTCGCGCAGCAGTCGTTCAAAGATCGTTTCTTTGCGCACAACGCCACGATGGAAGCCCTTCAGCCCGCATGGCCCACGCCGGTAGTCGAAGTCGATCCGCGGCTCACGCAGTATTACCGGTTCAGCTTCTCAAACGAATACACCGCGGCTGGAACCCAGACCGTGAGCTACGGCAACGCGCGCGGCGGCGGAATTGTTGCGTTGAATCGCTTCCAATTCGATGTGCTTCCGCCCGCATACTTCCAGCACAATTCCACGGCAACCGACGGCTTTGGCGACATGTCGTTGTTGGCGAAGTGCCGCATCGCATCCGGCAACGCCGAGCACGGAAACTACATTGTCACGACGGTCCTGAGCCACACCTTCGCCACCGGCAGCGCCAAAAACGGCGCGCTCACCGACTCGTGGAGCCCAACGCTGGCGGGCGGCATCGGAGTCACAAAGAAAATCGACTTCGAGTCTTCGCTGGGTGGGACCATGCCCACGGGCCAGATTGCCGCACAGGGCCGCAGCATTGCGTGGAATTCGCTCGCGCAGGATCACCTCACGCGATCCGTCTGGCTCGAACTTGAAAACAACGCCACGTTTTACCACGGCGGAAGCCACGACGGCCTGATGCAGAACTTCATCACGCCCGGTGCGTTCTATGTATTTCGCCGCAAGGATTGGAAACCTGCACACCCGTTTCTGGTCTTCGACGGCGGCATGCAGATCGCCACTTCAGGCTTCCATAATTACAACCACAATCTAATCGCCGAGATGCGCATTCTCTTTTAGGATGAGCGCACCCCGAGCCTCGCAGCCCATTTGGGCCGCGGCCGCGCGGCTATAGATTGTTCGTTAACTCTGGCTGCCCGGCGAGATCAACCCCATTTTTTGCCGATTGCGTTCAGATCTGCCTTGGCCAGATCTTCGGGCGACATGACGACCCTGAACTTCACTTCGGCATTGAAGGCGAGGAACCACGGCTCGGCAAGCCTGGGAACATCAGAGGGTTCATTGAGGTTGACGATGAGAATGCCGCCGCGCTTGCCATCGCGCTCGCCAAAGTATGCAGCCTCCGGCTTGAGAGCATCGAGAATCTCCTTCATTTTGGGACCCGCAGTTCCGTTACGAACTGCGGTGTTAAATGGTTCAGGAGGCATTTCAACCATCATCATCATCCGCATGTTGGATCTCCGGACGCCGTGAATTTACCCCGGGGGTGGGCAGGCGCCAATCTTCCGACACTAAGGATTCGGCAGATCGTCTGTCAAAACAATTCTTGATGATTCGAGCGCGTGAATCCACACGCGCGCTCCGCTCGGTTTGTAGTGAGACTGTCGGCACACCATCATCGGCAGTTGGTGCGTGCGCCGGGAATCCTGAACAGGATAGCGAGGAAATGCGGCCCCAGCGCTCTTTTCGAAAGGGCACTGAAATCGGGACCTCGAAACATTAGAAGAGTCAGCGGCTCAAATCTCGACCTTGACGGGCCATGTCTTCCAGATGTCGGCGCAGTAGTCGCGGATGGAGCGATCCGAGGAGAACTTGCCGATGCGGGCTACGTTGAGGATGGACATGCGGGTCCAGCGGTCCTGGTCGCGGTAGGCCGCGCCGACGCGGTCCTGGCAATCGATGTAGGAGGAATAATCGGCCAGCAGCATGTACTCGTCGCAGGTAAGGAGGGACTGGACCAGCGGCTCA
>Ga0335074_10013653_pt1 | contig 11416 bp, 11 predicted proteins | sample Lox_Sample_23_FD_206715 | JGI IMG/M metagenome (GOLD analysis project Ga0335074, IMG submission 206715) | Soil microbial communities from Loxahatchee National Wildlife Refuge, Florida, United States - Lox_Sample_2.3 | ecosystem: Environmental > Terrestrial > Soil > Wetlands | place: USA...
CGACTCCTATGGCGCCGTCGAACCCGTCGGCTGCTACCTGGGCTGTGATCACGCGGGCAAACATCACCCTCCTGTCGGCTGGCGGTGAACCCTTGATGGCCCGGCCAGCGGATTGCGACTCATCTGTTGCTGCTAGGGGAGTGTCGCCGCGCTGGATATCGGGGCGCAGGCCCCATGATCCCGATTTGTGACGATCAAGAAACCAGAAGGGCCCGCGCGTGGCCGGGTTACGGGGCCGGTGCGCCGCGATGCTACGCGCTGGCAAGGTGTCCTGGCCGTCGGCAACCCCGCGGTGACATGCCGGTGCTGTCCGGGCGGGATCAGCCGCAGCACCCGGGTGCCGCGCTACCCCTCGGACATGAGCGACGCCGAGTGGGCGGTCACCGAGCCGGTACTGCAGGGCAAAGCAGCAGATCGGGCGAGGGAGTGACTGGCCAGCCGTATCACCTGTCCAGGACGATCACCCGGCCGGAGTGATGTCTTGCCGCGGCAATGCGGGCACTGTCTGGAAACAGTCAGCAGAGGCGACCCGTACAAGGACGACTGAATTGCCCGATCGTGATGCCGCGCGTGCCAGCAGCATGGTGCTGCCGCTCGCGCTCGCGCAGTTCGTGGCCAGCTACGCGGCCACGAACATGAACGTGGCGATCAGCGCCATCGCCCACAGTCTCAGCACATCCGTCATCGGCGTGCAGACGGCGATCACGCTGTTCACGCTCATGATGGCGGCGCTGATGATCCCCGGCAGCAAGCTGACCGATATCTGGGGCCGGAAGCGCTGCTTCCTCTGGGGCCTCGCCATCTACGGCGCTGGGGCTCTCATCGCGTTGCTCGCGCCGGGACTTGGCGTGCTGATCGCCGGCTACTCGTTCCTCGAGGGCATCGGGTCGGCACTGCTGATCCCGCCGATCTACATCCTCATCACGGTGCTGTTCCCGGACATGAGGTCGCGGGCCAAGTACTTCGGGATCGTCAGCGGCGCCGCTGGGATGGGAGCTGCCGCCGGACCGCTGATCGGCGGGACGGTAACGAGTGCCATCAGCTGGCGGGCCTCGTTCGGACTCCAGGTCCTGATCGTCGCCTGGGTGATCCTGCTCGCCCGAAAGATCATCGAGCCGCCCCGCCGCGACAGCCCGCCACGCTTCGACCTGGTCGGAGCCATACTGTCCGCGGCCGGGCTGGTGTGCATCGTCCTGGGGCTGCTCGTTTCCCGGACCTACGGTTTCGTGGTGTCACGGAAAGCCTTCTCGATCGGCAGCACGGTCGTCCTGCCGAAAGGCAGCGTCTCGCCGGTCGTCGTCCTCGTCGCCATCGGAGCGCTCTTCCTGGCCGGGTTCTTCCTGCACCTCCGCTCAGCCGAGAAGAAGGGCAAGGCCGTGCTGCTGCGGCTGCGCCTGTTCCGGGTGCGGGCGTCCGATCTCGGCCTGGGCACTCAGCTCATCCAGTGGCTGACGATCCAGGGGTCGTTCTTCGTGGTCTCTGTTTACTTGCAGGAGATCAAGCACTACAACGCAATCCAGACCGGGCTCATGCTGACCCCGGCGACGATCGGGATCCTCGGTGCCTCCGCCAGCGCTGACCGGCTGGCCAAGCGCCATTCGCAGCGGTCGCTGATCATCACCGGGTTCGCCGCGAGCGTGGTCGGCATGGCACTGCTGCTCGCGGTATTCAAGGCCAATACCGGAGTTTTCAGCTGGATTCCAGGCCTGCTGATCTTCGGGGCTGGCACTGGAGTCATGCTGACCTCGTCGGTCAACGTCGTGCAGTCCAGCTTCGGAGACTCCGATCAGGGCGACATCTCAGGCCTCTCCCGCAGCGTCTCGAATCTGGGCTCGTCGTTCGGCACCGCGATCGTCGGCTCGGTGCTCGTCGCCTCGATACGCCCGGGTGCCGGGCCCTTCTCCGCCGCCCTGGTCGTGCTCGTCGTGATCACGCTGCTTGGTCTCGGCATTTCGGTGCTCCTGCCGCGTCACGGACCAGGTGCGGCGCCCGGCGCACAATCACCCAGAGCGGGTGATGACGCTAATGCGCGCCAGACCGGATTGTTGGACAAGTCTCAGGCAAGGCAGATCCGCTGAGTTCAGCGGCGAAACGGGGGATGCACCATGGCAACGCTGACGGCATGGAAGTTCGGATCGCCCTATGGCGCCGACGACGCGCTCGCCACGCTCGAGAAAATGCAGAGCGAGGCGCTGATTCAGGTTCAGGATGCGGCGATAGTCAGCTGGGAACCCGGCCGCAGCAAGCCGAAGACCCGCGAGATGCACTCCACGAAAAAGGCGGGCGCTCTCGGCGGCGGGTTCTGGGGGCTGCTGTTCGGGCTGATCTTCTTCGTTCCCATCCTTGGGCTCGCGATCGGCGCGGCCGCCGGTGCACTGTTCGGATCGCTGGCGGATGTGGGGATCAGCGACGAGTTCATCGACAGGGTTCGCGCCGAGGTGACGCCTGGCACCTCGGCTCTCTTCCTGCTCAGCTCCGACGCCGTGATGGACAAGGTCGCGGCTGAGTTCCGCGACAGTGACGCGAAGCTGATCAGCACCAACCTCTCCGGCGAGCAGGAGGCCAAGCTGCGCGAGGCTTTCGGGCACGAGGACGAGTAGTACGCTGCCGGGTCCTCGCCCTAGCTAGGACTCGCTGGCGGGATCCTGCAGGCTCACCACTCGGGCGACACCGTTGACGACCCTGATCCTGGCGGCGACGGTGTCGCCCACGTGCACGCCCGCCAGCGTGCGCACGGCGCCGGTGAATCTGGTCGCTCTCGTCACCGAGGCGGTCACCGACAGACCCGGCCCGCCGCCGATCGTGACACTCCCGGATCCAGCCGAGATCACCCTGCCGACAAGCCCCACATCCTCGACGGCGCCTTGCCCGGCCGGGCCGCCGCGCAGGCCGGCCCGGGCTCCGCTCTGGCCGGGAACCAGCTCAGTGCCCTGGGAAGCCGCGGCGGCCGACGTCGCCGCGGGCTCCGCCGCGCGATAGGCGAGCATCGCGCCCGCCCCCAGCCCGCAGGCCAGCACCGCGGTACCGGCGAGTGCCAGCACGGAGCGTCCGCGCCGGCTGACGCGTGCCGCATACGCCGGCGCTGGTAGCACCCTCCACGATGAGGGAACGGCTTCGTCTCGGGCAGCTCCGGCTCGCGGCGCCGCGGACGTTCCGCGCCCGCGCGCACCCGGCCACGCATCATCCCGCTCGTCGTCCTCAGAGGGCCACAGGTAATCCGGATACTCGTCGTCCGGCTCGTCCGGCTCGTCCGGCTCGTCCGGCTCGTCCGGCTCGTCCGGCTCGTCCGGCTCGTCCGGCTCTTTCGGCTCGTCCGGTCGCGAACCCTGCTCAGTGTCCCTGGTCATCTCGGTTCCTCCCAGCGCGACGACCTGCGTCCCGCTGCACACTCCCGCCGCGGTGGTTTCGCCGCGGTAACGCCGCATGCAACCGCGCTGCAACCGCCCGCCCGATAGTCCTGGTCCCCAGCCGATCGAACAGGAGCATCCAGATGGCTGCTGAAACCGAGGCCGAGGCGCCGCCCGGCGGGCGGACCGCGAACGTAGGCGGCCGGTCGTTCTTCCTCAGATACCTGGGCCGCGAGCTCGGGCGGCGGGCCAGACAGGCCGTCGTCATCGCGCTCGGGCTGGCGCTGGGCATAGGCCTGGTCATTACCGTGTCCGCCGCGGCCGCCGGAGTAAAGAACGCTCAGGCCAGCGTGCTGCACTCGCTCTACGGGGTGGGCACGGACATCACCGTCACCGAGTCACCTAAGGCCGGCTCCGGCCTGGCCAAACAGCACACTCAGATCTCCATCCAGGGCGGACCCGGCCAGAAACCCACGGTCTGCGTCAATGGCAAGTGCAAGTCGGGCGCGCAGACGATCGACAACCTGGTATCGGCCGGAAGCGCACCGATCAGCTACTCGGACATCAGCAAGATCGAGAAGCTAGCGCATGTCAAGGCCGCGGCTGGCGGGCTGGCGCTGACCGACAACCGGATCTCCATCAGCTCGAACAGCGCCACGCCGCCGACGCAACTCTCGGTGCAAGGCGTAGACCTGGCACATGACAACCTCGGCCCGCTGAGCAACGCGACTTTGAGATCGGGCCGCACGTTGCGCGCCGCGGACGCGAGTTCCTACGTCGCGCTCGTCGACGCCGACTACGCCAAGGCCAACAACCTCAAGGTCGGCTCGGCCGTCACGGTCGCCAAGCACAAGTTCAAGATCATCGGCATCGTTACCCAGCCGGAGGGCACTAGCCCGCCGGACGTGTACATCCCGCTAAGCCTCGCGCAGTCGCTCGGCAAGGCCGGACCTGGCGGCTCCAGCCTCAAGGGCTACGTCAACACGATCTATGTCACCGTCGCCAGCGACACCGACCTCTCGGCAGTGCAAAAGGAGATCAGGGCCCTGCTGCCATCGGCAACGGTGACCACGCCCGCCAGCCTCGCCAGTGAGATCAACGGCTCGCTGGGCAGCGCCGCTAAGCTCGCCGGCGACCTGGGCACTTGGCTGTCGGTCCTGGTTCTGGTCGTGGCATTCGCGGTAGCCGGCCTGCTGACGATGTCAGCGGTGTCGCGGCGGGCCCGAGAGTTCGGCACGCTGAAGGCCATCGGCTGGCGCAGTCGCCGCATCATCAGCCAGGTGATGGGCGAGTCGCTGACGATCGGCTTGATTGGCGGCGCGGCTGGCATCGGCCTGGGCCTTGCTGGCGCGGCGATCATCGACAAGGTTGCGCCGAAGCTCACGGCGCTCATCACGTCCGACAACGGCCTGCGGTTCTCGCAGACCAGCAACGGCGCGAGCGGCGGCGGACCGGTTGCCATTGGCCCCGGCGGAACCTCGCTAGGAGGCACCACGCAGACGATTCCGGTGCACTGGTCAGCCTCTGTCACCCTGGGCGTCATCGTCCTCGCCGTGCTGCTCGCCATCGTGGGCGGCCTGCTATCCGGCGGACTTGGCAGCTGGCGGATCAGCCGGCTGCGGCCAGCCGACGCGCTGGCGCGAGTGGACTGACCCGAGCCGGCTGACCCAAGTCCGCTGACGCGAGTCGGCTGACGCGAGTCGGCTGACGCGAGTCGGCTGACCTGAGTCGGCTGACCCGTACTGGCTGAAAGGACGCTCCGATGTACACGCTGACCAACGTCACTCGCCTCTACCAGAAGGGGCGGCACACGGTGCCCGCCGTGCGAGATCTCAGTCTGACGATCCCGGACGGAGACTGGCTTGCCGTCCAGGGCCGCACGGGCCACGGCAAAACGACGCTGCTCCAACTCCTCGGCGGCCTCGATCACCCTACTTCGGGGACTGTCGAGATCGATGGCAAGAACCTCACCCGGATGCGCGAGGCCCAGCTCACGCGGCTGCGGGCTACCAGGATCGGGTTCGTGTTCCAGACGTTCAACCTGGTGCAGACGCTGACAGCGGCCGACAACGTGGAGGCGGCGCTCATGCCACTCGGGGTCGGCTGGGCCGAGCGGCGCCGCCGCACCGCTGACGCACTCGACAGCGTCGGGCTGTCGGACCGTGCCAGGCATCTGCCGTCCGAGCTGTCCGGCGGGCAGCAGCAACGGGTCGCGATCGCCAGGGCCCTGGTGAAGGAGCCCAGCGTGCTGCTCGCCGACGAGCCGACCGGCAACCTGGACGAGGGCACCCGCGAGGAGATCATGGCGCTGCTGGAGAAGCTCTGGCGCGACCGCGCCCTGACGATGATCGTGGTCACGCACGAGTCGGTCATTGCGCGCCGGGCTCAGCGGATCGCGGTCATGAACAAGGGGAGGCTGACGATAACTCAGTAGGAGGAGGCGCCTTAACGCCTTGGGCGAAGACTTTGGGTGCGTATATGACCCCAAGTCTTCGCCTAAGGCGTTGCGGCATGCTGGCCGCATGGAAATGAGCGCCCAACCCGGCAGGACAGCTGGCGGCGAACCCGGTCAGGGCCTCTGCGCGGCCGTTGATGTGCACTACCTGCTGTCGGGTGGCGCGCGGGCCGCGGCGGTGCTGGCTGCCGACGCCACCTTCGGCCAGGTGACGGGCGAGCGCACCGCGGTGGTGCGGCAGGTGCAGCCGTACCGGCCGGGTGAGTTCTACCGGCGCGAGCTTCCGCCGTTGCGGGCGGTTCTGACGGGACTAGCAGGCCTCTCGCTCCTGGTGGTCGACGGCTACGTCGATCTCGACCCGGCGGGCCGGCCGGGCCTCGGCGCCTATGCGCACGAGGCGTTCGCCGTCCCGGTCATCGGCGTAGCCAAGACGATGTTCCGCAGCGCTACCCATGCGGTTCCGGTGCTGCGCGGGACCTCCGCCCGGCCGGTGCTGGTCACCGCTGCCGGGATGCCCCGCGATGACGCGGCGGATCTGGTGCGGCGCATGGCCGGCCGGTTCCGCGTACCGGACCCGCTGCGCAGGGCGGACGAGTTGGCCCGCAGCCCTAAAGCGGCCGGCGCCCCGCGGCCCAGTCGATGCCCCGGCGGATGAGCTCTTGATAGAGAGGCATCGGCCACGGCCCGCGCCGGTCCACCGAGTCAGGCATGTCCGGCCGGGGCACGTCGAACGGCCGGTTGCAGTGGCCGAGTGCCAGGTACAGCACACCGCCATCGCCAACACGGTGGCGGTACATCAGCGGTCGTGTCTCCTCGGGGAACGACTCGGTGAACGCCTCGCCGCCCCACCGGGTCTCCAGCAGCACCTCGAAGTCCGCATGCTGCTCGATGACGTAAAGCTCGTCGTCGACCTCGAACGTCGGGTCGATGCCGGTCATCAGCGGATCGCCGGGCCGCGACACTGTGACCGAGTAGTGCAGGTACGGCGGGTGCGCGATGAAGCGACTGCCCAGGATCGTCGGCAGGTACTGGTTGCCGTCGACCGAGTTGCTGGCATGGATGGCGAACCAGCGTCCGCCGCGCTCAAGGTAACGGCTGAGCGCCTGGCATTGCCCGTCCGCGACCGGCACCCGCGAGGTGTAGCTCACGAGCAGGTCGCCTGCCTCCAGGGCCTCGCCAGCGTCGTAGTTGCTGTAGACGTCGGTCCGGATGTCACCCGCCGCGTACAGCGCGTCCAGCAGGGCCCGGCGGGCAAAGTCATAGTCGTGGTTGCGGGCGGGACTTCCGCACACCAGGTTGGCCAGCAGCGGCTTGCTCATGACGTCCGGCACTCCGAGCTTCGACGGCGGCGCCCGATGGCGACCAATGGGCTGAGGCTATCGCTACGGCACCGAGGATGCCTCCGCCTCCGCCACCGCGGCGTTGTAGTCGGCCTGGGTGAGGAACCCGGCCGCTAGGTCGCTCTTGGCGGCCACCGTGTACTCGGCCACGTAATCGGAGTGCGTCGGGTACAGCGCCTTGAGCTGGCTAGTGCTGAACGGCTTGTAGAAGCCCTCGAGCAGGCAGAGGCCCTCGTTCCTGAGGGTCGTGTTGGTGATCTCACCGGTTTCGAGCGCGGTGAAGATGCCCTCCAGCGTGCTCAGCAGGCCGGACGGGCTGAGGCTCTCCTGGCTCGGCGCGGAGAAGTTGATCGCCGAGTACGTCTCGGTCGGTACCTGGATGTCCGGCAGCCGGATCCCGCCGAGCGCATTGCCGTACCTGTCTCGCTCCACGATGTTGAAGAAGGGAGTGGTGGATATCTCGCTCCCGTGCGGCGGCTGCGTGCCGGCAGTGATCCACTTCTGCAACGCGGCCAGGGCGGAGTCCTCGAGCTCATACACGCCCATGTTGTCGGGCTGCGTCGCGCCATTGGCGACGACGCCGAACACGCACGAGGGTGCTGTCAGCGTGGGATTCTCCCGTTCGATGGTGTTGGCCTCGTAGAGGCCCTCGTGCAGGTCGATGTGCGCGGCCCCGGCCAGTTCCCAGGTGCGCAGGTCGTTGTTGTCGGCCTGCCGGGCGTAGGCGAAGCCGAGTTCCTCGATGTCCCCTTCGGTCTCGATCTGGATGACCGGCGTCGTGTTGTCGGTCCTGATGAGCGCCGGGAACGGCGAGAACGCCACCAGGCCCGTGCCGATCGGCGCGGGAAGTGCTCCGCGGCCGACGAGCAGGAACCCGTTGTAGGCATGGCTGAGCGGCTGGATCGCGTTCACGTAGGTCAGCAGCCGGAAGGCGGACTGCGAGTCGCCGGCGCCGATCACGTTCCGCACCGCCAGGCCGCCGAGCAGCGTGGCGCTCTCGTCCCGCGCCGCCTGCGCTGCCTGGCTGAAGATGTCATAGGACTGGCCGTCATTGGTGTCGCCGAGAGCCCCGTAGCGAACCGAGTCCCAGGACTTCAGCTCTTTCATGCCCTCGGTCTGCGCGGTCACGCCGACGTACGCGTAGCCCTCGGAGAGCGCCTCCTGATAGATCTCCGACCACACCGGGTCCTGGTCCCCGCCAGTGGTGTCGTTCAGCCACTCGACCACCACGGTGCCGTTGAACTTGGCCGGGTTGGTCGGGTACCGGACGATGAGCCGCGTGGTGTACGGCACGTCGCTCTGTGAGACCGAGACGTTCCACCGACCGTTCGAGCCCCAGATTCCGCTCTCCCGGTAGATGTTCGTGGTGCCGGACATGAGGTACTCGCGCTCGGCGTAGCCGTACTTCGCCAGGTTGACGGTCGGGGCGCCGGGGAACTCCGCGGTGGTCGGAACGGCGTCGTACGGGTAGCCGTGAGTGCCGCTGCCGGCCGGAATCAGCTTCAGCGCGGGCAGGGTAGCGGCCGACGCTGATCGCGGCTGCCCTGGCGATGCTGCCGCCGCGAGGCTCGGGACCAGGCCGAGCGCTAACGCGAGCGCCGAGCCGATCAGGAGGATGCGGAAGATGCCGCCACGGGTGCGGCGTCGATGCGTCATGTTCCCTCCGCCCAAATCTGTAGCACTCGAATACCTGTTTCGCGCAAAACGGTAGCACTGCCATACCAGTTTGCCTAGACGCCCGCCGGTGCCGCTCAGACCAGTGCTGCCGGCCATCCGGCACCCGGGCTGACATCCGTGCGGAAGCGATCTGCGGGTCGATAAAATCGCGTGTGGAAACCTCCCGCCGGTACCGGGGCATCACCCCGTCACAGCGGACGGCCGAGCGCCGGGAACGGCTGCTTGACGCCGGTCTCGACCTGTTCGGCACCGAGGGCTACGCCCATACGTCCGTGCGCGCTGTCAGCGCTGCGGCCGGGCTGAACTCGCGTTACTTTTACGAGTCGTTCGCCAGCAGGGAAGATCTGCTTTATAGCGTCTACCAGCGCATTGTCGGAGACATCTTCGCTCGCGCCAGTGAAGCCGTAGCGCGGGAAGCCACCATCGAGGGGCAGGCGCGCGCCGGGCTGCGCGCCGCGTGGACCGGGGTGACCGAGGACCGGCGGAAGGCGAGGATCGTGGCGCTCGAGGTCGTCGGGGTCAGCGAGCGGCTCGAGCGACTGCGGCAGGAGACCCGGCAGGCGCTGGCGCAGTTCACCGCCAGTAACGCGATGACACTGGCCGGCGAGGGAGTCCGCCTGCGGCTCGACCCGGTGCTGGTCACCAGGTTTCTGATCGGCGGCGTGGTCGAGGTGCTGCTCGAGTGGATCAACGGTGACCTGGACGCATCGGTTGACGAGGTGGTCGAGCACTTCACCGCCCTGTTCACTGCCGCGGCGTTCGCGGCCGTCGAACGAGAGAAGCCGGCTGCCGTGCCGGACGACGCCTGATGGCAGGGCCGCCCGGATGGCGGGGGAAAGCCCGCTTGGCTGGCTGGTGGCCGCCGCGGTGCGCGGCCGTCACCGTGATCACGTTGCTGTGGCCTTGCGGTACGTGGAGTCCCCGGCAAGCGCCAGCTCCGTCCTGAGTCTTCGCCGTTGGCGCCACAGTGAAGCCGACGGAGCCGTCTGGGAGCAGCCCCCGAAAGGAAGCGGCCCGGCGATTGAGCTAACTTTGCAGACTCCGCGTAATCTGCCAGTCAGGTCCAGACCCCGGGAGCCGCGTAGCCATGGTCAACGAGACGAGCGCCAGGCTTGCAGTGCTGATCGATGCGGACAATGCGCGGTCCTCGATTGTCGACGGGCTGCTGGCGGAGATCGCCAAATACGGCACGGCCCATGTCAAGCGGGCTTACGGCGACTGGACCGGTACCAGCCTCAAAGGCTGGAAGGACCAGTTGCTCGCGCAGTCGATTCAGCCGATCCAGCAGTTCGCCTACACCAAGGGCAAGAACGCCACCGACGCCGCGATGGTGATCGACGCGATGGACCTGCTGTACTCGGGGCGATTCGACGGGTTCTGCATCGTGTCCAGCGACAGCGATTTCACCCGGCTGGCCGCCCGTATCCGCGAGTCGGGCCTGACCGTGTACGGCTTCGGCGAGCGGAAGACGCCGAAGTCCTTCGTGGCGGCATGCGACAAGTTCATCTACGTCGAAAACCTCGCCTACGACAACGCCGGCGCGGCTCCCGCCGGCGAGCTTCAGCAGCCCGTGCACCGGGCGACCGCGGCTCAGCTCAAAGGCGACGCTGCCCTGGTGAGCATGCTGCGCAACGCGGTGGAGGCAGCCTCCGACGACGACGGCTGGGCGCCGCTGGCGGGCGTTGGCCAGATCCTGACGAACCAGCGACCGGATTTCGACTCGCGCACCTATGGCTACTCCAGGCTCAGCGACCTAGTCGAGGCGACGACGCTGTTCGAACTTGAGCGCAGGAGTCCGGGCGATGGCAAGCAGGGGATTATCTACGCGCGCGAGAAGCGGCGGCACCGGGCGGCCACCCGGTAGGCAGCGCGGAAGGGGCGGGCCGCGTCAGCGGACGAAGATGCAGAACGGATGACCGTCCAGATCCGCCAAGACGTAGAGCGGTTCGCTCTCGTCGGCCGTGCGGTCCAGCAGCAGCCGTGCTCCGAGTGACTCAGCCCGCTCCCGCTGCCGCTCAAGTTCCTCCCGGCTCGAGACCGAGCAGTCCAGGTGCATCTGCATCGGCACGTCGTGGCTCGGCCAGGTCGTGCGCTCCAGGCGCTCGACCAGCTGGAACGCCAGCTTCCTGACGCCGTTCTCGTCGACCAGCACGAGCCAGTCGGCGTCGTCCGCAGAGCCGTCGGCAGGAGGCCCATCGCCGTCCCGGTACCTCAGGCCCAGAAGCTGCCGGTAGAACTCCGCCAGCGCCCGCGCGTCCGTCGTGTCGATCGCGGTCTGCACCAGCGAGGGGTACTCGGGCATCGTCGTCTCCGCTTCTGTTCTCACCGGTACAGCGCCTCGATCGGCGCCACTGTCACCAGATGGGTCACCGCGTCCGCGAGCCGCCGGTCCAGCGTGACGAGCGCGTCAGCCTGCAGCTGCGTCAGCGCGACATACTCAGCGTCGAAGGTGTCTGCCCAGTCAAGCTGGTCGGCGACGGCCCACGCACTGCGCTGCAGCACCCTGTCGCCGAGCAGCCGGAGCCGCAGGCCGCGGACATAGTCGAGCCGCCGGTCCGCTTCCTTCTTCGTCAGCTCGCCTCGCCGGCTCGCCTGGT
>Ga0335074_10013654_pt1 | contig 11415 bp, 8 predicted proteins | sample Lox_Sample_23_FD_206715 | JGI IMG/M metagenome (GOLD analysis project Ga0335074, IMG submission 206715) | Soil microbial communities from Loxahatchee National Wildlife Refuge, Florida, United States - Lox_Sample_2.3 | ecosystem: Environmental > Terrestrial > Soil > Wetlands | place: USA: Florida...
CGTGATTGCTGCAGGGTCTCACTGGCAAGCTGGATGGCATGATTGGCGACCGACACTTCCTGCGCCGTATCCTGCAAGTCGAGGAAGGCATCCCGTACCTCCTGGTCGATGCCGGCGCGGAGATCTTCGAGCCGCTGCTGGGCTCTCATCAGAAGCGCGTCGGCGACGAGGTTGTCGCCGTGAACCTTGCCTCCCTGGAAGATGGGGAATCGGAGCACGCCGGCTGCGTCGATGGTCCCATGGCTCGACCCGGGATTGGTGCCGATGTCTCCGTAATCAACCACGGCAGCCACGGTTGGGTAACGCTCGGCGGAGGCGGCCTTCTTTTGCAACTCAGCGGCGAGTACCTGTTCGGTCAAGGATTTGTAGTCGGCACGAGTGGCGTATGCCTGCTGTAATGCTTCGTCGAGGCTTACAGTGGTAAGTGGCTGATAAGCAACTTTTGTGGTTATGTTGAACGTCTGACCCGCCGGAAGGCCGATGGCGCGCGCCAGAACCAACTTCTGTTTGGCCAGGTTATTGCGCGCGACGATCAGCCCTTGTTCCCGCGCCTGGAGTTCGACATCGGATCTCAGCACATCCACCGCAGCCGCAAGCCCGGCCTTCTTCTGGTCGGTGGTCTGATCGAAGAGGACTTTCGCGGTATCGCGCTGGGCTAAAGCGGACTCGACTTGCGACTGGTCGGCAATGACGAGCAGATAGTTCGACACAACGACAAGAACAATCAGTTCGCGGGCGTTCTTATAAGTGTATTGAGCTGATTTCACTTGCGCATCGGAAGAGCGCGCACGCTCGATGGACTCCCAGTTGAAAACGGATTGGTCGAGGTACGCCCGGGTATCGAAGACTCCAAAAGGGCCGAGTATGGCTGGATGGCCTGGAACCACGAGCCCTATGAGCGCTTTGGTATCGACCTGGCGTACGGCAAAGCTGGTCTGGGTGGTGATATTGGGCAGCAATGCGCTGAGCGCCTGCCAGCGTTCGCCGTGCGCGCCGGCGACGGTGTCGCTGGAGAGCAGCCCCCCAAGGTTTTGCCGCAGACCACGCGCGACAGCGTCATCCAGGGAAATTGGTAACGGCGTGGAACTGGCTGTGCCCGTCGGAACTCCGCCCAGGTAGGGACTCTGCGACTGCAGATCGAAACCAGACGGAGCTTGAGCCGCAAAACTGGCGCCGTACGGCACCGTTGGTTGGCTCGAGGCACTCGGTTGAGACTGTCCGAAAAGCGGGGCTCCCACGAGCAGAGCCAGGCATAGTGCGATCAGCCTACTGCAAAGCTTCACACCATCAACATTCAGCATCTTCCGTCCCCGAAACCTGCGGCGCCTGCCGACACCGCGCCGGCTACAAAACAAAACCGGTCGCAGCACTCATTCGCCACGACGAGAGCCCTGCGGGTACTTCCAAAGTGACGGCAGATCCCGCAGGCAGTCGGTGCTGCTCGTAACTCTTTTCAGCTGAAAGAGATTTCCCGGAGCGGCAGTTCCCCTGACATGGTGGCGTCCTGGTCTCCAGGCATTCGCATCCGATGCGTATTTTCAATTAGGCCAGACGTGAGAGGGCAAAACAATTAAACGATGGTATCGGTGATACTTTCGTATCAATCGGCAGAAGATGAGATCTCTGCGTCATCCGACTTTCCTGCGACAGAATGTCGGGGATGGCGCAGTCTAACCGAGAAGGATGGGCAGCAGCACCCCCAGTCCCAGCACTAGGAACCACAGCGCCGGCGCCGGGGTGCCCAGCGGGCGAAGGCGCCGTTTCTCCCGCATGGCGACTCGCGGATCAAGCAGCAGCCAACGCGAGTAACGATGTTGCAGCACGAGAAACACCCATGCGGTCACCGCGCCGAACACTAAGTGCCCGACAACCGACGGCAATAGCGCCGATACGGCGTCCGTGCTCCAGTCGCAGACGCCAGTCAGAATCAGCGGTAACAGCGTCAGCGGGCCGAGATACCACCAGATCAAACCGAACAGCCAGCCCCAGGCCACGCCGGAGCTCAAGTTTGTCGACTCATTGTGAAACAGCAATCCGAAGGTCATCCCAATCGCTGTGCTCACCAGCAGATGAACCAACAACCCCTGCCCGTTACTGAAGCCACTCTCCACTCCCGCCGCCCGCATCAGCACTCCCGTCTTCAGCATGATCGGGCTCGAGATCACCCCTCCGGCAAATCCCGCGATCGCGCCCCATCCCAGCGACTGCAGCAGGCGCACTCCCGGACCGCGCGGTTCGCGGTTTAGCGGATCCGACTGAATGAACAGGCGCAACCAGACCCGGTCCAGCGTCGCGTAGGTCACGCCCAGAATCAGGCCGTACAAGATGTGTCCGACAAGCGAACCGAAATTCGCGCTTCCCGCGCCAGCTGACCAATCCACAGGTGTCCCCGAGACCAGCGGCCACAGTGTCATCGGCACCAGAAACCACCACAGCATCGCGTATCCGACTCCCCAGCCCATACACGACCCGTAGCCGCGCACATCGCCTTGAAACAGCACGCCGAAAATCACTCCCATGAGCACCGCGATGACGAACTGCAGGAGCAGATAGCTGCCGGACGACAGGTGCGCCTGCAAACCCGACAACAGAGGAAAGAATTGGCCCGCCGACATCCAGCGATCGAAGATGGTGCCGCCAAGCACACCCGCCAACCCACCGGCGACCACCGCCCGCGCCCAGTGAAAGTGATGCTGCGAACCGGCAGAACGCATTCCGTTGCGAATCCCGAGCACCAGCCCCACCGGCATGCCGAGGCACACCAGGTAGGCAACGAGCAGCGGAAACCGGTCTTGCACGTCACCCAGCGCCGCCATCGCGTGAAAACCGCGGCGGTACAGAGGGGCTACGCCTGCGGGAAAGACCACCCACATGAGGAATGCCGCAGCCAAACCCCAGATCAGTCCTGCGCCGGCGCTGGTGGCGCGCCGCGCAAACAGGAGAGCGAAGACCAGCCCGAACGCGCCTCCAATCGCCAGCTCATGGGCTACCGGCGCTCCCAGCGCCAGGCTTTGTACCACGCCTCCGGCGAGTCCAACCAAAAGACCAAGGAGCATTTCGCCCTGGGCAAAGCGGCGTACTTTGGGCTCCACGTTCATCGCCGGTGCGGGTTGCGAGGCCGACATGCTAATCAGCTCCTACCTCAGATCAATGGTCTGCACAATATCCCGGGGAAAAAACAGCTCCACCGTCCAATCCACCAGGACCCGGATCTTGCGCTCCAGCCCGGGCAGCTTTCCGAGATAGATGCCTCGCCACAGGAACCACGCCAGCAGTCCGGAGAAGCGCATCGTCTTGTCACGCAGAAAGGGAATGGTCAGCTCCGCGCAAGCGGTCTGGTGCCCCACCACGCAGAGCGCTCCCAGCGAGTCGAAGTGAAAAGCGCGCGGGGGACGTCCCTGGAGGTTGGCGGCGATATTTTTCGCCAAGGTTACGGCCTCCCGAAGGGCGAACTGCGCGGTCGGCGGACACGACTTTCCATTCTTTGCATCCACCACCGCTGCGCAGTCCCCGAGGGCCCACACGCCAGCGTGCCCGGGAACTGCCAGCGTCTTATCCACGGTCAAAGCACCTCGCTGGTCCTTCTCCAGCGGCAAGGTCTTCACCAGAGGGTTTGGTGCGGTGCCCGCAGTCCACACCAGTGTCCCAGCCGGAACTTCGCCCTCACTCAGCACCACCACACCCTCGCGCGCATCCTCCAGCCGGGTGCTCAGCCGGAACTCGACGCCGCGTGCCTCCATCCGCTGTTGCGCATAGCGGCCAAGGGATTCGCTGAGTTCGGGCAGAATGCGATCGCGGGCGTGCACCAGCACAACCCGCACATCTTGGGAGTGAATGTTGGGATAATCAGCCAGAATGCCGCGGGCAAAATCGTTCAGCGCCCCGGCCAACTCCACCCCGGCAAATCCACCGCCGGCAACGACGAAGGTCAGCAGGGCTTTCCTTGCCTGCGCATCTGCTTCGCGGTCCGCGCGCTCGAACATCTCGATCACGCGGTTGCGAATGCGGATGGCATCGATCAGGGTCTTGAAGTCAAAGGCCAGCTTCTGCACAGCTCCCAGGCCAAAATAGTTCGATACCGCACCTAACGCGAACACCAGGTGATCGTAGGGCAGTTCACTGGCGCAGCTTTCGGCGTCATCCGCGCCGGCGACCAGCAAGACGCGCTTTTTTTCCAGATCGACCCCGGTCACTCGGCCCCGGATAAACTGCGTGCGATGCAGGGTCGTTCTTAATGGCGCGCTGATGTGGCTAGGCTCGAGGCTGCTGCCGGCCACCTCCGCCAGCATGGGCGTAAATAACAGAGCGTTGGTTTCGCTCACCAGGGTAATCGCGACCGAGCGGTCCTTTTCCAGCTCCCGTTCCAGACATTCCGCCAGGGTCATGCCGGCAAAACCGCCGCCCAGAATTACGATCTGCTTGCCCGGCCGCGAATCGCCCTCCGGGAGCACCGCTTGCGGTCCAAGCACGCGCATGGCGATATCACTGATGAGTTGGGTGAAGAGTCCCAGGGTCAATCCAAACAGCACCCATCCGACCAGCGTCGGAAAATGCGAGCGCATCTGCTCGGCGCTCCACTCCGGCATTTGACCGGAAAGCAGCGGCAATGTGATGACGCTGATTACCGCCCACAGCGGAACTCCGTAGGCTCCGGCAGTAAACATGTTGTCGAGATAGGCCCCGGGCGACGGCTCCGTAGATAAGGCGTAGGCTACGCCGAGCGCTGCGCCCAGCAGCGGCATTGCGAATGTGCGACCCAGAGCTGCAATCAAGAGTGCCGACGCCATGGTCCCTGCGATGGCCCCAACCACTGCGCGCCGAGTTAGGCGTCCCATTCTTGTGTACCCTCACATCAAACCAGGCGGGTGAATTATACGTCCCAATATGCCGCGGGGGCTGGAAGGCGAGTGAGGCAGCCGCAGGTCTCAATCTCGGTCACGAAATGCGCCTGTCGGAATAAGCTCCACCGGAAGAGGCAACCGGAAGTTCGCGGGATGAGCCTGCTCCCGAGCTTCCCGAGGTCGCTGCCTCGTCACCGAAGCGACGGCTCAGCAGGAAATCGATGGCGAACTTTCCCGGACCAAATATAAAGACGAGCAACGAAGCGAACAGGAAGGTGTACGGATCGGCGGTGTAGAACTTCCCGGGGTCGGAGAAGATTGCCGTCAGTGCCTGCCGGTCGGCAGTTATGTAGGCAACCAACATGTCCACGCTTAACCCCAAACCGGTCAGCCGCGATCCAAAGCCCACGATGAGAAAAACTCCGCCGACCAATTCCATCAGCGACACGACCCAGGCGTTCAGCGCCGGGGCGGGAATACCGAGGCTGGTGAAGAATCCGATGACGTGAGGAATATTGTGCAGCTTCCCCCATCCGGTCTGCACAAACTGCCAACCCCAGTAGAGACGCACTGCCAGCAGCAAAGGGGATTGCAGAGCATTGCCGATTCCTCGCAGGAGGGAAAAGGCCCTCACAATAACTTTCATGTCGCTACCAATCCTTACTTAGAATTTGATTTGCAGAACCAACCGAGGGACATCCAGGTCCGGAACCACTGCTCAACCCGGGGTGCCTGGACTGCGTCGGCGATAGGACTGCCGGCAAAGGTCAGATCGAGAACGTGAGAGAGAGAAAGGCCGCCCTGAATCCCCGACAACAGGAAATAGGCCTCTTGCTCCAATCGCCGGTAATGGACCGAGAGATCGGCGCGATGAACGGCCAAATATACCGTTTCCGGCCGAGCGTTCCTGATCGCTATGCGCCGGCCATCTCCCGACGAGGTGTAGAATCTCTGCCCTTTCCGCACCGCGAGCAGAATATCGTCCACGGGATACTCGAGTTCGAGGAGCGTGATGTGGGGCTGGAGGGTCAGGTACAGTGTCTCCTCGTTCGCCAGATCCTCGGGTTTCAGCGCAGGTAATTCCGCCGCATCAAAGGCCTCGATATTCGCCCACTCGAGCTTCGTCATATCCTGGGCGAGCCGCAGGTTCGGCTGCAGCCATTCGGGATGCGATTCCAGCCACACGGAGAGCTGTGAACCGAGATTGCGCAAGGTGAAGGAGCGCGACGGGCATTCGGTCAGGTAGGCCCTGGCCATAGCGCGAAACCGCTTCGCGCCCAGAACTGCGCGCAGTCCCGGGAAATCTTCGGCGAAAGCATCCAGCACACGGAACCAATATTGGCGGTTGTAGATTTCCAGCCGTTCGAAGCTGGTGAGCCGATCATTGGGTGCTATGAAGGAGCTGGCTACCTCGGTCATCAGGCGATGCGCGGAATCTCGCTTGCGCATGTTTTCCGCCGAGGTCAATGGCTGCATGACTGCGGCTGCCATGCGGCGCTGTAATTCCATAAGGCCGCTGCTCATTGGCTGACCTCCATGACTTCAACTGGCGCCGGCAGCGCCGCAACCGGCAACGCCGCGCCGGCGGCGCTCAGATACTGATTCGCTTTCAAGGCTTCCCGGTGGACCTCCTCGAAAGAGGGGATCTTGTCGTCCCACTCCAGCAGCGTCGCGGTGGGACCGATGCGCTCAATGGCACGGGAATAAAGACTCCACACCGGGTCGATGACCGGGTGATCGTGAGTATCGAGGATGTATTTTTCGTAGCGTGAATGTCCGGCAATATGGATTTGGGCGACCCGCTCGGCCGGAACACTGTCAACGTAAACGGCAGGTTCGAATCCGTGATTGACGGAGCTCACGTAGATATTGTTGACGTCCAGCAGGATTCCGCAGTCGGCACGTTCCACCACCTCATTCAGGAACTCCCACTCCGTCATAACGGAATCGTGGAACTCGGCGTAGCTGCTGACGTTCTCCACGATGACCGGAGTCTCCACGTAGTCCTGCACCTGGCGGATTTTCCGTGCCGTCACCTCTACGGCTTCCCAGGTATAGGGAATCGGCAGCAGGTCGTGAGTGTAGCGGCCGTCGACACTGCCCCAGCAAAGATGGTCGGAGAGCCAGGGCGTCCTGGTTCGCCTCACCAGGTTCTTGAGTCGTTTCAGGTGCTCAGGATTGAGCGCTTCGGCGGAACCAAAATACATGGACACGCCATGTTGCACGACACGGTACTGCTCGAGGATCTGGTCGAGGACGGCGAGTGGGCTGCCACCGTCGACCATGTAATTCTCGGAAATGATCTCGAACCAGTCGACCACCGGTTTGTTCTGCAGAATGTGGCGATAGTGGGGAATTCGCAGTCCAATCCCGACACCGTACTCGGTAAAGCCGTTAAATCGATTCGCTGGCATACCCAACTCTTCCGTTTGAATGCAGGCCGAAGTTATGAGGGCCGGAGCAAGCCGGCCCTCAGATTGGGTCAACTGGCTAGGCCCTGTGCGGGTTGGAGCCGTCGGTGGCGCATCCGCCTTTGCCCTTGCAAGAGTTCTTGCCCTTGCAGCCGTTGTCGCCCGACTTGCATCCGCCCTGGCCCTTGCAGTCGTTCTTCCCTTTGCAGGAATGCTTGTCGCCTTGCTGGTTGACCGGCGCCAGGCGGACGCCGGAGTTCGCCGTGTTGTTGGTGACGTTGGTGGTGTTGTTGGTGGAACTCTGAGCGGCGGCGAATGCCGGCACACCCACAGTCAGCAGTCCGCTCATGGCAGCGGTCAGCAGTCGAGACTTGGCTGAGTTGTTTTTCATCCTTGCTCCCATCCTTTGGAGAATTAAGAATTGTCGTAGCGCGCCCGAAGGGCGGCTCGGCTCATCTGGCATGGCCATAACCGCATACTGAATGCCATTGAGTGATTAGGAGTCTTGGTTTAGAAGAAAGTTACACCGTGCGGCCGGGAATTCTCAAAAGCGGGACGTACGCTATATCGACCTGGGGCGGCCTGCAGAATACAGTCACGCGCGGCGAACAAAAGGCATTCCAGCCTCCGGCCGGACCTGTGCAGAAACTGCGCCAAAAGCGCGCGAAGGCAGAACCGGTTTTGCCCAGCTCAATCCGCGGTAGAACGCAACCGTTCCCCAGACCCAAAGGCGCTCATCGCCGGCACATCAGGCAATCCTGTTCACAGAACTCCGAAGAGCTTCGACCCTGTCGCAGCGGCTTAGAGAAAAGTCACGGTTTCTTCGGCCGGCTTTTTCGAAATCTCCGGCACGTAAGCCTCTTCGGCGGGATATCCGACGACAAGAATGAGAAAGGCCTTTTCATGAATTGGGCGTCCGAGAATTCGATTGAGAAATCCCATGGGACTTGGGGTATGGGTGAGCGACACCAGACCTGCCATATGGACGGCGGTGATCAGCATTCCGGTGGCGATACCGACCGACTCCGAGGCGTAATAGTTCTTGATCTTGTGGCCGTCGGGGGTAGCTTCGTACGGCTGAGAAAAAATGACGATGAGGTAGGGAGCGGCTTCCAGATATGGCTTATTCTCGTCCGTTCCCAGAGGAGCCAGTGCATCGAGCCATTCCTGGGGAGCGCGTTCATGATAGAAGCGACGCTCCTCTTCCTCCGCAGCCTCGCGAATTGTACGTTTCAGCTCGGCATTCGTAACCACGACGAAGTGCCAGGGCTGCCGATTGGCGCCGCTGGGGGCACTGCGGGCAGCCCACAAGCAATCGTCGATTACTTCGCGCGAGACCGGGCGCGAAGAGAACTGGCGCACGGTGCGGCGGCGGAGCATTTCCTCGCGAAACAACTTTGCCCGGAGGGCCATCTCTTGCGGAGAGAACTCGTGATACGTGGTGAGAGGAAGAAAAGTTGGCACGGGCACAGGACGGCCGCCTCCTTGCGAGGTTATTGTAAGCTTCGTGATCACGCGGCCGCAGCCGGACAACTACAGTCCCATCACGGCGTCATGGAAAAGTTTCGCATCCTCATTTTGAGGGCCGCTCGGTAATAGCCGTCCGAATCGATGCCAGCGGCGCGCCCGAGTCGAAGGTGATCCCGTTGGGTCCATCGCGCACTCCGAGTTGACGCCAGAGCTGGTTCAAATCAAGCGAAACAGGATTGTCTTTCCAGTTGTTGTACAGATCGGTGAGCACGGTTGTTCCCGTCGCTTTGTCACCGACCTGCAGAACCCGTTTGACCGGCCACTCGGTATTGATGGTGGCTCCGGCCGCGACAATTGCGCGCAGCGCGTCCTGTAAGCCTTCGCGGTTGTGAGTCGCCTCACGAATCTTGACGTCGGCGACAAGGCAGAACATCGCGCCGCCCCAATAGGTGCGGCCCCAGGTGTGGGTGCGATCCAGACCCTGGTCGCCCGGCATGGGCTCGCCGTTCGGCATTCCCTGCACCACGCCCTCCCACACCTGTTTGGCCGTCAATTGGCCGGCCTGCGCCCGCGCAATCGGTTCGACATAGGTTGCCAGTCCCTCCTCGAGCCAATGAGATTGGTCCGGGAGCGATGCCAGCGCCATGTGGACGAGTTCATGCGTCATCGTCCAATCGGCATGCAGATCGGCATTGGTTACGCCGGCCCCTAGCCGCATTCTTGTCAGGCCCTGCACATCGTCGACGTCGCCCCACGTCGTTCCACGAATCTCTTGGCCATCGCCGTGTTCCTGGACGACATTCACCCGGGCATGCTGTACCGGAAAAGTTCCGTAATAAACTGTGACCGCGTCGGCAGCTCGCTGCACCCATGCAATGACATCTTCCGTGCGGAGACCCGAGCCGTTCAGGCGGATATTTACCTGTATTTCGCCTCCCCCGATGTGCAATACCTGGCGGGGACTCTCGTTCTGCATGACAGCTACCGTAGTGGCTGCGCTGCGACCGGCCGGCACAGCGTTACGCGCGGACGTCACGAACAGAATCGGCAGAAGAACAGTTACCGACCACGGTGCGATGTCCATAGGAACTCAGATCTCTACCGCCTGCCGGCGCACGCGACAGCCGGCTGCATGTTTCATTAGAGGCGTTTGGGCACGATTGGTTACTTCCGGGCAAGCTGCCCGGCGTCTGCGGTGCGCGGCAATTGCTTACGTGCCGGCTTTGGCCAGAGAGCGTTGTTTTTGCTGCTTCTGCTCGATCGCAAGCTTGTAAGCCACGTAGTACTTGTAAATGTTGCCGACGTAGGCGACGGTCTCCTGGCCGACATCCTGGGCAACCTCAAGCTCCACATTGCCAAACCACTTGTTGGGATCGAGGCCGTCGGCCTGCGCCTTCTTCCGCAGACGAGCGATGCGATTTGGCCCGGCATTGTAGCTGGCGAACACGAAGAGGGTTTTGTCGAGGGGGTCGATATTCGGGTCGTTGAAGTAGGTATCAGCTATGTTGCGTAGCATCTTCACGCCAGCATGAATATTGTCCTCGGCGTCGGTTACAGTCGGAATATTGATGGGAGATGCGGCGGCATTCTTTGGAATGACCTGCATAATTCCCAGGGCGCCGCTAGGGTTTCGCTTACTCTGGTCCAGCAGCGATTCCTGGTAACCCTGTGCCGCCAGCATCAGATAATCGAAGTTGTACTCGGCAGCATATTTCTTGAAGAACTCGACATTGGCGGCAAACTTTTGCATCTCTGCCGTCGAGGTAGAGTTCTTCAGCCACTTGGTGTTCTGCAGATAGCGGCGCAGCAACGTATTGCCGAACGAAGTACCCGCGGCATGCGTCTCGATGAACTCATCGACCAACTTCTTCAGCTCGGGATTGTCTTTCCGCATGACCCATGCGATCTGGCCCTCGCTGGCTACGACCATGTCGGGGTGCGCTTTGATGTTCGGGAGCACCTGCGCCCATAGATTAGCTCTGCCCTGGCTGGTGACTGTGGCCGGAATAAGTCCGGCATTCACCATCTCGATCAGGTCATCATCGAACAGGTTCTTGTCGGCCGCCTTCACAATCAGCGGATGCTTGCCGGCCTGGCGCAGCGAATCATTCAACTTGTTCAGATTGTCGTAGTAGGTGGTGAGCGGATTGACGTAAATCTCTTTGCCCGCGAGATCATCGAAGCTGGAAACGTTCGGCAGCTTCGGCCCGGTCACAATAATCTGGTTCACGTGGCTCTGAATGGGGGTCGAAAAGGCAACTCGCCGTTCTCGCTCGGGGGTTACCACAACTCCCTGGGCAATGATGTCGCCGACGCCCTGGCTAAGACCGGCTTCCAACTCGTCGGGGCGCATCGGCAGGAAGACGACCTGCACTGGCAGCTTGCCGGTCTTCATCTTCTGATTGACGAATCTCTGAAACTCCTGCAACGCCTCGTATTGGATCCCCTGCGGTTTTCCATGCTGATAGAAGAATCCGATGGGATTCATAACGACCATGGCGCGAATGGTGCGCTGCTTGACCATTTCATCGAGGTCGCCGGTCCGCTTTCCGAAATTTGTCGGCAAGGTGAGGGAATTGGTGGCTTGAGTTGCGGCGGCATTTTCTGCCGGGGCGGGCGCCAGCGAGGCGGCCTTATCGGGTTGCGTACTGGAGCTCTCGGCCGATGGTTTCTTGCCGCAGCTTGCAATCAAC
>Ga0335074_10013655_pt1 | contig 11414 bp, 12 predicted proteins | sample Lox_Sample_23_FD_206715 | JGI IMG/M metagenome (GOLD analysis project Ga0335074, IMG submission 206715) | Soil microbial communities from Loxahatchee National Wildlife Refuge, Florida, United States - Lox_Sample_2.3 | ecosystem: Environmental > Terrestrial > Soil > Wetlands | place: USA...
AATCACGCCGTGGCAGCCGCATTCGAGCGCCTTGTCGATATCGGAGTTGATGGCGCGGGCGAAGGTGTAGATTTTCGACTTCAGGCCGAGCTTCGAAATCTCCTTGATGGCCTGAAAATCCTGCTCGGACACCGCCGGCATCCCGGCTTCGATGCGATCCACCCCGATTTCGGCCAGTTTCTCGGCGATGGCCACTTTGTCGGCGATGCTGAAGACCACTCCCGGGGTTTGTTCGCCATCGCGCAGCGTCGCGTCGTGAATGCTGACGCGCGGCGGCAGTTGGAACTTCGAAACCACCTCGGGGATGAAGTTATAAGGACTCACCCACCATTCGTTCTCTCGATAATATTTACCCGGATTTCCGTTGGTCATTGAAGAAGCCTCAATTGCCAACTATAACATTCAGGGGTGTTCACGTTCGGTGATGATGCCTATCCGGGTGATGCCAGCCCCGCGCGCGGTATCGATGACTGCCGCCACGTCGGCAAAATCCAGCTCGCGGGCGCCCTCGATGAAGAGCACGCCTTCTGGACGGGCGGCGAAGACCAGCCTCAATCTGCCGTCCAGCTCGGCGGATGCCAGCGGCTGCGAGTTGATCCGCAGAGAACGGTCACGGCCGATCGTCAACACAACGTCCAGGGGATTGGCCATCGCCCACGCATTGGGCGGTTCGGGGTCCGGCGCTTCCGACGGCAAGCCCTTAGTCGGCCGTGGCAAGACCATACAGATGATCAGCAGCACCAGCAGGATATCAATCATCGGCGTCATATTGATCACCGCCGCCGTTTTGCCGGATCCTGTTTGCATCGCCACGCCAATTTTGACAACGCGGGCGAGGAAAAAGTTCCGGGTACGGCTCCGATGTCAGAAAAACCGGGACGCGGGCAAAACTACGATGCCAGCCCTGAGGGCTCCCTCGCCGGCGCCGGGCGCAAGCCCGACCATTCCTCGCACAACAAGATCGAGTTGGCGGGGTTCTGCAATGAGTACTTGAGTGAAGCCGGACGCCCGATCAGGCGATGCGATTCGGCCGGGATCATTTCGCGCAATTGCGAGATGTCCTGGGAAGCGGTGTAAGTCAAGCCGGCCACAAAATATTCGTAGAAAATCGTATCGTCGCTGACATCGGTGATGGTGGCGTCGCCCAGCCGGCCATTGGTGTTCACTTCCAGCCGCCGCAGTTTTTCTTTGTCTTTGGGCTTGCGCCGCACTCGCAGGGCGACGAAAACACCCGCGGCGATGAGGGGAAGCGAAACGGCGCCGATGACAACGGCCTGCGTGAGTGGAAACGCCCGAACGCTCTGGAACACGTTTACCTACCGGGCCGGCAGGATAATCTTGCCTTGGAAAATCTCACGCCCGATCCTCCGCGATGACGGTGTTCTCCAGCGCGCCGACGCCCTCAATTTCCACGCGGACTTGCGAACCAACTGCGAGTGGGCCCACTCCCGACGGAGTGCCTGTTGCGATCAAATCCCCCGGCTCAAGCGTCATAAACGCACTGACGTATTCGATTATATCATTGACGCTGAAGATCATTTCCGAAATTGCGGCGTCTTGTTTCTTCTCGCCGCCGAGGAAGGTGCGCACTCGCAAGCCTGTCGTATTTACTTCCGCGCGGGGAACGATGTACGGGCCTACCGGACAAAAAGTATCGAAGCCTTTGCCGCGCGTCCATTGCCCGTCTTTCCTTTGCAGATCCCGCGCGGTGACATCGTTGACGGGCGTGTAGCCCAGGATGTACGCCTCCGCATCCGCGCTTTTTACCTTGCGCGCCAGCGCCCCGATCACCACTCCTAGCTCACCCTCGTAATCCAGGCGCTGGGTGAGGCGCGGATAAACGATCGCGTCGCCGGCAGCGATCAGCGAGGTGGGCGGCTTGAGGAAAATGGTCGGCTCGGAGGGTACGTCGACGCCCATCTCCTTGGCGTGCTCGGAATAATTCCGCCCCACGCACACGATCTTCGCGGGCGAGCACGGCGGCAGCAGCCGCGCTCCCGCCGGCAGGTCCGAATAGTCCCCGTGCCGAACGTCCGGATGATGATCGCCGGTCCACGGCGGGATGCTCGGATTCATGGTGTAGCGGGCAATTTTCATGGGCAAATTCCTGGAGTGGTCTCCTGGGGTGATCTCATAGGGTAATCTTCTGGGTGATTTCAGGGTGCGGCGATCTCCACAGGCGCGCAGGGCGCGCTCACGTGCCCGTCCTGATCGACCGATTCCACTTCATAGCGGTAATGTTTTCCGCTTTGAATGGCGCGATCGGAATAGAAGGGCGCGTCCAATCCGCGGGCGATTTCGACGAAAGGTCCACCGTCCACCGAACGCAAGACGCGATACTCCTTGAAATCGGACTCCGTGTTCCTATTCCAAGCCAGCTCGAGCGACCCGATGCCGGCGGAAACCGTGAGACCCGAGGGAACGGCGGGCGGGAATATGTCGATCGGCGTGATGGTTTCCGGGCCGACCCTGTCACTCTCCACGTTGTCGCGCACCGCTTGAATCGAGTATTGATACGTCTTGCCAAACTCCGCGCTGATGTCGACGTAGTGCGATTCCATGGTGGTGGCGAGCAACACCGGCTGCGACTGTTGTTCGGTTTTTCGAAAAATGCGAAAATCGGCCGGGCCCGGCGCGTTCCAACTGAGCGCGACGCCTTTGGGATCGGCCGCCACGCGGAAATTCGTGGGATCGCCCAGGAGCGGCCGCACGGTAAACGTCTTGGGCGCGGACCATCCCGCATCCTTTCCCTTGTCGTTTGTTACGCGCACCGCAACTACCACGTCCTTGCCGACGAACTTACCCGCCGCAATGGAGGCATCGATGGGACCGGGCTTATCGGGAGTGGGCACCTGAACGTTGGTTGCGCTCGAGGCCCATTCATCCACATTCCAGCCGTTCGGTGGACTGGGGCCCACTCGCAGATCGACGCCGCCAATTCCCCCTTCCTTCACCGGCAGACCGTCGGTAGTCAGATTTGGAATGGTGAAGAGAATATCGAGATTGGGACCTTGCTCCACCACCATAAGATCGGTAACGAGCGAGGGGATGTGCGTGGCCGGATACAGCGGTTCGCCGATGGACCCGCAACCCGTCATTGCCAGCGCGACAGACAGGAGCATCACTGAGCCGCGCGCGTGAGCCAGCGGTCCCATCGGTTACAGAATGTACCGGCTCAGATCCTGGTCCTTCACGATGTCGGCGAGCTGCTTGCGGACGTACGTCGCGTCGATGCGCACGTTCTTCTTCTTCAGGTCCGGCCCGGCGAACGAAATTTCTTCGAGCAGCTTCTCCATGATGGTGTGCAAGCGGCGCGCGCCGATGTTTTCCGACATCTGATTCACTTGCGCCGCGAAGCCGGCGATTGCTTCGATGGCGTCGTCGGTGAACGCGAGCTTGATCCCCTCGGTATCGAGCAAAGCGATATATTGCTTCACCAGCGCGCCCTTGGGTTCTTTAAGGATGCGGATGAAATCGGCTTCTGAAAGCGACTTCAGCTCCACGCGGATGGGGAAGCGGCCCTGGAGTTCGGGGATCAAATCGCTCGGCTTGGAGACGTGGAAGGCCCCCGCCGCGACAAACAGAATATGATCCGTACGGACGAATCCATGCCGCGTGTTGACGGTGGTGCCTTCGACGATCGGCAAAATATCGCGCTGCACGCCCTCCCGGCTCACATCCGGACCGTGGCCGCCCTCGCGCCCGGCGATCTTGTCGATCTCATCCAGGAACACGATTCCGTTGCGTTCCACGCGCTCCAATGCGATGCGGGTCACCTGATCCATGTCGATGAGCTTCTGCTCTTCTTCTTGCACCAGATATTCCGCGGCTTCCGCCACGCGCATCTTGCGCTTGCGAGTGCGCTGTCCGAATAAGCCCGGCAGGACGTCCTTCAAATTCACGTCCATCTCTTCCAGGCCGGTGTTGGTGCTGATTTCGAACGTGGGGCCGCGCTCGCGCACGTCGATCTCCACCATGCGGTCGTCCAGTTTGCCGGCGCGCAGTTTCTCGCGCAGCTTCTCACGCGTGCGATCGGCGCTTTCCGACGCTTCCGGCTGCGGGGGCATCAGCAGATCGAGCAGCCGTTCTTCGGCGTTCTTCTCGGCCCGCTCGGCCACTTCCTCCAGGCGCTCCTCGCGCACCATGTCGATAGCGATGTCCACGAGGTCGCGAATCATCGCTTCCACGTCGCGCCCCACGTAACCCACTTCGGTGAACTTACTTGCCTCCACCTTCAGGAACGGAGAATTGGCGAGCTTGGCCAGCCGCCGCGCGATTTCCGTTTTACCGACTCCGGTGGGGCCGATCATGAGGATGTTCTTGGGCATCACCTCATCGGCGAGCTCGGGTTCCAGCTTCTGCCGGCGGATGCGGTTACGCAGCGCGATGGCCACCGCGCGCTTGGCTTCCGCCTGCCCGATCACATATTTATCGAGCTCCTGCACGATCTCCCGGGGCGTTAGCTCGTCCAAGAGCGGCGCCTCATCGAGCGCCTGGCCAGGCAGGTAAATCACCATTCAGGCCAGCTCCTCAAAGTTCACCACTTCGTTGGTGTAGATGCATATCTGTCCGGCAATCTTCATGGACCGTTCGGCGATTTCTTTCGCTCCCAGTTTAGTATTTTCGATCAGCGCGGTGGCCGCGGCTTTGGCGAACGGCCCGCCCGAGCCGATGGCCGCGATGTCGCCATCCGGCTCAATCACGTCGCCGTTGCCGCTCACGATGTAGGTATTGGCCGCATCCGCGACGAGGAGCAGAGCCTCCAGGTGCCGCAGCACCCGGTCCGTGCGCCATTCCTTGGCCAGCTCCACCACCGAACGCGGCAGATTGCCGTTGAACTGCTCGAGCTTGGCTTCAAATCTTGCGAAGAGCGCGAAAGCGTCGGCCGTAGATCCGGCGAATCCCGCCACGATGCGATCGTTATAAAGACGCCGTAGCTTTTTCGCGGATGCTTTCAGAACCTCCTGGCCCAGCGTTACCTGTCCGTCCCCAGCCATTACCACCTTGCCGCCCCGGCGGACGCACAGGATGGTGGTGGAACGTACTCGTTCTTTCATCTCGGATTGATTCTCAACTCCCTTGAAGCGTCGAAATCGAGCGGAACCTTCATTTTACCCGCTTCCAGCAATCGCGCCGCAATCACAGGATACAACGGATGCCTCAACCCGAACGCTACAGGCCGGCAGGCGAAGAGCCAGCATGTTACAACCAAGACATGCCGACGTACTTCGTCGAAACGCCCCACTGCCGTTACCCGGTGCTCGTCGAGCGCGGCGGACTGGCGAAGGTGCGCGGCTACATTCCGCAGCGCGCGGGCAAGGTGTTCCTGATTTCCACCGAGGACGTCTGGAATCTGCATGGCCAGCCGGTGGCAGCCTCTCTCGGCAATCCCGAAGTCCTGTTCTTTCCCGGCGGCGAACCGCGCAAACGCCTGGCGGAGGTGGAGACGCTGGCCGAACAGATGGTGGCCCGCGGCGGCGACCGCTCCAGCATCATTGTTGCCCTCGGCGGCGGCATCCTCACCGATGTCGCCGGATTCCTGGCCGCCATCTTCATGCGCGGCATTCCGGTGATTCAGGTGCCCACCACGCTGCTGGCGCAGGTGGACGCGGCGGTGGGCGGCAAGACCGGCGTGAACCTGATATCGGGCAAGAACCTGATCGGCAGCTTTCATCAGCCGCTCGCCGTCATTATCGACCCCGCGGTGCTCGACACACTGCCGGAGCGCGAATATCGGGCAGGATTGTTTGAAATCGTCAAGCACGGCGTAATCGCCGACGCCGATCTGTTCCGGCTGATGAGCCGGGAGCCGCAGCGGGTTTTGGCCCACGCTCCCGACGTAGTCGACCGGATGATCTGCGATTCGGTGCGCATCAAAGCCGAAGTGGTTTCGGGCGACGAAAAAGAACAGGACCGCCGGCGCATCCTGAATTTCGGCCATACATTCGGGCATGCGCTCGAAGCCGAGACTGGATATTCGCAGTTTCTGCATGGCGAAGCGGTGGCGTGGGGCATGAAAGCGGCCAGTCTGCTGGCCGAAAAGCAGCGCCTGCTTTCGGGCGAAGACAAGCGCGAGATTCTGGGCTGCGTGAACTGCTACGGACCGCTGCCGCCGCTTTCGGGAGTGGACCCATCGCACATTGCCGCGCGGCTGAAGAACGACAAGAAGACAGTGCAAGGCAAAATTCATTTTGTGCTGCCCGAACGCATCGGCGCGGTAAAGATTACCTCCGACGTGGAGGAACGCTTCGTCACCGCCGCTATCGAGGAAGCGCTGGCTTGCTGAGTCCCCCCACCTCCACCGGCGCCGCACCCGCCGGAACCCAGACGCCACAACAGGCCTCTGGCTGGGTGCGGGATATGTTCGGCCGCATCGCGCCGCGCTACGATCTGCTGAACCACCTCTTATCGCTCAATATCGACCGGTATTGGCGCGCGCGAACGGTCTCGCGCGTGGCAGGCATCCTCCTGCGGCCCGGCGCGCAGGTTCTGGATGTCGCCTGCGGGACCGGGGATTTGACGCTGGCTCTAAGATCCCGCTCCGAGTCCGCTCGCATTTTCGGAACCGACTTCTGTCATCCGATGCTCCGGGCCGCCAACGGCAAACTAGCCAATAGCCGCTTGTTTGAAGCCGATGCGCTGCAGCTCCCGCTGGCCGGCGGGTCGTTCGATCTGGTGACCATCGCATTCGGATTCCGCAACCTCACCAGCTATCGCCAAGGACTGCTCGAACTGAGGCGCGTGCTCAAACCTGGAGGCACGCTCGCCATTCTGGAATTTTCCACACCGCCGAACCCGCTGGTGGCCGGCGCCTATCGCTTCTACTCGCGCGCGATTCTACCCACCATCGGCGGGTTGATTTCAGGCTCGCGGGACGCCTACTCCTACCTGCCCGAATCAGTCCGCAAATTTCCCGATGCCGAAGGCCTGGCGGATCAGATGCGCGAAGCCGGATTCATGAATGTCCGCTTTGAACGCATGACCGCTGGGATCGTGGCTCTGCATATGGGCGAGTGGGGCTGACTTCGCGGGCGCGATCGAGGCCTGCGGCATCATCTGCTTCACCGTAATGGAGGCCAGCGCCAGCGTCAGCCCGATCATGATCGCCACCGAAACCCAGGCCACGGCGTTATATGTCGCCGAGTTGGTCCATTCCTTCATGAGCCCTTTTTTGTTGATCAGGATCACCATATAGATGAGCACGAACGGCAGCAACACGCCATTGAGCAGCTGCGAGAACAGAATCATCCGGACCAGCGGAAAGTTCGGCCACAGGATCACACCGCCGCCTAGCACGATCAGCAGCGTATACAGCCAGTAAAACTCCGGCGCTTCGTGAAAGCGTTTGTCCACGCCGGATTCAAAACCCAGGCCTTCGCACACTGTAAACACGGTGGACAATGGCAGGATGCAGGCCGCAAAGAAGGATGCGTTGAACAATCCGGCGCTGAACAACAGATAAGCATATTGGCCGAACGGCTTCAGCGCGACGGCCGCATCGGCGGCGTCGTTAATGTCCTTGGGTCCGTGCGACCAAATGGCGGTGGCGCAGGACACGATAATGAAGAACGCCACGACGTCGGTTAAAATGCAGCCCACTACCACTTCGATGCGCGACTGCACGTATTCTTTGGCGGTGATGCCTTTCTCCACAATGGCCGACTGCAAATAGAACTGCATCCAGGGCGCAATGGATGTGCCCACCAACATAATCAGCATGGTGATGTAGTCGGTATCGAACAGCAGGATGGGCTTGACGCTGTCAATGGCGGCGGCCTTCCAATCCGGCTTCAACAAAAACGCCGAGATGACGTAGGTAACGTACAGACAGCAGGCCGCCAGAAAGATCTTTTCGACGCTGCGGTAGTTGCCGCGCACCACCAGGAACCAGACCGCCACCGCGCAGATGGGGACCGAAAAGTAGCGGCTGATGTGAAACAGCTCGAGCGAACTCGCAATCCCGGCAAACTCCGCGATCACATTGCCGAAATTCGTGATTACCAGAGCGATCATCAGGAAAAACGTGGTCCGCAGGCCGAACTCCTCGCGGATCAGGTCCGACAAGCCTTTGCCCGTCACCGCGCCCATGCGCGAGCACATCTCCTGCGTGACGATCAGCAGCAGCGTGATGGGAATGAGCGTCCAGAGCGGAAGGTAACCATATTTCGCGCCGGCTTGCGAATAGGTCAGGATGCCGCCCGAATCGTTATCGACGTTGGCGGTGATCAGCCCCGGACCCACCACCGACAGAAATATCGCGATTTGATAGCGAAATCGTTTCAACACGCCTGGTCACTTCTCTCGTAAGAGCGATATCACTTCGTCGGCGGTGATCACGCCGGCCAGTTTGCCGTCGGCGTCCAGCACCGGCAGGGTCAGAAGATTGTATTTGTCGAACAGCTCCGTAATGCGATCCTCGCGTTCTCCCACGTCCACGTGAATCAGCGGATCTACGGTCAGTTCCCGCAGCAGCGTGGCTCCGGGGGCGGTAAACAGCCGGGCCAGCGGAACGGCGGCCTTCAACCGGTCGTCAGCATCCACCAGGAACAGCGTGGTCAAGCTTTCCAGAACCTCTTCGTTCACCTTCAGCGCTTCCATGGCGCCCGCTATGGTGACGTTCTCGGGAAGCGCGACATACTCGGTGTTCATCAGGCCTCCGGCTGAGTTCTCCTTGTACTCCAGCAGCTCCTCCACCTCGGCCTTCGGTTCCACTTCCATCTCTTCGAGAATCTCTTCGGAAGTCTGTTGTTGCAATTCGGCCAGCACGTCGGCGGCTTCATGCGGCGACATTTCTTCGACAATATCGGCGGCCTTCTCGGTTTCGAGCGACTCCAGGATGCTGGCTTGCACGTCCGGCTCCATCTCGGAAAGCGTTTCGGCGGCTACTTCGTGGTCGATGGTCTCAAAGATGGCCTCGCGATCGTCCGGGCTCAGGTCCTCGACGATATCGGCCAGATCCGCCGGATGCATTTGCTCCAGGATCTTGTTGCTGATGTTGAGCCGCAGGCGCCGCTGCGGATCGGCCTCGATAATGCTGCAATCCTCCCAGCGGATGGAATGCGGAGCGATGATGGTCTGCATCCTGCGGATCCAGCGCCGCGGAAGCGCGCCCTGCAGGAGGCGCCGGAACACGCTGCGCAGGCCGATGTCGACATCCAGGATGTTGATGAAATCGCCGTCGGGCGCATGCTGGATGTTGAACGTCACGTCGGTCACCCGGACCACTTTACGCCCCTGCCCATCGATGATCTGCTGATCGAGAAGATCGCGCACCAATCGCAGCATGTATTCATCGGAGTGATAGGGCGTGAGCTGTTCGTCTTTGAGGTAGATGCCGTCCAGCGTAATGGAGCGGATCTGATCGTGACGGATGGTCAGCCAGGACCAGCCCCCGCCGATCAGAAAGCGATCGACACGGGCGGGATGAATCAGAGGAACAATCGCGGCGTCTTTGACCAGCCCCAGGCGGCGGCCCTTCAGGTCGAAGACCTTGAGGCCCAGCAGTTCGGTGAGAAAGAGGAATTCGTCCGCCATCGAGAATCGCCTGAGCCCATAAAATTGACCGGCGGAGCGCGCGAGTTCTCGGCGATTTTGCGGCGGGATTCGGCTGCGCCCTACATGGTCGTTAATTTCTACTATGGCGCAAGCGGAGTGGAGGCCGCAACAACAAAATCGCATCGCTGGCGCGGGCCGGTTGGCTATTGGGGAAATAGGACGAGTGGTACGGTATGGCAGATCCTGGGAGCCTCCGCATCGCCCTCAGGGATGGTACTGTGTGAGGGTGCCTTGACTCGCTTGAGGCCCCAATTCCAACGTGGCGGATGGGAGAACTGAATGCGCGTGGGTGTTTTCTATTTTCCGACCGACTATGGCATCGATATTCGCGAGCTGGCGCGCGCGGCGGAGGAGCGCGGATTCGACTCGCTGCTGCTGCCGGAGCACACGCATATCCCGATTTCTCGCCGGACTCCGTTTCCAGGCGGCGGAGAGCTGCCCAAAGCGTATTCGCATACGCACGACCCGTTCGTCGCACTGTCGTTTGCCGCCGCGGTCACGACGAAGATCCTGCTCGGCACCGGCATTTGCCTGATCCCGCAGCGCGACCCGATCGTAACGGCGAAGTGCGTGGCCAGTTTGGACCGGCTGTCTAACGGCCGCTTCGTTTTCGGGATCGGCGGCGGCTGGAACGTCGACGAAATGGAGAATCACGGCGCGCGCTATGAGACGCGCTTCAAACTGATGCGCGAACGGATACTGGCGATGAAAGCGCTGTGGACCGAGGAGCAGGCTGCTTTCCACGGAGAAATGGTGAACTTCGACCCGGTCTGGTCCTATCCGAAGCCGTTGCAAAAACCCAACCCGCCGATCCTTCTCGGCGGATCGAGCGATTATACGGTGAAGCGTGTAGTGGAATTTTGCGACGGCTGGCTGCCCATCGCAAGACCGGGCTTCAACGCCAAGGAAGCGGTGGAAAGCTTGCGAAAAGCGGCCTCAGCGGCCGGGCGTGACTTCTCGACACTATCGATCCATGTGTTCGGTGCGCCGGCCGACCAGGCAGTCCTGGCCGGGTACCGTGACGCCGGCATCCAAGGCGCGATTTTGGGGATTCCGGATCTCAGTCGCGATGAAATTATGGGCGTGCTGGATAAGTACGCACCGTTAGCAGCCTGATCGGGCAGCCTGACCGCCCACATGCCCCGTAAACCGCAAAAGGCTTCCGTCGCGGTTCGGAAAAAACTAAAAGAGGCCAGAGTCGCAAGGCTTGCAACGCTCGATGCCAAAAATCGGCCGCACATGGTACCGGTTTGTTTTACTTATGACGGCAAGCTTTTCTACAGCGCGATCGACCAAAAACCGAAGCGCGTTCCGCCAGAACGGCTGGCGCGTTTACAAAACATGTGGGCAGCGCCTGGCGTGGCGCTGCTGATCGACCAATACGACGAGGACTGGACCCAGCTCTGGTACATCCTGGTTCGCGGGAAAGCGAAGCTCATCCCGCAGTCGGCGCATGCCGAGCGCGCAGCGGCGATTCGTAAGTTGAGAGCCAAATATCCCCAGTATGAGGGAGGAATGCTCGCCGATGACGCACCGGTGATCCGAATCACTCCCGAGCGGATTACTTCCTGGGGCAAGATTTAGTTTCGAGGACGGGGGCCGCGCTGAAACAGCTCCAGATACAAATTGTTCGGATCGCGCACCATGCAAAACTTCGATGTCCCGTTCAACACCGGTTCGCCGTTTTTCGAAATCACGGCAAGGCCGGCGGCTTTGAGCGCGCTAACGGTGGCGTCGATATCGCGGACGCCGACCTGCAGGATCGCGGTGCCCGGATCCTGGATGCGGCCGTGCAACGGTTTTCGATCGATGTCTTTGAATTCCATGAACGCCATCGCCACCGAGGTGCCGGGAATGGT
>Ga0335074_10013657_pt1 | contig 11413 bp, 6 predicted proteins | sample Lox_Sample_23_FD_206715 | JGI IMG/M metagenome (GOLD analysis project Ga0335074, IMG submission 206715) | Soil microbial communities from Loxahatchee National Wildlife Refuge, Florida, United States - Lox_Sample_2.3 | ecosystem: Environmental > Terrestrial > Soil > Wetlands | place: USA: Florida...
CGTCGATCAGCGTGTCGCAGATCTCGGTGATGTGCTTGGTCAGCCTGCCGATCATGCGCGGGGTGAACCCGCGGTTCACGAAGCTGCGCTGCCTGGTGTGCTGCGGCGGGTCCATGTTGAGCATCATGAGCCGCTGCATCTCGATCTGCGATTCCAGCGGCTCGGACAGCTGCACGAGCCGCCGGCTGGAGGAGAAGATCTCCGGGTGCCGGGAGATGTGCCCGATGTCGGCGTGCCTGGTCACGGCCCAGAACCCGGGCCACGCCGGGTCGCCGCCGTACGCGTGCCAGTACACCGGGGCGTGCTCGCGCAGCCAGGCGAACTGATCGTGCGGCGCGCCGCCGAGCCGGTAGGTGTCCGGGTCTACGAGGTTGATCTCGGGAGCCATGGCGGCCCTCCGTCCGTGGCTGGAGCCGGTATCACCGACGATACGATCATTCGCCGCAAAACACCCGCCTCGCCGAACTCGCCCGGCGGGGGCGGGGCTGGCGGCTAGGCCGCAGCCGCGGCGATCCCGCTACGTGTAGCGTTATTCGCTGTGGACGACGATTTCCAGATCTCCTACGAGGGTGTCGCGCTTGGCGTCCCGGTGATGACCAAGGACGGCGAAGAGTTCGGCATCCTGGAACATGTCCTCGCGGTGGAAGAGGAAGACATCTTCGAGGGCATCGTCGTATGGGTCGGCGGCGGGGGCTGGTCCCGGCGCAAGGCCCAGCGAGAGCTCAGCATGGGCCACAGTTCGGCCACCCGGTTCCTTGAGACGTTCCGCCACAGCGACCTTCGGTTCGTCGCGGCGGACAAGGTGGCGGTGATCACCGTTGGCTACATCCGGTGCGACCTGGACCGGTCGGAGGTCGGGCTGCTCCAGCCGCCGTCCGGCGCGCCGGTCTTCTACGCCAACGCCATCGACCAGGCCGCCCCGCAGACGTACATGAGCCGGTACGGGAACCAGATGTACGGGGGCATGTTCGGCCGGGCCCGGTGGCGCCGGGAGTAGCCCAGACCCCGGTTTGAGCGGCCGCGCGGCTGTATCATCCGGTACGTGCTGATTGCGGATCAGCTATACCGATATGTGCGGCCTTCGCAGCTGACTGGGAGTGACGGCGGCGGCGGCACGGTGATGCTGGCCACGTCGGGCGGGGCGGGCCCGGCCGGGCCGCTGCTGAGCCCGGCGTTTTTTGCCGGGTTCATCGGCCACGCCGAGCAGGCGGCGGTGGCCTTGCGGACCTGCGCGCGGGTGGCGCGGAGCAGGTTCTACATCCCGCCGGGAACGCTCGCGGCGGCGCTCGCGGACCCGGTGGTGACCAGCAACGGCGACCGGCTGCGGTTCGAGTCGTTCTCCTCTTGCTGCGGGCTGTACGCCCGGCTGGACGTGCTCCCCGCCGCGCTGGACGGCGCCATGCTGGGCACCGGGACGACGAACGTGGACTTCGGGCCGTCCATCCGCCAGGCTCTGGCCCAGATCGGTGGGCTTGATCCGCTGCACCTGCGGGTCGGCGCCGACGAGGTGGCGCTGGCGACGATGGACGGCGAGACCGTCGAACGCCGCGTTCCGCTGCCCGGTCGCTGGCTGAAGGGCTTCGCCGAGGTGGGGCTGGCCGCAGCGGGAATGGCCCCGGCCGCCGACCTGGACGGTGCCGCGGCCCGGTCGTTCCTGCGCGGCCTGCCGCGCAGCTGGCGCGGCCCGGCCTGGGCCGTGCCAGCAGGCCGCAGCCTGCGGATCTCGCCGCGCCACAGCCCGGGCGCGGTGTGCGCCTCGGGCCCGGACCGGCTGCGGGCCGCGGAGCCGCTGACCCGGTTCGTCACCGGACTGCGGGTGTACGCCAGCACCGATGCGGCCGGGCTGCCCAGCGCCAGCGCGTGGGAGTTCGCGCTGGACGCCACCCGGTTCACCCTGGTGCTCAGCCCCGAGGTCAGCCGGGGCTTCTCCGGCGAGGGCCAGGTGCTGGCCTATCTGGCCGACGACCGGGCCGGTCAGGATGCCGCCCTGATCGCGGCGCTGCTGGCCTGGGAACCGCGGATCGACCTGACGCGCCTGGCCACCGCGGCGGCGGTGACCGGAGACCGGGTGACGCGTGCCCTGGGCCGGCTCGGTGCGGCCGGGCGCGTCGGCTACGACCTGGCCGAGGGCTGCTACTTCCACCGCGAGCTGCCCTACGACCCGCAAGCCCTCCAGGCCATGCACCCGCGGCTGACCGATGCCCGCGCGCTGGTCGCGGAGGGGGCGGTCACGCTTTCCGCCGACGGCGCTGTCGTCAGCAGCGGCGACGTCGGCTACCGGGTAACGCGCGAGGCCGGCGGCCAGGCGCGCTGCACCTGTCCGTGGTGGGGCAAGCACCACGGCACCCGGGGCCCGTGCAAGCACGTGCTCGCGACCGCCCTGGCGGGCAGCGCGGCGGCCGGCCCGGTCGCGCGGTCATGACGCCCGCAGAACTCGGCGCCGCCCTGGACGCGGACCACGGCCTGCCCGCGGCGGCCCGGGTGGCCGAACTGCTGCTGACCGCGTCCGAGGACGAGCGCCTGGCCTGCGGCAGCCTGGTCCGCAAGCGCCTGGGCGCCTTGCTCGACCAGGAAGCCCAGGCATGGGCGCAGCGGTTCGGCGCGGGCACCGACCGCGAGCGACGTTCCTTCCGCCACCAGGCCCGACGGCTGTTCCGGGATCATGACGGCGCGACGGCCGCTCTCGGCCTGGCGCTGCTGGCCACCGAGCGCAACCCGGCCCAGGCCGTCGGCGTGCTTGAGATGATCAGCATGGACGGACGAGAACGGGAAGCGACCGAGATGGTGGCGCTCCGTCCCGGGCCGTGGCGGGAGCAGTTCTGCGAGCAGGCGCTCTGCGGCCCGTCGTACAGCCCGGCGACGATGGCCGCTACCAGGTGGCGGCTGGTCCGGACGCTGGTCCGGGACGGGGCCGTGCCCAAGCCCGCCTTCTCTGCCTACATCATGTTCCTGCCCACTGCTCTGGGCACCGGTCCGAACGCGCCGCAGCTCCCGGTCCGCGAAGCGCTGCTGGCCGACCCGGGCTTGCTCCGCGACGAGGTCTTCGACCTGTTCACGGTGGAGGGCGCGGGCTCCATGCTGCACTGGCACGACCACATCACCGAGAATCCGCGCCGTTACGGCTACCATGATGTCCCGGCCCAGACGGAGCGGACCTGGCGGGTGACCCTGGCCCGGCTGGCGGCCGAGGGACACCTCGACCGTGACAGGCTGCTCGACTCCTGCCTCGGCGCGTTTACCCGCGACTTCGCCGCCGTCCAGCTCACCTGGTATCTGCGGCTCCACGGCGAGCTCGCTCCGGACGCGGACGAGATCGCCGCCCGGTCAGCCAGCTACCTGCGGCTGCTCGCCGCCGACACCGGGACGGCCGTCGGCCTGGCCCAGCAGGCCATCGCCCGGGCCGTCAAGGCGGGCCGGATCGATCCCGCCGAGCTCATCGAGGCGTCCGGGCCCGCGCTGGCCCGGCCGGAGAAAAAGCACGCCGCCGCCCAGCTCCGGCTGCTCGACGCGGTCGCGCGGCGGTTCCCTGACCTGGCCGGGCGGGCGGCCGAGGCGGCGGCCGCCGCCTTTGAGCACCGGCAGGCCGACGTCCAGGAGCAGGCGCTCGACCTGATCGCCCGGCACGACGGGCACGTCGGCCCGGCCGTGCGGGACCGGCTGCGGTCCGCCGCCGCGTCCCTGGCCCCGTCGCTGCGACCGCGGGCCGCCGCGGTGCTCGGCCTGACCCAGCCCGGCCTGGACACGGACTGCGGGCATCGGCCGGCCGCCGCTGACGGCGCGGCGGCCCTGGAGGTGCCAGCGGCACGGCCGCGGGTCGCCAGTGTTACCGATCTGGCCAGCGCCGCAGCCGAACTCATCGCCGACCCATGGGACCCGATGCTCACCGAGCAGGTGATCGACGGGATGGCCAGGTTCGGCGCCGACCACGCGTCGTTCGTTACCGCGCTGGCACCGGCGGCCAAGCGCGTGGGCAACGACCACAGTTACCCGTCGCTTACCGCCGTCCCGCCGCTGCGCACCCTGAACTGGCTGCTGCAGCCGGCCGCGCAGGCCGAGGCCATGCGAGACGAGTTCCAGGCCATGCAGCAACGGTGGTCGCACAGCGGGCATCCGCGTTTCGCAGCTGTCCGGGCCCGGCCGCCAGCACGCGCAGCACCGTTCTGGAATAGCTGGAGCCGCCCCGGAGCCCCTCCCGGCGCGCTGCTCGGCTGCCGGCTCTGGGAGATCTATGCCCGTAGCCGGCAGCGCCAGGCGCGGCCTCTACTCGCCTATCCCGACACGCCCACGGGCCACATCGACCCGGACCGGCTGGTCGCCGACGTGGCCGCTCTGGAGGAGGCGGGCACCGAGCCGTGGCCCGTCGACCTGACCCAGGCCATGCTCCGGCTGCCGCGCCGGACCGGAGGGGATGCAGCCCGAGACGCCGGGCGGCTGCGGTCGCCGTCCGGGCGCGCGCTCGCCCGCGTCTTGTCTCGTGGCGGCGTTCCCGACCCTCTCAGCTCGCTCACAAGCACCAGGGACGGCGCGCCCCGGCTGCTGTTGCGCGTCGATCCCGGGGCACCGGTCAGTGACGATGTCCTGCCGTCGATCTGGGAGCTGGCCGGCGACCTGGACGGGGAGACGGGTAACTGGGCGGACAGCGCCGAGCTGCCCACCTGGCCATTCATCCTGCCGTCGCACCGCGAGATCGCCGCGGCGCACGCGCTGGGCGCGATGTCGGGAGTGATCACCAAACAGGCGCGCTTCCTGGTGCCCGATGGGCGCTTCATTACCGCGCTGCCGGACATGCAGGGGCCGGCCGGGCCGGGCGTCAGCCTCGCGCTCATTTACGCGCTGTCGGCCCATGACCCTGCGCACCGGGCGGCGGGCGCCGAGGCGCTGGTCGGATTCGGCCGCACCGGTGGCCTTGACGGGGCGGCGCTCGGCCGTCTGCTCGGCGACAACAGATCCGTCCTGGTGGCCCGGGTCGCCGACAGCCTGCGGTCCGCCGCCACAGACCCCGCGACCCGCCTGCTGGCCTGGCAGATCGCCAGCTCCGCGATTCCCGGCCTGCTCAGGTCGGGGGCCAGGGACACCCACCGGCTGCTGTCGGTGGCCGCGGACCTGGCCGCCCAGACCGGCGCGCGCGTGCACATCGACGGGCTCGCCGACGTCGCCGCCAGGAACGGAAGCAGCCGCCTCGTCACCGAAGCACGCCGCCTGCACAGCCTGCGCTACGATGAGCGCCATGAGCCCTGACGCCCGCCCCACGCTTGACGGCATCGAAGATAAGTGGATGCGCCGGTGGGACGAGGGGCGTGTAGTACAAGTTTGACCGTACCGCCGATCGCGGCGACGTCTACTCGATCGACACTCCCCCGCTGACTGCCAGCGGGTCGCTGCACCTCGGGCACGCTTTCTCGTACACCCACCCCGACACCGTCGCGCGGTTCTGGCGGATGCGCGGCAAGGAAGTGTTCTACCCGGTCGGGTGGGATGACAACGGGCTGCCAACCGAGCGCCGGGTGCAGCACTACTTCGGCGTGCGGTGCGATCCGTCACTGCCCTACGACCCGGAGTTCACCCCACCCGGCGCCCTTCCCGGCAGCTCGGGGCGTCCGGGGCGCGCGGCGCCGCGCGCGCAGGTGCCGGTGTCGCGGCGTAACTTCGTCGAGCTGTGCCGGGAGCTGACCGAGCAGGACGAACGCGCGTACGCGGAGGCATGGCGGCGCCTTGGCCTTTCGATGGACTGGTCCATCGCCTACCGGACCATCGACGACCGCGCGCAGGCCGTCTCGCAGCGCGCGTTCCTGCGCGATCTGGCCAGCGGCGAGGCGTACCTCGCCGAGGGGCCGTCGCTGTGGGACGTGACGTTCGGCTCCGCGGTCGCCCAGGCCGAACTCGAAGAGCGAGACGTGGCCGGCAGCTATTGCCGGATTAATTTCCTGAACGGTGACGCCCCGGTCCTGGTCGCCACCACCCGGCCCGAGCTGCTGCCGGCCTGCGTGGCGCTGGTCGCGCATCCCGATGACGAGCGGTACGCCGGCCTGCTCGGGCGGACGGTGACCACGCCGCTGTTCGGGGTGCCGGTGCCGGTCTTCGGGCACCGGCTGGCCGATCCGGCCAAGGGCACCGGTATCGCGATGGTCTGCACGTTCGGCGACACCGCCGACGTGACCTGGTGGCGGGACCTCGGCCTGGACACCCGCCCGGTGATCGGCAAGGACGGGCGGCTGCTGGACGGGCCGCTGCCCTGGCTGACCAGCCCGGCGGGCCAGGCGGCGTACCGGGAGCTGGCCGGGTTGCCGGCCGCGCAGGCCCGGGCCCGGGTCATCGAACTGCTGCGGTCGGCCGGTGAACTGCGCGGCGAGCCCGAGCCGGTCGTGCACGCGGTGAAGTTCTTCGAGTACGGCGAGGCGCCGCTGGAGATCGTCGCCACCCGGCAGTGGTACATCAGGAACGGCGGACGGGACCCGGGCCTGCGTGAGGCGCTGCTGGCCCGCGGCCGGGAACTGGACTGGTACCCGCCGCACATGCGGTCCCGGTACGAGGACTGGGTGGCCGGTCTGGCCGGCGACTGGCTGGTCAGCAGGCAGCGCTACTTCGGCGTGCCGATCCCGGTGTGGTACCCGCTCGGCGCGGACGGCGCCCCGGTGTACGACGCCCCGATCGTGCCGGACCAGGGCATGCTGCCGGTCGACCCGGCGGCCGACGCCCCGCCCGGGTATGACGAGAGCCAGCGCGGCGTGCCCGGCGGCTTCACCGCGGATCCCGACGTGATGGACACCTGGGCGACATCGTCGCTCAGCCCGCGGCTGGCCTGCGGCGGCCTGGGCGCCGACGCGGAGGACCTGTTCGGCCGGGTGTTCCCGATGGACCTGCGGCCGCAGGCGCACGACATCATCAGGACCTGGCTCTTTTATGCGGTGCTGCGCTCGCACGTGCACGAGGGCGTGCTGCCGTGGCGGCACGCGGCCCTCTCGGGCTGGATCCTGGACCCGGACCGGAAGAAGATGTCCAAGTCCAAGGGCAACGCCGCCACGCCGGCCGACCTGCTGCGCGAGTACGGCTCGGACGCGCTCAGGTACTGGGCGGCCAGCGCCCGCCTTGGCGTCGACGCCGTGTTCGACCCGGGCCAGCTCAAGGTCGGCCGGCGGCTCGCGGTCAAGATCCTCAACGCCAGCCGGTTCGTGCTCGGCCTGGCCGGGGCCGCTCCCAGCGCTGACGCTGCGGCGGTCATCACCGAGCCGCTGGACCGGGCGATGCTCGGCAGGCTGGCCGCGGTGGTGGACCGGTGCACCGGGGCATTCGAGGCCTACGATCACGCGCTGGCGCTGGAGCTGACCGAGCGGTTCTTCTGGTTCTTCTGCGATGACTACCTCGAGCTGGCCAAGCCGCGGGCCTACGGTGGCCGCGGCGAGGCGGCCGCGGCCTCGGCGATCGCCGCGCTGCGGCTCGCGCTCTCGGTGCTGCTGCGGCTTTTCGCCCCGTTCCTGCCGTTCGTGACCGAGGAGGTGTGGTCATGGGCCAGGGAGGGTGCGGGATGGGCAAGGGAGGGCTCGATACACCGCGCCTCGTGGCCGGCCCCGGAACCGCTGCGAGCCGCCGGTGCGGACGGCGGGACCTGGCCCGACGAGGCTGGCGACGGTGTGCTCGATGCGGCGTCCGCGGCGATCGGCTCGATCCGCAAGGCGAAGTCCCAGGCCAGGCTGCCCATGCGGACCAGCGTGCGCAAGCTCGTCGTGACCGCGCCGGCGCCGCGGCTGACGGCGCTCGCCGAGGTGCTCGGCGACGTGCAGGCAGCGGGTGCGGTGGCCGAGGTGGAACTGCGCGAGAGCGCAGCGGGCGAGCCGGTCCATGACGTGACGCTCTGACCCGCGCGGGTAGTCTTCGCGGTATGGACAAGGTTCAGCGAACAGACCAGGAGTGGCGGCACCAGCTCACGCCCGAGGAATACCGCGTGCTGCGGCAGGCGGGCACGGAGGCGCCGTTCACCGGCGAGTACACCGACACCAAGACCGAGGGCGTCTACCGGTGCCGCGCGTGCGGGGCCGAACTGTTCCGCTCGGACGCCAAGTTCGAATCGCACTGCGGCTGGCCCAGCTTCTACCAGCCGACCGAGAACGACGCCGTGGTCCTGCTCGAGGACCGCTCGTTCGGCCGCGTCCGCACCGAGGTCCGCTGTGCTGCCTGTGACTCGCACCTGGGTCACGTGTTCGAGGGTGAGGGCTACGCGGTGCCCACCGACCAGCGGTGGTGCATCAACTCGGTCTCGCTGACCCTCGAGCCTGCCGAGAGCTAGCGGCCCGGCCGCATGCCCCAGGCCAACGATGCGGTGGCGGCGCTGCTCAACGAGTACGCCGAGCTGCACCTGATGACGGGCGGCGACCAGTTCCGCGCCCGCTCCTACGAGAAGGCCGCCCGAGCGATCGCCGGCCTGGCGCAGGACGTGTCGCAGCTCGGCCCGGCGCAACTGCAGCAGATTCCCGGCGTCGGTAAGGCGATCGCCGGGAAGGTCACCGAGATCGGTACGACCGGGACCTTCGCCGAGCTCGAACGACTGCGCGCCGAAATCCCGGCCGGGGTGCTGCAGCTCACCAGGATCCCGGCGCTCGGGCCGAAGCGCGCCGTGGCGCTGCACCGGGAACTGCACATCAACTCCCCGGGCGAGCTGCGCGACGCGATCAAGGCGGGGCGGCTGGCCGGCCTGCGGGGCTTCGGCAGCAAGAGCGAAGACAAGCTGCTGCGCGGCATCGAATTGCTGGAAAGCACCGGAGGACGGGTCCTGCTGAACGTCGCCGACGAGACCGCGGCCCGCGTCGTCGAGGTGGTCAGCGCGGTTCCCGGATGCCAGCGGTGCGCTCCGGCCGGCTCGCTGCGCCGGTTCGCCGAGACCATCGGCGACGTGGACATCCTGGCCGCCGCGGACGGCTCCGGCCCGCTGATGGCCGCGCTCACCGGGATGCCCGAGGCTGCTTCGGTGATCGGCTCGGGCCCGACCAAGACTTCGGTCCGCACCACTGCGGGGCTGCAGGTTGACCTGCGGGTGATCCCGCTGGACTCGTGGGGCGCGGCCCTGCAGTACTTCACCGGGTCACAGGCGCACAACGTGGCGATCCGCGAGATCGCGGTGCGCAAGAAGCTCAAGCTGTCGGAGTACGGCCTGTTCGACGCGGCGACCGGCGAGAAGATCGTCTCGCAGACCGAGGAGGAGGTCTACCGCCGTCTCGGGATGCCGTGGATCCCGCCCACGCTGCGCGAGCACACCGGCGAGATCGCCGCGGCGTTGCGCGGCGGTCTGCCGGACCTGGTCACCGAGCAGGATGTGCGCGGCGACCTGCACACGCACACCGACCTGACCGACGGCGTGGCCACGCTGGCCGACATGGTGGCCAAGGCGCGGGCGCGGGGGTATGCGTACTACGCGATCACCGATCACGCGCCGAACCTGTTCATGCAGCGGATGACCGAGGAGAAGATGCTGGCCCAGCGTGAGCAGGTGCGCCGCCTCGAAGCGCAGCTGGCGGCCGCTGCGGACGGGACGGGCCGCGAGCCGATGGCGCTGCTGCACGGCACCGAGCTGAACATCGCGCCGGACGGGACGGTCGACTGGCCCGCCGGGTTCCTCGACGGCTTCGATGTCTGCGTGGCCTCGGTGCACTCGAATTTCGACCAGTCGCGCCCGGCGATGACCCGGCGGTTCGTCGCCGCCTGCGAGAACCCGCACGTCAACATCATCGGCCACCCGCTGGCCCGGAAGATCGGCCAGCGGCCGCCGGTCGACGTCGACCTGCCCGAGCTGTTCCGGGCCTGCGCCAGGACCGGCACCGCGCTGGAGGTGAACGCGCACCCGAACCGGCTCGACCTGCCATCGGCTCACATCAGGGCGGCCAGGGACGCCGGGGTGAAGTTCGCCATTGACAGCGACGCGCACTTCACCGGGGGCCTTGACTACCTGCGCTACGGCGTCGGCACCGCGCAGCGCGGCTGGCTGACGCGCGACGACGTGATCAACACCTGGCCGCTGCCGCGGCTGCGGGCGTTCCTGCGCAAGGGACGATAACGCCGTCATGCTGATGGCCCGCTCTCGCGGCTAGAACCACGAGAGCGGGCCATCGGCGTAAATCAGGGAGCAAGGGCGGCTCAGGAGCGGCCGCGCCTCAGTCCATTACCAGCTTCCGCCCTCCACAGCACCGGTGGTCGGGTTGAGGATCACCGGGGCGAAGTGCGGCTTGACATTGAAATCGAGCAGGCCGCCGGGAGCGTCCAGGCTGCCCGACGTCGCGTCGAACGAGCCCTTGATGCGCGCGCCGCCCAGCCAGTTGTCCTCGATGAAGTTCACCACCGAGGTGGTGTCGGTGAGGTCGCTGCTGACGTAGTTCTCCCGCGTGTACGGCGAGATGACGATCATCGGCAGACGCTGGCTGTAACCGCAGCGGCCGTTGGTGGTGCCGACCCTGATCGGCGTGGCCGCGCATGCGGCCTCGTCGATCGTGGAGTTGTCCGACCCGTTGAGCAGATGGGGCGCGACGTGGTCGTACCAGCCGTCGGAGTCGTCGTAGGTGATGACGATCGCGGTCGAAGACCAGTACTTGGACTTCTCGATCTGGTTGACCGTGTTGACGATGAACTTCTGCTCGTCAAGCGGGTCGGACTCACCCGGGTGGCCGCTCTGGGCGGTCGAGGGCTTCAGGTAGCTGACCGACGGCATGTTGCCGTCCTTCAGCGTCTCGTAGAAGCTGGCCAGGTCGTACTGGTGGTTGGCCTGGTCGGTGCGGCCGATCGCGGCCTCCGAGGTCGGCAGCAGGTGATCCGGGTTGGCCGTGCTGGCGTTGAAGTTGAACGGGTTCCAGTGCGGGGTGTACTCGGTCAGCTCGGTGCCGGCGATGTTCTCGCTCTCCGCGCCGCAGACCGCGCCGCCGCTGTTGTGCGACGTCGGGTCGAACCCGCTCTGGAACCAGCCCCAGGTGATGTGCTTGGTGTTCAGCAGGTCACCGATGTTCTGGCCGGTCAGCACGCCCTCCGGGTTGGTTCCGGTGTGGTCGCCGTCCGAGCACTGGTCGTAGTACGGGTCCAGGTCGCCGTAGATGGTCCCGTCGGAGGTCACATCGTTGGGGTCGCTCGTCTTGGTGCCGGACGGGGTGACCGCGTAACCACCGGAACTCAGGCCGGAGCTCACCGAGATCGCGCCCTCGGTCGAGGGGCCGAACGTGGTGTCCCAGTTGTTGTCGCTCATCGCGTAGTTCTGCGCGTAGTTCCACTCGGCGGTGACGGTGTTCCCGTCGTAGTAGTCCATGACGATGCCGGGCGGGCCGTAGTACGCGCCGGTGGTGGAGCAGTCGTCCGACTCGGTGTCCTGGACGAACATGTTCATCTTGCCGTCGTTTTCGGCTTCCTGCTCCGGCGTGTAGTCGTGGTTCTGGTCGCAGGTCAG
>Ga0335074_10013658_pt1 | contig 11413 bp, 12 predicted proteins | sample Lox_Sample_23_FD_206715 | JGI IMG/M metagenome (GOLD analysis project Ga0335074, IMG submission 206715) | Soil microbial communities from Loxahatchee National Wildlife Refuge, Florida, United States - Lox_Sample_2.3 | ecosystem: Environmental > Terrestrial > Soil > Wetlands | place: USA...
GCGGCCACGAGGGCCGGGGCATCGGCCTGGTGTCCAAGCTGCGTGCCTACCAGCTGCAGGACCGCGGCGCCGACACCGTCGACGCGAACACCGAGCTTGGCCTGCCAGTCGACGCGCGGGAGTACTCCACTGGTGCGCAGATGCTCACCGATCTGGGTGTTACCTCGATCCGGCTGCTGACCAACAACCCCGCCAAGCTAGACGGGCTCGCCGGGTACGACATCAAGATCAGCGGTCGGGTGGCACTGCCGTCCGCGGCCACTCCGCACAACTTGCGCTACCTCACGGCGAAGCGCGACCGGCTCGGCCACCAGATCGACAACCTGCCCGACGCCGCCGACGTCGCAGCCGCAGCCGCGGCAGCCACTGCAGCCGCAGCCGCGGCAGCCACTGCAGCCGCTGCGGCAGCGGCCGGATCGGACGCCTGCGCGGCAGGCCACCGATGAGCGCGACCGGGCTGTCACGTCCACCCACGACGAGCGCGACCGGGCTGTCACGTCCACCCATGACGTCGGCTGGCCGGTCGTGAGCGGCGAGGGCCGGCCGGACGGGCAGGTCGTCGACGCCTCCGGCCTGACCGTCGCGATCGCGGCCACGCGCTGGCATGCGGAGATCACCGATCAGCTGGTCGACCGCGCGGTTGCCGCGGCACAGGCCTGCGGAGTCTCCGACCCGCTGGTGGTGCGGGTGCCGGGTGCAGTGGAGCTGCCAGTCGTCGCTGCGGAGCTGGCCCGCCGGCATGACGCCGTGGCCTGCCTCGGCGCAGTCATCCGCGGCGGGACACCGCACTTCGATTACGTCTGTGACGCCGTCACCTACGGCCTGACCAGAGTCGCGCTCGACGCAGACACGCCGGTGGGCAATGGCGTGCTCACCTGCGACACTCTGGAGCAGGCCAGGGATCGCAGCGGCGCGGACGACAGCGCCGAGGACAAGGGCTGGGACGCGGTCGTGGCGGCGCTGGAGACCGCGCTCGTGCTGAGGTCCCTGCGCTGCTAACGCCGGCACCGGGCCATCAGGCCCGGCATCGAGAAGGGGCGGCGGGTGGATCTGCAACTGGCCGGGCGGCGGGCGATCGTCACGGGAGGCAGCCGCGGCATCGGCAAGGCCGCTGCGGCGGCACTGTTCGCGGAGGGCGCTGAGGTCGCCATCGCGGCGCGCGCACCAGAGCGGCTCAGGCAGGCGGCTAGTGCGATCAGCGGGACATCCGGGCGACCCGTGCACGTCATCGAGGTGGACACCGCCAGCGATGATCGGGTGCGGCGCATGGCGGAGCAAGCGCATGCGATCCTCGGCGGCGTCGACATCCTGGTCAACTGCGCCGCCATACCGGCGGGGCAGGCGCCTGCACCCACGCTGCCAGAGATCACCTATGACGCGTTCTGGTCCGATGTCAACGTCAAGGTAGTGGGATACCTGCGCTGCGTGCAGGCGCTTGCGCCGGGCATGGTCGCAGCCGGCTGGGGACGGATCGTCAACGTCAGTGGCCTCGCCGCGCTGCGAACCGGGTCGATCATCGGCTCGATCCGCAACGTTGCGGTATCGGCCATGACGAAGAACCTTGCCGATGAACTCGGCCCGAGCGGAATCAACGTCAACGCCGTGCATCCCGGCCTGACCCGCACCGAGGCAACCGCAGGCGTCGTCGCGGCGCGCGCCGAAGCCGCGGGAGCCACGCCAGCGGAGATCGAGCGCCGCTTGGGCGCGGGCTGCATCGCCGGCCGTCTCATCGACGCGGCCGAAGTGGCCGCCGTCATCGCCTTCCTGGCCTCGCCGGTCAGCGTGTCGATCAACGGCGAGTCGATCGCCTGCGGCGGCGGAAGCCCGGGCGTCATCCGCTACTGACGTCAGTCGGCCGTTCCAGCCGGAACGATCCACTCGACGGGCTGGCCTGTTAGCGCCGCCACTCGTTCGTAGTCGGGCGGATTAGCATCCATGCCTGGTACGGGCTGGCTCTACCCGGTAGTGGTAGCCGTGGTGGTCGGCGAAGCCGAGCCGGCGATAGAGAGCGCGGGCTGCGGCGTTGCCGCTGGTGACCTGCAGGTAGATAGTCGTGATGCCGCGGCTCGCGGCGTGCGCCGTCAGCTCGGCAGTGACGGCGGCTCCCAGGCCGCGGCGCCGGGTCCGCGGGTCCACCTCGATCGCGGTCAGGCCGGCCCATCGGCTGTCTCCAGCAACCCGCCCGATGGCGATCGTCTCGCCGTCCGAGCGAACCGAGGCGAACGCCTGCCAGGGCGCTGAAGTCAGGACCCTTATCGCCACCGGCGGCAACTGCTGGAGGCCCCGGTAGTGGTATCTCGCCAGCCAGTGCGCATCGGGTTCAGCATCGATCTGCAGCTGCCCGGAGCTGCCCGTCCCGCCAGGGAACTCCGCCTCGGCCCGCACCGCGACTTCGTCGGCGCCCGCCGTCATCACGATCGCGGCGTCCGCCCGGATGGTCCAGCCGAGGCGGGCCAGCACCTGGTCGACCATGCTCGACCCCGGATCGCCGGCCGGGAACGGCACCGCGATGAGCGCGGGCAGACCGCGCGCGGCGTACCAGGCAGCTACCTTCCCGACCGCCTCAGCGAGCGGGATGCCCGGGTCGCCGACGGCGAGCGCGCTGTTCGCGCGGCCGGTGAAGCCCTCGGCCGCACGCAGCAGCCAGTCGCCCAGCTGTTCCTCTTCGCACCCACGCCACCCCGGTGCCGCCGCTAGCTCGAGTTCGTCCACAGAGATGCCCATCGGGCAAGCCTGCCAGTCGCTGCAGGGACCGCCAAAACGCTTAACCGCGAGCTACCACCGGCCAGACCTACCGGTGGTGCCTGACTCTGACGAGTACTGGCGGCCCGCCGGGGTTGACGCAAGCCGCGCCCGTCGGCGCCATGAGGGCGTCAGCGCGCAAGGCCGTGGTGGTGCCGATAGCTACCCAGCTGAAGACGAGCTTGTTGCCAGACGACGAGTGCCCGCCCGCGTCGCAATGCAGGGCCGGGAGAGGATGGGCACATGGTGACCCTCGCCGAGGCGGCTTCAATCGGCAGCCGCGATAAGTACCTGGCCGTGATCGCGACGCTCCGCGCCGACCAGACCATCCAGACCTCGCTGGTCAACGCCGGCCCCATGGCCGACCCCGAGACCGGCGAAGACGTCATCGCCTTCGTTACTTACGGCCCCGCCAAGCTCGCTAACCTGCGCGCCCGGCCGCAGATCACGGTGACCTTCCGCGCGGGCTGGGAATGGGTCGCGATCGAGGGCCGCGCGCGCATCATCGGCCCTGACGACCCTGCGCCGGGTTTCGACGGCGAGCGGCTGCGACTGCTGCGCCGCGAGGTGTTCACGGCGGCAGGCGGCACGCACGATGACTGGGACGAGTACGACCGGGTCATGGCAGCGGAACGGCGCGCGGCCGTCCTGGTGACGCCGACGAGGATCTACAGCAACAAGCGGACGGGAACGTAGTCGCTGGCGCCAGTGCCGCACGCCCTGCGCGGCCGCCGGGGCTGATGAGAACGCTCCCCGGCAAAAGGTCTAGGTGCCCTGGCCGGCGATGCTGCTGCGCCGCTCGACCAGGACCACGTCGCGCCAGCGGCCGTGATGGCAGCCGATCCGCTGCCGGACGCCCACGACCCGGAATCCGGCGCGCTGGTGCAGCCGCAGGCTCGCTGCGTTCTCCGGGAAGATCCCCGACTGGATCGTCCAGATCCCGGCTGCCTCGGTCGAGGCGATCAGCGCAGCCAGCAGCGCCGTGCCTATACCACGGCCGTGCTGACCAGCGTCAACGTAGACGCTGTGCTCGACGACCCCGGCGTACACGCTCCGGCTCGATACAGCCGACACCGCGGCCCAGCCGAGCACTTCTCCGGACGCCGCGTCGGCGGCCACGTGCCGGTGCGCTGGCAGCTTCGCCGCGTCGAACGCCCGCCAGGTCGGAGCCACCGTCTCGAAGCTCGCCTGCCCCGTGTCCAGGCCGGCCTGGTAGATCGCCAGCACCCGATCCGCATCATCTGGCCGCATGGGGCGCACTGTCAGTCCGCGCCATGCCGGAGAACTCAGCTGGTCAGGCACTACCGCTCCTTCTGGAAAGACCGCCAGGTTAGCGGCCGCTCGGAGGCGGGGTCGCGCGGGCGACGAAAGCGCCAGCACTGGTGGCAGCGGCGCACAGGACCGGCGCGCCGATGCCGCAGGGCCAGGCTCGCAAAGCCCGCGGCGCAGCTCAGCTGGCCCGCGATCAACTGCGTCCGCAGGCTGACCTTGCGCTTCTGGCCGGCTGCCTCGCCGAGCCGGCCGATGACAGGGGTGAGGATGCTGAGCCAGCACGTGTTTCTGCGGCCCCGGCCTCGCTTGACTCTCCCCCTGCCGGAGAGCTGAGACTCCTGCCATGCAGCGGCTTACCATCGGGGCGTTCTCGCGCCTGACCCGCCTCAGCATCAAGACCCTTCGCTACTACCACGAGGTGGGCCTGCTCGAGCCTGCCGCGGTCGATCCGGATAGCGGGTACCGGTACTACTGGACCGGCCAGGCGCATACCGCCTATCTTGTCAGGCGGTTCCGGGATCTCGGCCTGCCGGTGGCCGGCGTGAAGGCGGTCCTGGCCGCCGCCGACCTGACAGCCAGGGACGCAATCCTGGCCAGCCACCTCGACCGCATGCGCGAGCAACTGCGCCAGACCGAGGCGGCGGTCGGCTCACTCCGCCGGATGCCCGAAGACCGCTCGGCGCCGGTCGCCATCGAAGAGCGCACGCTCGATGGCGGGCCGACGATCTCGGTCGCCGCAGACCTGAGGCGGGACAACGTTGCCGTCTGATGGTGGGACGCCCCCGCCGCGTTCCGCGCGATGGCCGGAGCAGCCGGGCTGGAGCAGACGGGGCCGGTGGGCGGGCTGTACGACGACGAGCCATTCACGCAGGACGCCGGACACGCGCGGGTCTACCTGCCGGTCCGGGACTCGCCTGCGCTCGACAGCACGGGTGCACGCTGGGAGCTTCCGGCCGGCCGGTTCGGCAATCGCCCCGCACGAAGGCGCTCACAGCGACGTCGACCGCACCTATGCGGCGCTCGGCACCTACGCGACGGCGAACGGCCTGGAGGGCGTCGGTCCGGTGCGAGAACGATATCTCGCCGACCCGCTCGGGAGCCCGGACATGGCCCGGTGGCGGACCGAGGTCTGCTGGCCGCTCGCTCCGGCCGCGGCACGGCCAGCTAGATCAGCGGGCCCAGGCGACGACGGGGCCGTGGGCGCGGACCACCACGGCGGAGCCGGCTGGCAGCTGGGGTCCGCCGGAGGTGCGCACGATGACGTCCTGGCCGTGGGCAGCGCCGTCCGGACTGACGCGGACCACCGCGTCGTGCCCGTAGTACTCGCACGCGACCACGCGCCCGGTCAGGCAGCCGGGTCCAGCTTCGGCCGCCCCCGCTGCACCGATCAGCTCCAGCTGCTCAGGCCGGATGAGGACGGTGACCTGGCCGTTGTCAGCCGACTCGGTGCCGCTCGGTGGCCGGCCGGAGGCTGGCTCGAGCGGCAGTCGCCCGAGGATGGTGTCGACGGCCGCGCCGCCCGCGAGCCTGCCCTCGAGCAGGTTGGCGTCGCCGACGAACCTGGCCAGCGCCGGGTCGGCCGGCCGCATGTAGAGGTCCTGCGGTGCCGCGTACTGCACGATCTTCCCGTCGCGCAGCACCGCGATCCGGTCCGCCATGGAGAGCGCTTCGTCCTGGTCGTGGGTGACCAGGATGGCTGTGGTGCCGGCCGTCCGGCAGATCTGCTGGACGTCAGCGCGGACGCTCGCTCGCATGTGCGCGTCCAGGGAGGCGAACGGCTCGTCCATCAGGACGACCTCAGGCCTGATGGCGAGGGCTCTGGCCAGCGCTACCCGCTGCTGCTGGCCGCCGGATAGCTGATGCGGATAACGCCCGCCCATACCAGTGAGGCCAACGGCGTCAAGCAGCTCGTCGGTGCGCGCGCCACGCCGCTCCCGGCCGGGAAGCCCGAAGCTGACGTTTGCGGCGACTGTCAGATGCGGGAAGAGCGCGCCTTCCTGGGGCACGTAGCCGATGCGCCGGCGCTCGGGCGGGACGTAGCTGCCCGGCCCGTCGACGATCCGGTCGCCGATCATGATCGTCCCGGCGTCAGCCTCCTCGAAGCCGGCGAGCAGCCGGAGCAGCGTGGTCTTGCCGCTGCCGGACGGTCCCAGGATCGCGGTGAACGTGCCGGCCGGCACGTCGAGGTCGAGGCCGGTCAGGACCGGGTGCGACCCGAATGCCTTGTGCAGGCCCGACACCGCTAGCTGCCTCATGGTCCTATCCTTGCGCCCGGGCGGGACCCGGAGCGGTCGTCCCCCCGGCTGGTAGCTGCTGGTTCGTACGCCTGACCGTACCTGCCTCGCGATTGAAGAAGCGACCGAGCACGATACTCGGCAGTGCCGCGACTGCGATCATCACCAGCGCGAACGGCGCCGCCTGGGCGTAGGACAGGTTCTGCTGATAGTTCCAGAACTGGGTCGCCAGGGTCTGCACGCCGGTCGGCACCAGGATCAGCGTCGCAGTCAGTTCGGTGACGACCTCGAGGAATACCAGGCAGAACGCGGCCACCAGGCCGGGCGCGGCGAGCCGGAGCGTTACCCGGCTGAAGGCCGCGAGCTTGCTATGGCCGAGCGACCTGGCGACGTCGTCCAGGCTGGCGGGCGCGCGCGCGATCGCGGCCTTCACCCCGACCAGTGCTAGCGGGAAGAACATGATCGCATAGCAGAGCACCAGCAGCGGCGCGGTCTGATAGGCGAAGCTGTGCAGGTACTGCTCGGTGAAGTAGGTGAGCGCCAGCGCGATCACCACGCCGGGCATGGCCAGCACCAGGTAGGTGCTGCGCTCCAGGAAGTGCCGGGCGGCGCTCGTGTGCCGGATCGCCAGCACCGCGACCGGCAGCGCGAGCAGGGTGTCGATAGCCGCGGCGCAGGCGCCGTACAGGCCAGTGTGCCAGGCGGCATCGAGCATGGAGACGCCGCCGATCGCAGGTATGCCACCCTGGACAATCCAGTAGATGCTGGCGTAGAGCGGGACACCGATGGCCGCGAGCAAGAGCGCGACCACGCCCGCGAGAGCGGGGACGGTCCCGCGGCCGAGCCGTCGCGGCGGCATGATGCGCGGGGTCATCGGCCCGGATCTGGCCACCCGGCCGCGTCCGCGCAGCCAGCCCTCGCCAGCCAGCACGACGAGGCTGATCGCGACCAGGATGAGCGAGAGCGCGCACGCGGTCGGGACCGCCGACGGCTGGTCGAAGTTGGTGAAGATCTCGGTCGTGAACGTCTGGTAGCTCAGCATCTCGAACGCTCCGTACTCGGCCAGCAGCACCAGAACCACCAGGAGGCAGCCGCCGAGGATGGCACCCTTCGCCTGGCCGAGCGTGATGCGGACGAAGGTGGCGACCCGGCCGACGCCGAGACTGCGCGCCACCTCCTCCTGGCCCGGGTCGGCCGACCGCAAGCTGGCTGCGACCGGGAGGTAGACCAGCGGGTAGACCGCCAGCGTCATCACGAGGACCGCGCCGTGGAAGCCCTGCACCCACGCGAACAGCGAGTTCCAGCCGAAGCTCACCACGAAGTCCGGGATGGCGAGCGGAACCACCAGCAGCACCGCCCAGATCCGGCGCCCTGGCAGGTCGGTCCGCTCGGTCAGCCAGGCGGCTGCGGTGCCAAGGACCGCGCATGCGACCGTGACCACGACGGTCAGCCGGACCGTGTTCCACAGCAGCGTGGCAGAGAGAGGACGGAAGATCTGGGCCGAGACCGCGCTCCAGCCGGCCCGGTGAGCCTCGATCAGCAGGAACGCCAGCGGTACCGCGAGCAGCGCTGCGATGACGCTGCTGGCCGTGATCAGCCCAGCGGGCCGCCGCGCCCGCCTGGCCGGTACCGCGGCCAGCGCGAGCGATGCGGGCCGTGTCTTGACGGTGTTCACCGCCCGGGCCTCAGCAGTGCAGGCCTCGGCAGTGCGGGCCTCGGCAGTGCGGGCCTCGGCAGTGCGGGCCTCGGCAGTGCCGCCGTCGCCAGTGCCGCCCTCACAGCAAGCCTGCCTGCGTCAGCAGCTTGATGGCCGTGCTGCCATCGCCGAGTTCGGCGATCGTGATCGGGTAGGGCCTGAGCTGGGTGAACGGTGTCTCGCCTGCCTTGGTGGTCACGCCGGACGCGATCGGGTACTCGAAGCTGAGTGACTGGTCGGCCCCGTTGCCAGGCGTCGCGATGATCTCCTGGCCCTGCTTGCTGACCAGGAAGGCGAGGAACTTCTGCGCGTCGGCCTGGTGCTTGCTCGACGTGAGCACCGCCGCGCCGGAGACGTTGATGACGTAGCCAGGGTCGCCCGGCGCGAAGTAGGCAATCCTCGAATGCACGTTGCCGGCGCCGATCTCAGCGCGCAGCCGGTACCAGTAGTACTGATTGACGATCCCGAACGCGGCCTGACCGCGATTCACCTCGTCCGCGATGGTCTCGTTGTCCGGATAGACATGGCCGGACGCGTTCGCGTCGATCGCCTTGAGCCAGGTAAGGGTAGCCGCGGTGCCGTAGGCCCGCTGGTAGGCCGTGACGATCGGCTGGAAGTCTGTCTCGCCGGGTGCGATAGCCAGCTTGCCCCTGTACTGCGGAGCCGCGAGCTGGCTCACGTGCGTGGGGAGCTGACTGGCCGAGATCAGGCTCGGGTTGTAGACGATGACGCTGACCCGTGCGGAGACGCCGACCCAGTCGCCCTGCGGCGAGCTGAACTTGCTCGGCGTCTTCGCCAGCGTGCTGGTGTCGACGTGAGCGAGGAGGCCCTTCTCCTGCAGGCTCTCCAGCGGCGGTGAGTTCTCAGTCAGGAACACGTCTGCAGGCGACCTGCTGCCCTCGGTCTCAATCTGGTCGGCGAACTGGTCCTCGTCCCCGTACCTGACCGCGACGTTGATGCCAGTCTTGCGCTCGAAGGCGCTGACCAGGTGCTCGGTGGTCTGCTCGTGCTGGCCGCTGTAGACCGTGATCGACGGGCCCGAGGGAGAGGACGAGCAGGCGGACAGTGCGGCTCCAGCCATGAGCACGGCGACTCCGGCGGCGGCGACGGCGCGCCTCATGATGCTGCTCCCGGGCAGATCGAGTTGACTTCCGTGGTGGCAGCGCTGACAGCTCTGGTCGCCGACTGATCCTTGCCGTCACGGGCGAAGACACTGGCGTAGGCAGCCGCAAGAGCGCGAATCGCGGACCGCAGCGCCGGGTCGGACGTCCTGATCGCGTGCAGCGGGCCAATCTGCGCCTCGGCATAGCCGACCGGGTCGGCGTCCGGATCCGGCCCGTCGGACAGCGCCGCGCCGACCTGGGTGCAGGCGGCGGAGACGGCGGGGGAGGCTGCCTGGCGTGAGGCTGCCTGGCCTGAGGCGGCATGGCCGGCCGCCGTGCCGCACGCTGCGAGCGCAGGAATCGCCGCCAGGCTCACCGTGACAAGCAGCCAGGTGAATCGAGGCGCGCACGTCCTGGCCGGGTGCCGACGCTGGCTGACGTCCTCAGGGTCAGTCTGTCCGGTCATCTGTTCCTTCCGGCTATCCGGCGCGTCGGCGACTTAGGCTTACCTAACTAGCGGAAACTTAGGCTACCCTAACAAGCCTCGGCTGGGCTGCGTGATCTGGGCCACGCCCAGGCGGGACCCTTCCCGGCGATGGCATACCGAAGCTAGGCCGGAGCCTCGATGCACAAGTAGGGTCGGAAGACCTTCAGGGCCGGCGTTGTTGGCATATGTCACGGGCCGGTCCGACCGCCGGCGAGCGGCCCTGACGTGACCGAGGTGGCGAGTGCGCGACATCCTTGACCCTATTGCCAAGTGGTGGGAGGCCGACGAGACCTTCGGCCTGGCGACAGTCGTCCGGACGTTCAGCAGCGCGCCGCGCGAGCCTGGCGCTGCCATGGCGGTCTCGGCCGACGGCGAGGCCGTCGGAAGCGTGTCTGGCGGCTGCGTCGAGGGAGCCGTGTACGAACTGGCCACGGAGGTCGTTGCCAGCGGCCAGCCGGTGCTGCGCCGCTACGGGATCAGCGACGACGACGCGTTCGCGGTCGGCCTCACCTGCGGCGGCATCATCGACATCTTCGTCGAGCCGGCCAGCCGGACCCGCTTTGCCGAGATGGGCCAGATCGCCGACGCGGTGCGCCACGGCAGACCGGTCGCCGTCGCCACGGTGATCGAGGGGCCTGGCATCGTCGGTGCTCGGCGGATTATCTGGCAAGGCGAGGAGGCGACTGGCACCCTCGGCGCGGGCGACCGGCTCGACGCGGCCGTCGACGACGACGCGCGCGGCATGCTGGCTCAGGGGCTGACCGGTGTCCGCCGGTACGGGCCAGACGGCGAGCGGCGGCGCGACGAACTGGCGATCTTCGTCCAGTCGTTCGCCCCGGCGCCGCGCATGCTGGTGTTCGGCGCGATCGACTTCGCAGCCGCGGTAGCGAAAGCTGGCAAGTTTCTCGGCTACCGGGTGACCGTCTGCGACGCGCGCCCCGTGTTCGCCACCAAGTCCAGGTTCCCGGACGCGGACGAGGTGATCACCGACTGGCCGCACCGGTACCTGTCCGGCATTGGCACCGACGAGCGCACGGTGATCTGCGTGCTGACCCACGACCCCAAGTTCGACGTGCCGCTGCTGGAGGTGGCGCTGCGCCGCCCTGCCGCCTACATCGGCGCCATGGGCAGCCGGCGCACGCACGACGACAGGCTCGCGCGGCTGCGCGAGGTTGGCATGACCGAGACGGAGCTGGCGCGGCTGCGCTCGCCGATCGGCCTCGACCTCGGCGCCCGGACCCCGGAGGAGACGGCCATCGCGATCGCGGCCGAGCTCATCCAGCTGCGCTGGGGCGGGACCGGCCAGCCGCTGACCTCGACCAGCGGCCGGATTCACCACGGCCACGTGCCGGGCGACCGGATACCCGACCCGCTACAAGAGCGAACCGGCTGACCCGCGTGCTTGCTGAGCCAGTGCCTGCTGACCCCAGTGCCTGCTGACCCCAGTGCCTGCTGACCCCAGTGCCTGCTGACCCCAGTGCCTGCTGACATCGTGCCTGCTGACATCGTGCCTGCTAGCCCAGTGCATGCTGACATCGTGCCTGCTAGCACTGTGCCTGCTAGCACTGTGCCTGCTAGCACTGTGCCTGCTAGCACTGTGCCTGCTAGCACTGTGCCGGACGTGGCCGGGATCCTGCTTGCCGCCGGGCAGGGCAGCAGGCTCGGACAGCCCAAGGCCCTGATCATGCTCGGTGGCCAGTCTCTGGCCCGTCGCGGAATCGCGATGCTCCGGGCAGGCGGCGCAGACCCGGTGATCGTCGTGACCGGCGCCGCGGGGCCGGGTCAGCTGGGACCTGGGCCCGATGCCAGCGCCGGGCCGGGTCCTGATGACACCGCCGGGCCGGGTCCTGATGACACCGCCGGGCCGGGTCCTGATGAC
>Ga0335074_10013659_pt1 | contig 11412 bp, 9 predicted proteins | sample Lox_Sample_23_FD_206715 | JGI IMG/M metagenome (GOLD analysis project Ga0335074, IMG submission 206715) | Soil microbial communities from Loxahatchee National Wildlife Refuge, Florida, United States - Lox_Sample_2.3 | ecosystem: Environmental > Terrestrial > Soil > Wetlands | place: USA: Florida...
GGCGTCGACTTCGCCGTGCCCGACCTCGCGATCGTGCTTGGCCGCGGAGTGGCCGAGCTGCTTCCGGCCGTCGACGAAGCGTGCGCTGCGGGCGTGCTGGCCGAATCGGGAATCGGCCTCGGGTTCAGGCACCCGCTGATCCGCGCCGCGCTGTATGAGGAGATTGCCTTGCCAGTGCGCGCGGCTTGGCACCGCGCCGCCGGCCGCGCGCTGGCCGAGGCAGGAGCGCCTGCCGACCGGGTTGCCAGGCAGCTCCTGTGGGCCGTCGGCGGAACGGGCGGCTCGTCCGAGCCGATGGACGATTGGATACTTGACTGGCTCGCAAGGACCGCTGACCTGTTAATCGGGCAAGCGCCACAGGTCGCTGCGGAACTTCTGCGCCAGGCGGTCGCTAGCTGCGCGCTCGGTTCCGAGCAGTACAACAGCCTGGTCGGCAGGCTCGCCGACGTCCTTTACCGGGTAGGTGACGCGGCCGAAGCCGAGCAAGTGGCCAACCTCGCGCTGGTCTACGCCGCCGATGCGGACCTGGTAGTTGACCTGCACTGGACCCTTGCGCAGTGCCGGATCCAAGCCGGCGAGTCGGCGGAGTCCGTGGCGACCTTGAACCGGGCGCTTGAGTCTCCTGGGATCTCGGCCAGGCACCGGGCCAGGCTTCTAGTCCTCGCGGCCCGCACGCACAGCTACCTTGGCGAGGTCGAGCAAGCTGGCAAGGTAGCCACAGCGGCCCTGACCGTCGCTTCAAAAGCAGGCGACAACTGGGCAATGGGCTGGGCGCTCCACGTGCTGACTATTGTTACAGCGGTCCAGGAGCAAATGGTCGATGCCCTGCCGCTCTTTGACCAGGCGCTGACGGTGACCCAGGCCGAACCAGGGCTGACCGACCTGCGGCTCCTGCTACAGGTCAACAAGGCCGTGGCGCTCGGGAACCTGGATCGTTACCAGGAAGCATTCATCTCAGCGAGGCAAGCACAACACCTCGCCGATCAGGTGGGCACCGTAATCAGGCGAGTCCAGGCGCACAGCGCGCTCGGCCAGCTACTGTTCGACACCGGTCAGTGGGACGAGGCGATAACCGAAGTCGAATTGCTGCATGACGACCTCAAAGGGCCCGCAGTGGCCTGCTGCGACCGCGGGGTAGCCGCGGTGATCGGCTTTCACCGCGGTGAGATCGACAAGGCACGCGGTCATCTCGCTGCCGCGGTTCCGCTGGCCAAGAACGTCGGAAACCGGATCATCGGCACGCTGGCACAGGCCAGAAGTCTCGAACGCGAGCAGGCAGGCTCTCCATCTGAGGCCCTGGCCGCGCTGACGGCCGGGTTCGCTGACATCACAGAGGATCTCGACGAAGCCGAAGACCTTCTCGCCGACGCCGTGCGCCTCGCTGTCAAGACCGGTGACCTTAGTGCCGCCAGAACGCTGACCGGTCACGCTCGCGACCTCGGCGCGGAGTCAGAAATCCCCCATCGGCAGGCCAACGCCCTTTACTGTCAGGGCCTGCTTGATCACGATGCAGAGCGGCTGCTTGAATCGGCTCAACGATACGGGGACGCGGGCAGGCCGCTATTGCGGGCCAGGGCGCTCGAAGCCGCAGCCGGGGAATTTGTCCGTACCGATGATCGGGATCAGGCCCGCGCGGCCTTCACCAAAGCACTGGAGATTTACTCCTCGCTGGGCGCGGCGACCGACGTGGCCGGGCTGCAGGCCAGGTTCCGAGCCTACGGAATCCGCCGCGGTCCGCACTCAAAGCACCGGCAGGCCCAAAGTGGCTGGGACAGCCTGACCCCGACCGAGGCGAAGATCGCTTCCCTCGTTGAGGGAGGAATGTCCAATCCCGAGATAGCAGCCAAGCTCTTCCTGTCGCCGCGCACGGTCGCGACGCACGTGTCTCACATTCTGAAGAAGCTCAACGTCCATTCACGGACAGACATCGCCCGCGAGGCCGCCTTGCGTACGGCCGCGACCAAGTGAAGTCGCCGCCCTCACCGGCTACAGGTGCGGCCCGCTGCCGTTCCCGTCGCAGTAGAGGTCGGAGTGGAAATCGAGCGTGAAGTAGACCGCCTTGCCCGCCGAGGTCCGGTACCAGCCCCAGTCGCTAGACAAGGTGGTGACCAGCATCAGTCCTCTTCCTGCTTCGGCATCTGCGGGTGCCTCTATCGGCACCGGCATGGCTGGAGAGGTGTCGTGTACCTCAACGCGTAGCTGACCCCACGGGCAAGTCAGTACCAGCGTTACGTTCTCGCCGTTCTCATGCCTGATTGCGTTCGTCACCAATTCGCTGGTGAGCAACGCGGCAACGGGCGAATCGACCGGGACATCCCATGCATAAATGTACGCTCTGACCTGGCTGCGTGCTTCGGCCACCGACGCGGGCCGCGAGGGCAGCGAGATGCGGCGTGGGCGGAGCAGGGCCGGGCGGATCGGCGCCATCGTGTCCATCTGAAGTCCTTGCCGGGCTGTTTCAGCCGTCTAGGAGAGCGCAAGTCACCTTGCGCCGGCCAGTGCGTGGCAGATCCCGCCAAAATTTCGACTGTGGATCTTGCCAGCGCTTGCAGTACAAATACTGCTGAAACTTGCAGGCGGAGACATCGGTAGGGTGACGGATATTTAAGTACGTCAGTGTGCCGCGCGCTTGCGGTCGCCGTAACGGAGTACGCTCATCGGCCCGGCGGAGAAGGCCAGCTGCCTACTGTCCTGCGCCGATCAGCCGGGTGATAAGGCTGGCGTCCGGATGCAGCCTCCCCAGGTGCCCAGCTAGCTCAGCGCCCGCCGCGAGGAGCCCGTCCTTGCCAAGTGCGGCGAGGCCGTCAAGTATGAAGACGGCGGTGGTCGTGCTCCCGGTGATCCTGGTCCTCCTGCACTGCCGCCAGTTCCAGCACCGGCAGGTCACGCCGGCGTCGTCGCGCCAGATCACCTCGCCGGGCTCTGGGTAATCGATGACAGGCTCACCGTCCTTCGTGGTGTCGAAGGGCTCGTCGCCCTTGGCTCTGGTCAGGCGGGCATGACCCACGTACTCATCGAGGTCCTCTCCTCCTGCGGGCAGGAGGTGCTTGACCGAGATGGCGTTATAGACGTCGGTGAGACGGTCGATCCTCGGCAGGCCTGTGTCGACCCGCCGCAGCAAGGCCTCGACGCTTGGCCTGGTGCGTTTCGGCTTGGCGCCGAAGGCCTGGTACGCAAGCCTCCAGTCGGCAACAGCAGGCAGGTCGCCGGCCCCGGTCCCACCGCTTCCGGCCCCGGCCTCGCTTCCGGCCGCGGCCAGCGCGGCCTTCGCCTCTGTTTCCGCCTCGGCTAGCAGCGCGTCGGTGGCCGCGTCGCTTGGCCCCGGTCGCAAGCCGGCAGCGACCACGATCAGCGCCAGGTAGTCGGGCCGCAGTTCACGTACCGATTCCTCGACTACCGCGCGGTCGAGCCAGTCCCGCCAGCGATCCGCATCAGCCATAACCCCGCATCCTGCCACCAGCCGACGACCTCGAGCGGCCGGGGACCTTCTTGCGAGTTCCGTAACTTATCGACTACAGAACGACACATCGGGATAAGATCGTGACGCAAATCAGTTGGCGATTTTCGCTGATATCCAATTCTGACTAGACAATTGTGTCTTGTTGTGCTGGTCTATACAGACGCTAGCTCTGGACGCCGAAGACCCAGCGGAGAACTACGATCATGGGTGAGGATAAGTGGATCCGCCGTGAGCCGGGCAGTATCAGCGGCTCGATGGTTCCACCGCCCGCAGAGCCGGACGCAGAGCCGCCCGCGGAGCCGGGCAAGGAGCCGCCCGAATCCGCCGGTTCGCCCCTGCCAAAGCGCCAGCCGAAAACCAGGTCGTTGTCTGCTCCGCCGACGTCAATGGAGCCAGTGACCAGTCTTCCAGGCACGCCAAGCGGCTTGGCCGAGCGCAAGCTTTACCTAGCCGCGTCCGCTCAGCTACCGCAAGCTGACGAAGTAACACCGAAGCTTCCCGACAACGTCAGGTACCTGTTCCGCCAGGTACTCAACCCGCCTGAACCCCGTACAGCGCCTGAACCCCGTACAGCGCCTCAACCCGGCGCAGCGCCTGAACCCCGCTCGGCGCCTGAACCCCGCTCGGTGCCTGAACCCCGCTCAGCCGGGTTGCCGCCAGTTGGTCAAAGGGGGGCACCAACTGACAACGTGGCCGGCACGGCGGAGGCGACCCTGTCGGGCCGCCTCCGCCGTCGCCTGGCCTGGGGCGCGGCCGTGTTTCTCGTAGTTGCCACCGCTTGCGGCACGGCGCTCGCGTTGATCAATCACAGCCCGGCCGCTAGCCGGGCGACCGCCGCCAGTTCGGGTATCGGTCATGGCGCGAGAGGCGGCCGGGCGGCGACGGCGGGCGCCGAGGCGCTTACCGGCCTGTCCGATGCGGCGATCGTCCGCTCCAGGGCGGCGAGCTGGATCGTCAGGGAGGTAAGCCAGAGCGCGATCATCGCCTGCGACGCTGTCATGTGCAACCAGTTGTTCAACGCCGGCCTTCCGGCCTCTGACCTGCTTGTGCTCAGCCCGACCGCATCGAGCCCGCTTGGCGCCGACCTGGTGATCAGCACGCCCGCGCTGCGCAGCGAGTTCGGTAGTCGGCTCGCGAGGGAATATGCGCCGCTAGTCATCGCCTCGTTCGGACAGGGCGAATCACTGCTACAGGTCAGAGTGGTCGCCCCGGACGGCGCTGCCGCCTACCACGTCGCGTTTGACCATGACCTGACGGCGCGGCAGCACGATGGCACCATGCTTCTGCGCAACGGGAGCATAGCCGTGGCCCCGCTGGCCAAGCCTGACCTGATCGCCGGGCTCGTCGACTCCCGCCTGCTGGTCATGCTGCCCGTGCTGGCCGAGCAGCACCCGATTGACGTGCTCGGGTTTTATGATCGGGCGCCGCGCGCCAGCCGGGGCGTTCCGCTGACCGGAGTCGAGTTGGCAGCCAGTGACAAGGCCGCTGGTCTTTCGGCGCACGCCTACGTGAAGTGGCTGATTGCTTTCGTCGGCGACCAGCGGTCGCCCTACCGTGCCGTCGGCGTGACCACCGCGCGGATCCGCGGTCGCGAGGTAGTTCTCGTCCGATTCGCCAGGCCAAGTCCCATCGGGTTGCTCAACGGCTCAGTGAGCGGGAGCTATGCATATTAAACGAAGATTCTTGAACTTGGCGCGCTGCGCGCTGCTGCTGGTCCCTGCCGGTGTCCTACTCGGCGCCCTCGCCTATGCCACCCCGGCATCGGCGTCATCGGGCACCGGCTGGCTGCGGCTGGCTCATCTGTCTCCAAACACCCCGCCGGTCGATGTATACCTTTACTCCTTCCACAACCCCGACGCCCTGATCGTGCTGCACCACGTGGCGTACGGAACGATCTCCGGCTTCGAGAGCGTGCCTGCGGGCGAGTACACGGTCGCGATGCGCGCCGCTGGCGCCGCTCCGTCGACACCGCCGGTGCTTTCCACGACGATCAGCGTCAAGGCGGGCCACGCTTATACGGTTGCGGGAATGGGCCCGGCCAACGGTCTCGTTCTTCAGGTGCTCAAGGACCGGCTGACGACGCCGCCTGGCAAAGTCCTTGTCAGGATCATTCAGGCCTCGCTCAGGCAGCATCGGGTAACCGTCACGGCCGGGCATAAGCAACTCGTCAAGAACCTGCGGTTCGCCCACGTAACGTCTTACGCGGTCGTGAAGGCCGGTACCTGGACGGTCAAGGTAAGCGGGGCGAACGAGCATGCCGCGCAGTCGATCGATTTCGCCGCGGGAACGATTCATACCATCGTCATCCTCGACGACCCAGGGCACTTGAGCATTGATGACCTGGTCGACGCCGCCGGAAGCAAGGTGATTCCGGCCGGCGCTCCCGCGACCGGCTTCGGCGGTTCCGCTCCAAGGCCGGCTCCTTCGATGCTGCCCTGGCTACTGGTCACCGTGGCCGGCCTGCTGTTCTGCGCCGCCGGAGTCAGGTGGGCGACCAAGTCGCGCGGACTTCACGCCGTCTCCCGCCGCAGGCCGCCAGCGGTGACGTGACGGCGCCAGCCGGCCGGCCCCCGTGGGCCGCGGCACAGCACCGTCGCCCTGAGCCACGCCGACGCCGGCGATCATCGGCCGGACTGGCGCTGGTCGCCGCTGGCCTGATCGCGATCGTCATCGGCGTCGGCGGCTGGGTCCTGCGTGACCATGCCGCGAGCGCCAGGCTGGCCAGCCAGCCGACCCGAGCCGACCATCAGCCTGGACACAATGGTCCCGCCGCCCAGGCGACCGGTAAGGCCGGCCGGATCACCGGTACCGTCCACCCAGCCACGGCCCTGACCGTAGCCAAGCCGTCCTGGCTCGTCATCCCCGCGATCGGGGTCAGCACCACGCTGGTCAGGCTCGGACTGACCCCGCAGGGCACGCTGCAGGTGCCGTCGACTACGGCCGTCGCCGGCTGGTACACGAGAAGCCCGAGGCCTGGCCAGGTCGGCTCGGCCATCATCGCCGGGCACATCGACTCCCGGCTAGGCCCTGGCGTGTTTTACCGGCTCAGCGAGCTGAAGCGCGGCCAGTTCGTTTATGTCATCAGGACCAACCATACGGTCGGCGTCTTCGAGGTCACCGCGGTCCGCCTGTACGCCAAGGCCCAGTTCCCTGCTGACGTGGTCTACGGTGCCGTGCCTGACTCCGAACTCCGGCTGATCACCTGCGGCGGCGATTTCGACTACGCGACTGGCTCCTACCTGAGCAACGTCGTTGTCTACGCGGTCCGTGTCAGCTAGCCAGACAGTTCTGTCCTAGCGGTCGCCGTCAGTTGCCAGTCTGACGATCAAGCCCTTAGGTTCCGTCCCATGCACGGCATCGATGCGATCACTGAGCAAATGATCAGGTCTGTCCTCGGTTACGCCGAGGAGAGGCTGAGACTGGATCCGGTGCCGCTCGACAAGGGCTCGCGTGACCCGGCCGAGCTTCAGGCCGCGCTGGCGGGCCTGCTCGGCCCGCAGGGCCACGATCCCGATGAGGTGCTCAAGGTCTACGCGGAGACCATCGCCCCCGCCGTGATCTCGGCCGACAGCCCGCGCTTCCTCGGCTTCATCCCTGCCGCGCCCACGAAGGCGGCCCTGCTCTTCGACATGCTGATCTCGTGTGCCTCGATCCAGGGCATCTCCTGGCTCGAGGCGGCCGGCGCCATCCATGCGGAGAACCAGATGCTGAGACTCATCGCCGACCAGGCGGGGATGCCCGCCTCGGCGGGCGGCTGCTTTGTCTCAGGCGGATCGGCCGCGAACCTGTCCGCGCTCGCGGTCGCGCGCGAGCAGGCTAAGCTCCGCGATCCCGCCAGGCAGCGCTGGCGTGTGCTCGTCAGCGCGGACGCGCACTCCTCGATCACGAACACGCTCCGCATGCTGGAAATGGACGCGCTGGTCGTCAGGACCGAAGACCACCGCCTCACCGGGCAGGCCGCGAGCGCGGCGATCGAAGACGACGGCTACCCAGGTTCCATCGCCGCGATCGTCGCGACCTCGGGCACCACCAACGCCGGCATCATTGACGACCTTGAAGGTCTCGCGGGCATAGCGCGAGAACATCACGCTTGGTTCCACGTCGACGGTGCCTACGGCGGCGCAGGCATTTTCGCGCCCAGCATGCATGGCAGGTATTCAGGCCTGGAACGCGCCGACTCGTTCGTGGTTGACCCGCACAAGTGGCTGTTCGCACCGTTCGATTGCGCTGCCCTTCTCTACAAAGACCCGGCCCTGGCCCGGTCGGTCCACAGTCAGGACGCCTCTTACCTGGACGTCATCCACGACAGCCCGGGGGAGTGGAATCCCGCCGATTATGCTTACCACCTGACGAGGCGAGCCAGAGGGCTCCCGTTGTGGTTCTCAATGAGCGTTTACGGCACCGACGCCTATGCGGAAGCGATCGAAAGCGCGCTCGCGCTGGCGAGGCAAGCGGCAAGAGAGATCGCCAGGCGCGACTACCTTGAGCTGATCAGGCCGCCAGAACTGTCCGTCGTGTTGTTCCGCCGCCTGGGCTGGACGGGTGCCGAGTACGCCACTTGGGCTGACGCGCTGCTTGATGATCAGGTCGCGTTCATGCCGCCCTCAGCTTGGGAAAATCAAACGGTGGCGAGATTCGCGTTTTTGCATCCGCGCACTTCGATGGACCTCGTCATGACCATCTTGGATCGAATGGCCTGACTTCGGGGAGGGCGGTAGTGGGCAGCGACTTCAGCAGTGAGGCGCCTGAGCTTACCGGCCTGCGATCGCTCGGCCAGCCAAACGCCCTTGTCAGCCAGTTCGACTTCACCGACTACAGGTACGAGTGGCGTCGGCTATTCGCCGAACTGTTCGGTACCTTCCTGCTGGTGTTCGTGGCCGCCGGCGGCCCGATGGCCAGCGCGAGAATCGGCGGCCAGGAAGTCGCGCCTTCGGTGCTCGCAGCGGCTCCCGGCCTGATGGTGCTCGCGATCATCTTGTTCATGGGCACCGTCTCAGGCGCGCACCTCAACCCGGCGGTCACGATCGCGTTCATGCTGAGGGGCGACTTCCCTTCCCGCCGGGTGCCTATGTATATCGTCGCCCAGTTCGCCGGCGCGGTGCTTGCGGCTCTGGTGCTCGTGGCCCTCATCGGCAAGCAAGGCCAGGCCGGCCTCACGCTGCCAGGCCACGGCGTCTCGACCGTCGCGGCCATGGGCTGGGAAGCGGTCCTCACGGTCGGGCTGGTCTCCGTGATCCTCGGCACGGCGTCTGGTGCCCAGCAGATCGGGTCGCTGGCCGCGATCGGCGTCGGCAGTTACATCGCGCTGGCAGGCCTGATCGGCGCGCGGATCAGCGGCGCCTCGATGAACCCGGCTCGGTCGCTCGGTCCCGCGCTTGTGCTCGGTGACTGGACATCCTGGTGGGCGTACCTGACCGGGCCGCTGATCGGCGCGGTGGTCGCGGTCTGGATCGCTTACATCCTGCGCGGTCGCGGTGGAGGAAGCTTCGGCAGTCGCGCGGCTCAGGGAACGCTCGGTACCGGCTGGATCCCGGCGGTCGGCGGCAGAAAGAAACTGTCGTAGTCCCCAGGTAGATTGCTCCTATGACCGAACTGACCTTGATGGCTGTACACGCTCATCCCGACGACGAGGCGTCAAGCACCGGCGGGGTGCTGGCTAAGTACTCGGACGAGGGCATCAGAACAGTCGTCGTCACCTGTACCAACGGTGAGTTCGGCGATGGCCCGGCGGGCCTCAAACCTGGCGAGGACGGGCACGACACCGCGGATGTAGCACAGACGCGGCTGGCCGAGTTGCGCGAGTCCTGCAAGCACCTTGGCGTCAGCGACCTTGAGTTGCTCGGGTACCACGACTCAGGGATGCCGGACTGGGAGTACCACAAGAACCCCGAGGCCTTCTGCAACGTGCCGCTCGATGTGGTCGCCGGGCGGATCGGTGCCCTGATCGAGAAATACCGGCCGGCCGTCGTGATCGGCTACGACCCAGACGGTGCCTATCAGCACCCCGATCACGTGCACTCCGCCCGCGCGGCACTCGCGGCCGCGGAAGCCACAGGTATCCCGGCGAAGTACTACATGAGCGCTATGCGCCGAAGTGACTGGCGGAAGGTCGCGGACGCGATCAGGGCCGCAGGAGGTGACTTCCCTGAATGGGAGGTCACCGAGGAAGAGGCCCAGGCGATGGCCGAGCAGGAAGCGCGCATCACTACCACGATCGATATCAGGTCCGTGCTCGACAGGAAGCGGGCCGCCTTGCTGACCCACGCCAGTCAGATAGCCGATTCCTGGTTCACGAAGATACCGCCCGAGGTAGGAGAGGCAGTCTTCGGACGGGAAACCTTCATCAGGGTATTTAGCAAACCAGCAGCGTCAGTGCCCGAGACGGACCTGTTCGCTGGTCTGCGGTAGCTGTTCTGGGTCGCCGTGCCGGCCGGTCCTGGCATGCCTGGCGATTTCCGCCAGGCCGGCTGCCGCGCCGGGCGGCAAGGTCACGAGCGCGGGAAGCTGATACCGCCAGCTGAACTCGAACAAGTCGGACATCAGCAGGATCGCCGCTCCCGAGAACAAGAACAGCAGGCAGGCGAGGCCGAGCTGACAGCGCTCGAGGCTGGCGGGGCGGAATCGCGCGACAACCGCGATCGCGGTTCCGGCCAGTCCGGCGAGCACGCAGAACGCCAGCAAAGGCCCTGGCGTGTAGCCGCCGTCGAGCTGATAGGCCCGCAGGAACACCGCTCCGGGTCGCCAGACGTACGGGCGGCCTCCGCCGTACCTCGCGATCGCGGGCAGGACCTGCACGGGAGTCGCGTGGGGCGACAAGTACGGATACCTGACCTGGAACTGCCACCGCGACAGTGGCGTGTCGCCGGCGAAGGTCTTTTTGGCTGGTGAAAAAAGCTTGATGACATCGCTGGCGTAGGTGGCGAGTACCCGGCCTGGCTGCTGGTGCAGGACGGCGGTGTTGAAGCTGGCGACCAGATGAGACGCTCGCGCGCTCAAAGGTCCCTCGTAGTACTTACGAAGCGGCGAACCAGGAGAATGCTCGAGCCAGTCAGGTCCGTGCGCCCGCTGCGCGGCGGTCGGGCAGAGCCCGCGCTCTGCTGGCGGCAGCCTGAGCGTGGCACAGTCCGCTGACCAGGCCATCCGGCCGTAAGTTGTGGTAACGCCCGAGTGCGAGAGATAAAAGTGGCCGACGAGGATCTGGGAGCCTGTCAGGTACACCAGGATGGGGAGCACGAACGCGGCCGCGAACGCGGCCATCCTGGTCAGCGTCGTCCGCCAGCCCCGGCAGGCCGCGATCAGGTAAATCAAGCCCGGCAGCACCAGGATCTCGCCAACCTGCCTGAACGTCGCCGAGATCCCGAGCATGAGCCCGGCCGCGATCACGTAACGGTAGCCAGGTACCCCGACCTTCCAGAGCAAGATCACCAGGCCGGCGACGATCAGCGCCTCGAACCACACGTCGGGCAAAACCATCTGCTCCATCTGAAGCTGGTAGCCGTCGAGCAGCACCGGAGCGATCGCGAGCGCGGCCAGCCAGCGCGGCACGCCCCTGCGGAGCAGCACCACGTAAATCGCGACCGCGATGGCCAGGCCGAGCAGGTGCTGGACGGCGGCGACGACGTCGAAGTCGCTCAGGAAAAGGATGGCCTTGAGCGGCAGCCGGTAGCCAACCGGGTCGTTACCGCCCGAGTCGTACAGGTACCTGACCGTGTCAATGTAGAAAAGCGCCGGCCGGTAACTGAACTGGACGAGCACCCTGAGCGCGAGGCCGGCAATCAGCAGGATCGCGGCCAGCCAATGGCGGCGCGGTATCTCCTTCATCAGGTGACCGGGGCCGCGACTTCCGGTTGGCCATCGTGGCTGGCCGCAGGCGCGACCTGGCGGCGGCCGGCCAGCGCGAAGACGATCGCCGCGATGCCGGCGACCCCGGCGGGTGGCAGCGTGACCAGGGC
>Ga0335074_10013660_pt1 | contig 11411 bp, 9 predicted proteins | sample Lox_Sample_23_FD_206715 | JGI IMG/M metagenome (GOLD analysis project Ga0335074, IMG submission 206715) | Soil microbial communities from Loxahatchee National Wildlife Refuge, Florida, United States - Lox_Sample_2.3 | ecosystem: Environmental > Terrestrial > Soil > Wetlands | place: USA: Florida...
CCAGCCGCCAGGCCGCCGTGTCGCACGCGACGAGCTTGCCGCGGTTGCCCATCTGCGCCGCCAGCGCCAGCGTCTTGCCGCCGGCGCCGGCGCAGAAATCGACGACGCGCATACCCTGCCGTGCCCCGGCCAGCAGCGCGGCAAGCTGCGAGCCCTCGTCCTGCACCTCGACGAGCCCCTGTTTGAACGCGGCGGTGCCGGCGAGCGGCACGCGGTGCTTGAGGCGCAGGCCGAGCGGCGAGAACGGCGTCGGCTCGGCCGCGATTTGCTCGGCAGCGAGCGCGCGCCGCGCCGTCTCGCGGTCCGCCTTCAGAATGTTGACGCGCAGGTCGATCGGCGCCGGCGCATTGAGCGCGGCGACCTCGTCTTCGAGGCGGCGGCCGTAGACGGCCGCCAGATGCGGTTCCAGCCATTGCGGGATGTCGCAGGCGACGGCGCGCGGCATCTCGGGATGCGTCGGCGAGCGGCCGGCGAGGCTCTGCGCGAGTCGCTTTTCCGCCGGCGCCAGCGCCGCCGGGCGAAACCGGCCGCCGTCGAAACTCGCCGCGATATCTGCCTCGCCCCATCCGTCGAAAATCAGCAGCGCGGCGATGATGCGGCTGCGGGCCGCGGGCGCGATTTGAGCGTGGGATGCGCGGGTGATCCACCAGTCGATGCTCGCGCGGCGGCGTAAGACGGCATAGACATGCGCCGAGACGCTGGCGCGGTCCTTGGCGCCGATATAGCGCCGCTTACGGAAATAATCGGCGGCGATGTCGTCGGCCGGCCGCGCGCCGCTCTCGATCTCGGCCGAAATGTCGATCGCCGCCGCGATCCGCGCCCCAGGGGTCACGCCGCCCCGCCCCAGCAGCCGTCATGGCCGGGCATGTCCCGGCCATGACCGGAGGTTGCAGAAATATCAAGATTGCCGGATCACAAATCCTGGCGATAGTTCGGGCTCTCGCGGGTGATCGCGATGTCGTGGACATGGCTTTCGCGCAAGCCGGCGCCGGTGATGCGGACGAACGTGCAGTTCCGCTGCATTTCGGCAATCGTGCCGTTGCCTGTGTAGCCCATCGCCGCGCGCAACCCGCCGATCAGCTGGTGGATGATGTGTCCGACCGGCCCCTTGTGCGCGACGCGGCCCTCGACCCCCTCGGGCACGAGCTTCAGCGTGTCGGTCACTTCCTGCTGGAAATAGCGGTCGGCCGAGCCGCGCGCCATCGCCCCGATCGACCCCATGCCGCGGTAATATTTGTAGCTGCGGCCCTGGTACAGAAAGACTTCGCCGGGGCTCTCGTCGGTGCCGGCGAAGAGCGAGCCGATCATCGCGCAATCGGCGCCGGCGGCGATCGCCTTGGCGAGGTCGCCGGAAAACTTGATGCCGCCATCGGCGATGACCGGGACGCCGTGCTTGCGGCATTCCTCGACGGCATCGACGATCGCGGTGAATTGCGGCACGCCGACCCCGGCAACCATGCGGGTCGTGCAGATCGATCCAGGCCCGATGCCGACCTTTACAGCGTCGGCACCGGCCTCGATGACGGCACGGGCGCCGGCGGCGGTCGCGACGTTGCCGACGATGACCTGCGTGTAGTTCGACATATGGCGGATCTCGCCGACGGCGTCGAGCACGCGCGCCGAATGGCCGTGCGCGGTATCGACGACCATGATGTCGACGCCGGCGGCGAACAGCGCCTCGGCCCGCTCCAGCTCCTTCTTGCCGGTGCCGCAGGCGGCGGCGACACGCAGCCTGCCCTGCTCGTCCTTGGCCGCATGCGGGAAAAGCTGCGCCTTCTCGATGTCCTTTACGGTGACGAGGCCGGTGCAGCGGTATTCCTTGTCAACGACGAGCAGTTTCTCGATGCGGTGCTGGTGCAGGAGGCGCTTCGCATCATCGCGCGAGACGCCCTCGCGCACCGTGACGAGATGATCCTTGGTCATCAACTCGGCGACCGGCTGGCGCGGGTCGCTCGCGAAACGCACGTCGCGGTTGGTCAGGATACCGACGAGGCGGCCGGGCTGGGCGCCGCGTTCGACGACCGGGATGCCGGAGATCTTGTTGTCGGCCATCAGCCGCAGCGCATCGGCCAAGCTCTCGTCCGGGTGGATGGTGACCGGATTGACGACCATCCCGGCCTCGAATTTCTTGACTTTGCGGACTTCGGCCGACTGTTCGGCGATGCCCATGTTGCGGTGGACGACGCCAAGGCCGCCCGCCTGCGCCATCGCGATCGCCAGCGCGCCCTCGGTCACCGTGTCCATCGCCGCCGAGATGAGCGGAATCCCCAGCTCGATCTCGCGGGTGACGCGCGCTCGCGTGTCGGTCTCGCCGGGCAGGATGCCGGAGGCGGCCGGCACCAGCATCACATCGTCGAAGGTCAGCGCCTGCCGGATTTCCATTGCGCCACACCGGGATTGTTTGATGCGCAGATATGTGGGGTGCGCCGCGCCGCGGTCCAGTTCCGCCGCCGATCGCAGGCGCGGCGCGGCTATGTGCCGCCGCGGTAGCCGCGGGCGACGACATAGGTTTCCGCCGATTCGGTGCGGCTCGCGGCCGGCTTCGCATGCCGCAGCTCGGCGAAGGCACGCTTCAGGGCGGTGAGCAACTGCCCTTCGGCACCGCCCTGGAACACCTTAGCGATGAACGCGCCCCCGGGCCGCAGCAGCGTTTCGGCCAATGCGAAGGCGTCCTCGGCCAGCCCGACGATGCGCAGATGATCGGTCGCGGCGTGGCCGGTCGCCGGCGCCGCCATGTCGCTGAGCACAAGGTCGGCCGGGTGGCCGCCGAGCGCGGCGCGAATTTGCGCCGCCACCGCGGGATCGCGGAAATCGCCTTGCAGGATCGTTGCGCCGGGCACCGGGTGCATCGCGTCGAGGTCGATGCCGACGATCTTGCCGCGCGGGCCGACCCGCTCGGCGGCAACCTGCGTCCAGCCGCCGGGGGCGCAGCCGAGATCGACGACGATCCGGCCAGCGGCCAGCAGATGAAACCTCGCATCAAGCTGGATCAATTTGAATGCGGCGCGCGAGCGATAGCCGCGGCGCTGCGCCTCGGCGACGTAGGGATCGTTCAGCTGGCGCTGCAGCCACTCGGTCGAGGAAGGGCTGCGCCGCCGCGCCGTCCTGACGCGCACTGCGAGCGGCCGCCCGCTTGATCGCCCACGACCCCGCCCTGTCAAGCGCCTGGCTCGCTGTCGCGCGGACCGTGCATCAGGTCGTAGAGGATGCCTTCGCGGATGCCGCGATCGGCGACGCGCAGCCGGCCGACCGGCCAGGTCGCGCAGATCGCGTCGAGAATGGCGCAGCCGCTCAGCACGAGATCGGCCCGCTCGCGGCCAACGCACGGGTTGGCGGCGCGGCCCTCGAGATCAAGCCGCGCGAGATGGCGCGAGACGATGTCGATCTGGTCGAAGGTCAGCATGCTGCCATCAACCAACGCGCGGATATAGCGCGGCAATGCCAGGCTCACGCCGGCCAGCGTCGTCACCGTGCCGGAGCTGCCCAGCATCTGCACTTGCCGCGCCCGCACCTCGCGGCGGATGCCGTGCACCTTCTCGAACGGCGCCAGCGCCGCCTCTGCCTCGGCGATCATCGCACGATAGATTGTCGGCGACACCTCGACGCCGCCGAACCGCTCGGTAAATGTCACGACGCCAAACGGCAGCGACACCGATCCGAGGATGTCGAGCCGCGGCTGGGTGCCGCGCACCCGCTCGTGCCGCAGCCAGACGATTTCGGTCGAGCCGCCGCCGATATCGAAGACGATCGCGTAGGGGACGCGTGGATGCAGCAGCGGCGCGCAGCCGGTCACGACGAGCCGCGCCTCCTCGCCCGTCGAGATGATTTCGAGCTCGATGCCGAGTTCGTCGCGCACCTGCGCCAGAAACTCGCGGCAATTCGCGGCGCGGCGGCACGCCTCGGTCGCGACATAGCGGCCGCAGGTGACGTGGCGGTTCGCCAGCTTGCCGGCGCACACGCGCAGCGCGTCGAGCGTGCGGGCCATCGCGGCGTGCGACAGGCCGCCCGAGGCGGCCAAGCCTTCGCCGAGCCGGACGATGCGGGAGAACGCGTCGACGACGCGAAAGCCGCCACCGGCGCGGCGCGCGATCAGCAGCCGGCAATTATTGGTGCCGAGATCGAGCGCGGCGAATGTCGGCGACGCCAGACGCGGCGGCGCGACGTCTCGGCTCCCGGCGAGATCGACGGAAGGCGCCCGCTCGGCACGCAGCATCGCAGCGCCCGACCCGAGGTCCGGACGAACCGACCCGACGTTGTGCGGCACACTGCTCGACACCGGTGACAATCCCGCGCTGCCTAGCAATGGTAACGCAGCGCGCCGGCGAATCGAAGAGGGCGATGATTCGGCGCTTGCCGGTCGACGACACGCGACGACGACGCGGCAGGCAGGCACGCGATCCGGCAAGCCTTCTCCGCCCGGTCACGCCGACGGCAGGCAGGATTGCGCCCGCAGCTCGATGCCGTTGAGTGCATTGATGCCGGCCAGCCCGAGCAGTTGGTTGATCGGGACGACCGACTGGAAGGTATAGGTCGCGCTGACTTCCGGCCCGCCGCACTGGCTCGCCGGCGTCGTCGTGGCTGAGCTGTACGTAAAGTTGATGGTGCCGCTGGTCATGCCGAAAACGTGATTTTGCGCATATTGGACGATGACCGAGCCGGCGTCGCTCGAATTGGCCGGGATTGCCGCGTAGCGCGCGGCGTACTCGCAGGCGTATTGCAACACCGACTGGATCCAGAGGAGCCGCCCCAACTCTTCGATGCCGAGCAGGAACGCGAACAGCAGCGGCAACAGGATCGCCGTCTCGATTGCAGCGGCGCCGCGATTGGCGCGCCAGAGCCGCGCGCGCCGCACTCGAGCGCCGCCGCCAGGGCTCAGCATGTCTGGCCCCCCTCGCAAATCGCGGTGGCGCTGCCCGTCAGCGTGATGACCTGGCCCAAACCGGGCCACCGTGGAAAGAACGGCGTGTAGTTGTAACTGACCGTTACGGTGGCATAACCCGTTGCCGTGCCGCCGATGGAGCAACTGGCACCGCATTGCACAGGCGTTGTCATGCCGCCGCTGCCGTTTGGGCAGCCGCAAGTCGAATTGCCGCTTGATGCTGCGACTGAAAAGCTGATTGCGCCACTGGGCAGGTTGGTCGCATACAAAATGGCAGTCTGCAAACCCGACGGCACGCCGCCGCTGCACGACGAGATGCCGCAGTTGAAGGCATTGTACTGCGCCCAGTCTGCGCCGGCCTGGGCCGCGTTCTGCACTTCCATGCGATACCAGAAGGCGCGCCCGTAATCGATGACGCCAAGAGTCATCAGCGCCAGAATGCCGGCGATGCAGGCGAACTCGATGGCCGTCGCGCCTGCGTTGTTCCTCGGCAGCCCGCTGCACCCGATCACTGCACTCCCCCGGTTATTGCACGAGTTCAACCGACCCGAGATAATTATAGTCGGGGTTGCGAATGTAGGTGTAACTGGTGTTTCCGACCGTATAGGTACAGAATGCCAGATCGACGTTTGCCGGCCCCTTGACCGTGACCTGTGAGGCCTCGACCTGGCTGCAGTTGGTGGCGCCGCTGGCGTTCAGCGTCGAGCCGGTGCCGGTCAGGGTGGTCACGCTGGTGCCGGCGACGCCCGACGATGTCGCCCCGACGTAGAGCGTGCGCGCCGGGTCGTAAACCGCGCCGTTGATCGCGATGCTGGCATTGGGGCCGATCGAATCCGACACGCTGGAGCTCATTGAACCGGAAACCCAGATGGCCATTCCTTCGAGGTCAGACGCGAGGGTGAGTCCCGAGACACCGGCGTAGTTCGAGCTGAAGTTCGTCGGGGCGGTCCATAACGGGACGCACGAAAGCAGGCAGGATGACGGCTCGATCTGCGTGTATTGCGGCGCGGTGATCGCAAAGCAGGTGCTGCCGGTGCCGCCGTAGGGTGTCAATTGAACCTGGTTCGTGCCGGAGGCAGGGCTCGGCATCACATAGATCGTGACGCCGCCGGTCGCGTTGACGCCGCCGCCGCTGCACTGTCCCCACGCGGCATCTGCTTGCGGCTTGCCCTGGGCGTTGTTGCAGGTGCCGGTCGTGCTCGAATAGGTGTCGCCGGAATTCTGGCAGGTATAGGTCATCGTCGCGCTGCTGCTCGGCAGCTGCATCCCGACGCCATACAAGACATACAGGCCGGACGGCATCATGCTGCCGTCCCACGGGACGAAATTCGGCGGGCTGTTCGGGTTCGAGGCATTCTGGCAGTAGACGCCGGGACCGTCGTAATTGGCGAGTGCGCTGCCGCTGGTGCCGGCGGGCGGCAAATTTACATGGATGCCATCGGCTACGCTCTGTCCGGTCGGGACATAATCGCCGGTATAATAATCGCAACCATTCCCCAGCTTTCCGCCGGTCGGGCTGGGCGTTCCCGACGGCGCACCGGTATAGGCGGGCGGCGCCACCCTCGGTGACTCATTCAGCACGTAATAGGGGTCGCCGCCGCTCGGACTGGTGACGGTGCTCAGAAACAGTGCGGGCGGGGTGAAATTCGCCAGGTTCTGATAATTCTGCGCGGCGCCGGGGCCGGGGTTAAATGTCAGGCCGCCATTGCTCTCGCCGCCGCCGACATAGACCGCGCGCGCCGAAAAATTTGCCGCGCTGGCGGTTTCGAGCGCATCGGTGTAGTTCGAAGAGACGAGCGTATCGCAGTTCGTCAACGTAACATTCGCGGTGCCGGCCGTGCCGTCGATCACAAACGCCGGCACCGTCGTCGCCGGCGCGGTGGCAATCACGCACGAACGCGGATTATCGTTCTTCGGCTCGGCGGTCGCGCTGACGCCGATCGTACCGGCGGTGGAAAACAGGATCTTGCTGAACCACATCGGCCGCGGCTGCGCGATCGTCACTTGCCAGGCGTAGTTGTTGTTTTGCCCCGTTGCCTGGCCATAGATGACGCAGATCTGGACGATATCGTCGGCGGCGCTGTAGCCTTGTTGCGCCGCCAGCTGACTGCTGTAGCACTGGCCGCTCGTCGGCGCCTGCGGCGGCGGACCGGTCGAGGTGAAGGTCGCGGGGTTCAACCCGAGCCCGGCGACCGCCACCGAGAATCCGGTCTGGATCGACGCGCTGTAGTCGTTGGGCGTCCCTTGGGTCAGGCTTCCCCCGAAGCCGGGATTGAGCGCGACATCCGACTGGGCGGCGGCATAGGCGGCGTGATCGGCCGCTTCCTGCATGTCGCGCTGGGTCCACTGCCACATGCCGACATCGATCGCCAGCCCGACAAAGCCCATCAGCATCGTCAGGGCCAGCGCGGTCAGGACGGCGGAAAAGCCGCCGCGAGCAACGGCAAGCCGCCGAGCCTGGATGCGCCAACGCTCGAACAGCGGCGACATCGAAACCTGCCTTTTCGCCCACCGCCTGTCCATCATCGCGGCCATAGTGGCGCTCCGGGTAAAACCGGACGTAGTGATGGTCCCTCGTAAATGGTGAATGAATGGTAAAGCCTGCGGCGGGGAGTGCGGTTCGCCGGGTGCGCTCCGCGGCCAAGCAGGCACGCGACGCCGCCCGGCGCCGCGCGTGCGGCTTATGCCCGGCGTAATTTCGCCGAAGCGTTAGCGCCGGCAGACCCAGACTCTCGGATCCGCAGCCGCCTTGGCTGCTACACCGCCTTGCGGCGCAGACAGGCGATACCGGCAAGGCCGGCGGCAAACAGCGCGAACGAAGCCGGCTCCGGCACCCCGGCGGCCGGGTTCACCAGCGGGCCGCCGCCATAGAGCAGCTGATCGAGCGTCGTCTGCTGCGACAGGTACACCGTCTCTTCGCACGTATACTCGTCGACATCCGTCGCTCCCCCGCAGTCGAGCGGGTCGGCATTGAGATTGAAATCGCTGCCGATCGTGCCGCCGTCGGCGCCGCCCGTCGCGAGCGTCACGACCTCGCCCGCCGAGCAGCCGTAACTGTTGCCAGTCACGCAATAGAGGTCGACCGCATCGGCGGTGTCAACCAGAAGTTCGCCCGCCAGATCGCCCGTTTGAATGGCGTACAGGCCGGTCACACCGCCGCCGATGCAACCTGTGGTGTCGGCGCCGATGCATTCGGGCACAGAGAAATCGGGGCTGGAGATTACGTTTGGGAACGTGGCGACATCGTAGCTGTACGCGTCGATCGCGTCAGTCGTGGACGTGTCGGAGCCGACAAAAATCGTCGCGTTCCCGCTCGCGCTGCTGTAGGACGACGCCAGCGCGTCCAGGCCGCCGGTCGAATCGGTGACAAGCTGAAACACGGCGCCGCCGACGTCCACGTAAACACCGGGACTGTTGCTGTTGGGCCCGGTCCCGAGGACCAGCGGAAAGCTGTTGCCGGCCCCCAGCGCAAGCGTCGCTATCGCATAGGTTTCGTTGGCCAGATTGATCGACCCGAGAGATTCGTTCGCAGTGGTGTATGGCGGCCCGCCGTTGGGCCCGAAATTGTCGAGAAGACTGTTCGTCGTGTCGACCGAATACTCAGAACCGCCGGCGGCCGTGACCGCACCCAAAGCGACAGCGCCCGTCGAGGTGTTCTCATCGCTGAGGGCCTGGCCGACCGTGCAGCCGCCAACGCCGCAGGTCGGGCTGAACGAATAATTGTCGGTCGAACTGGAGTCGGTGACCAAAACATTGCCCGCGCCGGTGCCGACGCTGCCCGATGGCCCGGCAGCGGCGGCCCCGGTATCATTAACTGGATTGTTGTCGGAAAAGCCGCAGGCGAAGGTCGAGAGGCCGAAACCCGAGGCCGACCCCGCGGCGGTCAGGGCCAATCCGCCCGTCTGCGCGCATTGCGCCAGCGCCGCCTCGGCCCAGAACAGCCCGAGCAAAACCCCCAATACGACCCCGAATGTGCGCAGCGAATGTGCCATTGCAAGCGCTCTACTCGTCCCCCGTCGGTATACACGCAAAAATGGTGCCATGATGGTTAATTTTTATGCGATCAAGGCGTTACGCTCCAATCTGCGGGGCGTCGGACGGCGGCGGTGTAAATTTTTCCGACAGTTGGCGACGCGATTTTCGCCACGGTTTGCCAATCGTCGTTCGTTCGGCGCGAAATCGCGTTACGATTCATCAAGAACCCATAGCCGGTCGCCGATCTCGCCAGACGCGCCGAGTGTAAGATTTTCCGACGCCGCTCCGCCGGGCGCGGCGGTGCAGGCGGCGTGTTCGGCGCTCGATGGCCGGACGCAGACGCAAATGCCGCGGACCCGTCGGTCCGCGGCATCGGCGTCGGAAATTGTGCGCTCCGCCGCCGCTAAAAGGCGGCGCAGCGCGCTCAACTGGCGGGGATCAGGTGCGGCAATCCGCCAGCACTGCCGGCGGTCGCGCCGGTGCCGCCGATGATCACGTTGGCGATCGATTCAAAAATCTGATTGACGCTCGCAAACGTCGGATTCGCCGGCGACGGGCAGGCGTTGCTGCCCGACGAATTGGCGTCCGAGTAGAAGAATTGCGGCGAGGATGCGGTGCCGTTGCCGACGCTCGCCATGTCCATCATCACCGTGCACGGCGAGATCAGGTAAGACCCGGTATCGGTATTGCAGCCGGCCGGGTTACCGTTGGCGTTGGTTGTCTCTTCGCCGTAACCCAGGATGATGACGGTGATGCCGTCGTTCTGGGCGATGCGCGAGGCCGCCAGCGCCTGGTGGCACTCGTCGTGGCCGGCGGTAAACGTATTATTGGTCGTCGGATCGGTGATGCTGTAGCCCGACGGCATCGAGGCGCTGGAGTTGGCGTCGCCGTCGCTGAGCACCACCAGATACTTGGCCGCACCGGTGCGGCCGTCGTTGTACAGGATCGCGGTTGCCTCCTGCATCGCCGGCGCGAGGGAGGTGCCGGCGCCGCCATACGCCGTCAGCCCGGCGCATGAGCCGCTGTTGCCGTAGGCCGAGACGACCAGATCGTCGCTCGTGTTGAGCGTGCCCGAATTTGTCTTGAAATTGCCGTCGAACCCGCCGCCGGAGGCCAGGCTGCTGCCGGTCGGGTAGATCAGATAGAAGGGACCGGCCGCCTTCGCGCTGCCGCTCGGCGCGACGGTCGCGTAATAGGGCGATGTGGCGCTCGCCGAGCTGCTGCCGGTGCTGCTGTAGCCGGTGCCATATTGCGCAATGTTGCTGGATGAGGGCGAACCGCCGGAGCAGTATTCCTTGGCCGCATCGGCCGCGGTTCTCACCCCGGGGAACGTCATCAGCCCGACGGTGGCGCCGCCGCTGCCGTTGCTCGGCGCGGTCAGGTCGGTCAGCAGCGACTGCACGCCCAACATCGCGCACTGCTCATTGGTCTTGTTGGCGCAGCTCGGATCGCTGGTGCTGTTGGCCGACGAGCCCATCGACTGCGTCGTGTCGACGAGGACCATGACGTCGGCTTCCTGCGACAAGCCGCCGCAGCCGGAGCAGGTGCTGCTGCCGGTGTTGCCGATCGCATACGAGGTCGCTGACACCGGCAGCGTGTGGATGCCGAGCAGCGGCCCGAAATAGGCCGGCACGTTCGCCGTCTCGGTTACTTTGATGCCGTTGGGGCTGGTGGAGTTCGCGCTGCAGGTCGAGCCGGTCGGGCCGGTGCAGCTGACCGCCGTCGGGCTGGCCGTAACGCTGATGAGGCTTAGCGCATTCTTGTCGCCGGAAGCGGCGCTCCAGGTCGTCGCAGCCGTCTGCGCATTGGTGGCAGTGCCGCCGTTGTATATCGTCATCGCGCCGGCCAGCGCCGCTGCGTCCGCTGAACTTTGCAGCTGACGCTGCACGCGATACGCATTGCCGAGGTCGACCGTGATCGCGCCGAACCCGACGAGCATCATCGTCGCGAGCGCCGCAAAGACAAACGTGGCGCCGTTCTGATCGCGCCGCAAACGGCGCAAGAACGGCTTAAGGCGCGTGCTCATTCTATCATCTCCGTGGCAGTAGAGGTCAGTAGACAGCTCGGCAGGTAGTTGTGGCCCATGACGACGACGCTGCAGGGATAGGTCGCCGTGACGGTGGCGCCGGCGGCTACGGGCGCGCCGGAGAGCGCCGATTTGCACGCGCTGTCAGTCGTGCAGGCCGTGCCGTTCACCGTTATCGTGATCGATAGCTGGCCCGTGCTGAGGGCCGGCGCCGCGCCTTCGAGCGCGCTCACCGCATCGCTGTAGGGCGTCGAATCGTTGAGGCTGGACGCCAGCTGCCGTGCGCCGGTGCGTACCCCCTGGGTCAGCGCCGCGTATTGATACAGACCGAGCGCGAAAAAAGCGCCGCCGATCAACAGGAAGCACAAGACCGGCGCCAGCAGCGCAAATTCGACCGCGGTGTTCGCGGCCGCATCGCGCCGCAGCGCAGCCGGATCGCGCCGCATCCTTCGCGATCCTCGATCATCGATCGGCTGTGCCCTGGCAGTCATCACTCCACCATTTGCGTTGTCGTCGTCGTCAACTGGCAGC
>Ga0335074_10013661_pt1 | contig 11411 bp, 15 predicted proteins | sample Lox_Sample_23_FD_206715 | JGI IMG/M metagenome (GOLD analysis project Ga0335074, IMG submission 206715) | Soil microbial communities from Loxahatchee National Wildlife Refuge, Florida, United States - Lox_Sample_2.3 | ecosystem: Environmental > Terrestrial > Soil > Wetlands | place: USA...
CGGGAACGGCTCCAGGACCTTCCCCGCGCTCGCTTCCATCCAACGCGTTCGGGGAGTGGCTCAGCCTGGTAGAGCACCTGGTTCGGGACCAGGGGGTCGGAGGTTCAAATCCTCTCTCCCCGACCATCTAAATCAACAACTTGCGACTTGCTGGACAACTGGTGGAACCCCACAGAACCCCACGGTCTGCCCGTGCAGCTTTGCGAGAATTTCCCTTTTGCTGTCCAACATCCCAGCCCCATAGACGTTCATCGTTGTGCTGATGTCCGCGTGACGCATCAGGGTCATCTGCTGCCCCGGAGCCGTTCCAATCACATCCAGCCAGCTTCGGAACGAATGGCGGAAGCAGTGCCAACTCAGCCTTGGCACTCCAACCGTCTTCGCAAGAGGGTCAAGGTGCCTTCTGCGGAGAATGCCAGCGTGATAGGGCTTGCCGGTGACGGGACTCGGAAAAACCCATCCCTCATCGGAGCCAGGCGCCTTGCCCTGCCAGCGAACGATGAACGAGCGCACCTCTGGGGTAAGAGGGATCACGGCGCGGGACGCCTCGGTCTTTACATCCGAAACGTTACCGTCCACCGCTGACCTCTGAATCCGCAGAGTGTCTTTGTCCAGGTCCACGTCCGACCACTGGAGCGCCAGAACCTCGCTAATGCGCAGGCCAAGGTAAGCGCACAGTTCCGCCATCAGGAGGTATGGATCGGGCAGCTTCGCCCTCACCGTGTTCACTTGCTCCGGTGTCAGCACAACTTTTTCGATCACCCGCTCATGGCCTTTGACGGTCACGAGTGAGAGTGGATTGCGCTGCACCTCGATCCACCCTCGCTTCATCGCAAATTCGATGAGCGCGTGAAAGCGGCTCTTGATGTGGCGCTTCGTCTTTGGGCTATACGGCAGGGCGCGTAGCCACGTTTCAACCTCGTATGGACGAATGCCCGAAAGGGGATGCTCTCCCCATCTGGGCCGCAGATGCTTGTTCATCAGCACGAGGTACGTCTCCTTGCTCTTCGGTCGCTCCGGCATCTCGTCTTCGATGTACCGATCCATGACGGCGCCGAGGGTCCATTCCTGAATCGCGCCGTATGGAGTCTGCGCATTGATCTTGAGTACCAGCGACTCCAGCTTGCGTCTTGCTGCCGCCTCAGTCGGAAATTCTGCGCCGCTGAGGGTTATCTGTTTCATCGTGGATGCGCCGTCCTCGCGCACCCGATAGCGAAATTCCCACGCGAACTGACCGCCTGCCCGATCCACTCTGCGCAGCGAACCTCGCTGGAAGCTGTCTCTCGTGAATTTCAATCTGGATCTCCATTCACGGGAGCGGTTGGCTTCCCCATAGATAACCGGCCGCCCCATTGCTGCGCAAGAGCACCAAAGGACAGCGGCGTGGCGAACGGTAGCGTGTGGCCCTTCTTCGATTCAGTGGTGGGCATTACGCGGCCATCCTGGGGCTTGTCGCCTGCGCTGAGACCCATTCGGCCAAAGCCGATTCTGTGAAGCGAATCTTGCCGAAGATTCTGAAGCAAGGAATCGTGCCCTCCCGCGATTTCCGAAGCAGGGTTTTCGGATGCAGCCCCAACAGTGCGGCCGCCTCTTCTGCATCGAGCAACGGCTGGAAGGTTCTGTTTGCGTTCATTTTTTCCGTTTGCATGGTTTTGACCTCAAAAGGCCGGGCGGACCCGGCATAAGTGCTGCAGCCCTCGCGGGCGAGTGATTCAAGCAGCCATCGGCAACGCTCCGATGTCTGCAACGTGTTCAACTAGATCGCCGCTCATCCGGATGATCCTGATGGCGCTCCGACGGCGGATTCCTTCGGCCGGCGCACAGCCGCAACTTAGGGTCCGCTCCAGGTCGGCCCCTCTCACCCGGAACTTGGACCACGGGGTACAGGCACAGCAGCAGACCCACGTCACATACCCGTCCTTGTCGTCAATTCCCCGGTACAGCACGTTCACCAGACCGTTCACTTCTCCAGCCCTGTTTTTTGCGAACCGCATTTTGTGTCCTCCAAATGAAAATCCCCGCCGGGGTGGGCGGGGACTGAGCCATCGACTGCACATCGTGCAGACTGCTTATCTTGTTTGTCTGAGTAGCCGGGGCGGTGTTGAATATCCGGCTTGTGAATGCCCGCCTCTCGCCTTACAGGACGGGAGGCGGTGTGATTCCGGGCTGTTCGGCGCTTTCAATACCCACTCCCAGGAATCGCTTGATTTCGCTCTCGGGGTATCGGCAGAGATGTCCCGCTTTGAGGGGCTTGATCTTCCCCTGTAGCCGCCAACTTTCGACGGCCCGGACGGTGACGTTTAGGATCTTTGCGACTTCGCTGGTGCTATAAAGCTGCTCCATTTCAATGTTTCCTTTCTATGCTGCCAACCGCGTCTGATCGGACACCCGGAACGTGTAGGGGTCACCTTTCTCACCTCCGCCGGAACGCGAGAAGTGATTCTCGTTTAGGAGCCAGTTAAAGCGATTTCGCTTAAGGGTTTCCTTCCCTGTCACCGCCGACAATATCTCGGGGCGCGTTCTGCCGGGATGGTCTCGAACGTATGTATAGATGTCCAGGTCGATCCGATCCTCTGTGCCCTGCCTTTGCTCCTGGCGCTCTTCCTCCAGGCTCGGCCCCACAGACATCGCCTGTAGTTCTGGGTCCCAAGTCAGAAGCGTTCTTGGAATGGACGGCCCTCGTCTCTGACTCGTATCGATGTAGCGTTGGAATCGTGCGTCATCGGTCAGCCGAATCACTTGGTCAACTCCGCCACTGATGGCCGATGAGCCGAGCATCGCGTGTACGGCGCTGGCAACCTGAGACTTCTTACTGTGGTGAGTCACGCAGATGTGGATCTTACGGTTCTCGGCCAGCCTCCGAAGAGGCGCGAACGCATGGTTCATTTCGCTGTAATCGTTGGCATCTCTCATCGGCAGGACATCGACCACCATATCGAGTACCAGGAGCCGAAGATCCGACATGCCTTCTACGGTAGCCGCGACACGGGTAAGAGCATTCATTGCGTCGATGCGCTCGGAGACAAGCGACACGATCGCGGGCATATTCTCGCGTGTGCATTCGAGGGCGCGGAAGTGATTGACGATGTCGCCCATCGACTCCTGCGTCGAGACATAGAGGGTCTTCCCCCGCCGAACGTCGCGCCCCAGAAAGGATGCGCCGCGCTCAATGAATGCGCAGAGCTGCCGGGTGAATACTGACTTGCCGCACTTAGGAGGAGCGCCCACCATACTGGTCCCCACCAAGGGCAGGAGTTCGTGTACGAGCCATTGCGTAGGCTCAATCACCATCTGGTCAATTTCCTCGGAAGTCCACACCTTGAACGGGCGGACGTGTGCATCGGCCGCGCTGGGCGGCAAAGCGTCACTTGTCATTTTTTTGGATTTCCTTATCGCCGCTCAGACAAGGCAGCGAGATTTATGAGGCTCTGGACAGACAGAGCACGGATGCCCCAGAACCATCTATTTTCATTTGGTACATCTATGGTATCACAAATGGCGTTGACTTGTCAAGGTGTGACGAGATACAATACGCGCCCAAAGTTGGGCGGCCATCGATCCAAGCACCCCAAATCTCCACGTCTCGGCCTTCTTTGATTTGACTACTAAATTCTACCATAAAATTCCTTGCCTGTCAAGCATTTTTTGGGGTAACATAACAATCCGCTTTCCGCGACCGCCTCTTGCTGAAATTCCAAATGTGCTTTCCCCGATGTTTCGCTAACCCGGTCCAGACTGGACGAGCGCGAGTTTCTGGCTCAACGGGTCAGAGGGACCCAGGAAGCGACTGAAGGTAAGAAAAAGAGGATATATATATTCTCTCCTGTATTGATTCCCATCTGGGGTGTCCTTGTGTCCCTCCGTCCTTTTGCCTGCCGCTCCAGTTTTCGGACCCAGCATAGGGTTACGCGCCAAGCACCAAATTCCCGCCAGGGTGATCTTCGCCTCCGCTTCAGGGCATTCGATACACCGCTCTCTCCCTTTCACTGGCCCCCCCCGCCTGCACAGTCTGCGGAAATCGAAAACGCAGCCGCTTCGTGCCCTAATCAGCTCTCTCTAAATGGCAGACTTGCCTTCTCGCTCAAGTTCCAGAAGCACTCTCAGACCTCTGTAGAAACACTCCTTTCGGTACGCGAGTTCCCACTGCTCCAGCGTAAGCAGGTCTTTTACAGACCCTTCTCGGAGCGCGGCGGCAACGTTGGCTTCACGGTTTTTTCGCGAATCCTTTGCGCGCTCAATCCAGTTCGGAGGGATGTTGGCAGATCCAGCGCTCTTCAAGAGCAAATATGCCCGCAAAACAGACCCTCCAGATTCCTCGAACAGTGTTGCTTCTCTGGGCATGCGAAGTTTCCCTCCCCAAAAGTTCCGGCCTATTTTACACTGGTTAGCCGTCGCCTCAATTTTAGAGTGCCAGTCGGCAAAGGACGTTTGGGCTTTTCTGCTAGATAGTCAGACAGGCAGGGATCGGCGCTTATATCCGGACCTGAAGGAAGTCATGGAACCTGAGGAACCAATAGACCTTCTGAAGTTGACCCCCGTTCCTACGGAGAAATACGAGGACATTTCCCTCGCAACTCTCACCGCATATTCGGTTTTCTGGCTTACGCAATGGGGACTCCCAACGACGCTAGAGAACGTAGCTGTCCTCAACTACAAACTTTTCCCTACCAAATTCGCAATGACGGCGTGGGCGCAATTCCCGGATATAAATCGGACGAACCGCTCCGTCCTGCAAATGCGCCCAAAGTACAGAAACTTTGCTACCTCAATTACAAGCGAGGGCATATTCCTAAACGAGCGGGGAATTGAGGAAGCGCAAGGTTTGATCTCACGGGTGGGAAACCCGAGCCGAGGAGATGGAACGTCGCCGAGCGTGGAGATTCCAATCACTCGCATTCGAGGCTCGCGGGCTACCACCGTTCACGCTGAAGATCTGATTGCCAAGGCAAAAGGATCGCGATTGTTCCAGTTCCACGACGAGGGTAGGTGGGGTGAAGCCGAAGTCATAGACCTGATCAATTTCCTGGAAGTCTATGACCACACCCCGGCGAAGGAAAAGGTGCGGCGCATGAAAGCGTTTCAAACCGCCGCGAAAGAAGTGAAAGATGAAGGGCTTCTGCGCTTCTTGGAGAACGTCTCAGAGCGGTTCAAAACATACCTTAACAGGTGATCGATGCCAACTTTCGATTTTGAGATGGAACTTGCTGCCCGGGAATGGCGGAGACAGTTTGCAAACGTGGTCCGCAGCTTCGCAAAAACAGTAACAGAAGCAGTCACGAACTCCGACTCATCATACAAGCGAAAGCACGAGTTGCCTGACTCATCTGGACTCGTCACTGAGATTCTCAACTGCGGTAAGGGAACTCGCTTCGATTCGGCGAGCCTACGCGCCCTCTTGCCCAAGAGGGAGATGCGTGAGATCCAAATCCATCTTTACACGGCCCAGGGTCACGACCGGCCTCGACGAAGTTGCGACATCGTTGATCACGCGGAGGGTCTCACATTCTCGCAGGTCGAGAGTGCATTTCGACAATTTGCCGCCGACAAATCAGTCGTTTCCAAGGGACGGCCCGGACGAAGCCTGTTTGGAAGGGGCATCAGCGATGTTTTGTTCGGCCACAAACAAGGAGAACTGCACTCCTATAGGGACAACGTCCTAACGTCCGCCAGATTCGACTTCGATGACAAACTTGGTAAACCGCGTGTGACGGGCAGTACCATTCAAAACCCGACCAAGAAGCAGTTGTCCGCATTTCATTTGGAGCCGGGAAAGCATGGAACCTGCGTCAGGTTTTTGCTCTCGGATGATTGCCCGATACCTGACGAGGGCTTTGTAATTCCGCTGCTTTCGCGCTTCTATATGCTCCGTCTCATCAACTCCGATCCGGGCGTTGCGGTGAGGGTCGTTCGATACCGCGCTGGCGGAGCCAAATATGATGACGTACTCGATTACGACTTCCCCATCGGAGATGTGATCGGGAAATTCAGTTTTGACTTGGAAATCCCCGAGGAACTCACGAAGCAGGAATTCCCCCCGTTATCCATAGCGGGGATTGTCTGTCGCGCCGACGTGGAATCCCCGCTCAAGGGGAAAGAGAGCAGGGACGCCCGCGAAAATGGACTTCTCCTGGTAGACGATAAGGATGCTGTGCTGGACCTCACCTTCTTACCTGATTTCGAGGGATCTCCGTACCTCAACAAGGTTTTCGGCGTTGTAAGAATCACTGGCATCCGATCGGTTCTGGAGGATTACCTGAATCGCGGTAAGGAGTCGCCACTGACGACTACGCGAGATGGCTTTGATCCTCGCAACGAATTCACCCAATTCCTCTTCGCCGCGATCAAAAAGCATGTTGAACCAATCTACCGCAAAGAGGAGGAACGCGAGAAAAAGGCAGAATCCCACGACTTGTCCGCCAACGCATCGAAGAGACTTAACGAAGCAATGCGTCAATTGAACAAGTATCTTAATGATCTTCTGGGATCTGGCGAGGATGGCGAGGTGAACATAACTGAACCAGAAGACCTGCCGATCCAGTTTGTCCCGTCTCAGACAAAGGTGATCGTAGGTCAGACTCGAACTGTTACACTGCTAATCCGCGAGGCTGATGCGAAACGGTCGAGCCTGATCATGCTCGATTCCTCCAACCCGAAGATTGAAGTTATCCCCAACTCGCTTACCCTTGACAAGGGCGCAGCACAAAAGCAATTCCTTGCCTATCGAATCGGGGTCAAGTCGGATACTTTGCATGAGACGGCTTCAATTACTGTGATCGCGGAAGGGAAAGAGGGATGGCTTGAGTGCGAGTTGAAGGTCACGGATGTCATTTCCGCGGCGACAGTAGAGCCTCCAGTCGATATGGAATTCCGACCCGGGACGAGCATCGGTCAGCCAAACAAGAAACATGTTGCCGCACTGTATGTGAATTTGGCAGTTGTTCCCTTTGGAAGAAAGATCGAGTTGACTATCGTTAAGGCGCAGGGTGGAATCACATTTCTGGATGATAATGGCAAGCGGTGCGCTTCACTCGATGTGCGATTAGAGAAGAGGCATGAAGTCGCCTCTTCCGTTGCACGGGTGCCGATTGCCTGGATCGGCGGGGGATGGGGACAGTTTGCGCGCGTCATGGCGGAAACGAAGACGCCCGCTGGGCAGGTTGTCACTGCGATAGCCACGCTCAACGTCGATCAGCAAGAGAACGGCGGATTCATTCGAGACATCAAGTATCGTTCGTTCGGGAACCAGAAGTGCTCTCTGCTTGCTGACGGTGTCATCTACATCAATAGCGACCACTCATTGAATCGTGCGGTCTGCGGCGCGACACAAGAGGACTACGCGGCGCGGATGGATCACGATCGAACGGCGCAATATCGCGTCTGTACGATCATTACAGAGCAGAGCGTCTACAGCCTTGCTGAAGACCTTGTTGGGAAAAATAAGTTATCAATCGTGCCCACCGCCCCCGTCACAAGCATGCGCGAATTCGTCGATGCGAAGACGCATGAGTTCGCTCCGAAACTACTTAAGATACTCATGACTGCTGATTAGAGCACCGAATCGGACAAGAAGAATTGCGAAGATGCACGACTTTTAGGTGGCTCAAAATGCGCGGGTGCTGTAGTCAGTTTGGTATTTGGAGCAGGCACATAAACGGGCTTTGACAGCGGGCGGTAGCGGAGAGTTCCTTTGGCCGCCTGCGTGACCCTGCGACGCGCGATGTCAATGTATGATTTCACGTTGTCCGCGCCTGCGGCTTTTCTACCGCAGAGAACTGCCGCCACGGCGGTAGTGCCGACGCCCATGAACGGATCCACTACGAGATCGCCAGAGTTTGAAAGTGCGAGGATAAGGCGGGCCGGTAGCGCCACAGGAAATTGACACGGATGGACCGTCTTTTCGATGTGGTTACTTTTGACGTTCGGTAGATTCCAGACATCGCCGGGGTTTTTCCCGAGCGGATTTCCAGAAAACTCTCCTTTTCTTGGTCCCTGGTAGGCGCGCTTACCGGGGTACTTTTGAGGAACCCGCACGGCGTCAAGGTTGAATGTGTATTTGTCGCCCTTGGTGTACCACAAGACTGTTTCATAGCGTCCCGAGAAGCGAAGGCGGCAGTGCAGGCCATGCTCGAACTGCCAGACGATTCGGTTCCGTAGTCGGATCTTCGAGGTTTTTCGGTATGGCTGAAATAGTCTGTCGATCAAGAAATCGAGTGGCACGATTTGCTGATGTCCATTGATGTGATTCCCGACTTGCCAACAAATGCTTCCGCCTGTACGGGTGATCCTGACGCATTCTTCGATCACCGCTTCCTGCCCTTCCAGGTACTGAGCTATTGTTTGCTTCGATTCGTAATCTTTGCCTACATTGTAGGGCGGGGATGTCACGACCAGTTGTGCAGACTCGTCCGGAATCGCCTGGAGGAACTTGACGCAATCGCCAACGCGCAGCGTCACGTCGTTTTTGGCAGAATAGCGAGCCTTGATTCTGATGGGTCTATTCATCTTCACGAACCCTAGCACAATCGGACAGCGAGATCCAGTCGTCTCCGCCGCCGGAAACGCCAGTAGCCGAGGGCCGGGTCAATTCAGTTCGGAACTCGATCGCCGGATGTAGCTGTACAGCGTCTCCCGGCTGATGGCGAACTCTCTTGCCAAGACGGCCTTCTTCTCGCCCGTCAGAGCGCGTCTGCGCAGTTCGGTGATCCTCTCCGCCGTCAGAGATGGTCTGCGGCCCTTATAGACCCCTTTGCGCTTCGCCAGGGCGATTCCTTCGCGCTGTCGCTCCCGGATAAGCGAACGCTCGAACTCCGCAAAGGCGCCCATGACGCTCAGGAGAAGGGTGGACATGGCCGAATCCTCCCCTGTGAACGTCAGGTGCTCTTTCACAAATTCCACCACCACACCCCGCCCGGTGAGACCGAAGACAATTCTGCGCAGGTCATCCAGGTTGCGGGCCAGCCGATCCATGCTGTGGACCACCAGCACGTCACCATCGCGCAGATAGTCCAGTGCTGCCTGGAGCTGTGGCCGCTGGGCGTCCTTCCCGCTGGCTTTGTCAGTGAATTTCTTGTCCAGATGCTGGCCGTCGAGCTGCCGCTCCGTGTGCTGGTCCAGCGTGGAAACCCGAACGTATCCGATTCGCTTCCCGCCCCGTCTTGCCGCTGTCATTCGTGCGCACCCTCCCGAGTGTCAGGAATGACTCTAAGACCCGTGCAGCAGAGTGTCAAGTAGAAAGAATGTGGACCCTATTCTGACGCAAAAACTGTCAAGCGAGAATGTCCGTCTGGAGTACACCTCAACTGGACGGTGTCCCTGCGTGGGCTGAATATCTATGCACGGTCGCAAACAAATCTGGCAAGCGGTCCATTACAATCCGGCTGATGCACGACTGGATCTACGCGCATGAACTGATCGGTGCGTTGCTTTCGCTTGGTGTGTCCCTGGTCACCTTGGGCGCAACATTGGCCGCAGCATGGGCATTCGGCCAGAGATTGACCTTTCAGTGGAACATCCGTCAGAAACGTCGCGAGCTGCAGATGTCAGCCTCGCAGCAGTTTTACGCCGCCTATGGTGAGTTCTTTTCAATCTGGAAGCTATGGAATCGGCTTGATCGCAAAGAAATTGGTTTCGATGACCGTCGTTGGGATCTCCACAAGCGTGCTGCGTCCGCGGAAGCTACCGTAGAAGGCACTCTCGTGAAGGTATCAAGCGAGCTGATATTGGACCCCGCTCGCATCGCGGAACTGGCGATGTTTCGGCAAGGATTTCAACAGTTGCGCCAATCCATACGCAGCGACGTTGAATTGGCGTGGGGTTATTCGGAACATCCCCAATATCTGGCGTTCAAACTGCTGGCGGCCAGAGTCGCGCTACTGCTCGCCGCCGATTGGAAGACTCATCCACCGACCGTCGAAGTGGCGGGGTCTCAGCTGCTGGAGATAACCCACAACCGCTGGGAAACGGTATGGGCGCAAGTTCCAATTAGCGGATTCTCGGAGACATATGCGGCTTCCTTGAAGAAGTTGAGTGAAAGACTCGTTCGACGCTGACCGTTGGTGCTGCTCGACTCAGTCAATCCGGAATGCCAAAGTCACCGGTGATCCATTGCCATCGACGAAGAACTCCATAGGTGCTCCGGTGAAACGGGATTGGCCCCGATTCTAGCGCAGCAGCTTTCGCGCCGTTCGCACCTTGCCCAGGCCGCACAAGTGTGCAGAGCCGATGCTCATCACGAGCGTACCGAGTGGGACTAATTCGGCTTGGCTCCGGGGTTGCGCGGGCCCGTCAATCGCGTGCTGCTGATCGAGTCGAGAAAGCAAATTCGGAAAATGCCAATCGCAAATTTCCTGCCACGCTGGCCGATAAAACCTTTCGCGTCAATGTTTGCGACCTGACTGGAATTGATTCTAAAAGCTTTACGGGTGGGCGAGTCGCTGCTTCTGAGTTGACAGTCTTCGGAGAAATACCTGTTATCCCGAAGGACCGACTTCCGGGAAAAGTTTCTGAATTTATTGGACTTGGGTCCCCCTTGACGCTTCCGGGAAGGGGTCCGGAGGAGCCTCGGGGGAGTGTCGTCTATCGGCCGGTTGTCAGACGATTTCTGCGCCGAATACCCCCCACGATCCCCCCTGAAAAGGGGCCTTTTCCCCTATGCGATCCGCGCCTTGGTTTACTAACTGGTTAGCTGTGGCGATGGGAGGTTCCGCAGACCATTTAGGACCGATAGCGCCGCAAGAGCTGAAAAGACCGCACGTTATGCCCAATTACAGGCGAGCATCTGAAGGGGCTATGAGCCCAACCCGACCGGACTGACGAATAGAATGGGGACGAGGTGATCGAATGCCAGTTGGAAAGTTTGCTGTGGGCGATGAAGCGGTACGGGTCGATTACGAGTTGATGGGGCCGCTTGTGGGTACCAAGACAGGCACCATGAAGCTGATGGATTCACCGCTCGGCGGCATCAGCCGCGCGCTGCTCCATCTCACGGGCGGGAACTTGATAACCGAGGACGGGCAAGTCTACTTCGTTGAACTCACAAAGTGCAATAACGGCCTCTCTGCAGATTTCATTGTTGTCCCGGCCAGGTCACGTTAGTAGCCAGTTCGGACAATGCGGGAACCCCACAATGCCCCCACAACTGCCGTTCCCTCGTGTTCTCTTGCGTGGTTTTGCGGTGCCAACCGCTCCCCGTAAGTCATTGAAATGACGTTTCTTGTAAGTTTCGGGACCAGGGGGTCGGAGGTTCAAATCCTCTCTCCCCGACCATTTCTGGAATCGCTGACTCGCGCGATTCACCATCCCAGCGCGAATCGTAGCGCAAGGGGTCAATCGGCGAAACATTCATTCACAAATTTTGCGGGCGGCGACGCCTTGCCTGCGCGTCAGCCCTCGTTGCTGAGCAGCCGCTCGAT
>Ga0335074_10013662_pt1 | contig 11410 bp, 9 predicted proteins | sample Lox_Sample_23_FD_206715 | JGI IMG/M metagenome (GOLD analysis project Ga0335074, IMG submission 206715) | Soil microbial communities from Loxahatchee National Wildlife Refuge, Florida, United States - Lox_Sample_2.3 | ecosystem: Environmental > Terrestrial > Soil > Wetlands | place: USA: Florida...
CGAAGGCCGGGATACCGACGCGCTCGGCCTCCGCTTGGCTCTCGGCGACGAACACGTTGCGCCACACCCAGCACTCGCCGAGATTGGCGGCAATCGCCTCGTCGTCAAACCCGGTCTCGGCCATCGCCGCACGATAGAGAGCGAGGCGCCGCCGCGTCGTTTCCGACGACTGCACATTCATGAGAAACGGGCGCCCCTGGCGCGCCAATTCGAGCATCGAGGCTTCGCCCGACGCGGCGCGAACAAAGGGCGGGTGGGGCTTCGTATAAGGGCGCGGCCGCAGCATCGGCACGTCGAGCTGCCAAAACCGGCCGCGGTGGCGGAACTCGCTCCCGGTCAGGGCGCGGGTCATGATGTCCTCGGCCTCGTCGAGCCGCGCCTGGGCGTCGTGATGATCGATGCCAAAACCAGTGTAGTCATAGATATTGTAAGAAGAACCGCGGCCGAGCCCGACGATCAGCCGCCCTTTGGCGATGTTGTCGATGACCGCGATCTGTTCAGCGACGCGGATCGGATGGTGCAACGCCATCTGCAACACGGCAAAGCCGAGCTTGGCCCGCCGCGTCGTGGTGGCAAGTGCGGCAGCAAAGCTGACCGGATCGGCATAGGCGCAGATGCCGTCGAAATGGTGTTCGGCGAGCCAGATCACATCAACACCGAGGTCGTCGGCGAGCCACGCTTCGCGCAACGTCTGATCGATGACGATACCGTCCTGTTCGGGATCGCGGCTGTCGGGGAACAGAAAATCGCCGAATTTCACACCCACCTCCCATACCGGATCCGAATAATCACGCCCGCTGGTGCACACCCCGGCGCCGGGGTTGCGAGGCGCCCCCGGGTGGTCGCGCGAGAAAAAGGCGAAGGGCCGACAACAGTGTTACGGGAAGCAAGCCGAGCATCGTCGGGAGGCGGCCGCCGCGCCGATGATCATCATGCAGGGTTTCGCGCAGAGGTGGGGACGACGTTGCGAGCCACCCTCGCGTCTTGCTTGCGGCGCCCCGCGAGGGGCGGCGACACGGGCCCCGATTTCAGGCCTCGCGATAGCCGCAATCGAGGATGCGAGCGGGGCCATCGACGCCCGATTCGAGAAGCGCTACGTTCCATTCTCTGAGACGACCGCCGCTTCTCGAGAATTTCTGATTGACTTCGGCGAGCGCCATTTCCCGGGCCTGTTGCTCGTTCTCGGCAATCAGGGTGGCGTAATAGATCTCCTCGCCCAACGACCTGGTGCAGCTGAACTTGGTCATCTTTCCATCCTCGTGGTTTGTCGCCGATGGTATTGGACTGACCGGGCGGGATCAACACAGCGGCACGCCCGGAACCGGCTTCACAGCGGGCGGGTTCGCGTGTACCCTAGCAGGTTGTTCTCCCTTGCCTGCTCAGGATCGATATGCCGTTTCTTGCCGACCGTCTCGCTCGTGTCAAACCGTCGCCGACGATGGCGATGACAGCACTTGCCACCGAATTGAAGGCGGCGGGACGCGACATCGTCAGCCTGTCGGTCGGCGAGCCCGATTTCGACACGCCTGCCAATATCAAGGAAGCGGCGATCGCCGCGATGCGGCGCGGCGAAACCAAATACACCACGTTTGACGGGACGATCGAACTGAAGCGCGCGGTCGCAGCAAAGTTCAAACGCGAGAATGGGCTCGATTACGAGACCTCGCAGATCACGATCAGCGCCGGTGGCAAGCAGGTGCTGTATAACGCGATGGTCGCCACGATCAACCCGGGCGACGAGGTTGTGATCCCGGCGCCGTTCTGGGTGTCTTATCCGGAAATGGTGTTGCTGTGCGACGGCACGCCGGTGCCGGTGCCGTGTCCGCAAAATAACGGCTTCAAATTGCGGCCTGAGGATCTCGACGCCGCGATCACGCCCAAGACCAAGTGGCTCATTTTGAATTCACCGTCGAACCCGACCGGGGCGGCGTATACCGAGACCGAATTGAAAGCGGTGGCCGAGGTGCTGCTGCGTTACCCGCAGGTCTGGGTCATGACCGACGACATGTACGAGCACCTGATCTACGACGATTTCCGATACCGCACGATCGCCCAGGTCGAACCGCGGCTTTACGAACGGACGCTGACTGTTAATGGCGTGTCGAAAGCCTATTGCATGACCGGCTGGCGCATCGGCTATGGCGGCGGGCCCGCGGCCTTGATCAAGGCGATGGGCGCGATCCAGTCGAATTCGACCGCAAATCCGTGCTCGATCAGCCAAGCCGCCGCGATCGAGGCGTTGACCGGGCCGCAGGATTTCATCCCGGTCCATAATGGCAAGTTCCAGGAACGCCGCGATCTGGTCGTCGACCTGTTGAACCGGATCCCCGGCCTGTTCTGCCCGCGGCCGGAGGGAGCGTTTTACGTCTACCCGTCCTGCGCCGGGGTCATCGGCAAGCGCACCCCCAAAGGCCAGACGATCGCCAGTGACGAGGATTTCGTCCGCTACCTGCTGGAGGCGACCGGGGTTGCGGTCGTGCATGGCGAAGCTTTTGGTTTGTCACCGCATTTCCGCATCTCGTATGCGACCTCACCCGAGGTGCTGCGCGACGCCTGTGGCCGCATCGATCACGCCTGCCGCGCGCTTTCGTAAACCCGCGGATTGAAAGCCGGAGGGCGGGCGCAAAGCGGGTGCGCAGCGCAAAGGAGAAGATGATCGCCGGCGAACTCTACGATGCCAGCGATCGGGAACTCCAGGCGGAACGGGCGGCAACACACCATTGGCTCGCGCGCTACAACGCGGCGCTCGCGGTTTCGGTTGCGGAACGCAGAGAGCTGTTGTTGGAACGCTTCGCCCGGGTCGGCGACGGTGCGGTGATCCGGCCGCCGTTTCACTGCGATTATGGTTTCAATATCAGTCTCGGCGCCGGTGTCTTTTTGAACTTCAACTGCGTGATCCTCGACGTTGTCGCGGTCAGCATCGGCGACAAAACGCAGATCGGGCCCGCGGTTCAAATCCTCGCGGCCGATCACCCGCGCGATGCGACAACGCGGGCCGCCGGTTTGGAATTTGGTCGTCCGGTCCGCATCGGGTGCAATGTCTGGATCGGCGGCGGCGCCATCATCCTGCCCGGTGTCAGCATCGGCGATGATGCGCTGATCGGCGCGGGCAGCGTGGTCACCCGCGATGTTCCTGTCGGTGCCGTGGCGTTTGGCAACCCGGCACGGGTGCGGGTCGGGAGCATAATGCGATGATCGCGGGCCGCATTACGCTGAGATCTTTCTTGCCGGGTACTGCGAGGGGTCTCCCGTGGTCGATGTTGCCGGGCAATGCCTCGAAGTCGTGGCCCCCGCCACGATAATAGGTCATGTCCGTCCGGCGATCGGGACAGCCCCTGTATTCCGGCCCGGCGCGCCGCAGCTTTGCGAACCCGGAAGCGTCGGGCAAAGCTGCACCGCGGCTGGATATCCCGCCATTCCCGCGGCCGGCGCTGACCAGGGCGGGGCCGGCAGAGCATAGCGCGCGGCAGCCTCTGTCCTGCGTGGCGAGGGCGAAATGCCGGCATAGCGCCGATCGTCAGCCCACGCGCCGCGGAGCGGGAAACCGACGGATCAGATTTCGTTTGCGTTACAGCCGCAGGCCGCGCCAGATTGGGACAGATACCGGCGCTGTCGCGGCGTTGTCTCAATCCCGCGGGCGCCTGACAAGATCGGCTGGAGGCGCCCCCCATGGCAAATACGACCGCGGCCCCGCGTTGTGCCGCACTGATCGGCCCTTATCTCTCGGGCAAAACAAGCCTGTTGGAAGCGCTGCTGTTCGCCAGCGGTACGACGACTCGTCACGGCAGCGTGCGCGACGGAAATTCGGTCGGCGACTCCTCGCCCGAGGCGCGGGCGCGGTCGATGTCGACCGAACTCAATGTTGCAGCGACGTCGTTTCTCGGCGATCCGTGGACGATCCTCGACTGCCCGGGCTCGGTCGAACTCGCCTATGAGGCGCAGAGCGCGATGCTGGCGGCGGATGTCGCGGTCGTCGTCGTCGAACCCGAGGTCGAGCGCGCGCTGACGATCAGTCCGCTGCTGCGCTTTCTCGACCAGCACAAAATCCCGCACATGATCTTTATCAACAAGATGGACACGTCGAACGCCCGGGTGCGGGACGTCCTGGCGGCGTTGCAATCGGTGTCGCAGCGTCCGCTGGTGCTGCGCCAGGTGCCGCTGCGCGGTGGCGAGGGCGAGATTACCGGCTATGTCGATCTGGTCAGCGAGCGCGCCTATCGCTATCGCCCGGGCCAGCCCTCGGATCTGATCCCGCTGCCCGACGGATTTTGGGATGAGGAGCGTGAGACCCGCGCCGGGCTGATCGAAAAGCTCGCCGATTTTGATGATGCCCTGCTCGAAAAGCTGCTCGAAGAGATCGAGCCGTCGAAGGAAGAGATCTATCAGCATCTGAGCCGTTCGCTGAGCCAGGCCCAGCTGGTGCCGGTGTTTCTCGGCTCGGCGAGCGCCGATCACGGCATCCGCCGGCTGTGGAAGGCGCTGCGCCACGAAACTCCGTCGCCGCAGGAAACCGCGGTGCGGCTCGGCATCGCCGCCGATGGCGAGCCCTTGGCCCACATTCTCAAGACCTATCATCTGCCGCATACCGGCAAACTCTCGCTGGCGCGGATCTGGCGCGGCACGGTCAACGAGGGCATGGTGCTGAGCGGAACCCGTGTTGCCGGTCTATTGCGGGTAACCGGCGCGCAGCACGAAAAACTCGGCTCGGCGCAAGTCGGAGAGGTCGTCGGCATGACGCGGATGGAAGACATCGCCACCGGCGATGTCCTGACCCCGTCGGGCAAGGCCGAGCCGCTACCGCGGCCAGAGCGGCCGCAGCCGGTGTTTGGTCTCGCGATCGCCGCCGACAAGCGCGCCGATGACGTCAAATTGACCGGCGCGATCGGCAAATTGATCGAAGAAGACCCGACCTTCGAACTCGAGCAGAACGCCGATACCCAGGAAATGGTGTTGTGGGGTCAGGGCGACATCCATCTGCAGATCGCGATCGACCGGCTGCGCAACCGCTTCAACCTCGCGGTACATGGTCGCCCGGCATCGGTGCCCTATAAAGAGACGATCCGCGGAGCGACCCAGCAGCATTCGCGTTTCAAACGGCAGAGCGGCGGGCACGGCCAGTTCGCCGATGTGACAATCGACGTCAAGGCGCTGGCGCGCGGTTCAGGTTTCACCTTCACCGACAGCGTCGTCGGTGGGGCGATCCCGCGCAACTATATTCCGGCGGTCGAGGAAGGCGTCGTCGAGGCGTTGCAGCGCGGCCCGCTCGGCTTTCCGGTGATCGATATCGCGGTCACCCTGATCACCGGCCAGTTTCACGCGGTCGATAGTTCCGACCAGGCATTCCATACCGCCGGGCGCCAGGCGGTGCAGGAGGCGTTGCCGAAATGTGAGCCGATCCTGTTGGAGCCGATCGACTCGGTCGAGATTTCGGTGCCGAACGCGTTTACCGCGCGAGTGCAGCGGCTGATCTCAGGGCGGCGCGGCCAGATCCTCGGCTATGACGCCAAACCGGACTGGCCGGGTTGGGACGTGGTCAGCGCCCATATGCCGCAGAACGAATTGCATGATCTGATCGTCGAATTGCGGTCGCTGACCTTGGGTGTTGGCAGCTTTGCGCATGCTTTTGACCATATGCAGGAGTTGACCGGCCGGCCGGCGGAAAAGGTCATGGCGCAGCGCACCGCCGAGGCGGCGCAATAGATCGCCTTGGCTGCGTCCGTTTGACGTCGCGACGGCGGCCCGGCTCGCAAAAGCGTGACTTGGCGCCGCCGATCGCTACCCCACCTCAACAGGATGGGAATATTTGAGGTGCGGCAATGCTGATCCGACGCAACCGGCGATGGGAGCTTAGCGAGTCGGCGGCGACGCCCGAATCGGTGTTTATGCGCCGCCGCACGCTGTTAAAGGCAATGGGGTTTGGCGCGTTGCTGGTCCCGTCGCTCGCCGTGGGTCTCGGCGCCGGCGCGGCGGATGGCGCAGACGAGGCATCGGACCCGTCCGCCAAGCTCTATCCGTTCGAGCGCAACCCGAAATACACCCTCGACCGGCCAATCACCGATCCCAAATATTCCGAGCACTACAACAATTTTTATGAGTTCGGCTCGGACAAGTCGATTGCCGATGCCGCCCAGGCGCTGAAGATCCGGCCGTGGACGGTCAAGATCGACGGTCTCGTGGAAAAGCCGTTTGAGATCGGCATTGATGATCTGTTGCAGAAAATGCCGCTCGAAGAACGGCTTTACCGCCACCGCTGCGTCGAGGCGTGGTCGATGGCGGTGCCGTGGAGCGGCTTTGCGATGACCGCGCTGATGGCGCTCGCCAAGCCGCTGAGCTCGGCGAAATACGTCAGGATGGAGACTTTTGTCGACGCCGACGAAGCGCCGGGGCAAAAGCAGTTCTGGTATCCCTGGCCCTATATCGAAGGCATGACGATCGCCGAGGCGGGGAACGAACTCGCCTTTATGGTGACCGGCATGTATGGCAAGCCGGTGCCAAAGCAGGACGGCGCGCCGCTGCGCCTGGTGCTGCCGTGGAAATACGGCTTCAAATCGGTCAAATCGATCGTCCGCGTCTCGTTCACCGACCAGCAGCCGGTAACGTTCTGGGAGACCGTGCAGGGCGATGAATACGGGTTCTGGGCAAACGTCAACCCGGAAGTCCCGCATCCGCGGTGGAGCCAGGAAACCGAGCGTGTGCTCGGAACCGACCAGCGCGTGCCGACATTGAAATGGAACGGTTACGGCGAATACGTCGCCCATCTCTATGACGGGCTGCAAGGCCAGAAGCTGTTTATGTGACCGTTAGGCGACTGGAATATCCGAATCGCAATTCCCTCCGTGGGCAACCGCGGAAGCTTCAACTTCTATAAGAACATGATTTATTTATGCCGTACCCTGCGGTGGAGACGCCGTGCTTCCGCCCGCTCCATCTCTTCGCGGTACAGAACACGCGACCTGCGTCCATCGCGTTATGAGGAGTCGCCGGTGCCATGAAGATCGGTGAACTCGCCCGGCGTCAGCCCACGAACGCGCCCACCATCCGCTACTACGAGGAAATCGGCCTGCTGCCCGCTCCGGCTCGTTGCGAGGGGCCAGCGAACCTATGGCGACGGCGACATCAGGCGGCTGACCTTTATCAGGCAATGCCGCGAGTTTGGCTTTCCGATCGAGCAGGTGCGCTCGCTCGTCGCGCTGACGGAGGATCAAGATCGGTCGTGCACGGAGGCGCGTTCTATCGCGCAGGCTCACCTCGATACGGTGCGCAAGAAGCTGACCGAACTGATGGTATTTGAACGCAACCTGACCGACTTCATCAGGCGCTGCGACGCTGTCTGCGCAGGCGGTCCGGGGCCGGACTGCGTGATCCTCCGGGACATGGCAAGGCCGATATGTGACGGCGAATGCGCGACCGCCAGCAGGAAGCGCCGGTGATCAAGACCGCAATCGTGTACGATACCGCGCCCGCGGGACGGACCGATACTGCCTACGGCGGAGTCCACACCGGCGCGTCGTTGTTTTGGCTTTGGGGCGTCGAGGACGTCCGACCGGACCGCTCGACACCGCAGCGTTTTATTAGTGCGAAGATGCGTCGCTGGGATTGCAAGGCCACGTAATACTTGGGCAGGTTGCATCTCAGCTATCATGACATGCGTTTCAGAAACGAAAAACGCTGCATTCTTAACACTTGTTTCCTACCGATTTTAGGGGCGGGCCCCAGGACCTCTGGACCGATGGTCGCGCTTGTCAGCCGCCCCGTTCGCTCGTCGCCCCGACCAGACAACCGCCGCCAGACTGATCATGGCGAGGAGTGCGGCGACGGCATGCCCGGTTTCCCAGCGGATTCGGTAGCTGGGCCAATCGGCTGGCAGAGTGCTTGGCGTCCAGGACGAGACCGCATCGTTGACCGGCCGGTTCAGGACGAAAAAGACGGCGATCATGCCGGCATATCCGATGCACGCGATCAGTATCGTCCAGAAGACCTGACCGTGCCGGCGGTGGACGAAAGCGGCTGCGGCACTGCTGAGCAGCGCCCCGATTTCAGCCGGACCACCGATAAACGGTCCCCAGCCGCGATACAACTCCTGCTGTACCGCCAGCCAGACGGGCGCGTCGAGCGAGAATTTGTTGGGTAACTCCAGCAGATGAGCGACCGGCGTGACCGCCGCCAGAATGGCAAACGCCAGATTGGCAATGTAAAGCCACGCCATCTTTATTTTCCTCAACCGTTGTACTGACGAAAGTCCTGCCCCGACATTTCTAGCCGTGCCGATACCGGGACTCCAATGCCAGGAATTCACCGGCAACCCGTAACTTGCTGGCACCGAGGATGGCGCGGCCGCTGTTGACCGCATCCGAGCCGCTTGATGCGCTCGCGACGGGTGCGCCGACAGGGCGGGGCCGAAGACCTCTCGATACGCTAGGGATTTGGGGCCGGATCGCCGATGTGACGGTGGGCTTTGGCGCGATGTTCGCTGCCGGCATGCTGACCTGCGGGCAATCCAAGGCGGCGCTCGAGGCGTTGAGTGCGATGATAATGAAGGATTTCGATGGTCGGGCGTCACCGTCAATGTCCTGGTGCGGGAGGATGCCGACACCCCGCTGATCCCGGACGAGGCCGAGCGCGAGCAGCTGACTGAGCCCGAAGTGCCGGCCCGAAGTGCCAGCCCGAAGTGATGGCGCCGCCGTTGATCTGGGTGGTCTTCAACGCCGCGGCCACGGGTAAGCAGCCGGCGCTTTATCGCAATCCATTGGGATCCGGGATTGCTGCCGCAGCAATCGGTCGAACGGGCGCGCCCCGATCGCCTGGACCGGCATCGCAACCATGCCGATTGCACCTGCCCGCACCTGACCCGTGCGGTCGCGCCGGTCGGCGACCGCGCAGCGGAACGATTTCCCCAATCCCTGGCGGCGCCGAACCGGGCTCACCGCAATCGGGCGTTGCGGCCCCGCGTTGCCAAAAGACATGGCGAACCGCCAACCGCTGGACGAAGCTCCATATCCGCGCCATAGCTGATGCGACAGAGCATCGGGAGAGTGGGATGACCCAGGCGCGCCGCTTTCGTGAAGTGCTGCACCGGGACGGCATGGTGACCGCTCCCGGCGCCTATGACTGCATCACCGCCAGATTGATCGAACAGGCCGGGTTCGACGCGGTCTACATGACGGGTGCGGGTACGGCCGCGACCCTCGGCTACCCCGATTTCGGGCTGCTGACGATGTCTGAGATGGTCGCCAATGCCCGGCGCATTGCCGCCAGCGTGGCGCTGCCGGTGATTGCCGACGCCGATACCGGCTATGGCAACGAGCTCAATGCCTTTCGCACGGCGCGCGAATACGAGACCGCAGGCGTCGCCGGCATCCATATCGAGGACCAGGGCTTTCCGAAAAAATGCGGCCATCTCGACGACAAGGAAATCGTGCCGCGCGAGGATTGGCTCGCCAAGATCCGCGCCGCCGCTACTGCCCGCCGCGACCCCGATTTCGTCATCATCGCACGCACCGATGCCCGCGCTGTGGCCGGGTTCGACGAGGCGATCCTGCGCGCCAACGCCGCGCTCGCGGCTGGGGCCGACATGGCCTTTGTCGAAGCGCCGCAAACTCGCGAGGAGGTTGCCGCGGTGCCGCGCCTCGTCAACGGCCCGTGCCTGTTGAATGTGGTCCATGGCGGCAAGACGCCCGATCTCGATCTGCGAGAAGCCGAGGCGATGGGCTACAAGCTCGCGATCGTGCCCGGCCTGCTGATCAAATTCGTCGTCGGCATTTGCGAGGCGAAACTGGCTGAATTGAGGGAGCGGCATCGACATCCGGCGCCGCCGAACGCGATGACGGTGGGCGATGTATTCCGACGGATGGGCGCCGACGAATGGGATGCGCGCCGCACGCAATTCCGCGATGCTGCGACAATCCGCAGCGCCGCCGAATAGCGTCCCAGTCGGCGGCGCTGATGCGATGACGCGGGGGCCATCCCCCTCCGTCCCGGTCTGGTCCCGCAAGCGGGTCAGGGTCGGGCCGGCAGAGCCGGGTAATTCTCGGATCGTGCGCCCGGTGGATGGCCGGCCCCCCGCGCCGAACCTTGCCGACCTCGTGCTCTATCGCGACGGGCTGATCTTGGTCATCGACAAGCCGGCCGGGATCGCGGTCCATCCCGGTCCCGGCGGCGGCCCCGACCTCGAAAGCGGCTTTGACGCGCTGCGCTTTGGGCTGCCGCATCCTCCCGCCCTCGCCCATCGGCTCGACCGCGATACCAGCGGCTGTCTGGTGCTCGGCCGCCACCCAAAGGCGTTAAGGCGCTTGGGGGCGCTGTTTTCCGAGCGGAAGGTCGCAAAAGCCTATTGGGCGATCGTCGACGGTCATCCGGCGAAGGATTTTGGCCGTATCGAGACCGGGCTCAGAAAGCTCACCCGGGGCTCCGGCTGGCGGATGGTCGTCGACACGGATGGACAGCGCGCCGTGACCGATTATCGCGTGCTCGGCGCCGACGGCCGGTCAGCTTGGCTTGAATTGCGCCCGCGCACCGGCCGCACCCATCAGATCCGGGTGCATTGCGCCGCACTCGGCTGCGCGGTTACCGGCGACCCGGTCTACGGGCGCGGCAATGGGCCGCTCCAACTCCACGCTCGCGCGATTTCATTGCCGCTCTACCCGGCAAAACCGCCGATCGAGGTAATGGCGCCACCGCCGCCGCATATGCTCGCGGCGCTCGCCCGCCTGGGCTACAATTCCATGGACCCCGGGATCTGAAGGAAGTGAATAGCGCCGGGGTGACGGCCCGGTGACTGCCGCGGCCGAAGCCGGTCTCTTGCCGGATCGATCGGCACCTTTTGGAGGATGTCGTCGGGGTCGAGGATGCCGGCGGGCACGCCGGAACACCGCTTCATCACGACGAATTGATTGGCACTCAGGGGTTCGGCGCCGTCCGCCGCAATTACCTGTTCCGATGATTGGTCGTTGCGATCGGAGAATGAGGATGCAGCACCACCGTCATCTTTCGTTGTTAGTCGTGCTCGGTCTCTGCCTGAGCGGGTTTTTCGGATGCGCCGAGGCGACCACGATCGTATCACCGGCTCAGGCTCCGCCGCCAAAACCGGGGATGGCTCGGGTCTGGTTTTTCCGCCCGTCGCTGACGCCGCAGTTCGGCGCCGTTACCGCCTTCTCGCCGGAGATTTTTGCGAACGGGACACCGGTTGCGGCGATCGCGCCCGGAACCACCTTCTATCGTGATTTCGCGCCTGGCATCTACCGGTTCATGGTCCAGCCCTACGGTCTGCCGACCAGCCAGACGACGACGCTGCAGCTGGCGCCGGGCACCCAGGATTATCTGCAGGTCGACTGGATATCCAGCTGGACCCAGGGCTATCCGGAGGCCGGCTGGAGTTTTTCGCCCAACACCTTCGGCATCCTCTCGGCCAGTC
>Ga0335074_10013663_pt1 | contig 11410 bp, 14 predicted proteins | sample Lox_Sample_23_FD_206715 | JGI IMG/M metagenome (GOLD analysis project Ga0335074, IMG submission 206715) | Soil microbial communities from Loxahatchee National Wildlife Refuge, Florida, United States - Lox_Sample_2.3 | ecosystem: Environmental > Terrestrial > Soil > Wetlands | place: USA...
GATGTTAGCTTCCCTTGGCGGGACAGTCGCTGAAGGCAACGGCTGTAGCACCCGCACCGCCCGCCGCGCCGGCAGCAGCGCCCGCTGCGCCCGCACCGAGCAATTGCTCCACCGCGGGCTCGGGCTCGTTCGCCCGCAGCGTAAGGTCCAGCCACCGCGTCGTGGAGGTGCTCTGATGAATGTCGAGCACCGGTTTGAAACCCAGTCCGCGCACCTGCTCGGCGCGACGCACGGCGTGCGGCTGATCCTGGAACACGCCGAACGAGATCCACGGCCTGCCGCCGGGCCCACTGCCCGCGTGCACATCCGGGATGCCCGCACGCTGCAGGCGCGCCAGCGCACGGCTCATGGCGGCGGCGTCCGCGAGCTGGTCGATATACACCGTGTAGCCGTCATTGACGCTGATGTCTACGTCGCGTTCGCTCGCCGACAGGCCGCGCTCGCGCAGCCGGCCCGCCACCCGGGCCGCGGTCGCGGCATCCTCGAACGGTCCCAGACTTCGGCACCGCTCACCGGGCGCCGCCGGCGCCGCGCTGGCGCTCGTGCCCGGCGCCCCCGGCGCCGCGCCCGCGGCGCGCTTGCCTACCAGCGCCAGTGTCGGCAACGAGCCGTCCGGCCGGGAGGGCGCGACATAGGCGGCCGTGGGCGTATCGATCCAGTGAGTCCAGCCGAAGAACCCGAGGTTCAGGAGCACCAGGATACAAAACAGCGCGCGCACCCGCGGATTCTATGCGATGGCGGCCTGCGCCAGTACCGCCAGGCCCCGCAGCACCAGATCATCCTGTCGTGCGTACGGCAGACGCAGCAGCGGCGCCACGGTATCCGCGGCACCGCCGGCGAGAATCAGCCGGGGCCGCACTCCCAGCTCCCGGCGGGCCGACTGCGCGGCGCGCTCGATCAACGCGGCGCAGGCATGGCGCGCCCCCGCGAGCAGCGCGGCGCGCGTGGCCACGGCGAACAGCGGGTCGTGCGCGCCGCCGGCCAGTGCGCGACTGAGGGCACCGCGCCCCGACAGGGCTGCGCGGCGGCGAATGCCTGCCGTATGCTGCAGCAGCGACTCGATCATCATGCGTGGACCGGGCAGGATGCAGCCGCCCCGGTGCCGACCGTCTGCGTCGAGCAGGTCGATCGTCAGCGCCGAACCGATCGCAACGATGCACAGCCCGCGGTCGGGATATCGCTGGCGGGCGCCGATCAGGGCGACCCACCGATCGACCCCGAGGCGCCATGGCTCGAAATAGGCATTGTGCACGCCGCCCGCGCTCGCGGCGCTGCGTGCGAAGCGCGGGGCGGGCAGGCCGACGCGCGCGGCCGACGCGCGGATGAGCCGCTGCACCGCAATTCCGGCCACGTTGCAGGCATGGATGCGCGTGTGCTCTCCGGCGCTGCGGCGTACGGCGCGCAGCACCCGCAGCAGCGGCGCCGCCGAGCGGCGCAGCGCGGCGAGCTCGATCGCGCCGCTCGCCGCAAATCGCGCGGCGGGGGCGCAGGACCCGCGGCTCAACGCCCATTTGAGCCGCGAGTTGCCGCAGTCGAGCAGCAGCAACGGACTGCCACTGGCGTGGCTCGGGAGCCGCCCGCGCACTGCCATCACGCGGCCCGCACGGTCACATCGCCGCTGATGAAGCGCCGCAGTCCGTCCCGGGTCTGCACACACAGCGCTCCGCCGATATCGATGCCGCGGGCGTGCCCGGCCACGGCGGCGCCATCGGTATCCACCAGTACCGGCTTGCCGGCGAGCGCATCCGCCGCGCGCCACTCCGGCAGGAAGGGCGCAAGGCCCTCGCGCTCGAACTGCTCGAGACCGGCCACACAGGCGGCGATCAGGGCTGCGGCGAGCCGGTTGCGCTGGCGATCGCCGCCACCCTCCAGGGCCAGCAGGTCCGCGGCGTGCGTGCCGCTCGCCTGCACCAGCCGCGTCACCGGCTCGCCCAGCGCGACGTTCAGGCCGATACCGATCACGACCTGGGCGGGCCCACCCGCCTCCGCGCGCAGCTCGATGAGAATTCCCCCGAGCTTACCGGCGCCCACCACGATGTCGTTCGGCCACTTCAGGGCCGCGCCCCTGTAGCCGAGACCCGCCAGCGCGCGCAGCGTGCACACGCCCACGACCAGGCTCAGCGCACCGATGCCGGCCGGCAGCACCGCGAAACTCCAGCCGATCGACAGGCAGACGGCGCCGCCGGGCGCCGCATGCCAGCGACGCGTGCGCCGGCCGCGCCCGGCGCTCTGGTACTCGGCCGTCAGAAAATCGAACCGGCCCGGCGGCAACGGCGGCCGCTGCAGCAGATCCGCATTGGTGGAGCCGGTCGACCAGACACAGCGCGCATCGCGCAGCCGCGCCCGCGCCTGGCGCGGCAGCCAGCCGATGATGCCCTCGGCGCTCAGCAGCTCGCTTGCCGCCGGCAGCCGGTAGCCTCGATTGGCCACCGCTTCCACGCGCACCCCGAGCGCGCGCAGCCGCGACACCGCCTTCCAGATTCCCGCACGGCTCACACCGCACTGCCGCGCGAGCGCGGTGCCGGAGTGAAAGCGCCGATCGCACAGTGCGCGATAGATGGCAGGCGCGAGAGGCTCGCGATATTTCATGCGGGAACCGCCGGAATCTCGCACAGCATGCAGCGCACGCCGCCGCCGCCGACCGATTCGATGGTCGGCACGGGCACCGCCACCACCGCATCGACCAGCGACTGCAGCCGCGGCCAGCAGCCGGGCTGCGCGCGCAGCGCCGCGCGCGCCCGCGTCGACAGCACCAGAACCTGACGCTCGCCGCCGGCGCCGGGGCCCGCGCCGACGCCCACGCCGGCTCCCACGCCGCCTCCCACGCCCGCGCCCACCGCCGGGCCTGCGCCCGTCCCCGCACCCGCCACGACGCTCAGCTCCAGCAGGTTGGCGGCGAATGAGCCCATCGCAGCGGGCGTGATCTCGATCACCTCACGGCCGCCGGCCCGCAGGCGCGCCAGCACGCGACCGCGGTCCGCCGCCGCGATGGCGCGCGTGCACACCACGCTCCAGCGGGTGCCCACCGCGAGCATGACGTTGGTGTGATAGAGCGGCCTGCCGAGCTCATCGTGCGCGTCGAAGGGCACGGGCTCGTACTCGAGCAGCGCCGCCCATTCACGCAGCAACGCCTCGTCGGTGCGCGCCGAGCGGCACGCATACGCCACACGATGCACGTGATCGAGCACCAGGCTGCCGGTGCCCTCGAGAAACCGCCCGGCGCGCTCGTGCGCAGATAAATCCAGCAGCCGCTGTCGGCGGAAGCCGCTGTGCGCGGCGGCGGCCTCGAGCAGCTCCGCGCGCCGCTCGGCGCGGCGGTTGGGGGCGCACAACGGATAAAGCACCACCGTGCCGTCACCGTGCCAGCTGACCCAATTATTGGGAAACACCGCATCGGGCTTGACGGGCTCGGGGGTATCCTCGGCGACGCACACGCGCGCACCGGCGGCGCGCAGTGCCGCGGCCAGCCGATCCAGCTCCGCGCGCGCCCGCCCGGCCGCAGCGGAGCGCATCGGCGCGGGGTGCTGGAAGTGATTGCTCGGCGCGGTCTGGCTGTTGTAGCCGAAGCGCGCGGGACGCACCAGCAGCGCACAGCCGGCGCTCTGGCGCGCGGCGAACGCGCCCTTCTGCCCGCCCACTGTGCTCATGAACCCCTGCCCGCCATGGCTGCCGTCCTCCGGGATCCGGGTTTGCCGCGGTTCGGGTGCCTGCGGTGACCCTGTCGCCCCGCTGGCCGTCCGCGGCCGAACGGGCAGTCGGACATCATACTTCAGCAGCCCAGGCCGGTGCGGTTGCAATCCTACGGTGACGGGAATAGGTTCTGGCGGGCGGTATTTCGGCCCAATCGGCCGTTCGCGTGGGAGTGCTGATATGCGTAAACCCATCTGGTGGGTCGTCGGGGCCGTCATCGTGGTGTGCGCCGCTGCCATCGTGTATTCGTGGCGCGCCAGTCGCCCCGCGCACCACGCTGCCGTGCAGGCGAGCCTGCCGAAGCCGCCACCCCCGGCGCCGGCGGCGCCGGCCGTGCGGAATCCGGTGCCCGCCAATGGCGCGCCGGCGGCGCAGCCTCTGCCCACCCTGGGGGACAGCGATGGCCCGGTGCGCGACGCGCTCGCGGCTCTGATCGGTCAGGCGGCGACGCAGCGGCTGATCCGCCCGGATATGATCGTGCGTCACATCGTCGTGACGGTCGATAACCTCTCGCGCAAGCACGCCTCGGTGGATCTGCGCCCGGTGCGGCCCGTGCCCGGGCAGTTCGCCGTCCAGGGCGACGATCAGCATGCCACCCTCGACCCGAGCAACTACCAGCGCTACACGCCCTACATGGTGGTGCTGCAGATGCTGGACATGAAGCAGCTGGCCGCCCTGTATTTTCATTTCTACCCGCTGTTCCAGCAGGCCTACCAGAACCTCGGCTATCCTAACGGCTATTTCAACGACCGCCTGGTCGAGACCATCGATAACCTGCTCGAGACCCCCGACGTGCAGGGGCCGATCTCGCTGGTCCGGCCCAACGTGATGTACCAGTACGCCGATCCGATGCTGGAGAATCTCTCCGCAGGGCAGAAGGTGCTGGTGCGCATGGGTCCGCAGAACGAGGCGATCATCAAGGCCAAGCTCAAGGAGCTGCGCGCCGCGGTCGCCGATCGCACCCGTGGCGCAGACGCGAACCGCACGCGCGATCCCGGCGGCAGCGGCGGCGGCTGAGCCGGCCGCTGCGCGCGGCGCGCGCGCGCCGGGCGCCGCTCAGCGCGGCAGGGCGTTGAGCAGGTTGGCAGGCGAGTACTGATCGGTCAGCACACGGGCGTGCGGGTCCCAGTCGACGCGCGTGCTGAAGCGCGCGAGCACCTCGGCGGGAGCGAGCCCGAACGGGCGGAACGCATCGACAAACCGGCGGCTGGTGCGCGTCACCGTGTCCATGGAAGGCAGCGGCCCGTTGGCCGCCAGGATGACGCGGTTGCCGCTCTTGAGGTTGTAGAACTGGCCGAACACGCTCTGGTAGGTGACCGACTCGTTCTGATACAGCCGGCTCGAGGAGAAGGTGTTGGCCGCGACCACACCGCCGGGCGTGAGCAGCTCGCGCACTTCCATCAGGAACTCGCGCGTCAGCATGTGCTCGGGAATGTACTGGCTGTCGTAGGCGTCGAGCATGATCAGCTGGTAGCGGCGGCTGCCGCGCAGCATGCGCCGCACGTAGGCCCGCCCGTCCTCCACGATGACGTGCACGTGCGCATCGGCACGGAAGCCGAAGTACTGCTGCGCGACGCGCACCACCGCCGGATCGATCTCGACCACGTCGATGTCCGCCTGCGGCAGCAGCTTCTCGAGGGTATGCGGCAGCGTGCCCCCGCCCAGACCGATGATGAGGATGCTGCGCGGCTGCGGCGCCAGATACAGCGCGCCGAGCATCATCTGCGTGTATTCGAACACCAGCCGATCGGGGTCGCGCAGATCCAGGCACGACTGGCGGCCGATGGCGCACAGCCGCGTAAAGCACAGGCAGCGCGTCGCTGCGTCGTCGTCCTCGTACACCAGCACCTGGCGGTACAGCGAGCGCTCCGAGTGGATCAGGCGCTGATCGGCGCCGTCGGCGGTGCTGACGCGCGGCAGGAGGACGACCGCCAGCAGCGCCACCGCCAGCGCGCCCGCCAGCAGCGCCAGCGGCGGCGTGCGGCCCGAGCCCCACCACCGCCGGCTCACGTGCGCACCGCGACCGGACGCAGCCAGGCGAGCCCGCCCACGATCACGGATATCGCGAGCATCAGCCCGATGATCTGGTCGACCTCGAGGTAGAGCACCAGGTAGAAGGAAGTCACGAGGGTGCCCGCGGCGCTTCCGAACGTGGAGACGAAGTACAGCTTGCCGGCGCGGTCGCCGGCGCCACGCAGGTCCGCGACCAGCAGCCGCACCGCATAAGGGGAGATCATGCCCGAGATCAGCGTCGGAACGAAGAACAGCAGCGTCGCCCCGGCGAGCGAGCCGAAGCGCGGATCCTCCACCGCGGCGGACAGCCGGTCGAGCAGTGCGTCCCCATAGACCAGGATCGGCGCGGTGGTGAGCGCGGCGGCGAGCAACAGCAGCGCCAGTCCGCGCAGGCTCGGCGCATGCAGCGACGCGCGTCCGCCGCACAGATAGCCGAGCGACAGCGCCAGCATGAACACCGTGATCAGGGCGCCCCACACGTAGATGCTGCTGCCGAAGTACGGCGCCAGCAGCCGGCCCCCGAGCAGCTCGATGCCCATGACGAAATAGCCCGACCAGCCGGCGATCAGGTACAGCAGCAGCCGGTACATCGAGCCAGTGTACCGGCAGGACCGCGGTTTGACAGCGCCGCCGGCCCGCCACTACTGTCTGCGGCGACACGCGGCGGAACCCGCGGCCCATTGCCGAGTCTGAAGGCTCTCATGCCGAGGAAGGTGCCTGTTCCCGTTCCAGCGCCGCCTGGCCCCCCCGCACCGGGTGCATCGCCGCGATCGGCGCCCGCGATGCCGTCAATGCTGCGGATGCTGTCGACGCTGCGGATGCTGTCGATACCGTTGTGCGCCGCCGCCCTCACGGCCTGCGCGACCACGCAGGCGCCATCCGACTCGGGTCTGGCGGGACACTGGCGTTTGGATCCCGCGGCCAGCGACAACGTCACGACGCTCGTCGCCAGCGCCGTCGCCCGCGCGCAGGCGCGCCTGCGCAGGCACCATGGCTCTGCGGCTTTCGCCGGCCGCGGGGGTGGCGGTGCGGGTGGGGCCAACGGCGGTGCCGGTGACAGCGGCCAGGATGAGCAATTCGACACGGCGGGCGATCTGCTCGGCAACGGTGGCACGATCGGCCCGGATTTCCGGGAGCTGCGCCAGCGCCTGATGGACGCCCTGAGCACCTCCACCACGCTGGTGGTGAGCGTGCAGCCCGATGAGGTCGACATTCAGCGCGACGACCTGCCCGCGCGGCAGTACCAGCCCGGGGAATCGATCACCCGCTATGATGAGTACGGCACTGCGAACCTGAGCTCGCGCTGGCAGGGCAGGGCTTTCGAGCTGCGCGAGCGCTACACCAGCGGCGCGCGCCTGGAAGAGTTCTACGAAATCGATCCGGGCGGCGCGCTGCTCTACCTGCGCACGCTGCGGGATCCGACGGTCGGCAAGCTGCAGGTCAAGAGCATCTATCGGCGGCGGTAACGCCCCTACAGCGCGCTCTGGTCCACCTCGCCGGTGCGGATACGGATCACGCGCTGCAGCTCGGAGACGAAGATCTTGCCGTCGCCGACCTTGCCGGTCCTGGCCGTCTTCAGGATCGCCTCGATGACCTGCTCGAGCAGCTCCGTGCGCACGGCGATCTCGATGCGCGTCTTGGGCACGAAATCCACCACGTACTCGGCTCCCCGGTAGAGCTCCGTGTGTCCACGCTGGCGTCCGAAGCCCTTCACCTCGGTAACGGTCATTCCCGACACCCCCAGCTCCGAGAGGGCCGAGCGCACCTCATCCAGCTTGAACGGTTTGATGATGGCCGTGACCAGTTTCATGCCCCTGCTCCTCCGCGCCCGCGCGGCTCGTCCGGCCGTTGTCCACTCTCACGGCCATCTTACCATTCCGCGATCGGGCGCCCCGGGGTACAGGCGCCCCACGCACGCGCGCCGCACGAGCCGGTCATTTCCCGTGGCCGATCTGCACCTGGGTGTAGCGCTCCGCGCCGATACGGGCGATCAGGTCCTGCTGTGTCTCGAGCCAGTCGATATGCTCTTCCTCGGACTGCAGGATGCCCGCCAGCAGCTCCCGCGAAACATAATCGCCGAGCTGTTCGCAGCGTGCCAGCGCCGCGCACAGATCCGTGCGTGCCGCGTACTCGAGCTTCAGATCGCACCCGATGACCTCCGGCACGTTCTCGCCGATGAGCAGCTTGCCCAGGTCCTGCAGGTTGGGCAGCCCTTCGAGAAACAGGATGCGCTCGATGAGCCGGTCCGCGTGCTTCATCTCGTCGACCGACTCCTGATACTCGCGCTCCTCCAGGCCCCTCAGGCCCCAGTTGCGGTACATGCGCGCGTGCAGGAAATATTGGTTGATCGACGTCAACTCGTTCTTCAGCACCCGGTTGAGATGCTGGATGATCTCGGTCTCGCCCTTCATTCGCGTGAAACTCCAGGGGTGCGCACGGCTCGACGGCTCCGGCCAGTATTGGATGGTCGGTGCGCCGGAGGCAAGCGCTGCGGCGCCGTCACCGCAAGTGGGATGAGTCGGTCAGGGGGCGAACGCAGCGTCGGCGCAGCAGGCGGCTGCGCAACCCTGATCCGCCTCGTCGGCGTGACTGCGGATCAGCTCGCGCGCGCTCGCCGCGCAGCGACCGCAGCACGCGGCGACCGGCAGATGCTTGCGCACCTCGGAGAGCGTGCGTGCTCCCTGATCGACGGCGCGGCGGATCTGGCGATCGGTGATGCCGTGGCAGATGCAGACGTACATGGAACTCAGCTGAAGCCAGGTGATGCTTCCGAAACTGTAATGCTAATGAGAATGATTGTCAATTGCGTGGGCACGACGCGGCCGCGGCGCAGACATGCGCGGGCGGCGCGCGTGGCGCGCAGCTATCATGGGCCGGGCCGGGGGAGAGTTCATGTACCGCACTCGTATCGCTCTGGCGCTCGCCTCTGCTGCCGTCTGCATCGCCGGTGCGGCGGGTGACCGCGCGGCAATCGCGGCGCAGCCGCGGCTACCGGCGCAGCAGCAGGCCATCGTGCAGACGGGCGCCGGTGGCCCCGAGGTGCTCGAGCTCGAGAGCATTCCGGTGCCCCGTCCGGGCCCCGGCCAGGTACTGATTCGCGTGCACGCGGCGGCGGTCAACCCCGGCGACTGGGCGCAGCTCGCTCGGCCGCCAGCCGCGGGCGGCTCGGACCGCAGCGTGCCCGGACAGGACGTCTCCGGAGTGATCGTCGCGGTCGGTGAGGGGATCAGCGATCGACGGCCGGGCATGGCGGTGTTCGGCATCGTGGATCGCGCCGGCCTCAACGGTGCCTATGCCCATTACGCGGTCGCCAATGTGTCGAGCACCGCGCCCAAGCCGCGCAGTGTGAGCTTTGCGCAGGCGGCCGGGCTGGGGGTCGTGGGCGTCACGGCGCTGCGGGTGATCGACCAGGGGCAGGTGCATGCCGGCAAGCGCGTGCTGATCCTGGGTGTGGCGGGCGGGGTGGGCAGCCTCGCGGCGCAGATCGCCGTGGCGCGCGGCGCCACGGTACTGGGCACGGCCTCACCGCGTCACGCGGCGTACCTGCGCAGCATCGGCGTGAGCCGCATCATCAATTACGCGGCCGGCGATGTCGCCGCTCACGCCGGGCGCGTCGATGTGGTCATCGACACGGTCGGCGGTAACGAAGCACTCGCGGCGCTCGACGCGCTCGGTGCGGGCGGGCGCTTCGTGAGCATCGCGCGCGCGCAGGTCAGCCCCGGACAGTGCGCCGCGCGCCAGCTGCAGTGCCTGGGCTCTCCCGGCCCGGCGGGGCGGGCGCCGCCCTCGGTGATCCTGCAGGTCGCGCGCCTCGCCGCGGAAGGGGAGCTGAGCGTGCACATCGATCGCGTCTTCCCGCTGGCGCACGCCGCCGAGGCGCTGCGCTACGTTCATCGGGGACACACCGAGGGCAAGGTCATCCTCGCGGTCACACCCGACGCCCGGTGAGGCGCCGGCGATGTCAGGTCAGGGCGGATCTCAGGTGAAGGCGATATAGCGCCCGGCCGTGATCACCGCGAGCCAGATGACGATGGACAAGGCCGAGATCACCTTGGCCAGGCGCGAGGCCTCGATGCCCGGCCCCCAGTGCTCCAGGTCCAGGAACACTCCCAGACGGAACCACAGGGCATTCAGGCCGGCCAGCAGGATCAGCAGCATCTTGATACGGAAGCTGATGTTGGGGAAATAGACGCGCGGGTCGTGACAGAAGAAACAGATGCCCGTGATGAGGTTGATCCCAAAGCCGACGAAGGCCACCGGCAGGAAGCGGTGCAGGGGTCTGAGCGGCACGGCGCGCGCCACACCGAGCACGCGCAGGTCGATGGCTCCCACCACTCCCAGCAGCATCGTCATGCCGATGAAGTGCCAGGACTGCAGGAAAGGGAAGGCCCAGGTGCTGTTGCGCACCCATTGGCCCATCGGCGTGTTGTAGCAAAAGCCCAGGATGGGATGAGCCGCCCAGAAGGCGGCCTGCCTGGCGGCATACTGTGCGTTGATCTGCGCGTTCAGCGCGCTCAGCGCGGCCGCCGAGCTGGCGCCGGAAGTGGCGGTCGAGGCTGCGGAAGCGGCAGCCGAGGTCGCGGAAGCGGCGGCGGGGGCGGCGGCGGAGACGGCGGCGTGACCGGTAGCGGCGGCGCTACCCGCGGCGCTGGTGGCGGCCGCGAGGAGGATGTGAATCATGACGGTACAGGCTCCGTAGGCGATGGGCCCAGACTGGGAATGCGGCGCTCAGCCGGCGCCGGCTCCGATGTCGGCGAAGGTACTGTAGGCGAGGTAGCGCCCCGCCACGATGGCGCTGACCCAGCAGGCCAGCGACAGCGCGGCCAGAGCCTTGTCGCGCATCGGCGCATTCGTACCGGCCGCCGCGTACTCATCCCCGACACTCAGCAGCGAGGTATTCAGAAGCGCGCCGAGCACCAGGCCGGCAATGATGAAGCCGATCTTGAAGCGAAACAGCGTGTTGTGAACGTACTTGTCGGGGTAGATGGCAAACAGCAGCACTCCGGAGCACAGGTTCATCCAGAAGCCGACCCAGATCACCCTCATGAAGCGACGCATGGCCGCGATCGGCATCCCGATACGTCCGATGCCGAGCACCCGTAGATTGATCATGCCCTGCAGTCCGACCAGCAGAGCCATGCCGGCCGAATGCACCGTGATGATGGGCGGGAAGGCCCCCTGCGATAGCCAGTAGGCAAACTGGCTGGCCTGCAGCTCCTGAAGCAGATGGTCCATCCCGTCCCCTCGTCGTCATGGGCGGCCCGCGCAGTGCCGTATCGGCCTGCGGGACCGCTTCCCCGGAAGGGCACCCCACCCTGGGCGCCGCAAACGATGCGCGCAAAACCGCTGCCGGCCCGCCCTGGCCGGCAGTTCGGTCGCGTGCACATCTGGAGGAGGCGCCGGGGGCGCTACGGCGCCCCCATGCGCTTCCGCGTCAGCTCAACTCAGCCGAACGTGCCCGACCACTTCCACCCGTCCGACGGCCGCTCGATCGCCCGCATGCGCAGCCGATGCGATGCCGCATCGCGCGCAGGGTTGCCCGTCACGATCACCTTGTCTCCGGGACGCAGCGTATCGTGCTTGACGTTGTCGGCTCCCAGCGCTCCGCCCGCACCCCACTCCACCGCCCACACCACGTTCTGGCCCGTCTTCGGATCCTTGGCCATCACGTGCACAAACGAGTGGGGGTTGCGAAACAGAAACTGCA
>Ga0335074_10013666_pt1 | contig 11409 bp, 7 predicted proteins | sample Lox_Sample_23_FD_206715 | JGI IMG/M metagenome (GOLD analysis project Ga0335074, IMG submission 206715) | Soil microbial communities from Loxahatchee National Wildlife Refuge, Florida, United States - Lox_Sample_2.3 | ecosystem: Environmental > Terrestrial > Soil > Wetlands | place: USA: Florida...
CGGGATGCAATGGAGAGCCGCACGGTCGTCGGAGACCGGGGTGCTCCGGCTTTGTAAAGCGTAGAAGATGCTGCCGCCGGCCCCGCGGAGCGCGTTGGCGTCGCCCCGTCTCGAACGGCGACTGCAGAAGATTGGATCAGCCTATTGGCTTCACGCGGCTGGGGGCCGACGAGCCTGGACCACCGCTTCGGATCCACGGTCGAGGCAAGCTGGCGAAGCGCTTTGAGAACCGCCTCCTCGACATCCACGGCAGGAACCCTCGTCATCGATCCCGCGAGGTCGCTGCGGCCTTCCGTGACCGCCCTTGAAACATAGTAACGATAACGGATCCCGCGCTTCACCGCGAAGCTTGGGGTCATCCGATGGTCGCGGTCGTCGTAGAGCCGCCCGACCAGCAGGGCCTGCGATCGAGATTGGGAATAGCCCCTGGCCGCGGCGTTGCGCGCGAGGGTTTCCTGCGCCTTGTCAAAGATGGCCTTGTCGACGATCGCCGGATGCTCGCCCGGATAGCTCGTTGGGCCATGGTTGATCTCGCCCAGATACATCCGGTTCTTGAGGAGATAGGCGAGCGGCCCCTTGGTGAAGGCAATCCCGCCGATCACTCTGCCCGTGGACAGCGTGCGCCGCCGGGTGACGACCCGGCGTTCGCGCAGTTCTCGCATCAGCGCGATCATCGAGCCCAGAGCGCAATAGCGCTCGAAGATCAGCCGGACGATTGCCGCTTCAGCCTCGTCAATCATCAGCTTTCGATCGACGACTTTGTAGCCGAGGGGCACGACGCCCCCGACCCACAGGCCCTTCTTCTTCGAGGCGGCGATCTTGTCACGGATGCGTTCGCCGGTGACCTCGCGCTCGAACTGGGCGAAGGACAGCAGCATGTTGAGGGTCAGCCGCCCCATGCTGGTCGTGGTGTTGAAAGACTGGGTGATCGAGATGAAGGAAACGCCATGGGCGTCGAACAGCTCGACCAGCTTGGCGAAGTCGGCCAGCGACCGGGTCAAGCGGTCGACCTTATAGACGACGATGACGTCGATCTGGCGCTGCCGAACGGCGTCGAGGAGGGCTTGCAAAGCTGGCCGGTCGAGACTCGCGCCGGAATAGCCGCCATCATCGTAGCGGCCATGGGCGAGGGTCCAGCCCTCATGGGCCTGGCTGCGGACATAAGCCATGCAGGCTTCGCGCTGGGCGTCGAGGGAATTGAAGTCCTGCTCGAGCCCATGGTCGGTCGAGACGCGCGTATAAACCGCGCATCGGCGGGAGGACGGCGCCAAGGCCGAATGTCCGCGCGGGCGCCGACCCCGACTCATGAGGCAGCCCTTCCGTATCTGCCGAGGCCCGATGTCGCCGCCCCTTCAGCGGACGCGATCGTTTCGGCGGTGCGCGCCATCGCTTTGGATCCGGTGAGGCCGAAGAACCTCGGTCCGTTCCAGTGACCACCGGTTATCGCCCGCGCCACCTGGGAGAGACTGGGATATGTCCTGCCCTCCCAGGCGAAGCCCTGCTCCAGCGCCATGACACGGTGAAGATGGCCATCCCATTCGCGAACCAGGATGGAGCCGGGTTTGATATGCCGTTGGCATGGCGAACCGTCTCCTCCCGCTTGGCCGACCCGGGCCGAGCCCCGAGCGCCGAAACTCTCGAGCGTCCGGCGGACGAGGTCTGGAAGATCCCCGAAAGCGTCCGCCTGCAGCCGGTAGGCGAGAATGCGCGCCAGAAGAGGCTTTGGCAGATGCATGGGAGCGGATCCACCGAAGATGTTTCGCCACTGTAGGCGAAGGCCGGCCAAATCGAGCGCCGCGAGATTAGCGACCGCCTCTCTGAGCGCCGCCTCCTCAACAGGTCGCGGCGCCGGCAAGGGGAGACCCTTGCCGGCGCCCGATGATCGCCTCCGCGCCATTACGCTGCCCGCGAGGCCCTGGTCGCGCGGGAGCGACGCGTGGCCGTCGCAGGTGCAGGCGAGGCAACAGTATCCGATGCGCGATCCATCGGCTCGCCGCTGGGAGGTTCGATCCCTGTCGGAGCGGTTCCCTCCTGCGCGGCGCTCGCGTCGTGGGCGATGCGATAAGCTGAGCCGCGTTCCACGTCGGATCGGTCGAGCGTCAAGGCGTAGCCGCGCTTACGCAGGCCCGTCAGGACAGCGTAGGTGGTGTGCGGCAACCAACCCATCACTTGCGCCAATTCGCCGATCGTGGCTCCTTCGGTTGCCCGAAGCATCTCGATTGTCTTCGCCAACTTCGTACCCGCCCGCGGCGCGAGAGGCGTCGCGAACGCCTGGGCGATTTCCGGAGTGGACGCTTCAGCGGCGCTTCGATCCGACTCGGCGGGCGTTGGCGGTTGGTCGCCCTCTGGAGGCGATCGTTCTTCGTCGCCGGCCGGACTCGCATCCTCCTCCGGATTGACGGCGATCGCCTTTGCTCCGGCGGCCGTTAGCGCAAGGGCGTAGGATTGCCCGTCCTGCTCGTCGCGCCGCCAGGCAGGCATTCCCGCCTTGGCCTTGACCTCCTCGACCAGGCCAGCCGCAATCAGCTTCGTCGCCACCTTATGCGCCGCGGCGCCTTTCAGCTTTTCGGGTAGCGTCAGGCAGTGATCGTCCCGTTGCGCGGCTGCGCTCAACATGACGAGTTGCGTGTCAGAAAGTTTGATGGACATGGGAATCGACCCTTCATTATGATGAGGCCCAGCCAACCCAGGCCCCTCACTGACGCGAGCCCCGGATCAGGCGATCGCCCGGGGCTAAGGGTCGTCCGCGCAAGCTCAATCCGCGGGACGCACACACTCACGCTCTCTTTCGAACGGAAAGCCAGTCCTTTCTGCGCGTTCGAGACAGCAATCTCAGGAAAACTCTGGACCTTTGATTCTCATGGTTTCCAACTCGGCGCCGATCGGGCTGCGCGCGCTCGCGTCATCCACTGCTCCTGCACACCGAGAGCAAACTGCCCCACGCGTTTCGTGAGGGCGCAGGGTGTGCCGCAGTCGTCCGTGCACAGTCCAATCCCAGTGACCCATTCGTCGACGAGCCGGGCATACTGCCGCGTGCTGATATGATCGGCATGATCAATGCGGCTCGGGAAAGCGTAGTCCTCGAGAGCGCCTCCTCGACACTCGAACCAAGCGAGTAACCGCCCGCGCCGACGCATCAAGCGTTATGCGGGCCCGTTCAACCTCGCGTACGGGCCGATGCACCGGAACATCGTCGCACAACCGTTTCGTCGAGCACATTCCGGAGCGGCCTGAGCCAGGGGTGCTCTACGTCTCGATGGCATATGCGACGGCGGCCCACACCCGATCTCCACCTTGTCGAGGAAAACAACGGCCGGGAATACATTCGCTTCGCCGAGCACTCTTCCGCGAATGTGCGCAGCACCCTCTATGCGCCTGGATCTGCCGCTTTCCAGCGGCTGGTAAGCCGGATGATCATCACCGGCGTTCATGCGGTGCAAGACCTCGATGCGAATCCGGCGCGGGAAAGCGAGGCATTGGCGCGCAAATGGATTGAGGGATTCGGTGGCAAGGTCAGAACCGTCGAACCGACCGGTGCGAGCCGCCAATTCGAGGGCACTGCGCTCGTGCGGGTGCGCGCAACGGTCGCGCATGACAGCTATGAGCGCCTGGTCGATGTGCCCTGCGCCCCCGATGGTCATGCCCTTGCAAATGGAAAGGCGGCGCTATCGGTTATTGGAAGAACCATCGAAGACCCGTTGACCGTTGGACTTTACGCTGACGCTTTGGCGGAGGCAGCGGGCCAGGACGATGCGATTGCCGAGTTTTCGCGTTTCTATCTCGAGCGGCGGGAACAGGAAACGGCAGCCGCTGCCGGCGATGCGCGCAAGCGCCAGAAACTTCACGACGAGTTTACGCCCCGGCTAGCGATGAGCGTGGTCGGCCTTGAAGGCAGGGTCCACCGGGCCGTGACCGTTCGAGCGCGCTATGGCTTCGACACCGCAGACAGCTACGAGAGCACGGTTACGGTCACCCCGCATGACGGGGCGCTAAACGACGTTCCCGACCTAGGCCTTTGCACCAAATCCGGGCGAACGGTCCCGGTGAGCTGCCTTGCCAAATGTGAAGTTACGGGCGGGGTCGTTCTCCGGCACCTTTTGGTCGCCTCGGAGATCAGCGGCCGCCTGGCTCTGCCAGAATTCACGGTGCGTTGCGCCGTCAGCGGCAAACAAATTTTGCGCGACGAGGCAGAGCCATCTGCGATCACCGGTAACCTGGTGACTGCTGCGCTCTTGCGCACCTCCGCATTGAGCGGCAAGCGGGCAGAATCCGGCTACTTTGGGAAATGCAGCTTTACTAGCAGCGAGGTGCTCAAGGAGGAACTTGCCACTAGTGAGATTTCCGGGCGCCCCTACCGCGTTGACGAGCTGGAACGTTCGGCGGTTTCGGGTAAGGCCGGCCACCGCCAAGAATTCATCACCTGCCACGAAACACGTCAGCGCATTGCCGCCGTCGAAGCTGAGGAATGCGCCGTCACGGGCCACAAAGTCAGACCGGGGATCCTTGTTCGATGCGAGGAGACCGGCAAACGGGTGCTCCCGTCAGAACTTGAGCGATGCAGCGTAACTGGAAAACAGGCGCTGAAGTCGCTCCTCGTGACCAGCAATATCTCGCAAAGCCGGTTGCTCGCGAGCATCGCCGTAAAATCGGCTGCCGGAAAATTCTGTGCGCCTGCCGAGGTTTGGTCCTGCATCTGGAGCGGAAACGCATATCATCCGGACGATGTCCGCACTTGCGCGTTGACGGGCTTGACGATCCATTCGCAATACGTGACCGATGCGGCGCCGGCGAGACTACGCGCGTTAGTGGAGCTGCTCGACGGGTTCCGGAGGACTACGGACGAGCGCCAGGCTTGGACCGAGATGGCGGAACGCCTTTCCGAGGCGTTGCGCGGTGGCAAGTGCCGGATCGAGAGCTCGGTGAAGTCCCCAACGGGCCGGCACCTTGCGTTCGCGGCGGAAGTCAGGACGGTCCTCGGCCTCAAAACACGGCACGCGGGAGCTGTGTTTGCGCTTGAGGATCGATCCGTTATCGGCCGGATTGCAGCGGGGAAGCGTGGGACTGGAGGTTGGAGGCCCTCCAGCTAACCTTGAACAACAGACGCAGGCTTGGTCAGGCCGAAGCGAGACCGGCTCGCCTTGATTGTCTCGACCACCTCGTCGATGAGAAAGAGCGGCACACTGGGAGCCAGCACGAAGATCGCAGTCTACGATCGGGCTTTGACCGAGCTTCGGTCGGTTCGCGTCGTGCCGCTGTTACCCTCTGCACGACCGAGACGTCCTCGTCACCGCCTGCGGCCGCATCTGCATGCACCGCAGACGCATCAACGTCTTGACCCTCCTCGCCGGCCAGCGCCTCGGAATCAAGGAAGTCGACGAAGCGACTTGGGCTCACGATTGCGACGTTCCCCTCGTTTCTGGAGTCGAATTGCGGCGGCTCGGCTGCGCTCGGCGGCGTGCTCGCGCAATATCCTGAGAGCGATCAGGTGGGGAGGGACGTCGAGCAGGCGCGGGTGAAAACACCAGCAGCGTTCCCGAGGAACAGCTCCCCATCCCGGATGTATCGAGAAAGCATTGCGTCCGAGGCGTGCCCGGTCTGCTGTCTGATTTTGAACGTTGAGACGCCTGCCCGTATTGCACTCGTCGCGAAGCCGGCGCGCAGGCTATGCCCTGAATACCCGGTAGGGTCGAACCCCGCGCCCGCCATCCGGTCGCGAACGATCGAGGACACGGTCTCGCCAGAAAGTCGTCTGGCCGAGACACACCCGTGTCGATCGACAGGGTGGAAGATGGGGCCGTTCTCGATACGCGCGGCGCTGAGCCAGTTTTCCAACGCTTCAACGGGGCAGTGAATGGTTCGGCCGAGAGGGATGCCGATCCTCCGGCCTACTCCTTCCTGGTCGGTCTTCGACCGTCGGATGGTCAAAATGACCCCCTCCCGGACCCGCTCCAAGTCAATGAGGTCAATCGCGGCAAGCTCGGAGCGCCGGAGGCCGCCTGCAAGTCCGATTAGCAGCAAAGCCCGATCCCGGAGGTCCTTGAGGCGGTCACCCATGGCCGCGAGAACGACAAACAGGTCCTCCCGCGGCAGCGGCTTGGCCTGATGTTGATCCGCGCCCTGCTCCCGTCGGATGCCGCGCATGGTCGCTCGAACCAAGGGCGAGCTGACGGGGCTCGGCAGGCGCTGGGCCTTGTGAGCGATAGAGATCGCCGCGAGTCGTCTGGTCAGCGTTGCAACCTTCAGCGTCGTTGCCTGCTCGGCCAGATAGGCGGCCAGCTGAAGATCGGTCGTCGGTATGTCCCCGCCCCACGCCCAGAAGTGTTCGAGGTCAGCCTTATAGGCGCGCCTGGTCGCAGGTGCGATCCCGGCCTCAACGTAGGTGCGGACCGTGTCGCTCGGCTGTGATTTGCAGGCGCCTGCACAGTGTGCCTCGAGCTCCTCCGCGATCACCACGCCGCCGTTGCCGGTGACTCCGGTGTCCGTCGTGAGTTTTGCCTCCTGCAAGGTGCTCATTGCCAGCCGGGGCGCGACGTCGAGAGGGCGAGGGTCCGGGGGCCTACCTTTTAGGGCAACCGCGCGCTGACGGTCGAACCGAAGGAGATGCAGGATTTCGGGACGGTTCACGTTCGCCGTTCCTTGAACGAACTTGAGGAGGCCACGTGAACGTAAGACCCAATCTAAGCGTATGATATACCAGCAAAAAGTAAAGTTGAATTTACGGGGCTCTAATTGATTTAGCGCCCGCCAACGCCAAACCGATAAGAACATCTCGACGATCAGGTCAGCCGACCCCGATCCTCATTGTGCTAAAGTAAACGGCGTGAGGGCGCGCGATGAGCGAGAGCCGGAAACTTGCTGCGATCCTGGTCGCCGATGTCGTCGGCTATAGCCGCCTCGCCGGTGCCGACGAGGAGCGCATTCTCGCGCGGCTCCGAGGCCTTCGCAGCGACCTCATCGACCCGACCATCACGCTCCACCATGGCCGCATCGTCAAGCGTACCGGCGACGGGATCATCATCGAGTTCCGAAGCGTGGTTGACGCGGTGCGCTGCGCAATCGAACTCCAGAGCGGCCTAGCCGAACGCAACGCTGGGCTACCACCGGAAAAGCGCATCGAGTTTCGCGTCGGAATTCACTTGGGCGACGTCGTCGAGGAGGCCGACGGCGACCTGATGGGCGACGGCGTCAATATTGCGGCGAGGCTGGAGAGCATTGCGGAGCCAGGCGGGATCGTCCTGTCCAGCGCAGCCTACGAACACGCGCGCGACCGCCTGAAGGAGACATTCGTCGATCTCGGCGAGAAGACGTTCAAGAACATCGCGCGGCCGGTGCGCGTCTATGCGGTCAAGATCGGCTCGGAAAGCGCGAAGCCCGCGCCAACGCCCGCGCCGGTAAAATCCGGCCCGCCGCGCCTCTCGATGGTCGTTCTGCCGTTCGCGAACATGGGCGGCGACCCCGAGCAGGAATACTTCGTCGATGGGGTCACGGAGAGTCTTACGACCGACCTCTCACGGATGCGAGGCGCGTTCGTGATCGGCCGCAACACGGCTTTCACCTACAAAGGCAAGGCGGTCGATCTCAAGCAGGTCGGGCGCGAGTTGAACGTCCGCTACATTCTGGAGGGCAGCGTCCAGCGCGGCGGCGATCGGATGCGGGTCAACGTGCAACTCGTGGACGCAGAGTCCGGCAATCATCTCTGGGCCGACCGCTTCGACAAACCCGTAGCCGACCTCTTCGATATGCAGGATGAGATCGTCGCGCGCTTGGCGAACGCGCTCAACACACAGCTCGTGACGGCCGAGGCGCGACGCGCGGAGCGAGCGCCGGCCCCCGACTCGATGGACCTCTATTTTCAGGGCTTGGCTTGGGCCAATAAGGGGTATTCTCCCGAGAATATTGCGCAAGCGCGCGTCTTCTCTGAGCGCGCCTTAGCGCCTGATCCCGGAAACGTCGACGCCCTGATCCTGTACGCAACGACCGACACCCTGCCTGCCATAGCGTATTACTCCGAAGACCGCCGAGCGGGATTGCTGGCGGCTGAACAGGCGCTTGCCAGGGCGCTGTCCATAGCCCCGGAACATGCTGTCGCTCATCTGCAAATGGGGATTGTCCACATCTTCACCAATCGCGCCGATGGGGGCATTGCAGAATGCGAGCGAGCCCTCACGCTCGATCGAAATCTGGCAATTGCTCACGGCTTTATCGGCATCGCAAAACATTTCATCGGTCGCAGCGAGGAGACCGAGGCTCATGTCCAAGAGGCAATCCGTCTTAGTCCGCGCGACACTCTGGCCTACCTTTGGCTGGGCGCTCCGGGCTACGCCAATATTCATCTCGGCGACGACGCGAAGGCGGTTGTATGGCTGCGACGGTCAATCGACGCCAACAGAAACTTTCCATTGTATCATTTCGTCCTCGCCGCCGCCCTCGCGCAACTCGGCCGGCTCGATGAAGCACGGTCCGCAGTCCAGGCAGGATTGGCTCTCCATCCGACCTTCACCGTTTCACGCCTTAACGCAAGCCCGCCGAGCGACAATCCCACCTTTCTTGCCCGGCGCGAACGCCTTATCGACGGCATGCGCAAAGCCGGAGTCCCCGCACAATGACTGCCTCTCGTCGCCTCGCCGCGATCCTGGCCGTCGACGTCGCGGGCTATTCGAGGCTCATGGGCGAGGACGAGGCGGGAACGGCCCGCGCGGTCAGGGAACATCGCGAGGCGGCGCGTCCGATCGTCGCGGAGTTGGGGGGACGCATCGTCAAAACGACGGGTGACGGCCTCTTGCTCGAGTTTCCCTCCATCGTCGCCGCCGTGGAAGGCGCGGTCGCGATCCAAAAACTGATGGTCGAACGCAACGCCGAGATGCCCGAGGGGAAGCGCATCCTCTACCGGATCGGTGTCAACCTCGGCGACGTGCTGATCGAGGGCGACGACATTCTGGGCGACGGTGTCAATATCGCGGCGCGTTTGGAGGGCATTTGCGCGCCGGGCGGCGTGCTGATCTCGGGATCGGCCTACGACCACGTGCGCGGCAGGATCGAGGCGGACTTCGTCGATCTCGGCGAGAACGACCTCAAGAACATTGCGCGGCCTGTTCGGGTCTATGCGGTCAAGACCGGCTCGGAAAGCGCGAAGCCCACACCGGCCCCAACGCGCGAGAAGTCGGTCCCGCCGCGCCTCTCGATGGTCGTTTTGCCGTTCGCCAACATCGGCGGCGATCCCGAGCAGGAGCATTTCGTCGATGGGGTGACGGAGAGCCTCACGACCGACCTCTCACGCATACGAGAGGCGGTCGTGATCGCCCGCAACACCGCGTTCACCTACAAAGGCAAGGCGCGAGATGTGAAGACGATCGGGCGCGAGCTGAACGTCCGCTATGTCCTTGAGGGCAGCATTCAGCGCGGCGGAAGCCGCCTGCGCGTCAACGTGCAGCTCATCGACGCCAAAACAGGCAATCACCTCTGGGCCGAACGGTTCGACAAGCCCCTGGCCGATCTCTTCGACATGCAGGACGAAATCGTCGCGCGGCTGGCCGGCGCGCTCAACGCTCAGCTCGTCGCGGCCGAGGCGCGGCGCGCGGAACAGGCCCCGACCCCCGACTCGATGGACTTTTACTTTCAGGGTTTGGCCTGGCTCAATAAGGGCACGACTCCTGACAATGTGGCGCAGGCGCGCGGGTTTTTCGATCGTGCGCTCACCGTCGATCCCGACAATCTCGACGCGCTCATTGGATCAGCGGTGGCGGACGTGCGCGAGGGCGCAAATTCCTTTGCGACCGATCCGATGGCGGCCTTCGCGGCTGCTGAAGCCAAGTTGACCAAAGCCTTGTCGTTGGTCCCGGACCATGCGCGGGGCCATTCGTTGTTGGGGTATGTCGAGATAGCAACCAAGCGTGCCACGGAGGGCATCGCCGAATGTGAACATGCGTTGGCGCTGGATCGAAACCTTGCCTACGCCCATGCCTTCGTCGGATTTGGTAAGATTTTGATCGGTCGCGCGGAAGAAACTGAGGCGCACGTTGCTGAGGCCCTCCGGCTCAGCCCGTGGGACACGAATGCCTATGTGTGGCTGCACTACGCGGGCCTTGCGAAGAGCTTTCTCGGCCTTTGGGATCAAACCGTCGCGTGGTTTCGACGGGCGATCGAGGCCAATCGAAATTATCCGCCGGCATATTTTCAGCTGGCTACCGCTCTCGCGCAGCTTGGTCGCCTGGACGAGGCGCGTTCCGCGGTCAAGGCGGGTCTCACGCTCAACCCGATTTTTTCCGTCTCCCGCACCCGCGCTCTCCGGACGGCGATGAGCGACGACCCGACATATCTGGCCCAGCTTGAGCCCATTTTCGACGGCCTGCGCAAGGCCGGAGTCCCGGAACAATGACCGGTGCCCGCTGCCCACTCGCGCCCGATGGGTCAGGACAAACGGGCACGAGCCAACCTCACGCAGCTTCATAGACGTTCCCTGGCGGCGTAATCCGTCGACACGAGTTGGGCCTTACACGGGGCGTGGGGAACTGACGACTCAATCGATCGAAACGAGCGAAAGGGAAAATTTGGCGCGAGCGAATTGACGTTATCTGCAAAATGGTGGCAGCGCCGATGCTCGACCATCTTACGTGACGTAAGCCTCGAACAACCTTCGCGGCCTATCGCAGGTGCCAAGGTGCGGTGCCAGCTTTGGGCGAACCTCATGAACTACAATGTCATAATCATTACCGAGGCTGATCTTCCCGACGACCCTGCCTTCGTTCGCCCGTTCAAGGCCACTAAGGTTGGCGACTTCGAGGTCGCAGTAGGCGAGGCAATTGGAGAATGGCGACGATACAATCCTAACCGAAATTTTTTGGAGGCCGGCTGCACGGTGCTGGTTGAGAAGGCTGTCTTCAGCCATTCGGCGCAAGCAATAGCTGGTGAAGTGAGTTGAACGAGACGCGCCGGGCTCATGGATTGACGCCCAGGCGTCTATGGTGGTCACAAGCGGCGTCCTCTCTCTAGCAGAAGGGTCCATCTTAGAACCCTGATCGGCGATGCAAAGAAGAGACCCCCGTCGGTCCTCTCAACCCGATGCGGCTCTTCCAAGTTGACTAGGCGTCGCCGTTTCGAAGCTGTATTGCTTTCAGACTGGGCGGTGGCGCGTCGCGGACGTTGCTCCATTACCGCTTCGGGTTCTCGAAGAATGGCCGAGCGCCGGAAACTTGCAGCGATCCTGGCCGCCGATGTTGCCGGCTTCAGCCGGCTGGCCGGCGCGGACGAGGATCGTACGCTGGCGCGGCTCCGCGCCCTTCGTAGCGATCTCTTCGACCCAACCATCTCTGTGCATCACGGGAGGGTCGTGAAGCGCACCGGCGATGGGGCGCTCGTCGAATTCCGCAGCGTGGTGGACGCCGTGCGTTGTGCGATCGAAGTGCAGAACGG
>Ga0335074_10013667_pt1 | contig 11409 bp, 13 predicted proteins | sample Lox_Sample_23_FD_206715 | JGI IMG/M metagenome (GOLD analysis project Ga0335074, IMG submission 206715) | Soil microbial communities from Loxahatchee National Wildlife Refuge, Florida, United States - Lox_Sample_2.3 | ecosystem: Environmental > Terrestrial > Soil > Wetlands | place: USA...
TATCGACATGTCTACTAGCCATTTCGTAAAAATAGTAGCTATACGAGAGGTAGAGCTTAATCTGCAGCGCTTCCCCTTGATCCTGATCCGGATGGGCAAGATTGGGATTTTCGTGCGGAATGACCCTCATAAGGATATTCGCTGCCTTCCGAGAAAACTCTGCTACTGATTTCAGGGCACAGAGGCAGCGGGTTGCAAGGCATTGGTAGTTATGAGCGAGCAGATGTAAGCCCTGCTATTCCTGAGCCTCATACCCCGCAGGCTAGCACGCTTTTCCGACGACCCTAACAGAAAGGATTGATGCAAAACTCGAGGCGAACCGCAGATAGTTTGCGTCTCATGGTCATAATAGGACGGTTCTCACCAATCCAAAGATCAATGCCTATCGTGGCTAGGATTATAATTATGCAGCCACACGAATCGGGGATGCACACTGCATAGTGGTGCGATGCCTTGTACAAGGCATATTGCCGGCCTTAGTTATGGTGGCGGGATATTAGCCAATAACCCCAAGCGACGCAGAGATCATGTGCCATATTTTCAGTCCTTTAAGAGGTGACAAGACCCGGTGCTGCGCACTCCTCCAATTATTGCCAACATTTACTCAAATGAGGACCGTCAGGGAATACAGGCTGAAAGTACAACATAAAGCCTTTCCGCGCAATAGCCACAGCCTTGCGAATCATATTGTATTTTCTAGTATATTGTTTGGCCTCCATATCGAATAGTAGAATACAAACAATCCGCGCGCGCATGCGGCACCCATCGAAAAGCAGGGTTCGATCCCCATCGATTCATGTCAATAACCGCCAAGCCCCGAGCCGCTCCCTATAGATTCGCATTTGGTCAGTGCTCTGTAGCGACGAGAAGAAGCGCCAACGCCATATATATGATCTTACCCCATTCATAGCCTTTCGGACACGCAATTATCAACCTTCCATCTTCTGATACTTGTGGCCCGCGCCATATCTGTCTCCATGGCTGCGATTTAGCTGGTGTAGCCTCTTGTTCTGGCCATCCGTCGGGTCTGACGCGCTCGCTCAGCCAGGCTACGGCATCAGGACCTTGTTGGACGGGCGTAGAGGTTGTTCTTGCATTTAAATTCGGGCAGTGAGGATCCTGCTAAGAATCAAGTGTCAGCAATGGCTGCATGGAGGCCTTAGGAGTTGTGTTGTCAATTGACCACGTCAACGTACGTTGGCCTGGGTATTTCCGCCATTTTGCGATTTGCAGTCACTGGTCGGATATTGCAATATATCTGCAGGTCGATGCTGTCGACGTCCTCCGGCCATTGATATGGTCAATAGGGAAGAATTGACTTGAGAAAAAAATACCGCTGTTACGATGGAACTGAAAGGCAAGGATCGGTCGCGTAGGAACCTCGACAATAATAAAGGAAATCATCGTCACAAAATTATCGTGGCGAGACAGCAATCCGGGCTAACCATATAAGTCGATACGCGAAATGAATGCCCAGCCGCGGCCCTGGCAGATCGCAAGGCAGACTCAAACAGCCCCTGGTACTTTTTAGCGTTCATTCTAGTTCATATCTAAACCTTCCAGAAAGTGGTATGTATGCTTGACCGCCATTACACATCTCAGCCACGGCAGGGATGAATAGACTAAGCACATTGCAAGCGCTAGATAAGCTCATCCTGATGTAACTCGATAAACTGGGCTGATGCGACGGGCAGCTTCGCACAAAGAACCAAAAGCTTGCCTTCTCCCGGATGATCACTCATACACTAACTTGAGGGAGATGGGATTGGCATTAACATTCGCTGCATCGGGCATCAATAGGTATGACTAGGGGAAGAGTGTACTTTTCAAATCGTGGTGGGGTGAGCGGTGTCGAAAGAGAGCCGAGTGGAGTAAGCGGCACTGCCCAAAAAGCGGGGACGGAGCATGCTGCGGTTATTACAATATAGCAACAAACCCTTGCTAATGTTAGGGTAATTTCAGCAGCATTCGTTACGCACGACAGACGTTACAATCCATATGAAATATCCCGGACTCAAGAAATGACCATCACTTTTCGCAGACAATCTTTAAAAAAAAAATAACGAGAGCATCTGAATACGACTACAAACAGTCCATTTTTCTCCGGTTATCGGACCTTGACGGACCCAAGGCCTAGCGATCGGGAACTAAAAATGGAGCTACACCACGCACTAAAATAAAATAGTCGCGTGCTCACTCTGCTCGAATTACATAAAAATGATCTAGTGACAATGAACAACAGGATAGCTGTTTTGTGCCACGTGAACTCAGATTCTCCCCAGCTGCTTATCTTGGCAAAATTGTTGTACGAAGAACCAGCGCCGGGTTTTCACCGTAGATTCCGAGATGACCCGGAATTGGAGGCCCTTCAACTTAGCAAGCTCGGTCTCTTTCGCAGTTGTGACAATTTATACTCCAGCAGGACAGAGATTAGGATCGTATCATACCAAACCCGTTTGTGGCTGCTGGGATTGATTGGGTTCGTAAGTCGCACAATTCCGGAACATGCAGATCAGTTATCTATGGAGCGCTACTGGAGCGACAACTACTATACAGACCCAAAGATCAAGGGCATCCTGACGACTTCGCCATCTCCTACTGGATGCCTGGACTCCAAAAATATTCAAAACCTGCAGTAAAAGATTTGGAAATATTGGCAGGCCTACAGTATACTTCACGCTTTTAGACTAGTTCACAGATATGATTTCGGAGGTAGCGCCAGAATTAGCTTGCAGACCCCTGGCATCGCTCGCGCGGTACGGAACTGCTTTCCATAGAATCTCCAAGCCTCTCTCTCGAGCTCGATACGTCACGTCGAACGCTGAAACTCTTCCGCTTCCCGTCCAATCGTCGAATGACGTCCCATAAGCGAAACATCCAATAGACAGTATGTAACCACTTCCGGCAAGGTTTCAGGAACCTACTACAGTACTGTAGTTACCCAAACTCCTCCTAACCAATCAAGCCATGCCACAATCCGACAGCGAACCAGTAGCCATGCGGTGCCTAGGGAAGGGATTTTCACTCCGTGATCACGCTCATAGTCGTGGTCGTCACACATTTGGTGTTCCACAAAATGCAACAGTTTCATTATGAGAAGAGACTAAACCATACATTTTAGATACAGGAAATTCACAATCAGCGCCTCAGCGGTAGAAAATCGGCACGAGCGCATCGAAAGCATCGTCCTCCTCATCGAATTCCACGTTTCCGTCCTCGTCGATTATGTGCAAAATGTGTCCTTCACCCATTCCTGTAAGGGTCAATCTCGCCACCCCCGCCCTAGCACGGAACTCTTGCGCTCTTTGATGATTTTGAGGGTCGGTTTCGAGCACTTTCGCCATCTTGAAGAGAATACGAGCAATGGTTCCGTCGTCACGCGCGGGACTTCGGAACTCGGCGATCGCCAGGGCTTTTTCGAGGTGGTTTCTATCAGGGGGATTCTTGATAAGTTTCCTCATTGGTAGCCTCTTTGGAGGAGCAAATTGATAGCGAAGAAAAGTAATACTAACTTGGCAGTGTCGTAATTATTCATTGCGAGTTCTACGCTTCCCAATTTGTAATAGATCGCAGAGCTTGTGAAATGAATAGGTGTCTCCGCTAAAGCAATCTTCAAAGCGTCCATGTAAGACCGTTTTGCGCCTTGCCAATTCTCCAAGGCGAATTCGATATTGCCATATAAAAGGTGTACGCTATGTTGGTCTACGTTAGAACCGAAGAATTCTAGTTCTCCGACTTTGGGGGACTTACAAAGCCATGAAATAAGTGTCAGCGCCGGATGTTCGAACGAATAGCGCCTCAGAAGACCCTAAATACTTCTTCGCTTCGTCATACATTTTCTGGAAATAGTAGAGCCGGCCCATGCAAAGGTATGTGAGGGCGAGTTGACCTGCGGAACGATCTCCCTTTGCTATGCGAATGGTGATTGCCTTAGTAAAGTAGTCCATCGCCTCCCCATATCTTCCACATCCTGTCTCCAGATTGCCCATATTGTGGAGCATGTAAGATATCTTGAAATCATCATAGTCACTTTCATGTTCTTGAATTGCTAAAGCAACTTCATAATCTCGTCGACAGTCTTGAAGTTTGTTCATATCAAAATAGCATGTCCCGGCTGTGCTTCGCAGGTTAGCGTAACGCACAGAGCCTTTATCTTCGCATGCAGCCGAAGCTGTGTCTACAAGCTTCAGACAGGTATCGCAATCGCCGATTTCATAGAGATACCTGTAGAAGTAGGTGAGCGGGTTTAAACATAATGCTTTTAGGGAGACCTACCATGCACAATTAGCTAGGAGGGCCGTGAAGGTGTCTGTTGAATTTATATGCGCTCGGCTTGATGGATTGGTATAGTAATTATACTTCATACAGATATGCACACCATGAGCAATGTAGGTTTGGCAGACAGGCCATTTTTTGTACAAAATGTCTCCCGTCCAAGCTTTTGGAAATGCCTCGTATACCTAAGAAATAAGTAAGCTTCCTCGTTAATAACACGTGACTTAACTCTTAAGTGACTAAACAGCATACAATTGAAACGGCAGCATCAAAGGACGCTTGCAAGTCCTCGATACTATGGTAGTTCATCGCTTCTTGTACAACACGATGTATAGAGATAATTCTGTTATCTCTTCTAATAAGCCCATGCTCTGAAAGTTCGACAAGAGCGGCTTCCAAGGGAGGAGAGGTGATCACGTTAGCAAGAGAAGACAGTGAGCCGGCGCCTTGCTGACGAATGAATGATAGCTTGCCATTTAGAGCACTCTAGAGATTTATAAGCCTGTAATAAATTCAACGAGTAATTTTAAGAGACAAACCTGTTTTTTAGGCAGGAACAAGTCAATTAACATCGAATCTGTTCCTACATTAGACCATGCATTATCGAAATGTGTACGACATACCGGGAGAAAGCATAGCCAATACACTCAACAAATTCCTTGCATTTGGGGTCAGAATCGAGAAATTCATATTCCACAGTGTGTCGAGTGTGTGAATCATCTCTGACCGCTCAGTATCAGCACGTTCCGGCAGCTGATGTGCATTACTATTGAAAACCTCTACAGTCCCAGCTATTGTTGCACCACCTATTTTAGGGTTATTTATCAAAATCGAAGCCTGTTGGATAGCTAATACGAGGCCGCCGGTTTTCTTGAGGAGAGCCTTTGCTGCGCTAATCTCTGACTGAGGAAGAAGGCCTTGCTTATATAGGTCCTGCCAATGCTCTCCAAGGAGAAGCATAAGAAGATCGAAGCTCTGCTGATCATCTAAGGGTCTGATTGTATTACCCTTACGTTTACCGTCTTTCACGAAGTTATAATGTTTGCGAGATGTAATGAGTATTGCACCTTTAGCTCCGACAGGCCAGTATCCCGCTAAGAGTGATTCTTGCTCTATGGCAAGTTAGCATACTCCGTTTGTGGTTGCCTGATGATCTCAAGAATGACTCACCAGCATTGTCAAATATGAGCAGCCACTTTTTTGCTTAAAGCTGAAGTGTTATTATCTAAATCGTTGGAAATTATCGTCAATCAGAACTTACTTGTAAGTTTCAGCCATCTCTGGACAGCTAGAAGATTCTCCTCATCGTGGCCTGAGAGTAATTCAGCGCCATGTCGTCCCAAGTGAGATTGTGAACATACCATTTCTATCCGCACCCGGAAGATTGAGAGATATCGCAATATCTGTGAAGCTTTGACGCAGTGAAACTGACGTCTCACACTGAATCCAAAATATGGCATCAAAGCCAGAAGGGTTTTTGTACGCATATTGCAACGCTATCTCTGTTTTCCCTACTCCTCTTTTTCCGTGTACAGTGTAAGTGCGTAGCTCCGACATGCCCTCCTTAGGACTAAGATGATCATGGATTTTCTTCATTTCCGCTTCTCTGCCGTAAAACTTTTCGTTTTGCTGGAAGGGAAGCTTGACACAAGGGAAATTCGCATGTTCATCAGTGTCGGGAACAGGAGCATACCGTACTGACAAATTCTTGACTGCGCGTTCGAGATTGAACTTTGAGTAGTTACTTATCTCGTTCAAGTGCCTAACTGTAGAATCCATATCGGCAAAATGCTGTTGGAGCAGAGTATTTATTTGCGGCCATGCCTCCGTTGCTTCCGCATCTAAGATACATTGGTCATTATTCCATCGCAGCACGTCGGAATAATCAGAATTGGAGGAGATGTCAAGCTAACCTGTTGAGCAGCTTCGAAGATACGTTAGAGCCTCCCCGAACATCGTGAGTATATGATCATAGATCTCAATCATTGCCAATCGTGGCTCGTTCAGGTCGTCGCAAACATTAAGACAGCGGTTGAAAAGCTCAACAATACGCCGCAGATTCCCCAGCCATTCTGCCGTTCTCTTGAGCTTCTCAACCGACGAGTATGAGAGCTACTGACAATCAGTCACTAATCTTGTTCTTTGGACATATAAGCAACCTTCAGATTCAAGTAAAACATCCCCCAAAGGAAATCAAACTGGATATTCTGAGGAGAGACCGCGGATATAAAGGAATCATTCAATGTTCCTATTGACCGCGGAAGAGGTTGGATAGAACTCATCGAACGCCTTAAAGAGGCACTTGAATCCGGATCCATGAGTTTCCCTCGAATCTCTGACACAAGGCCTTGCCATGTTCGATGTTCCTGGATGACCAATTGGTCCTCTTTGTTTAGAGTCTCGGAAATAGTTGCAACTATATCTTCATACCGCTGCACTGCGATTGCGGTCGTGTCACTAGAACCGTATAGAGTCAGTCTTGGCAGCCGCCGTTTTGGAAGGCTATCTTTACTCGAAATCATCATCGAAATCGTCTAGCCTTCTTGCGTCATCCATGATGATCGGTGATATGAGTGTTACTCCTGCAGATTCAATGATTGACAAAGATATGAATTGATGATGCTGTAACTTGTTGGGGTAGAAAATGAGCCGCCGTCCGATCTCGCCGTAGAATGCCTTGCGGGGTGCCTTGCGACTCGTCACCTTTGTCGGCTCTGATGTCAGTCCAAGAGTCTCCAAAAATTTTCGGTGGAAATGAAACTTGTTGCAGACTCTACGTGTCATATATCTTTTTCGGAGGACGTGTCACGAGGAAGACAGGGTCATTTTAGGCCGACAGCCTCATTTGGGCCCAGGGTAGACCTTCTACTATTAAGCCCGATCATACAGCTTCAGGTTGGGCTGCAATGAAATCTTTACCCTGCGAGTTATCCCCTCACACCACGATCCTTATCAGCGGAAAGGTATTGGCCGGGCCTGCCTTGACTAACCTTAATGTCACAAGCATATTAACACTCCGTAAAACATGTAATGGCGTTTGGTATTTTACGTATCAATCAAATCTGAAAGACTCTACATTATTAGGATAACTATTGATGCATCACATTAAAAGTCTAAGCTCTACTTTGCGCTACTACAAATATCTATATTATACCTCTTTGCTCAGCATTAATTTAGATATTCCTCTCACGTGACTTCGACGAAGTCACGTGCACAGTTCAGTTCATTTTAATCTCGTTCCCTTCTGATCTCCTTGTATCTTACCTGCGAATAGCTGAAAGAAGAACGTACCTATATTTGTATTCTAACGCACTATCAATCACAATCATGGCTACAATAAAGCACATAAGTTCGCTCCTTCCGGTTTGACGGGCTCAGAGTTATCATAGAAGATGATTAATCTGAGCAGACTATTCATGGGTTCCCCGCCACTCGTTACTCATGGTGGGCGAAAGCAATTTTGACCGCTACCAAAACCCGGCTCTAGGATCCCTCAAATTACCCGACCTTCAAAAGAGCATCAAAATGAAAATATTTAAAAAGCAGTGCCAACGCCCTAATAGTGAATTCTCTAAGTTTGAGGAATATTAATCCTAAAACCTTGTCTAGCTTTATCGCACAATTTTTTATAGAGAACATTTGTAAAGTAATTGTGCATTCTAAACTGGTCAAAATCGTTTTCGTCCCGAGGAATGAGTGGCTACCCATGAACAATGGCAAAACCATCTACTTCACGAGTCACTGATTTCGAGCTGTATCTCTAAGCGGACAAATTCATCTCTTATGTCGCCGGTGGCATAATGCGGACTAATCCTGTGCAAGTACTTAGAGACGAACGGCGTCGCTTATAATGTAAGAAAGGGCGGCCAAAAGACGAACATTGTTCAAGCAAGTCTCACTGGTATCAATACTGACAGAAACAGAAGAGTAAAATCTGCATATTCAGCCTTGTGGGTTGCGAACTGTTTGATGTCCAAAGGCCTCGAATGGAATCTTGCGCCCGTGATATAGTACAGAACACGGTGGAATGCAATAATACATAGAACGATTTCTTCCTATCACATAACATTCATAGATGCGACTGCCATCCTCAGAATTTGTTCCTCAGGCCCTCCACCAAAAGTAGACGATATGAACTCAGTCCAATCACTCAGACCCACTGCAAACGGTGTACCTGCGCATGCGGTTAGATCATATAGGCTACGAACAGAAGGCAGCATGGCCCACCAGCTGAAAACGTCTTAATTTTACTTTAGATGGGAAGGACCTGTTACTTAGACAGCTTATGTCAGTACTCTACATTGTAGATTGAGCTCTGCCATGAAAATTTAATTGAAGAATTTGCCAAATGAGAAGCATTCTTTTAGGGTTCGCCAGCTTAGTCCTAATCACAGCTGGGAGGAGATCTCGAGTTATCGGATTCAAGTTGATGCTTAATTTTCAAAATTTTACGTCATTTAGATGTACATACCAACCTGGTCTGGCCGGGAGTGCTTGAGTCGGTTTTCAAAGTGGCAACTTATTAGCATACGATAGTTATGTGGTACAATGTTTTGCTTTGCTTAATGTAAAGCAGCTCTAATAATAAAGGCACAAAATGACAGTAAAATGATAGCGAAAATACGTCTGGTATCTAATAATTCTGTCACGGCGCTCATCTCATCATTGGAAGTCTGCTCCTTAACCGTACGCTCCACAGTAGACCTCTCTAATTTCCGCACCACAACCTAGAGATACTTCTCTCCCGCAGAGAACTTCTTTCCCTCCACCTTCCTTGCCTTCACACGTGACTTCTTACCACCACCTCCTCTCCGCTTACCACCCTCCTCCTTCTCATTCTTCCCCACAGCTCTCCCATTCACACTTTCACCCTTTTCCAAAATCCCCCAACCCTACCACTGAATGCTTTGCCTTCAATACCCATTCTATCTCTCCAAAATGTCCCCCACAGTCTCCATATTCACACAACAGCCATCATTATTAACCCTCGGGAGCAGCCTTCGCCGTACACTTTTGACAGTCTGTCGACGCTAAACATATCGACTAAAATAAGATGCTGTCCAAGGCTCAGCGATCTAGCACTGCCGCAGCACCACAAAGGACAGCAAGAAATTTCTGCCCTGGGGCTGAGCCTGCAACACTCTAGAGCTCTTACGTAAAGAGTGCCCAATCTCCTAGCAAGATATATTACTCTATGAGAGCGGGTTGGTACGGAAAGCTAGAGGACATTAGGCGGCGTGTCTCTGAATAGCTAGGTTTCCAGAATTTTTCTGGCTGTCTTGGATTAACTTGGTGATAGTGCTCTATGGTGTTGTGGCTTATGAATATGTCTCTATTCTCTATTATATATATCTATTCTTCTTGAGCTAAGGTGAACTCTTCTATCAACTGTGACATATTCATTACCTTTGCCCTCCTTACTCTCTTGCCTTTGCATTTTTTGCTTGCCCTGAGCCTTGCTGCCGCCGCTTCCTGGAAGAGTTGTGATGCCTTGTCCTAAGAGGGTCTCTTTACACGTCTAGACCGACAAGGCTCGTGGTTGGTATCGTCATTCTCAGTCGAGCTTTCATTGAAGCTTAATGCAAAACTAGATCTAGAGTCGGAGTAGGATTCACCAAGAGATATTAAAACTTAATGTTTTAGACGGCTAGCTCAACACTGACAGTTGTGTTTCGGACACAAGTTGTGTCTCACACTGGCTGTAGCGGAGCGGGGTTTCAGCTACCATTTAGGTCACTCAAAAGCTGTTCTAGTTGTGCTCTTATTGGGCATCTTGAGCTTGTCGACATCGTCGTCCTTTGTCTTATTTCTGCTTTTCTGCAGCCTCCCGCCCAGTATTGCCCGCTTCCTACAGGTTAGAACTAGCCACAGCGCATCCCCACACGTACTTCTAGCTTCATATAACAATCAACTTAGCTAATTCACATCAGTAGCCCTATCCATCACCAAATACCCCGCAAACCTAACCTTCCTCGTCATAAACAGCTCCTCATAAACTTCACAGTACCTGGCCAAAGTCCGTCTCGATGCCATCCCAAATGCAGCCATAGCAGTCCGCAAAGGAAAGATACATTTCTGTGTCCCTAGGAGGCCCATCGAGTCTGTGGTACAGTACGGGACTGCTTGCTATGATCATAGGCGCGAACTCGAAGCGTTGTGCTTGGCAATACTTGTCTTTTGTCTGCTCGACTAAGATTTCCGCTTCGTGGAATTGCACTAGGAGGTCGGTTTCGACGGTTGAGAGGGAGGGGATGGGAGAGTGCTGTAATGTGTCGGTGGCGAGGCAGGCGCCCAGGGCGGCGCAGATGCTCGTGATGGTGGCGCTGTAGATTATGTGCTGCGCCCAGTGGGTCATATGTAGGGGACCGTGTGGAAAGTGGGGAAAGTGATTACTGGGAAGAGCTCCTCGTTTTCATTTTCGGGATTCCGCGTTGCTGAGGGCACGGGCCAGTATAATGGGCTCGAGTATTCGAGGAGAGGCAGCTGGACAAAGTTTCGAAGTCGTTGTTGAGAGCGGAACAGTGATGGAGACATGTTATGAAATGTTGGTACTGCAGATCGTCCTTGTTAGAGCTTTACAAGCTGTCGAACTCTTCGAGCAGGGCGGCGAGGGTGTAGCCTTTGTCATAAAGTGTTTGTTGTGTACTTTTGGGTTGGCCGTCTCATGGGCGAGTCCTCCATATCTCAATGCCGAAGATAGAAGCTTTACGGTTGCAGAGACATTGCATCATCTGCCCTGGTTTATGAGCATCCTATTAAAAAATTATGGCTTACGCGATGTATTTACGCAATAATACCGCACATCTTCCAGAATAGCAAGCCCTAATGCAGGCCGATACTAATCCGGACAGCGGATTTGTATCAGATGATTGATGCCAGCTTCATGGCTGGACAAGGAATTGATGGAATTAGAGGCCGATTCGAAGATCTGGGCAACCCTATCAGACTTTCATCTGTAAGATAAGTCGGAAGTATTCATTGCACTAACCTCATATATACCTAAAGTTCTCTCAGCGGCTAAAGTCTCGTCTCGCCACACCAAGTTCCTTTCCCGGAGGGCTTTCCGAAGCTCTCGTAATGCATGAACGTAAAGGATGTTGCCTTACTTCGTGATCATTTCATCGCCACTGATCC
>Ga0335074_10013668_pt1 | contig 11409 bp, 13 predicted proteins | sample Lox_Sample_23_FD_206715 | JGI IMG/M metagenome (GOLD analysis project Ga0335074, IMG submission 206715) | Soil microbial communities from Loxahatchee National Wildlife Refuge, Florida, United States - Lox_Sample_2.3 | ecosystem: Environmental > Terrestrial > Soil > Wetlands | place: USA...
GATTCTCGACTTCACTTCCACGCCCTGGGACAAGGCCGGAACTCCTCGCCCGGTTCCGATGTACTTCTTAGGGACCAAGAGGTGGAAGTCCTACGCCCTCACCACCGATGCCGGGACAGCGATTCTCCGCGAGGCGCGTGTTCGAAACCTGTCCATATCGCCCGCAGTCGGCTCGGGAACTTTGTTCAGAAGGGAGTACGGGCAGCGCCAAACCCACATACGAGGAAGCGCGGCGGCACTTGGGCATCGCACCTAGCGCCTTTAGATCGTCCGGGCTCACAACCACGGGCGTCCGTCGCGTTCTCCCCCTCACCGCGACGCCACGCGCGCCGATTGCGACCGACCCGATTTTTCGATCGCGCTTGTTCCAGACCTCGATCATGATGCTCCCCCTGACGAGCCGCATCCCGCGGTCCGCGGAGTTAGCCCAACTCAACTGGTCCTCGCGGGCGGGCCGCTTTCCTTCGGGAGTTCTTTGCCCGGAATTTCGGTCATCTATGATGTGATCCTGCTGGACGGGGGGGGCAATGAAGTCCCACACATCCCCGGATGCCGGGGCCGGTCCTGAGAAAGTGGCCGGGGGGATCAGTTCGGCCGTCGCCGCTGTCGGAATTTTCTTCGGGCTGAGACACGGATGAGCGAAGAATTCGACCTGAAACAAGAGCGTCCGAGGGGTCGGAATTTCGAAGTCGCTTCCAGCGTCGACACCGGCCAGCTCGCGAGCTCCGGCTGGAGCCTACCCGACGGGACCACCCGGGTCACGCGCACGTTTACATGAGCCAGGTGCTTGACGGCATACCGACGGGTTGCAAGCGAGATTGCACCCACTTTGTCCGGACTTTGATTGGCGGGAAGGGTGAGTGGAGGCGCCCGTCAGCCTTATTCCCCGTGAGTGACCCATTATGTATGCAAGGACGCTGGACCTGAGGTATCATCGTAAGATGTCTCCGAAGAGTGGTCAGAGTTCCTCTCACCGGGATCCGTCTCCCGAGGTCTTGGGTGAGTACCGGGGGCAATGGGTCGCGGTGTTGGGCGGGAAGGTAATCGCGTCTGGCGCCCGAGCGCTGGAAGTATTGCGGGCTGTTGATCGCGACCATCCTGACTCGCGGCCTGTAGTTTTCCGAGTCCCCGCGGGCGAGGTCATGCTTCTGTGACCCCGCCCGCCGCGAGGCGGGAGGGTCGCCGCCGTCACGCCGCCTGCGTGTATGGTTACACCACGGCACAATGGGGCAACGTACGAGACAAGCTGCCCATGATTCCTGTCGTTCTTTCGTGGGGAACCAAGGGGTTTCGAACCAAGATGCTACTCGACACCGGCGCGACTTCCACGTTTCTCATACCTGACGTTGCTGAGTACCTCGAACTAACAGTCACCGGGGACCCGACAGAGGCTCATGGAGCTGGTCGAGCGTTCTCTGTCAGGGATGCGGAGGTGGAGGTCCAGCTAGAGGTTGGCCACTCGTTTGGGGTCGCCCCTGAAAGACACCGCATCCCAGTCAAGATTCCGACGGAGGCCGACGCAATCCCCTTCCCAGTTCTCGGGCGAAAGCCATTCTTTGGATGGTACGAGATCACGATACGGGAGCTAAGGGAGGAGATAATCCTCCGTCGAGTCTATCACGATTAGCGCGCCCGAGATTGACAGGTTTGCCGAAGCCGACCAGGGCTAAGACGAGTCCTGCACTGCGGAAGTAACGAACCGCAACTTCCTGAAATGGGAGGGCTAGTCAACTGCCTTTGGGTCAAGCGCCGAGGGCGCACCGGGCGTTTGCCGCACGTTTGACCAACAACCCGACAGGCGCGGCGGGTCGACCGAGCGGCTGTTCGCTCAGGATGTCGCTACCGTGGCGTTTGCCGTGCGCGGATTCCGTCGCGCACCCCCAACGTGAGCGAGCAGGCTCCTGCCGCGCTCAATCAGAGAGGAGTAGGTCAGAACTTCGACCTGGGACATGTGACTTTGCAGCAATCGCCTCTGGGCCGGATTGTCTATCGATGCCTTGCCGATCACGATGAAAGCCTTAGGGCGGAAAATGTCGTGCGACTGAAAGTTGTCGCATGCGTTGAGATACGCGATCACCTGACCGAGAGCCTGTGACAGCGGACGAGTCAAGCGCCACTTACGACCCGCCTCGCGCGCGAAGAGCGGTGCGTTCGGCGACTTCAGTTCGACGAGATCGTTGAATCCGTCGAAGCGCTTGAGCATTAGATCGAACCTGAAGTCTCTACTGCCCGGAGGAAACCAAACTTCACTCTTTAGGGAGGAATATTCCAGACCGAACAACCACCGTGCATTATGCTCTAGGATGAACTCGTGGACCTCGGTCTCGCCGGAGTCCGGATGGTCGATAAGTTCGGTCAGCTTGGCCAGTGCATGACGGTATGTTCGTATGTGGTGCCGGAGCTCGCGATACCGCCGGTCGGCCATCCGCCTTTCCGCCCTAGCGTGCATGAGCTCCTGCTCGAGGTCGTCGACAGAGGGAGTGTCGGAGCCCGCCGCGAGTGGCTCGGAGGCTCCCCCATTCGGGATAACCTCAGAAACCGCTTGCGAATCAAGGCGGGAAAACGCGCTCTGGAATCGTGGATCTGCCATTCGACCGAGCTCCTCGAGGCATGCCTCAATCGTCTGAGCGGCGCGGTCCCACTGCTCTTTTGACCGGACGTTGTACGCGCGAGTAGGTCGCCATACCGCGCGACCACCTTCGAGTCGCGCTCGCCACCTGCGCATTCGCACAATGGGCTTGCCTGATTGGTTGTCGTTTACAACATCCACGGTGTACATCCACGCGTTGTTCGAAGAGATGCCGACGGCGTACCGGCGACGCAGGCTGTAGTACTTCGTCTCGTTCGGGGACTCGTCGAGTTCGCGGCCCCGGAAATTCATGGCTTGGAATCGGCGATGATATAGGCTAGGGAAAGGCTGGGCTAGAGAAGTCATATGGAAAACGAATCCGTTGATGTCGGACGACGACGTTAGAGTGATCCTGCCGGCAGGACGGCCTCCGCACGTTCAGCCGCGGGCCGCTCCCGTGCCGAGCTACGAACTCATCGTACAACGTCCGCTCCACGCAATCATGTAGCTCGTAACCCACGCGGGCGTACCAGAACCACATCGTGCCTTCCTCGTCCAAAATTTCCTGAACTCTGGGATTCGAGGCGACATGATCGGGCAGTCGGTCGGCTACTTTTCCGGACCCGATGTACGCGAGAGAAGATCTACCCTGATCATAGCGGTACATGTTCTTTCGTGATGACAGGAGGTAGACACCCTTGTATTCCGGTATAGTGCTCGGCGTTCGGGCCAGCGAGAATATCTTGGGTCCCTGCCAGGCGAGATCCACAATCGTTCGACTGCCCCAGGTCCTGGCCGGCATGCGTCTCGACGAGAGTGAGTCACTACATCAGCGCTGCTTTCGAAAGCATTGTAAGCATTTAGGGGATTCCTGCTCCCGGGGGTGGCTAACACGGAGGAGATCGTCCACGTAATCCCCCTCGGATGGGAGTATGATCGAGCCATTCTACCTTTCTCGAGATTCACCGCGCACCGAGTGTATGTCCTGTGCGATCCAACAGGACATCCCAGGCGGGAATACTACCTTGCGAAGGTTCTGAAGTACCTGCGAGCCCGCCGCATCGATGTCAGTGTAGTGCGGGTCGACACCTTCATGGATCTTCCGGGAACCATGCGCGAGGTCTCCCGCATACTTCAGACTGAACTCGACGAGGGCGCAAGGGTCTACGTCAACGTCTCGACTTCCGGGAAGCTCGCTGCGATTGGCGTCGCACTCGCTGCTATGGCACACCTGAGCCCGGAACGCGGCGGACTCTACTACGTACCTGCGCTTGACTATCCTGCGTCTGAAGTCGCGCAGAAGCGGTACGGAATGAGCCGTGGGATGAAGGGCGACCCGCTGAATCTTCCCCTCTTCGAGTTGACCCTGCCTAACGCGGCGTCGAGGATTGTACTTTCGGCGCTGGTTGAGAGCTCGACAAAACAACTCGCCTACTCGGCTGCTCGCAGACTGCTGTTCAGTTCTGGGTTCGACGGATTCGGGTCCCTCACTGAGTCAAAGCACTCTCGAACTCAACGGAACCGCTGGAACGTGAACTTGTACCGCAGAGTGGTCCAACCGCTCTTGCGACAACGACTGGTGGAAGTCGAATCGTCGGGTCGCGACAAGGCACTCAGGTTGACTCGCGCCGGAGAATATGTGGCGTGCCTTTGCCTGACCACACCGGAGGCGACAGCGCTCCGATCCACGAGATCGTAGCCTCCAAGACTCGTGGCGAACCCGGAGCCGCCGGGAAGTCGGCCCGCAGAGGCTTCAGAGGGTCAGCCTACCGCTGTGCATCGCCGGCCGCGCGGACTGGGTGCAAGACGGATTGCACACAGAACTCGGGTCGGGGAGATCATCTCGAAGGCAAGTCACGTCCGCCTGATCCCAAGCCGTCTGCAGATAATTAGTCCCCCAAAGGGGGACTTATATCATCGAGGATTGTCATTAGGGCGATGATGGTTCGTTCCCCGCTCCCGGTCGACCCGCAGGTAGCCGCGCTGCTCGGCAGTACGATCCGGGTTCGGACACTCGCTCCGCTGGCGAACGCCTACGGGCCGATGACGGCGTACCGAGTTGCGCAGCTGGCCGGCATTCCTAGAACCAAAGTCTACGCAGAACTGCGGCGTCTCCAGGAGGCAGGCGCCGTTGAAGCACGCAGGAGCCGGAATGGTCGCTCGACCTGGGTACTTCTCGACCGCGATATGGCCCTCTACCTTCGAAAGAAGATCCGGATCGCGTGGTCAGGGGACCTTGCCGCGGCTGCAGTCCGTCGTGCGGGGAGGGAGCGAGACGCGTTGGCACGGATCGGGACGTCGTGGTTCGACCCGTCGAAGTACACGCCCAACCCGGTTGTCACGGCCCGATACGCTCGGGAGATTGAGCGTCCGGAGGGGAAGGGAGAGTTCGCAGGGATGCCCTCAGGCCGCGTCTCCCGGAAGCGACGATAGATGCGAGTCTCGAGGGAGCAATTCGACCGCGCAATTGCATCGGCCCGGTCCGAATCCGAACGGATCCTATACCTCGGTGCGTTGCTCGGGCGGGCCATCGAAGCCGACCCCATCATCACCGGAGGATCGGCAATCTACCTTCAGTCGCCTGAGCTGGTACCATCGCTCGATGTGGACGTCTCGGTGGTCCCTCGGGCACCCGCCGCCGACGCAATCGAGGCGTGGGGATTCGAGCGGCGGAAGGGTCGGGTGTGGAGGCGAGACGACTTGGGCATCGACGTTGACCTAGTGGGAGAGTTCCGGGGCAGCCGGCGTCGTGCGAAGATCGTCGTGACCCCCTACGGAACCATACGGGTCGCTTGCGTCGAGGACCTGATCGCGAAGCGCCTCGCCGAGCTGAAGCACTGGCAAACGGGAACGACATGGCGAAACCAGATCGTTGAGCAGGTGACGGTTCTGCTGGCAGACTACGGTCCGGAAATCGACTGGATCTACCTTGGCTCCATCGCCCAGCGGGACGATGTCGTTGACATCCTTGCCGACTTCCGACGAGGAGTAGAATCGGATCCGCGAGGGCCGTGACGTGCGACGGTGACCGCAAGACAGATTGCACCCGCATCCAAGCCATTGGCGCGTCAGCACCTTACAACGGTGCTCTCGGCACGTGTTCGTGGTGCTGCGTAATCATTTTCCATCATGATACAGTCCGACGTTCTCCGAAACATGGGGTCGCACGCTGCACGTTCGGGCCCCACGATCGTCGCGCTCGCGGTCTTCGGACTCCTCATCGGCGGTTCAAGTCTGGGTCTTCCGGGGCAAGCCCACGACGTCGGATTCACAGTCGAACGTGCAGCAGGTCTTCAGACACACCTGCAGACCTCGTCCACGGCAGAGCACCTCCGACCGGCTGGACAGTCGATTCGTGGCGACTCGGCTATGGGTCGAAACTCGGGCAGGGGGTCGAATGGAGCCAAATCGGGTGTCACTTCAAGCACACCCTCGCCTCAGGTGGGGCAAGTCGCCCGCACGCTCGATCTACTTAATGGAACAGACCTGACGGGGAATCCAGTAGTTGCGAATGGTCTGAACCCCGACGCAGCCGCTCTAGATCCCTCAACCGGGGAGATCTATGTGACGGACAACGGTGGGTCGAGCCTCTCGATCCTCAACGCTACAAGGCTTGTTTCCAGCTACGCCGAGGCATTTGGGTCCGGGCCGGACGCCATCGCGTTCGATTCGTCGAGCGATCGAATGTTCGTCGCGAACTTCGGCTCCTCTACCGTCACTGTGATCAACGGAACGTCCGGAAAGGTTCTCGCGCCGGTAAATCTCTCAAAGATCACCGCTGGGCCGAACGCGATTGCGGTGGATCCGATTTCCGATCGCGTGTTCGTGACCAGTTACTACTGGAACCTCGTGACGGTGCTCAACGGGAGCACCGGGAAGGTAATCGGTTCGAAGCCCACAGGAATGACACCGGTTGGGCTCGCGTTCGATAGCGCTAACGGCGCTGTTTACGTAGCGACCAGCGGATCCCGAAACCTCACGATTCTGAATGGAACTACCGGTGTTGGCCTAGGCTCGATATCGCTCACACCGGTAACTCCAAACGGAATCGCGTACGACGCCGCAAACGGGGACATCTACGTCTCCGGTTTTTTGAGCCAGAATTTGACGATCGTTGATCCCCGCACCTCCAGCGTTGTGGGCAATGTCTCTACCGGCAAAGATCCGAGCAATATTGTATACGACGGACAGGTCGGGGAGCTCTTCGTGGACGCGCTGGGGAGCGGCGATATCTCGGTCGTCGACGCTGTGAACAATACCCAATTGCCCTCGATACACATCGGCTCTTATGGGAGTGATCCGGTCGCCGGGGCCGCCGACTACCTGAATGGAGATGTGTACGAGACCGATGTCGCGCTAAATCTCGTAGCGGTGATCAACGCTACCACCGGCCGAGTGCTCGCCCATGTCATCCTGGGGGAAACACCCGCCTCGGTTGCCGTCGATCCTTCCACAGGCTACCTGTACGTGCCCGAGTACTATTCGGAAAACTTGAGCGTTGTAAACTCGACTACCGGGGGGTTTGTTGCCTCGGTTGAAACCGGCCTATACTCCCAGTTTGCAGCGTTCGATCTCGACAACGGACTGGTCTACGATTCGCTCTCCTACGACATCCCATACGGACAATACACGTATGCAGCCATACCCAGCAGCATCGCCGTCGTCAACACTTCCAACAATAGCGTCCTCACATCGATTGATGTAGGAAGTTCCCCCGGTCTTGCCGCCCTAGACATGACGAATGGAGAGCTGTACGTCCCTAACAACGGCGCTGACAACGTCAGCGTTGTTAGTGGCGTAACGAACTCAGTCGTGGGAGGCTTCTCCACAGTGACGCAACCCACCGCTGCGGCGTTCGACGCGGCCGCGGACGAGGTTTGGGTCACTAGCTGGGGAGACGCAGACATCGCGATTTACTACGCGAGCAACTACACCCCGGTGAAGACGATCGGGACGGGGGGTGAGCCAGTTTCGATGGCATACGACTCGCTCAACGATGAGCTGTATGTTGCCAACTCCGCACAGGATACGGTGACGATTTACGATGGCGTCACCGATCAACAGCTGGGGTCGGTTCGGGTCGGTGCCGACCCGAACTTCGTCACCATCGACGGCGCTGACGACTACGTCTATGTCGCAAACACAGGTTCGAATAACCTTTCCGTCATCAGCGGATGGTCAAATCAGCTCATCGGGTCCATCGGAACGGGCGCCGGTCCTGACGCGATAGCGTGGGACAACTCGACCCGCGACCTCCTAGTGTCGAATTTCGAGTCCGGGACCATCTCTGTGGTTACGGTTCCGTCGCTCCCAGTCTACAACATTACTCTAACCGAAACGGGACTTCCGAACGGCACTGGATGGTCGTTCACCTTGGACGCGACCCCGACCCAGGCTTCGCCGGTCCCGTCGATTGCGATCACGCTGCCGAATGGAACCTACGACTACGTCGCATCGCCGTCCGACGCGAACTACGATTCAGTCCGGGGCAACTTCTCGGTTAGCGGGGCGAATGTCTCGATTCAGATTCGATTCTCTCAGGTGCTCTATTCAGTCACCTTCACTGAGGCAGGACTCCCGACTGGCACGGAATGGTGGGTGAACCTCACGGGACAAGGCGAGACCAACTCGACGGGTCGTTCTCTGATAGTAGAAGTCCCGAACGGATCTTACGCCTTCCAAGCAGGGTCCCGGAACCAAAGCTACGACGCCACCGGGGGAATGATTCTGGTGAATGGATCCTCGAAGACGCGGACAGTAAGCTTCCACCTTGTTACATTCTCGGTGGAGTTTGCGGAGTTGGGCCTCCCCGACGGCACTGTCTGGTCGGTGACCCTGGGAAGTAGTCAACAGAACTCATCGAGCGCCGAAATCATGTTCACCGCTCCCAACGGGACGGAGCGATACCAGATATCCACAGTTTCGGGTTGGGTTCAATCTACCCTTCCATACGTTGGCGAGATCACCGTGGACGGGCAGCCCCTCGATGAACCGACGCTCGTTTTTAGACAGGCCTCGTACAGGGTCACGATTTCCGAACTCGGGCTGCCGACCGGGACTGGGTGGTGGGTCAACCTCTCCGGTGAGAACTCGCTACACTCTGTCACCACGAATCTGAGCTTCTCGGAGCCGAACTCGTCCGTCAATTACGTCATCGCTTCGGATGACAAGACCTTCCATCCGATCATCCCTAGTGGAAGTTTTGTAATCAACGGAGGGCCGCTGGAGGTCAGCGTGCGGTTCGCAATCACGAACTACTCCGTCGAGTTCGCTGAGACGGGCCTCTCGACCGCCGCGGAGTGGTGGTTGAATGTGTCTGGCGGGACGTCCATAGTGACCGCCTCGGGTAATCTCTCGCTCAACGAGTCAAACGGGACTTACCGCTATTCCGTCGCCTCGCCGAACGCTATAGGAGAGTCCGGATCCTTCACCGTCGCCGGCTCAAGCCCTCCAACAGTTGAGGTCAAGTTCACATACCCGGCTCCCATCACTCCGACGCCGACCCCGCCGCCGCCCACCCACGGAGCCGAAAGCCCCCCCCTGCCGTTGATACCGATCGGCATCGGAATCGCGGTCGCTGCGGTCGCGGCGACAGCGCTGCTCGCTTGGCGGCGGAAACGCCAGACGCGATAGCGACCCACCGTCAGCATCGCTTCGCGCGACGGGCCAGTGAGGTGTCAGGGTGAGGCCAGTCACCCAGGTTGGTTTGTCAGAGTCGAGCATGATCACATCCCCCTTGTGATCTTCGGAGCTTGGCTTGTGCATAGCAGGGCTCGGACCACTGACAGCGTTCGCGTTGGATAGGCCTCCGGCATTCTCGAGCTGGTGTGTGCGAGAAAAGCTCCGCCCTCGCCCAATCAATCGCGCAGGCCTGGACTCGAGAGGCGGACCGCGGCAAGAGGTCCCCTAGAGAGGAACAACCCTCTGAGCATAGGCAGCTTACCGCGCGGTGAGTGCCGGAACATAGGCTACCGGTGTCTCCCGATTTCGGGCTGGCCGAGTTGAGCGAGTGGTACAAGGCAGCCGACGTGAAGGACGTTCCGTAAGGGACAATGGAGGGTGTCGAAATCGGAAACACCAAGGTGCTCTTCGTCCTCGGTGAGAACGGGATCCGTGGGTTCGAGGACCGCTGCGGCCACATGTCGACCCCTTTGAGCCTCGGCACCCTCAAGAGCGGCGTCATCAAGGGCCCCCTTCACTCGGCGGTTTTCGACGCCGAGACCGGATCCGTTCGCGGATTACCCGTGATTCACATGGGTGGCTCGGGGCTTCCGCCCGAGATGCTTGACGCGATGAAGAAGATGGGAGAACTCATGGGCCAAATCCGGACCGAGGTTCTCCGTCCCTTCCCGGTCGCAGTCGAGTCGGGCCCCGCTATGGTCTACGTCTAGCGAAGACGGACAAGTCTGGTGAACTCGCCCGTCCGCGGGCGGGTGCAAGACATGTTGCGCCTCGGCGGCCCATGATGCTCGGCCGCGAGCCCGGTCGAGCTATCTGCGCAAGGTCGAGAGTTCCCTTGCGTGATGCCCCCGACGGCGCTCGATCTCATCCGAGCCCAGTTCCACGAAGCCGTCTTCGGTAACGGTCGCAACGGCAAAGCCGTCCCCGCTCGCCGAATCCCGACTCATAGCGACGGTCAGCCCGCGAATCGCGAGATCGACTCCCTCGGACACTGTGGTTCCCGCCTTCCACGCGTTCTCGAGGACTCCGAGAGCAAACGGGCTCCCGCTGCCGATCGACACGAAGCGCTCCTCCAACATGCCACCGGCGGCCTCGAGCGAGAAGAGACGAGGCCCGGTCGAATCCACCCCGCCCAGGATGAACCAACCGAAGTACGGGTAGAAGCGATTCGCGTTCAGCAAGTTGGAAGTGAAGGTGGTGGCCTCTGACTGCACGAGGCGAATGATCGCCTGCGCGTCCCCAAGACTTCCGGCGAGAGTCATACCGAGATGGCGATCGATCCGGAAGAGCTTGATCGTCATCTTGTTCGCGATCATGGTGCCCATGGTCGCCCTCCTCTCCGTACCGAGGACAATTCCGTCCCGGCACGCGAGCCCGATCGTGGTCGTGCCCGAAGAGAGTTGACCGATCCGACCGGAGCCGTGGACCTCTGCGAAGTTGCGATCTCCCATCATCCCCGCCGCCTCGAGCTTGGCGGAACGTCCGACCTATTTGGGCGGGGGTTGGGTTACGGATTTCAGAGGCTCGACGAGTCCGACGGGTAGGGCAAGGCTGCCTCGGTTCCGGGGGGCAACTGCTCGCCTCGAGAATCGGGGGGACGGCCTCCGGCGGGATCGGTCCACCGATCCGCGTCGGAAGCCGGCGGGTTCACCTCTTCGGAAGAGGTGTGGGTTCCGGTGGACAGGTCGACCGTCGATGCGCTCCCGAAAGGCGGCGTCGGAACTTCAGGGGCTCTCGTCGGACTCTCGAAATCTCTGCCTTTAATTCTCGGACGGCCGCGGGATCGGCCCGAGCTGCGGGATCTGCGGTAGCGTCGCATGTACGCCGCACGCTGCGCCCGGTGTTGCAGTCGCCACTTGCGCGCGGCCGCCTTTCGCTGATCCGCGTCCTTGTAGGGCATACGGGGGCCTTACCACGTCAGTCTCTGGCATATTTATTGGCGGGATTCGTCACGCATTTTTTCCGGGTCGATCTAGCCGCATTCAAGGCCAGCGTGGCATGTGAGACAACCGCGGACCGCAGGACACTGGTCGTCGAGGTTCGACGCGTGGGACCATCGCGCTCGGGTTCCCGCTCGCTTGCTGGTCCGGTGCCGGGTCCGACGAGCGTTTCCCTGCCGCGACTATAACGCGCTAGGCCCCCGGCGTACCGCCGACCTC
>Ga0335074_10013669_pt1 | contig 11408 bp, 8 predicted proteins | sample Lox_Sample_23_FD_206715 | JGI IMG/M metagenome (GOLD analysis project Ga0335074, IMG submission 206715) | Soil microbial communities from Loxahatchee National Wildlife Refuge, Florida, United States - Lox_Sample_2.3 | ecosystem: Environmental > Terrestrial > Soil > Wetlands | place: USA: Florida...
GACTTCATGCCGGTGATCGAGGGCGCCGCGACCGACCGGCACCGGCTGGTGCGGCACCTGCGGGTGGTCCGCGGCAGCATGCGCTTCGTCGTCGACATCCAGCCGGCCTTCGACTACGCAAGGAAGCCGCACAAGCTGGACGTGACCGACAACGGCGCGGTGTTCGAGTCGGACGGCATGGAACTCACGATGCACTCGACTGCGCCGCTCGACGCCGAGTCGACCCGGCGGAGCGGGTTCACCCTCGAACGACACGGTGACGGGCTGCGGGCGACACGGACGATGCAAGCCGGGGAGGGCGGCGGAGTCGTCCTCGAGTCGATGGGCGGGCAGCCGCGCCGGATGGCGGTCGAGGAGCTCGACCGGCTTGAGGACGACACGGCGAAGTTCTGGCGCGCCTGGGTGCACCGCTCGAGCTATGCCGGCCGCTGGCGCGAGGTGGTGACCCGGTCGGCGATCACCCTCAAGCTGATGATCTACAAGCCGACCGGGGCGCCGGTCGCCGCGCCGACCACCGGGCTGCCCGAGCAGGTAGGCGGCGAGCGCAACTGGGATTACCGCTACACCTGGATCCGCGACGGCTCGTTCTCGCTTTACGCGCTGCTCGGCCTCGGCTACGCCGACGAGGCCAGGGCCTTCGCCGCCTGGATGCGCCAGCGCGGCAAAGAGCTCAAGCCCGGCGCCGAGCACCCGCTGAACATCATGTACCGGGTCGACGGCAGCTCCGACCTGACCGAGGAGAGCCTCGATCACTTCGAGGGCTGGCGCGGCTCGCGCCCGGTGCGGGTCGGCAACGGCGCGGCCGACCAGCTGCAGCTAGACATCTACGGCGAGATGCTCGACGCCGCCTACCTGGGCGACACCAACGGCATGCAGATCTTCGCCGAGGGCTGGGGGCAGATATCGGCGCTGATCGACTGGCTGTGCGAGCACTGGGATCAGCCCGACGAGGGCATCTGGGAGACCCGCGGCGGCCGCCGGGACTTCACCTACGGCCGGTTCCAGTCCTGGATCGCGTTCGACCGGGCGATCCGGATGGCCTCGCACCGGGGCTTCCCGGCCGACCTGGCGCGCTGGACCCAGGCCAGGGACGCGGTCTACCGGCAGATCATGACCAAGGGCTGGAACAGCGAGGTCGGCGCGTTCACCCAGCACTACAGCACCGAGGTCCTCGATTCCTCGCTGCTGATGATGCCGCTGCAGGGGTTCATCGCGCCGGAGGACCCGATGTGGCTGTCCACCCTCAACGCGATGGACCGGGAGCTGGTATCCGACAGTCTGGTCTACCGGTACAACCCGAGCGCGTCACCGGACGGGCTGGCGGGCGACGAGGGCACGTTCTCGCTCTGCACGTTCTGGTATGTCGACGCGCTGGCGCGGGCCGGGCGGCTCGACGAGGCGCGGCTGACGTTCGAGAAGATGCACACCTACGCCAACCACCTCGGGCTGTTCTCCGAGGAGATCAGCAGCACCGGCGAGCAGCTCGGCAACTTCCCGCAGGCGTTCAGCCACCTGGCGCTGATCAGCGCCGCCATCAACCTCGACCACCAGCTCGACCACGGCGCCAACGCGCCGAGCCCGGTCGTCGGGGCGGTGATCTGAGCCGCTAGGGATCCGGGGAGGCCCGGCCCGCGCGGTCCCCGGGCCTCCCCGTCCGGTTCCGCCAGATCGCCCGCTGGGCGGCGAGCCCGGCCGCGCCGACGGCGACGAGCAGCACGACGTTCAGCAGCAGCTGGAAGGTCGAGCCGCGCGCCTCCGACCAGCTGCCGTACGCGGCCGACAGGCCCATGTCGGAGGCGGCGGGAATCGTCGTGACCGAGATGAACACGCCGATCAGCGCGTTCGCCCGGGACTCGGTCAGGGAGACCACGCCGACGACGCCGGCCAGCACCGCCACGATGACCGAGAACACGTTGGGCGAGTTGATGAGATCGGAAACCGGCCGCACCCCTTTCTCGTAGAGCGTCGGCGTCACCCCCGACCACCGGATCAGCAGCCCGAAGACCAGCGTGGCCAGCACGGCGAGCGCGAAACCCGCTGCCAGGGCGGCCACGCCCCGCCTGATCGCGCCGCGGTCCCGTTTGTCGAGGCCGAGCGCGGTCGCCATGATCGCGCTGTACTCGGGGCCCACCACCATCGCCGCCACGATGAGGATCTGCGAGTTGGTGAGGATGCCGACCGCGCCGATCAGGCCCGCGATGATCAGCAGCGCGAAGAAGCTGGGCGGGTACGCGCCGCCCGCGCGGATGTTCGCCTCGACCAGGTCCCACACCGGGGGGACGTCGGCCGTGCGCGGCTCGGCCGAGGCTCCGGCGGCGGCGATCGACACGTCCACGCGCTGGATGGCGATGGAGCTGACGGCCCCGATCTGGGCGCGGAGCTCGCGCAGGACCCGGTTCGCGAACTGGTCGAGCAGGTCGAATTGGACCGCGTCGCCGTCCGGCTGCCGGGCCGCGCCCGGCACCACGATGAGGTTGCGGACGCCCGGGTCGTCGGCCAGCCGTCCGATCAGCTCCTCGGTCGCGTCGGGCGGGCTCACCACCCGAACGTGCAGCACGCCTAGCTGAGCCGGTCCAGGATCGTGTCGCCGACCCGGATCGCGTTCGCCATCGCGGTCAGGGCCGGGTTGACCGCGCTGATGCTCGGGAACACGCTGGTGTCGGCCACGTAGAGGTTGTCGATCTGGTGCGCGCGGCAGTCGGCGTTGAGCACCGAGGTGGCCGGGTCGGCGCCGCAGCGGACGGTGCCGGCCTGGTGCGCGCAGCCGGCGATCGGGATGTCCGTCTTCATGTACGCGCAGCGGTGCGCCAGGTGGCCCTCGTGCATGTCGAGCGAGCCGAGCATGGACTTGAGCTGGCCGTACAGCTGCTTGGCGGCGGTCGGGTTGCTCGGTGTGTAGGCGATGTGCACGCCGCCGTCCGAGCCGAGCGTGACCCGGTTCTCCGGTTGCGGGAGGTCCTCGGTCGACAGCCAGAAGTCGACCGCGTGCGAGGCGACGTCGCGCAGCGCCCAGCTCGGCGCGAACTTGGTCTCCAGCGGCTTCTCGCCGCGGAACATCTCCGCCTGCGACTTGCCGATCATCTGGATGTTCCCCATCGGGAAATCGAAGTCGGGGCCGCTGAAGTAGAAGTCGTTGACGCCGAGCGTCTTCTGGAAGACGGTCGGGTTGGGTTCCTTCGACACCGCGAGCACGGCCTGGCAGTCGTGGTACATGAAGTTCCTGCCGACCTGGTCCGAGCCGTTGGCGAGCCCGTTCGGGTGCCGGTCGGTGGCGGAGGCGAGCAGCAGCTTGGCCGAGTTGGCGGCGCCGCAGGCGACGACCACGATCCCGCCCTCGTACTTTTCCGTCGCGCCGTCCTCGCCCCCGTGCTGGACGACCACGCTGGTGACGGCGGTGCCGGCCGGGTTGGTTTCCAGCCGCACCGCCCGGGCGTTCCGCAGCAGGGTGACGTTCGCGTGCTCGAGGGCGGGGCGGACGCCCATCACCTCGGCGTCGGACTTGGCGTGCAGCGGGCAGGGGAAGCCGTCGCAGGCGTCGCACCGCACGCACGTGCTGTAGGGCAGGTTGGCCTCGTCGACCAGGACCCCGCAGGGGGCGTGGAACGGGTGGTAGCCCGCCTTTTCCAGGTCGTCGGAGAGCTGCTGGATGCGCGGCTCGTGGGAGACCGCGGGATACGGATAGGGGGCGCTCGACGGCGGTTCTGTCGGGTCCTCCCCCCGGGCTCCGTGCACCTGGTAGAGGTTCTCGGCCGCGGTGTAGTACGGCTCCATGTCCTGGTAGGAGATCGGCCAGGCGGGCGACCGGCCGTCGTGGTGCTGGACCTCGCCGAAGTCCTGCTCGCGCATGCGGTACAGGGCGGCGCCGTACAGCTTGGTGGCGCCGCCGACGTAGTAGTGCACCTGCGGCTGGAAGAACGACTTGCCCTCGACGCTGTACCAGGTGTCGGGCGAGATGTAGCGGCCGTCCACGAACACGTCCAGGGTGGACCAGTTCTCCGGCTCGCGGGGCAGCCAGTCGCCGCGTTCAAGCAGCAGGATGCGCTTCCCCGACGGGGCGAGGTGCCGGGCGAGGGTGCCGCCGCCCGCCCCGGTTCCGATGATGATGACGTCGTAACTTTCGGCCATTGCGGCCTCCTTTGATCCAGCGGGCGAGCGCGGGCGGCAGGGCGTCGGACGCCGCCCGCAGCGGCCCTGACTGGGCCGGGAGCGGCTGGGGTGGCACCGTCGGTGGCGGTGCCGGCGGCGGCGGCAGGAACTGCTCGCGGCTGATGCGCCGCCGGAAGACGTAGTACGACCAGCACTGATAGGCCAGCACCAACGGCAGGAAGATGACGACGACAACCGTCATCGCGGTGAGCGAGTACGGCGCCGACGCGGTGTTGTGCACGGTGAGGCTGTCGGCCGGGTTGGTGCTCGACACCATCACGTTGGGATACAGGCCGACGAAGATCGAGATGATGCAGGACGCCATCGTGACGGCGGTGGCCGCGAACGCGAAGCCGTCGCGGCCCTCGTAGACCAGCCAGACGGCGGCGAGGACGGCCAGGATCGCCAGCAGCTCGAGCGGCCGCAGGAAGAAGGTGCCGGTCGAGGAGACGTGGGTCCAGATGGCGAAGCCGGTGACCGCGGCGGCGGTGAACGGCGCCACCCGCCGGGCCAGCCGGCCGGACCGGTCGCGCAGGTCGCCGGTGGTTCTCAGGTTGAGGAAGGTCGCGCCGTGCAGCAGGCAGATCAGCACCAGCGTGACCCCGGTGAACACCGCGTAGGGCTGGAATATCTCCCAGAACGAGCCGGTGTAGTTCTGGCTTGAGTTGATCGGCAGCCCGTGCAGCAGGTCGCCAAGCCCGACGCCGATGACGAACGGGGCGAGCAGGCTGCCCACGGTCAGCGCCGCCTCCCAGGTGCGCCGCCACCGCGCGGCGTCGCGCTTGCCGCGGTACTCGAAGGCCACGCCGCGGATGATGAGCGAGATCAGCAGCAGCACCATCGCCAGGTAGAGGCCGGAGAACATCGTCGCGTACCAGCCGGGGAAGGCGGCGAACATCGCGGCGCCCGCCACGATCAGCCAGACCTCGTTCCCGTCCCACAGCGGCCCGATCGTGTTGATGACGGCCCGGCGGCCGATGTCGTCCCTGCCGACGACGCTGTGCAGCATGCCGACGCCGAAGTCGAAGCCCTCGAGGAGGAAGAAGCCGGTCCACAGGACGGCGATGACGATGAACCAGAACGGGATCAGGTTGCCCATCGTGACCTCAGTACTGGACGGCCGGGACCGGGGCGTCCGCCTCGGCCTCGGCTCGGGGCGGCGGGAGCTCCTTGCGCGCGTACTTCAGCATCAGCAGCAGGTCGACGGTGCCGAGGGTGCCGTAGAGGGCGACGAAGGCGATGATGCTGATCCACAGCCAGGTGGTGCTGACGGTCGGCGAGATGCCGTTCTTGGTCAGCATGATGCCCTGCACGATCCAGGGCTGGCGGCCGCTCTCGGTCAGCAGCCAGCCGGCCGTGTTGATCAGGAACGGCAGCACGGCGCTCCACACCGCCACCCACAGGAACAGCCGGGACGTGGCGAGCTTTCTTCGCCTGACCAGCCATAGCCCCCACAGCGAGATGAGCAGGGTCAGCCCGCCCAGGTAGGCCATCACCCGCATGGACCAGTACTGGATGAACACGTCGGGGACGTAGTAGCCGGGCCCGAACTGCTTGCTGTACTGCTGCTGGAGCGGGTTCATCCCGACGACCTTGCCGTTCCAGGAGTTGGTCGCGAGCAGCGACAGCAGGTGCGGGATCTCGATGATCTGGGTCGGGGTCTGGTCGTTGTTGCCGCCGCCGATCTGGAACAGCGAGAACGAGCACGGCTGGCAGGTGGTCCACTGCGCCTCGGCCGCCGCGATCTTCATCGGCTGGTAGCGGCCCTCGATCACGCCGAGCTCGTCGCCGATCAGCATCGTGAACAGGATCGCCGGGACGAGGACGATCAGGGCCAGCCGGGCCGAGGCGGTGAACACCGGGCGGTCCCCGCCGTGCCGCAGCTGCCAGGCCGACACCGCCAGCATGATGACGGCGCCGGTGGTCAGCGACACCACCAGGACCTTGGCGTACCCCCAGACGAAGACGGGGTTGTAGAACACCGCCCAGATGTCGTTGAGCACCGGCTTGCCCGCCACCATCACGTAGCCGACCGGGTGCTGCATCCACGAGTTGGCCGCCATGATGAACGCGGCCGACAGCGCGCTGCCGAGCGAGACCAGCCATATGGTCAGCAGATGCACCCGCCGTGACAGTTTGTCCCAGCCGAATAGCCAGAGTCCGAGAAAGGTCGATTCCAGGAAGAACGCGGCCAGTCCCTCCATCGCCAGCGGCGCGCCGAAGATGTTGCCGACCAGCCGCGAGTACGCTCCCCAGTTCATTCCGAACTCGAATTCCTGGACAATGCCGGTCACCACGCCGATCGCCACGTTGATGACGAGCAGGGTGCCGAAGAACCGGGTCAGCCGCAGGTACTCGTCGCGGTCGGTGCGGTGCCAGGCCGTCTGCAGCAGCGCGGTGAGGAAGGCCAGCCCGATCGTTATCGGGATAAAGAGGAAATGGTTGATCGACGTGAACGCGAACTGCCACCGGGCGAGATCGAGCCTCAACCGTGCCCCCTTTTAGTCGCCGAAAAAAGGCCGATCACCATGCTTCAGGGGACACTGCACTAGAGCGGCCGGTCGCGCGCATCGCCCGTGCTGGGTGATTGGCTCGCGCCGCGGCAACCCGCTGCCTCAGAAAATCGCGATCGGGTTAACCGGGGAACCGGTCCCGCCGGGCAGTCGCAGCGGCGCGAGGACGCACAGGAACGACCAGCGGCGCAGCTCCTCGCACAGCGCCACCAGGTCCTCGAAGTCCAGGTAGTCGAGCAGGTGCAGGCCCATCGCGTTGATCGCGAGCACGTGGGCGGGGAAGTCGACGCCCTCGACCCCGCTCGGCGCGGTGTCGCTGTTGCCGTCGCTGCCGAGGACCCCGATCCGCCGTTCCGTGAGCAGCTCGAGCGCGGCCGGGTGCAGCCCGGCCCGCGCCTCGGCCGCGTCCCACGGCCCCAGTGACCGGCGGCGGGCCCGATGGCCGACCCGGATGAAGAGCAGATCGCCCTGACTGATCCGGACGCCCTGGGCTGACTCCGCCGCGAGCAGATCATCGGCGGTCACGTGGTCCCCCGGCTCCAGCCAGGCCACGCCGCGCGCCCTCGGGATGTCAAGCAGCAGGCCGCGGCCGGCGATCCCCTGGCTGGCGACGTCGATGGAGAGCTCGGCCGCTCCCTTCGCGGCGGCGGTGTCGTCGGCGACGCCGTTGTACAGGGTTCCGTCGAAGAGCACATGGCAGAGCGCGTCCATGTGGCTGTCGGCATCGCCGTGGATGTTCAGCGCCAGCCGGTCGGTGGCGAAGGTAAGCCCGGTGGCGCGGTCCGGGCCGTCGGCCGAGTGCGCTAGCTGGTGCACGGCCGGATCCGGGTTATCGGCCGCCGGGCCCTGGATCGGCGCCGCCAGCGACACGGTGCGGCCGACCGAGACGTCGCCCGCCGCCGCCACCACGTCCGACATCGAGATGTTGTTGAGCGCGCCCCGGCGGTCGGCCGGGACCCACGCTGACGCGCGCCGCAGCCGCTCATGCAACGCCCGGAACTCCGCCTCGGTCATCGCGTAGTAGCTCATCCGGCCAGCCTCACGCGCCGGATCGAGTTGCACGTCACCCGCCAAGGATGGCGCTGTTCGGTTCCGGCCGTGGTCGGCTTGACGCCGATTAAGCACCACGAGGAGCGACTCATGGCAACCAACCAAATCGACGCGCTCGTCATCTTCGGCGCGACCGGCGACCTGGCCAAGCTGGAGACCTTTCCCGCCCTGGTCGGCCTGGTCAAGCGGGGCGTGCTCGACGTCCCGGTGATCGGGGTGGCCAAGAGCGGCTGGGGACTCGAACAGTTTCGCGACTACGCCGCCGCGTCGCTCAAGCTCAACGGGATGGACCCGGCCGAGCCAGCGGCGGTGCGGATGCTCGGCCTGCTGCGCTACGTGGACGGTGACCTCGGCGACGACGCCACCTACAAGGCCATGTCCGATGCCATCGGCGCGGGCGAGCACGTGCTGTTCTACCTGGAAGTGCCGCCGGTCCTGTTCGGGAGGATCGCGCAGGGGATCGCGGGCGCGGGACGCGCCCGCGGCGCCCGGGTCATGGTGGAGAAGCCGTTCGGCACCGACCTGGCCAGCTCGCAGAAGCTCAACGCGATCATGCACGAGCACTTCGACGAGGAGGCGATCTTCCGGGTCGACGACTGGCTCGCGTTTGACCCGGTGGAGAACGTCCTGTTCGCGCGCTTTTCCAACTCGGTGATCGAGCCGCTGCTCAACCGCACCTTCGTGGACAACATCCAGATCACGATGGCGGAGCAGTTCGACGTCTCGGACCGCGGCCGGTTCTACGACCGGACCGGGGCCATCAGGGACGTGCTCCAGAACCACATGCTCCAGGTGCTCGCCACCGTGCTGGCCGAACCGCCGAGCGGGTCCGGCCTGGCCTCGTGGCTGGATGCGAAGCATCAGGTGGTGCACGCGCTGACCGCGATCACCCCTGACAACGCGGTGCGCGGCCAGTACGACGGCTACCGGCAGGTCGACGGGGTCGACCCGGAGTCGAACGTGGAGACCTTCGTCGCGGTTCGGCTCGCGGCCAAGAGCTGGCGCTGGGAGGGGGTGCCGATCCTGATCCGGGCGGGCAAGTGCCTGCCGGTCACCGCGACCGAGATCGCGCTCACGTTCAAGCAGCCGCCGCACGACGTGTTCGGGATCGAGCCGGTCGCGACCGGGAACCGGCTCGTCTTCCGGATCTGGCCGGAGACGGCGGTGGACCTCACCCTCCAGGGCAAGAAGCCGGGGGCCGGCTGGGAGCCGCAGGCGCAGAACCTGTCGTTCGAGGTGCAGCCGGGATCGGATATCCGCCCCTACGACCGGCTCATCGGCGCGGCCCTGGACGGAGACCGCTGGCTGTTCGCCCGTCAGGACACGGTGGAGGCGATGTGGTCGATCGTCGACCCGCTGTTCGGCGATGACAGCCCGGTGCATCCCTACGCCCAGGGCAGCTGGGGTCCGAGCGAAGCGGACCGACTGCTGGCCGGGCGGGTCGCCTGGCATGACCCGGTCGGCTGAGCGGAGGGGATCGTCCGATGACTGCTGGTGGAGAAGACGGCCGGGGTCCGCGGCGTCGGGTGGTGATCGTCGGCGGCGGGTTCGGCGGGCTGTTCGCCGCCCGCGCGCTGCGACGATCCCCGGTGTCGGTGACCCTGGTCGACCGGGATTACCACCACCTGTTCCAGCCGCTGCTGTACCAGTGCGCGACCGGCATCCTGTCCGAGGGGCAGATCGCGGCGCCGCTGCGCAGCGTGCTCAAGAAGCACAAGAACGTCACGGTGGTGCTGGCGGAGGCGACCGGCGTCGACGCCGAGGGCCGCCGTCTGCTCGCGGTCCGGCCCTCGGGCGACCAGGTCGAGTTCGGTTACGACGATCTCATCGTCGCGGCGGGCGTGCGGCAGTCCTATTTCGGGCACGACGAGTTCGCCCCGATCGCGCCGGGCATGAAGACGATCTCCGACGTGCTGACGATCCGCCGCCGCGTGTTCGGCGCGTTCGAGATGGCCGAGACCACCTCCGATCCGGCCGAGCGGCGCCGCTGGCTCACGTTCGCGCTGGTCGGGGCGGGCCCGACCGGGGTTGAGCTGGCCGGCCAGATCCGCGAGCTCGCCACCAAGACGCTCCGGGCCGAGTACCGCCGGGCGAAGCCGGAGGACGCGCGGGTGCTGCTGTTCGACGGCGGCCGCGCCCCGCTGGCGGCGTTCGGCCCGAAGCTGTCGGGCGCGGCCGAGAAGGCGCTGCGCAAGCTCGGCGTCGAGCTGCACATGGGCTCGATCGTGACCGACATCGATCTGAACGGGCTGGCCGTCCGCGACCACGACGGCGCCACCACCCGGTACGAGGCCGGCACCGTGCTGTGGACGGCCGGGGTGGAGGCGCCCGCCTTCGCGACGGCGCTGGCGGACGCGACCGGGGCCGAGCGCGACCGGGCCGGCCGCATCGTCGTGCGGCCGGACCTGACCATCCCCGGTCACCCCGAGATCTCCGTCATCGGCGATCTCATGAGCCTGGGCAAGCTGCCGGGGGTCGCGGAAGTCGCGATGCAGGCCGGCTTCTACGCCGGATCCCGGATTCGGCACCAGTCGCTTGGCGAGGACTTCAGCAAGCCGTTCCGCTATCACGACCTCGGCTCGGCCGCCTACATCGCCCGCGGAAACGCCGTCATGGCGGCCGGGCCGCTGAAGGTGAGCGGCTTCCCCGGCTGGATCGGCTGGCTGTTCATCCACATCGCGTTCCTGACCGGGTACCGCAACCGCTTCGGGGCCATTTTGACCTGGTGGGTCGCCTTCACCAGGGACCGCCGGCGCGAACGCGCCTTCACCACCCGCCAGGTCGGAGTGGTGGCGGATGTGTACGCCCCCTACGTCCCGGCCGCGCGACCGCCCGAGTCGGCCCCGGCGCCTGCGCCGGGTCAGCGCGCTAAACCCGGGTGAACCGGCTGCGGGCGCGGAGGTCGGCCACGATCTCGGCCGGGGCGGTGGCCGGGGAGCCGGCGGTGTACGGCGGCTGCGGGTCGTATTCGATGCCGAGCTGGAATCGCTGCGCCATCGCGGCTCCGCCGATCCGGCCGGCCAGGGCGAGGGCCATGTCGATGCCGGCCGAGACGCCCGCGGCGGTGGCGTACTTGCCGTCGAAGACGTAGCGCTGGCTGACGGGCGTGACGCCCAGGCGGGCCAGCTCGTCCATCGCCATCCAGTTCGTCGTCGCCTGGCGGCCGTCGAGCAGGCCGGCCCCGGCCAGGATGAGGGAGCCGGTGCAGACCGAGGTGGTCCAGGTGCTGGTCTGGTCGGCCGCGATGAGCCAGTCGCGGAGCGGGCTGCCGGCGTCCATCTGCGCCGCCTGGCCGGGGCCGCCGGGGACGACGATGACGTCGGGGCGCGGGACGTCGGCGAACGCGGCTTCTGCGCGGAGGGTGAGAGCGCCGGACTCGTCGGTGACATCGCGCGGCCGTTCGGCCAGGAAGACGGTCTTGGAACCCGGCAGCTGGACGAGCACCTGGAAGGGGCCGACCGCGTCGAGGGCGGTGAAGCGGTCGAACAGGGGGATGGCGATCAGCATGATGCTCCTGTTTGCTGGTTGATGGTTGTTGCGGCTTTGGTGGTGGTCGGGCGGAATCGGCGGCGGTATTCGGCCGGGCTGACGCCGAGCGCGCGGACGAAGGCGCGGCGCATCGCCTCGGGGGTGCCGTAGCCGCAGGCGCGGGCGGCCTGCTCGACGCCGGCGGCGGTGTCCTCGAGGTGGCGGCGCGCG
>Ga0335074_10013670_pt1 | contig 11408 bp, 11 predicted proteins | sample Lox_Sample_23_FD_206715 | JGI IMG/M metagenome (GOLD analysis project Ga0335074, IMG submission 206715) | Soil microbial communities from Loxahatchee National Wildlife Refuge, Florida, United States - Lox_Sample_2.3 | ecosystem: Environmental > Terrestrial > Soil > Wetlands | place: USA...
GGCTACCTCTACCACCATCAACAGCTCCAACGACACGCTCGACTACACGCTGGACGGCAACACCCAAAGCATCACCATCGCGTCGGGGACCTACAACGCCTCCCAGTTGGCCGCCGCCGTGGCGGCGGCGTCGGGCGGCCAGCTCACGGCGAGCGTCAACTCGTCTGGTGACATGGTCATAAGTACTGCCACTCAGGGCAGCAGCCAGACGCTCGAGATAACCGGGGGCACAGCCAGTTCCGCGCTCGGTTTCGGCACTGTGCCCACCGCGCAGGCAACAGGTAGCGACGGCATCGTGACGGTCGATGGAGTCACCAACGACTTGAACGATTTCAGCCCCGGGCAGGCAGTGACCCTCAACGGGCCCGGCGGGGCCACGGTAAGTGCCACGTTTTCCGGTCCCCTGACCGTGGGATCTCTGACTGCGGCGGAAGTCAACACCGGCAACGGCAGCCTGCAATCGGTGGTGCAGGCCATCAACGCCTCCGGCATCGGCATCACGGCATCAGCCGTGGCCACGGGCCAAAACCAGTACAACCTATCGCTGCAGTCCAACGCGGCCGGCGCGGCCAACACCATAAACGTCGCCCCCGGGTCCTTTTCCGGACTGGGATCGCTTACTACGGTAACCGCGGCCCAGAACGCCGAAGTTACCGTGGGGACCGGGCCGGGCGCCTTCGAAGTCACCAACGACAGCAACTCCATTACGGGCCTGATGCCGGGCGTTACGCTCCACCTGCAAAATGCAGACCCGGGCACCGAGACCACCATTTCGCTGCAGCCCGACGGCACCACGATGGCATCCACCGTACAGAGCCTCGTGACGGCGGCAAACCAGCTGATCACCGACCTCAACAAGGCCACGGCGTTCACACCCGCTTCGGGCTCGACCTCGGCCAGCGCCGGCCCGCTGCTCGGCGACCCGACCGCCTCCGACCTGCTCAACTCGGTCCTGTCCGCAGTGAGCGGTGCCGTGGGCGTCAACTCCTCGGGGTCGCTCGCTGCCCTCGGCATAACCATGAACAGCGACGGCACTCTCTCTTTCAACTCGGCCACTTTCGCCTCTGCTTACGACGCCAACCCGACCCAGGTTGCCAACACCTTTATTTCTGGCGGGAGCAGCTCCAGCCCGCTCATGTCCTTCTACGAGTCGAGCGACTCTACGGCACCCGGTAACTACCAAGTCGACGTCACCAAGGCGGCTACCCAGGCGACCGACACGGGGGCCTCACTGCCGGGCGGTACAGTCAGCACGGCGGAAACGCTGAGCATCGGCGCGGCGGGCGCCAGCGCCAGCTATACGACTTCGTCCGGAGAGTCGCTCACCGCCATCGCGGCCGGGTTGAACCAGCAACTTTCGGCCAACGACGTCCCCGTCAACGCCACGGTCGTCGACAACCAGTTGGTGTTGAACAGCATGGCGTACGGTTCGTCGTCCTCGTTTTCGGTCACCTCCACCGCGAGCGGCGCCGGCACGACCGGCCTCGTCCAAAACGCGGGGTCGGCCGACTTCCAAGGCACCGATGTCCAAGGCACTATCGATGGCAACGCCGCCACCGGTAATGGGCAGCTGCTCCTGGGCGCCGCCGGCAGCGCCGCCCAGGGCCTGCTCGTGCTCGTGAACGCGACGCCCTCCCAGGTCGGCACGGCCGGGGGGCAGGTGACCGGCACGGTCGATTACAACCCGGGCCTGGCCCAAGCCCTCGCCCAGATCGCCTATAGCGCAGGCAATCCCGACAACGGCACTCTGACCAACGCGATCGCCGGCCAGCAGTCCCAGATGAGCTCGCTAACCACGGCAATAAACGCGTGGACACCAATACTGCAGGCTCAGCAAACCCAGTTGCAGACCGAGTACGACAACATGGAGACCTCGCTCGCGAGCTTGAAAAGCACCCAGAGCTACCTCAGCCAACTGGCTGCGGAAGAGGAGAACCAAGGCTCCTCCAGCTCCTCGGGCGCCTAAGGCCGCGAAGGACCGAGAAGAAGGAAACCTACGATGTCCGCCAACAACGCCCGCAGCATGTACATGTCCACCGCCGTCGCCGGTGCGCCACCCGAGCGTCTGCTGACGATGCTCTATGACGCGCTGGTGAGGAACATCTCAATTGCCGAGCGGGCGATGGCGGACATGGACTACTACACCTTGAACACGCGCCTTGTCAGGTCCCAGGAGATCGTGATCGAGCTGATGAACACCCTCAAGCCCGAGCTGTGGAGCGGAGGGCCGGCGCTCATGTCGATTTACAGTTACGTTTACCGGCTGTTGGTGCGCGGCAACGTGCACAAGGACGCCCGTGCCCTGGCCGACGCCCGCAAGTTGCTCGAGCCCCTGCAAGACGCCTGGCATAAGGCGGCCGACGTGGTACTGGCGCAAAAAGCCGGCGTGGCCGCCCCTGCGGGATCGCTCGCCGCGAGCGCCTGAGCGGGCCTGGGCCCCTTGGAGGTGAGCAGGCGACAGTGACGAACGACCATTACGTTGCCGCCGAGCTGGCAGCGGCGCGGCTGGCACAGCTGGAACGGCTGGTAGCCGCACAGGGCGCGGCCCTGGCCCGGGTACCGCTCAACATGCCGGTACCGCCGGGAGTGCACGCCCTACTGGCCACCGCGACCCGTGACCTGGACGGGCTGGTGGTGCCGGCCCGGGAGCGGCCCCGCCTAGTGGCCTTACATGGTCGCCTACAGGCGATGATCGAGGACCTCGAACTGCGCAAGCGCGAGCTGTGGGGGCGGCTGGCTACGGTGCGTGCCGCCCGGCGGGCCGGCCACGGCCCGAGCCTCATAGATTTCCAGAGCTGAGCACCTCATAGGTCCCCCGGGGCGGGGGCGGGCCAAACCTCCCAGGCGGGCATTACGGAAAAACCCGCACTCCAAACGCGCAGAGTGGTGCCAATCCTCAGGACGCCGAGGCCGCTGCCGATGACCAAAGGCGGGAGCAGGGAAGCACGCCCCGTACGCCAGGGACTGGCACCGAGTTGTTTGTTCGGAGGTTCAGGGTGTACGCACTGTGCACGTTCACGCTCGCGGTCAGCGCGACGGGCAACCGACGGTCCTTCTCGTTGTGCCCCGGTCCCGATGCCCGAGGCGACAAGTGACCGGCGGGTCATTCGGCGACCTGGCCAGCTCGGCTGTTTACCAAGCCATGCAGGGCCTGTGGGCCGAGCAGCAAGCGGTAGCCAATAACGTCGCCAACGTCGACACTCCCGGCTATAAGGCCGAGGATGTGAACTTCGAGTCCTCCCTGGCGCAAGCGATCGCCGCCGGGGACCCCTCGCAAATGCAGATCACCACCACCCAGTCGACCGCGCCCGCCGATCAAACGGGCAACAACGTCAACCTCTCCCAGGAAATGGTGGACGAGCAAAAGGCGGGGATGCAGTTCCAGACCATGGTGCAAGCCATGAACGCCAAGTTCCAACTCTTGTCGGTGGCAATAAACGGCCCCTCGGCGGGACAATAAGGGAGCCGGTAAATGGGGTTATTTGACCCGATCAGCACAGCGGAGACGGGTGTCAACGTTTCTCAGACCTGGCTGGACGCTATTTCGGAGAACATCGCCAACATGGACGACGTCGCCCCGACCTCCGAGGGGGTTTACCAGACGCGCTTCGTCGTGGCGGGCACGATCCCCGGCGGCATAGAAGGCACAGGTCCGGGAGCGCAGGTCGAAGCGAGCATCGGCGGCGGCACGCAGGTGCTCGGCGTGGCCCTCGGCAACCCCGACGGTGTCGAGGAGTACCAACCCAATAACCCTCTCGCCGACAAGCAGGGGATGGTCCGGGTCGCGGACGTAAACCTGGGCGACCAGATGAGCGACATGATGATGGCCCAACAGGGCTTCGAGGCCAACCTGGCCACCGTGAGCCAGGCCGAACAGGCCTACCAGGCGGCGCTGGGGCTGAAGGTGTGAGCGTCTACCCCGTGAGCATGACCGCGGGCGCCATCTGGCCCGCCGACGCGAGCACGGCCTCCGCCGGCGTCACCGGCGCGACCTCCCCCACTGAGCCCACCGCCGCGACAGGTGGGGCGCAAGGTGCTGGCGGCGCGGGCGGCGACAGCTTCACCAACATGCTTGGCGGCGCCCTGGACAGCCACGACGCCACCCAGGCCAACGCCGACAACCTGGCCACGCAAGCCGCCACAGGGAGCCTCACCAACGTGGCGGACTACATGACGGTGGCCGACGAGGCCAACATCCAGACCCAGCTCACCGCGGCAGTACGCAATAACGCCCTGCAGGCCTTCCAGAGCATCATGGGGATGCAGCTGTGACGGCCCCCGTGCGGGCCGAAGCTCCCAAAGGCAATGGCAAGGGCGGGAGCGTAGCCGGCAGCAACCTGGCCGTGCGGCTCAAGGAACGCGCCCGGGAGATCATGGAAGGGTTTTCATCGGGGCAGAAGGCCGTGCTCGGGGTAGCCGTGCTGGCCGTACTGGTCGGCGGGTACCTTTTCATGTCCTGGGCCGGCAAGCCCAGCTACGTGCCCCTTTTCTCCAACCTGAGCTCGTCCGACGCGGCAGCCATAACTCAAAAGCTGTCGGCCAACAAGGTGCCTTACGAACTGGCCGAGGGGGGCGAGCAGGTCCTTGTACCCGAGACCGACGTCAACCAGCAGCGCTTGGACATGGCGGCAGCCGGCCTGCCCTCCACCGGCAGCCAGGGCTACAGCCTGCTCGACACCGCCGGCGTGACAACCTCGGAGTTCCAGCAGCAGGTCGAGTACCAGCAAGCCGTGTCCGACGAGCTGGAACAGACGATCGAGTCGATCACGGGCGTGCAGTCGGCCGAGGTCAGCGTCGTCATCCCGCAGCAGAGCCTGTTCGCCACGACCAACGACCAACCGAGCGCATCTGTGCTCGTGTCGCTCCAGCCGGGGGCGTCGCTCACGGCCGAGCAGGTCCAAGCCATCGTGCACCTGGTGGCCTCATCGATAGAAGACCTCAGTCCCGGCCAGGTGACGGTCGTGGACCAGAACGGCGACGTGCTGAGCGCGCCGGGGACGGACAGCGGCGAGGTTGCCGCAGGCACGATGGACCAGCAGGCGACCCAGACCTACGAGCAGAACCTGGACGACTCGCTCCAAGACATGCTCGCCACCGTTCTCGGCCCGGGCAACGCCGTCGTCCAGACAAACGCGCAACTGGACTTCGACCAGACCCAGATCTCGAGCCAGATCTACAACCCGAACAACCAGGCCCCGATTGCGGTCTCCCAGGCGACCTCCAAGGAATCGTACACGGGGAGCAACGCCAGCCAGTTGGCGTCCGGAGTGCTCGGCGCCACCACGCTGCCGGTGTCTTCGTCGCCCTCGGGCGCCTCGGCCAGCCCACCGGTGACGACAGCGGCAAACACGGCCAACGTCGCGGCCGCCCCTTCCAAGACCACCAAGACCGGGACCAAGACGGGCACCAGGTCCGGCAGCCCTGGCGGGGCCACCACCACGACGGCGGCAGGGACCGGGGCGGGCGCCACGACCACAACCGCGCCGAGCTACACCTCGGTGGGTGAGTCGCAGCAAAACGTGGTGAGCGAGGTCACCAAGACCGTGAACTCAGCGCCCGGCGCCCTCGAACGCCTGACCATCGCGGTGGCGGTGAACGACTCGGTCAAGGGCGTCAGTTCGGCCGAGATCACCAAGCTCGTCTCCGAGGCCGCCGGCTTGGAAACCGCCCGCGGCGACAGCATCCAGGTGGCCTTCGTGCCCTTCGACAACACGGCGGCCAAGCAACAACAGGCGCAGCTGAAGGCCGCAGCCAGTGCCAGCAGCAAGGCCGCGATGATGGGCGAGGTACGCGACGTGCTCGTCGTGCTTGTCGTTTTGGGGCTGCTCCTGTTCGCCTTGCGCCGCATCACCAAAACGACCCGGGTCCCGCTCGCCCTGCCCGCCGGTTACCAGCCTCTCGAGCTCGAAGCGGGCGCCTACCAGGGCGATTCTGACGCCACGATGGCGCTGCCCGTTGCCTCGCACGACGGCGCCGGCTACCCCTTAGCCCCGGCCGCCGTCCACGCCGAAGTCAGCCAGATCGGCCAGATGATCGAGCAAGAGCCTGATCGCATCGCCGAAATGCTCCGGGCTTGGCTGGAGTCCTCGGCGGCGGACCGCTGAGCCAAGAACATGCCCGCAAACGCACCACGAACGAGCAACGGCAATGGCTCACGCTGACACCATAAGCAGCCTGAGCGGCGCCCGGAAAGCCGCGCTCCTGCTCGTCTCGATGGGCCAGGAGAGGGCCGCGCGCATCGTCCAAGCCCTCAACGAGGACGAGGTCGATCGGGTCATGTCCGAGATCGCCAACCTCGGCCCGATCGACGAGCCCGTCGTCAACCAGGTGATGCGAGAGTTCGTGGCCCAGGCGCAACGCCAAGTGCGCGTCCCCCAAGGCGGCATCGAGGTGGCCAAAGGCCTGCTTGCAGAGGCTTTGGGCAGTTCGGCCAAGGCCGAGGCCGTGATGTCGCGCATCGGGGGCACGCCCGTCGGCTCGCATTTCCGCGCCTTGACCGCTCTCGACTCGACCGTCGCGGCCTCGATCCTGTCGCGCGAGCACCCACAAACGATCGCCCTCGTCCTGTCCAAACTCCCGGCCGAGCGCGGGCTGGCCATGTTGCGCGAGCTACCCGAGAACATGCGGGGCGAGGTTGCCTACCGCATCGCCACGCTTTCGCCGCCCAGCCCCGAAACACTGAAGGCGGTAGAAGCCGGCCTGGAACGGCGCATCCTCTCGGCCGCCACCGGCCAGCGCTTGCGAGCCGACAGCGACCCAGTCAAGCCATTGGTGGAAATCCTGGCGCGGGCTGACGCCGAAACCGAGCGCACGATCCTGGGCAAGATCGACGAGCTCGACCCGCCGCTCGCCCAGGACATCCGCCAACGCCTGTTCACGATCGAGGACCTGGTCAAGCTCGAGGACAAGGCGCTCCAGCTCCTGCTGCGTCAAGTCGACACCAAGGAGCTCGCCATGGCCCTCAAAGGCACGAGCGAGGCGGTGCGTGAGCGCATCTACAGCAACCTGTCGGAGCGCGCCGGCGAAAACCTCAAAGAGGAAATGGAACTTCTCGGCCCGCAACGCCTGAGCGACGTGGAAAAGGCGCGTAAGGAAATCGTGCGCACCGTGCGCCAGCTCGAACAGGAAGGTTCGATCGTACTTTCCAGGAGCACCGATGACTACATCGATTAGCCCCGGGCCCACCGGCCGGCCTGTGCGGGCCGGTGGCAGCCACGGTGACGGCGAGGCGACCACGGCCCTCCCCGGCTTCATCGACATGGGCGCGGTGCTGCCCGAGCTGAGCTCGCCCCAGGAGCGCTACGACCACGGCTTCAAGCGCGGCTATCTCGCCGGGTACGCCGAGGGCGCCCGCCAAGCCAACGTGGAAAGAGCGGCTGACTTGGCCACGCAGAAAGCGAACTGGGCCATGAACATCGCCCGCCTTTCGGCGGTGGCGGGCCAGCTGGCGAAGGCCACCGAGGAGTACGTGGAACGCTTCGGTGCGCGCGACGGCTTGCTCACAGAGCAATTGATAGCCGCCGCCTTCGAGATCGCCGAGGCGGTAGTGCAAGGTGAGATCCGGTCCCGGCCGGAGCTCGCCGTCCAGGTGGCCCGTTCGGTACTGGCCGAGCTCCCGGCAGGACCGGCCATCGTGCGGGTCAACCCGACGGACGAACAAGTGATGCGCGATGCCGTGCAGTCGGCCGGAGACAGCCGCTACGGCATCGAGGTGGTCACCGACCCCAATGTTGGGCCGGGCGGCTGCATCGTCATGTCGGACGCGCTCACCGTGGACGCACGGATCGAGCACGCCCTGGCGCGGGCGGCTAGAGCGTTCCGCAACGAGGGCAGCCACGACGACGAGGAAGCACCGGCGGCCGACCAGGCGGGCAGGCGATGACGGCGGTGGCGCTGCCCGAACGGCTCCGCGCCGCCAAGTCGGCGGCCCGGCCGCGGGCCACCGGGCGGGTGCGAGCAGTCATCGGCATGAGCGTGACCGTCGAGGGCGTGCAGGCTGCTATCGGCGAGGCGGTGGCCATCGCCCGCCCCGCCGGCCGGCTCATTGCCGAAGTGGTCGCCATCGAAGAGGGCGGCATGGTCTGCATGCCACTCGGCGAGCTGGCCGGCGTCCGGGCCGGCGCAGTCGTTGAGGTTGCACCCGGCCGCCTCTCTGTCCCCGTCGGCGATGCCTTGCGGGGCCGGGTCCTCGACGCCCTTGGGCGTCCCATCGACGGGGGACCGGACCTGCGCGGCCTGCCCAGGGTGGGTACTGCCGGCACGCCGCCGCACCCGTTACGCAGGGCCATGGTGGACAGCCAATTGCCGCTCGGGGTGCGGGTCATCGACACGCTCATACCATGTGGCCGGGGACAGCGGATGGGTATTTTTGCCGGGTCCGGGGTGGGCAAATCGAGCCTGCTGTCCATGGTCGCCCGGGGCACCGAAGCCGACATCTCGGTCCTCGCGCTGGTCGGTGAACGTGGCCGTGAGGTGCGCGAAATGATCGAGCACGACCTCGGCCAGGCCGGGCTGGCCCGCAGCGTCGTGGTGGTCGCCACCTCGGACGAACCGGCGCTGATGAGGCTCCAGGCCGCCCAAACGGCGACCCGCATCGCGGAATGGTTCCGCGACAACGGGCGTCACGTGGTGCTCATGATGGACAGCCTTACCCGCTATTGCATGGCCCAGCGGGAGGTTGGGCTGGCCGCGGGCGAGCCGCCGGCCACCCGCGGCTATCCCCCGTCCGTTTTTGCCCTTCTGCCGCGGCTCCTGGAACGGGCAGGAGCGGGCGAAAAAGGCAGCATTACCGGCCTTTACACGGTGCTTGTGGAGGGCGACGACATGAACGACCCAGTCGCCGACTCGGCCCGGTCGATATTGGACGGCCACATCGTGCTTTCCCGAAAGCTGGCCACCTCAGGCCATTTCCCGAGCGTCGACGTGCTCGAATCGGTATCGCGCGTAGCCCCCCGGGTGATGAGCGCTGAGCAGATCACGCAGGCGTCCGAACTGCGCAAGCTCATGGCGGCCTACCGCGAAGCCAAGGACCTGATCGACATCGGTGCTTACGCGAAAGGCGCCAACCCGACCGTAGACCGAGCCATACAGCTCAAGGCCGCCACCGATCTTTTCCTGCGCCAGGAGGTGGCGACGGTGGCGCCGGTTGCCCAGAGCCTGGCCGCGCTCGCCATGTTGGTGGCGCCATGAAGCGCTACGAGTTCAACCTGGCGGCCGCCTTACGGGTGCGCAAGATCCATGAGGACATGGCCAAGTCCGAACTGCACAAGGCGCGCGCCGCGGCGGCTGCAGCCGAGCTGGTGGCCCAGCAGAGCCTCGAGCATTTCGAGCAAGTGCGTAACCGGCCCACGGCGCCGGTGCCGGGAGCAGAGGCGCCCGGGCCCGCTGACCACGCCAACTTGCGGCCGAAGGGCCCGGCGCAAAGCGAGCCGGAATGGATGCAGCAGGCCGAGCGTCAGATGTTGGCTGCGCAGGCGGCCATGAACGCCCGCGAGTCGCTCGACGCCGCTCGCACCGTCGCCGTCGCTGCCATGGACAAGTACATGGCCGCTACTCAGGCAGTCGCTGTGCTCGGCCACCTGGACGAGCACCGGCGTGAGGAGCACGCCGCGGCGGCCCAGCGCGAAGAAATGGCGGCGGTGGACGACATGGTGACGAGCCGCCACGTGCGGCGCCAGGCGCGGTTGAACCGGAAAGGGCAGGTGTAGCCCGGTGCCTTACGTCGACCCGATGTCCACCACGCTGTCCGCCATCAACGACATCCAGGCCAATTTCGCGGCTCTCGCGGCGGGCCCGGCCTCAGCCGGGTTCGCAGGCGTGCTCGAGCAGATCTCGTCCGTTGGTGGCAACGGGCCTTCCACCTACGGCTGGCCGATGGAGGAGGGCCAAGCGCTGCCTGGGGCGGTCAGTGCAGCGCAAAGCACCGCTCCTGTAGCCAGCACGCTGCTATCTCCGGGGACCGGGCAAGCCAGCGCGGCGGCGGCGACGGCCGGGCCCGCTACGGCAACGCTCTCGGGCCCCGCCACAGTGTTCTCCGAGCGCCAGCCGGCGTCATCACCAGTGCCGTCGAGCGGCGTCGGGTCAACCTCTTTCGGGCTCGGCTCGAGCTACCTCCAGTACCAGCAAGACAGCAGTTCCGGGGCGCTCGGGGCAGGTTTGGAACTGGCCAGCTCGGCGGGCACACCGAGCGCGACCGGGCCGGGCGGCGCTCTCGGGGGCCTCTCGAGCACGCCGGGAGCGGAGGGCAGCGCTGCCAGCGGGAGCATCGGGCAACAGGCCGTGGCAGTCGCCCAGAAGTTCCTCGGCGTGCCCTACCTGTGGGGAGGTACCAACCCTGCCCAAGGCGTCGACTGCTCGGGACTGGTGCAAGACGTCTACGGCGAGCTCGGTATCGACCTCCCCCGCACCTCCGAGGAGCAAGCCTTGGCGGGGGTCGCCGTGCCCAGCCTCGCCGACGCTCAGCCCGGCGACCTCGTTTTCTTCCCCGGTTCGGACGGCACCGCGGCATCACCGGGCCACGTCGGCATCTACATCGGCAACGACGAGATGATCGACGCCCCCTACACCGGGTCCGTCGTGCGGGTCGACCAGGTGGGCGAACCCACCGAAATCCGCCGTGTCACCGGTTTGGCCTCCGTGGCGGCCGGCACGGGCACGACCGGCACGGGCACGACCGGCACGGTCGGGGCCAGCCCTTACGATGCTCAGTTCGCAGCCTCGGGGGCGGCGTACGGCGTGCCGGCGCAGCTGCTCTCGGCCGTCGCCGAGACCGAGTCGAACTACCAGCCGACCGCCGTGAGCGGAGCAGGTGCCGAGGGTTTGATGCAGCTGATGCCGTCGACCGCCGCCTCGCTCGGGGTCAACCCGTTCGACCCCGACCAGGCGGTCAACGGGGCGGCACGCCTGCTGTCGCAGTTCTACGGCACGTACGGCTCGTGGTCGCTGGCGCTCGCCGCTTACAACGCCGGACCGACGGCGGTCAACCAGTACGGGGGGATCCCGCCGTACCCCCAGACGCAGGGGTACGTCAACAAGGTTCTTGCGCTGGCAGGGATGGAGGACCAGTGACCGCGATCGCACCCGTCAAGCCGGCCCCGGCCGGGCCGTCATCGGCCAGCGCGCAGCCCCAGGCGGGCGGCGACGCGGCCACGTTCGCGGGCATCCTGGCCATCGTCGGCACACCCGGCCCGGCGGTGCCAGCGGGCTCCCCGGCCCCGGGTACAGCCCCGGCGGGCGTGACTGCCGTCAACCAGCCAGCCACCGTACCGGGAGCGAGCGGCAGCGGCGCAGGTCTGACGAGCGCGGGCACGCCCCCATTCACCAGCGCCACCAGCGCGGCGGCGAGCACAACCGGCGGAGCCGGCCCGGGAGCAGCAGAGGCGGGAGGCTCCCGCAATGGCGGCCCCGAC
>Ga0335074_10013671_pt1 | contig 11408 bp, 12 predicted proteins | sample Lox_Sample_23_FD_206715 | JGI IMG/M metagenome (GOLD analysis project Ga0335074, IMG submission 206715) | Soil microbial communities from Loxahatchee National Wildlife Refuge, Florida, United States - Lox_Sample_2.3 | ecosystem: Environmental > Terrestrial > Soil > Wetlands | place: USA...
GTCGAGCATGCGGTCGAACGGTTCGCGCGAGAGGCCGAAATTCCGGATCGTCTCGGCGAGCGGCTGCGCCGCCGGATGGCGGCGGGCCGCGCCGCCAGCATAGGCCGCGTCAATGACCTCGCGCCACCATTGCAGGCGGATCTGCCCGAGCATCGGCTGCGTGACGATCTCACGCACGCGCGCGATCTCGTAGTTGAAAGCGTAGAGCGCAAACAACGCCTCACGCCGCGCCGCGGGCGCGAAGAGCGCCGTCTGATAGCGGTCGCGGTCGTGCCGGCGGACCAGCGTGGCGAGCGTCGCGTCGCCCGGTGCGGTGCCGCGTGTCGTTTCTCCCTTCACAAGACCCCGCCGAGCCAATATGTCACGGCAGTCGCAACCCCTGAGGTGGAGAGGCTGAAATGGCTTTCGAACTGCCGCCCTTGCCGTATCCGAAAAACGCGCTCGAACCCTATACCTCGGCCAACACGCTCGACTTTCACCACGGCAAGCACCATCAGGCCTACGTCACCAACCTGAACAATCTGGTCAAAGACACGCCGATGGCCAACCAGTCGCTGGAAGAAATCATCCGGGCGACGCACAACGATTCATCGAAAGTCGGCATCTTCAACAATGCCGCGCAAGTGTGGAACCATACCTTCTTCTGGAACTGCATGAAGCCCGGCGGCGGCGGCTCTCCGAGCGGCGATATCGCCCAGGCGATCGACCGCGACCTTGGCGGCCTGCAGAAGTTCAAGGACGATTTCAAGGCGCGTGCCGGCGGCCAGTTCGGCAGCGGCTGGGCTTGGCTCGTCGCCGGCGGCGGCAAATTGTCGATTACCAGCACGCCCAATGCGGTCAACCCGCTCGCCCAGGGTCAGACCGCGCTGTTGACCTGCGACGTGTGGGAGCACGCGTATTATCTTGATTACCAGAACCGCCGGCCCGATTTCGTACAGGCGTTTCTCGACCATCTGATCAACTGGGACTTCGTCGCCAAGAACCTCGCCGCCGCACGTTAATTCCGAGCAGCCGTCATGCCCGGCCCCGGATCAAGTCCGGGGGGTGAACCCGGGCATCTGCGCGCTGGGTTGTCGTCGATGGCCGGGCCAAGCCCGGCCATGATGATCTGCAATCGGCGCGTCGCAACCGGCCCGCGTTCAGCCGCCGCGGCTACCGCTCGTGCGCAGCCGCGGCATGGGCCTCGGCGCGGCCGCGGAACAGGCGATCGGCGGTTTCCTTCTGCTGCGGCGACATCGCGTCGTACAGCGCCTGGAACGCCGGGATCAGCTTCTGCAGATGGTCGACGTGATCCTCGGCGAGTTCCTCATAGGACTTCAGGTCGTCGACCGCGTTCATCGTCGGCAGGCCATCGGCCCGCTTGGCCGCAGCCTCGTCCATGTCGCGCGCATTGTCGCGCATGACATCGGCAAAGGCATTCCACTGCGTCTCCTCGGCCGAGGTGATGCGCAATTGCGAGTGGAGCTGCTTGATGCGCTGCGCAACCCGCGCCTCCGCCGCACGTATCGCGGGGGAAACCGGTGCGGCCGCTGACGGCGCGGCGGGTGCGGCGGCTGGCGCTGGGGTCGATTGCGCGAATGCCAATACCGGCACCGATACAAAGGCGGCGGCAAGGACGGCGCGGCACAACGATGGCATTACAGTCATCTGATCCTCCGGGAAGGCCGAAATCGAAGCCGGCGCTGCTTAATAGCCGTAATAGACCGCCGGCGGCGGCGCGTAATAGGCGGGCGGTGCATAATATACCGGCGGCGGGGCATAGCCCTGGCTGGCGATCGCGGCGCCGACGCCAAGCCCGACCAGGCCGCCGACGATTGCCGCCGCCGCCCCTCCTCCGCCGCCGCGGTGGTAATGGCCCCGGTAGCCGCCGCGCCAGTGGCGCGCTTGCGCCGCCGGCGCCAGTGCGAGCCCAGCGGCAACCGCCGCCACCGTCATGAGACGCAGAAACCGAGCAGTCATCGTATTCCTCTTCGAGTTTTTCGCCGGGACCGGGCGCGGCGCTCGCGCCCGCAGTCCGGGCTCACACCGGCGGCAACAGCGCCGCCGCAACCCGCCGGTCTTCGCCGATCAACAGATTATAGGTACGGCAGGCCGCTCCCGTGTCCATCGCCTCGACCGCGACGCCGCGCGCCTTGAGTTCGGCGCGCAACTGCGGCGCGATCGGAACCATGCGGCGGCCAAGCCCCAGCAGCAGCAATTCGACCTCGCCATGCTCAACGACCGGCGCCAGGCCTGCGACACTGACCACCGCGTCGGCCCATTCGATCGTCCGGTCGGGAAACACCAGCACCGGCCCGAGAAAGATCGCACCGCTGACGCGAAACCCGCTCGGCCCATAGCGCTCAATGACCTGCCGCCCGCCCTGCAGAACCTGAGTCAATTCCATTGGGCTCTCTCGTGCAGCGTCAGCGCGAGGCGGTGCGCTCCGCGCCGGCGGCCGAGGCGCGACCGGCCTCCTTGGCGATCGCGCGACGGTTCGGCTGAATGTAGTAGACGACCGGAGCGGCGATGAACAGCGAAGAATAGGTGCCGATGCAGATGCCCCACAGCATCGCAATGCTGAAGCCCTTCAGCACTTCCCCGCCGAAAATCAGCAGCGACAGCACCGCGAGCGCGACGGTGGCGACGGTCAGGATCGTGCGCGACAGCGTCTCGTTCAGCGCCAGGTTGATCAGCTCGCGAAACGGCATCGTGCGGTGCTTGCGCAGGTCCTCGCGCACGCGGTCATAGATCACGACCGTGTCGTTGATCGAATACCCGGCGATGGTCAGGATCGCCGCCAACGTCGTCAGATTGAATTCGAGCTGGAAGATCGCAAACAGCCCGATCGTCGTGACGACGTCGTGCATCGTCGCGATCGTCGCGCCAACGCCGAACTGCCACTCAAAGCGAAACCACACGTAGATGAGGATCGCGCCCAGCGCCAGCACGGTCGCCAGGATGCCGGCGCGGATCAATTCGCTGCCGACCGTGGGCCCGACGACCTCGATGCGCCGATACTGGATGTTCGGCCCTAGCGCGTCCTGTGCCTTCTTCACCGCCCGCATCTGGGCTGTGTCGCCGCCCGGCTGCTGCGGCAGCCGGATCAATACATCGTCCGGGCTGCCGAATTGCTGCAGCGAGGCCTGACCGAGATTGAGCGAATCGAGGGCCGAGCGCATCTTGCCGAGGTTGGCCGGCCCCTGGGTCTGCGCCTCGATCTGCGTGCCGCCGACAAAGTCGATGCCGTAATTAAGCCCGCGCGTAAAGAATAGCGCGATCGTCAGCGCCGTCAACGCCAGCGAAAACGCAAAGCCGTAAAAACGCCAGCGCATGAAATCGATTTTCGGCACGCGCCGGATAACGATCAGCGGTCTCATCGCAACTCAATCATCGCAAAGGCCATTGCAAAGGTCATGGCAAACAATTCATTCCAGCGGGATCGCCTTGGGCCGCGTGCGGCGGAACCAGGTCACGATCTGCAGCCGCGTGACGAGGATCGCCGAGAACAGCGACGTCAACACGCCGATGCTGAGCGTCACGGCAAAGCCTTTGACCGGACCGGAACCCAGCCAATAGAGCAGGATGCCGGCGACCAGCGTCGTCACATGGCTGTCGACAATTGTGCCGAAGGCGCGCGTGAAGCCGGCTTCGAGCGAGGAGAGCAGCGAGCGGCCGCTGCGCACCTCCTCCTTGATGCGCTCGTAGATCAGGACGTTGGCGTCAACGGCCATGCCCATCGTCAACGCGATGCCGGCAATGCCGGGCAGGGTCAGCGTCGCGCCGAGCAGCGACAGCGCCGCCAGCATCAGACACAAATTAAAGAACAACGCGACATCGGCAAAGATACCGAACAGCCCGTAGAACAGCACCATGAACACGACGACGAGGCCGACGCCGACGATGCAGGCGACCGTGCCGTCATGGATCGAATCGGCGCCGAGCTGGGCGCCGACCGTGCGCTCCTCGAGGATCTTGATCGGCGCCGGCAATGCCCCGGCGCGCAGCAGGAGCGCGAGATCGCTGGCCGACTGCACGGTGAAACTGCCGGAAATAATACCCTGGCCGCCGATGATCGCTTCCTTGATGACCGGCGCGCTGATCACCTTGTTGTCGAGCACGATCGCGAACGGCTTGCCGACATTGGCGCTGGTCGCGGCGCCGAACCGTTCGGCGCCGGCGCCGTCGAACTTGAAGCTAACGACCGGCTCGTTCTGCTGAAACGTCGCCTCTGCATCGGTCAGCATGCTGCCGTCAACCATGACCCGCCGGTGCACGACATAGGCCGGGGCGCCGCCGCGGCTGATGCTGCTCTGCTGCGCCGGCAGGATTTCATCGCCGGGCGGCAGGCGGCCATGCTGCGCCTCCTCCAGCGTTACATTCGTATCGACGAGCTGGAAGGTCAGCTTGGCGGTGCGCCCGATCAGTTCCTTGACATGCTCAGGATTGCCGACGCCGGGCAGTTCGACCATGATGCGGTCGGAACCCTGCCGCTCGATTGTCGGCTCCTTCGTGCCGGTCTCGTCGATCCGGCGGCGGATGATCTCGATCGACTGGTCGAGCGCCTGGCGCGTGAACGTGTCCGTTGCGACCGCGCTGAACGCCATACTGCCGGCGCCCTCGCTGCCGATCGTCAGCACGAGATCGGGATCGATCTTGGCGAGCGCCTGCCGCGCCTCCTCGATTTGCGCAGGATCGCGGATCGTAAAGCGGATCGCCGCGCCCTCGACGCCGAGGCCGGTATAGCCGATACGGGCGTTGCGCAAGGCGTTGCGGACATCCTCGACAAGGCCGTTAAGGCGCTCCTTCTGCGCCGCCTGCACATCGACCTGCAGCAACAGATACGAGCCGCCGCGCAGATCGAGCCCAAGCGCCACCTGCTTGTGCGGGATGAAATCCGGCAAATCGTCGAGTTGCCGCGCCGTGAACAAATTGGGGATGCTGAAAATGACCCCGAGCGCGCAGATCGCACAGATCAGCAACACCTTCCAATTGGCAAAATAAAGCATCCTAAGCGGCTTTCTCGGACGCCAGCGAGCGCAACGAAGCCCCCTCACCGTCGGGCTTGACCCGGCCGTCTTCTCCCGGCTCGCCGCGAGAACCTCGGCCGCTCACACTGGCGCCATGCGCGGCGGCTGGGTCTATGTCGTCACAAGCAAACGCGATGGGACGCTCTATGTCGGCGTAACGGGCGATCTCGCGAAGCGTGCGTGGGAACATAGAGCTTGGGAACATAGAGAGGGAGTCGTCGAGGGGTTCACCCGAAGATACCGCCTCAAGCGCTTGGTTTATGCGGAGCATCACGATGACATCGCTCCGCCATTCAGCGTGAGAAGAATATAAAAACATTGGCCACGAGCCTGGAAGATCGATCTCATCAAAGCCCAAAACCCCGACTGGAGTGATCTGTATATGCAGCTGGGCTGAATTTCCAGATGGCCGGGTCAAGCCTGGCCATGACGGAGAGAAGTTTGGAGTGAGCTACGATGTCACCATCAATTCCTTTCTTGCGTCCTCGCGAGCATCGTTCAATTCCACCATCATGGCATCGCTACCGCCATTATCCGGGTGTCTCTCCCGCGCGAGTTTCTGATACTGCTCTTCCACTCGGTCGATGGATACGCGCCGCTCCCTTTGGAGTTGCAGAACTTCGCGCCAAGCACGCCTCTTCGCTTCGATGCGCGCCGGGTCTTTTTCCTTTTCGCGGTCTCTCTCACGCGCGCTCTCGCGCGCCGCGACCGGTTCGGTCTTCGCCAGCACGCTCGTAATCGTGCTGCGCATGACCCGCACCCGCACGTTCGGCGCCAGGTCGAGCTCAACTTCGTCCGGGTTCACGACGCGGGCGACCGTTGCGAGGATGCCGCCGCCGGTGACGACCCGGTCGCCGCGCCGCAGCGCCTCAAGCATCGATTTGTGCTGCTTTTGCTTCGTTTGCTGCGGCCGAATCAACAGAAAATAGAAGACGACAAAAATCAGCACGAGCGGCAGAAACTGAAGCACCGCGCTCTGATCCATCAAACCCGTTCCTTGCGCATAGGCCGGCGAAATCAGCATCGGCGTTCCCCTCGAAATGGGGCGCCGCGGCGTCGGCAACAAGCGACATCAGGACGCTGGCGAGCGGCAAAGAGCGGCGCGGCGGCATTGGTACGCGATGCCTCCGAAAAGGGCAATGCCGCGGTCGCCGCCGCATCCGACGGGGCAGAGATTTATCGCCACAGGCGCTTCGACGCGAGCGCCGCGCCGCGCGACAGGGTTTCGAGCTTGGCCCAGGCGATCTGCGGATGGACGCGCCCGCCAAGGCCGCAATCGGTCGACGCGATGACCCGCTCGCGCCCGACGATGTCGGCGAAGCGGCAGATGCGGTCGGCGACCAACTCGGGATGCTCGACGACGTTTGTCGCGTGGCTGACGACGCCCGGCAGCATGACCATGCTGTCGGGCAGCCTCACCTCCTGCCACACCTTCCATTCGTGCTCGTGGCGGACATTGCCGGCCTCGAACGAAATGGCGCCGACCTTGGCCTTCAGCACGGGCTCGATGATGTCGCGAATCGGGATGTCGGTGACATGCGGCCCGTGCCAGCTGCCCCAGCACAGATGCAGCCGGATGCGGTCGGCCGGCAGGCCCCGGATCGCATGGTTGAGCGCATCGATCCAGCTGGCGGCGAGCTTCTGGTAGTCGGCGACGCTCGGCTCCGGGTTGACCTGGTCCCAGCCCTCGGCCAGGCACGGGTCATCGAGTTGCAACACGACGCCGGCGTCAACGATCGCTTGGTATTCCGCGCGCATCGCATCGGCGCAGGCGAACAGAAATTCTTCATCGCTCTTGTAATAGCTGTTGCCGATGCGGGCGCAGCTCGCCGGCGCGACCGCGGTCATAAAGCCTTCCGCGACCCCGGCAGCGGCGAGCGCCGCCTTGAAATTGGCGATGTCGGCGCGGATCATCTCGCCGCCGGCATAGGTCAGCGGCGCGGTGCAGATCGGCGTCGGCGGACGCGCCCCGGAACCGGTCGTGATGCCGGATTCGGGATCGTTGTAGGCAACCGAGAACAGCGCGCGATCGCGCCGGTCGCCGAAGCTGGTCAACACGACATTGCCCGGCGTCGAGCGTCGCGCCTCCATGTCGTAGAGCGATTGCGTGCCGACCTCGATGCCGCCGAGCCGCATCCACGAATAGCGCCACCAGGAGCCGTAATTGACGCGCTGCGCCATCGACTTGCCGAACTCGCCGTCGCCCGGCACGTCGATGCCGAGTTCCTTCTGGTGGCGCACCACGTCGAGCACCGCATGGCTCAGCGTCTGCTCGAATGCTGCCGGATCGATGCCGCCGCCTTCGCGCCCCTGGTTGGCGGCGATCAGTGCGTCCGGCCGCGGCAGGCTTCCGACGTGGCTGGTCAGGATGTGATCGGTGCTCTTGCGCATGCGTCTCCTCCTTGTCCGGCGTTGGTGCGATGATAGGGCCGCTCGGGCGCGTTCGTCCATTCCGCGGGAGGAGAGTGCAGCATGGCGGATGCCGCGGCAGGGATGACGGAGCCGCTCGCCGGCGACGATCCCGTCGCCCGGCCGGTCGTGACTTTGGCGCCCGGCGGCCAGCGGCGCGCCGAGGCCGGCCATCCGTGGATCTATTCGAACGAGATCCGCATGGACGAGGCGGCAAAGGCGCTGCCGCCGGGAACGCTGGTCACGCTGCGCCGCGCCGACGAGCGGCCGTTCGGCGTCGCGACGTTCAACCCGCGCACGCTGATTTCTGCCCGCCTGTTCGACCGCGATGCGAGCCGCGAGATCGGCCGGCGGTTCTTTTTGCGCCGGCTCGAACGGGCGCTCAAGATCCGCGAGCGCCTCTATGACCGGCCGTTCTACCGGCTCATTCATGCCGAAGCCGACGGGCTGCCTGGCCTCGTCGTCGATCGCTTTGGCGACGTACTCGCCGCGCAAGCGAACACCGCCGGCATCGACCGGCTGTTGCCGGCCGTCATCGGGGCCTTGCGCGACATGCTGTCGCCCGCCGCGATCGTATTGCGCAACGACAGTTCGGCGCGCACGCTCGAGGGGCTGCCGCTCGAAACCTCTGTCGCGCTCGGCGCGACCGACGGGCCGATCGAACTCGAGGAAAACGGCGCGGTGTTCTTCGCCGACATCCTCGCTGGACAAAAGACCGGCTGGTTTTTCGACCAGCGCGACAACCGTGCGTTCATCGCCGGCATCGCGGTCGGCGCCAGCCTTCTCGATCTTTATTGCTGCAGCGGCGGGTTTGCCGTCGCGGCGGCGCGGCGCGGCGCGCGGTCGGCACTCGGCATCGATCGATCGGAGCCGGCGTTGGCGCTCGCCGCGCGGGCAGCCGCGCACAACGGCGTCAGCGAGATCTGCGAATTCCGCCGCGCCGACATATTCGCCGAGACGGCCGCGCTCGCCGGCAAGGGCGAGCGCTTCGATATCGTCGTCGCCGACCCGCCGGCCTTCGCGCGCTCCAAGCGCGAAGCGCCGGCAGCGTTGCGCGGCTACCGCAAGCTGGCGCGGCTCGCCGCGCAATTGACCGCACCGGGCGGGTTTCTCTTCCTCGCCTCGTGCTCCTACAATGTCGGCGCGGCGGAATTTGCCGACGCCGTGCGCCGCGGCCTGCAAGATGCCGGGCGTGCCGGCCGCATCCTGCGCAGCGCCGGCACTGGCCCCGACCATCCGGTGCATCCGGCGCTGCCCGAGACCGCCTACCTCAAATCGCTGACGCTGGCGCTCGATTGAGAGATCCCGGTTCAGACAGCGGGTCGCGATCGCCGCGTTGACTTCCGCGCCGGCGATTGTTATATCCCGCCCGCATGACCCAAGCGCGCAACGAGCTGCGACTTACGGTCCGGGCGTCCTAGCGGCGCCTCCGTTTGCTCGTCCGTTCCCCCCGGGAACAGTATTCTGCGCTGGGTGTCCTGATGGCTTCGATGATTGCGATTGATCGCTGCGTACCGGTTGCGCCGGGCTGCCTGCGGCAGCGACTTAGCACCGGCCGGCGGCGTTAACACGCCGGCCTTGCCTGCGCAAACCGTCATTTGCTGCGGCCGCGTTCCTTCGATGTGAAGGGGTGGCAGCGATCTCAGGAGTTCGATGATGCCCACGACGATGCCGATCCACAAATACCGCCCGTTTGCCCCGATCAACCTGCCCGACCGGCAATGGCCGTCGCGGGTCACGACAAAGGCGCCGCTGTGGTGCTCGGTCGATCTGCGCGACGGCAACCAGGCCCTCGTCGAGCCGATGGGTCGCGAGCGCAAGCGCCGCATGTTCGAAACGCTGGTCAAGCTCGGCTTCAAGGAGATCGAGGTCGGCTTTCCGGCTGCCTCGGAGACCGACTTCACGTTCATCCGCGAGATCATCGAGGACGGCATCGTGCCGGATGACGTGACAATCCAGGTGCTGACGCAGGCCCGGCCGGAACTGATCGAGCGCAGCTTCGCATCGATCCGCGGCGCCAGGCGCGCGATCATGCATCTCTACAACTCGACCTCGACGCTGCAGCGCCGCGTCGTGTTCGGCCTCGACAAGGCCGGCATCACCGAGATTGCCGTCAGCGGCGCCAAGCTGATCCGCGAACTTGCCGCGCAAATGCCCGAGACCGATGTGATCTACCAGTATTCGCCGGAAAGCTTCACCGGCACCGAACTCGACTACGCGGTCGAGGTGTGCGAGGCGGTAATGGATGCCTGGCGGCCGACGCCCGAAAAAAAGGTCATCCTCAACCTGCCGGCGACGGTCGAGATGGCGACGCCGAACATCTACGCCGACCAGATCGAATGGTTCGGCCGCAACATCCGCGACCGCGACGCGATCGTCCTCTCGCTGCATCCGCACAACGACCGCGGTACCGCCGTCGCCGCCGCCGAACTGGGCGTCATGGCCGGCGCCGACCGGGTCGAAGGCACGCTGTTCGGCAACGGCGAGCGCACCGGCAATGTCGATGTCATGACACTGGCGTTGAACCTGTTCAGCCAGGGCATCGACCCCGGCCTCGACATCCATGACATCGACGCGATCGTCCGCACCGTCGAATACTGCAACCAATTGCCGGTGCACCCGCGCCATCCCTACGCCGGCGAACTCGTCTACACGGCGTTTTCCGGTTCGCACCAGGATGCGATCAAAAAGGGTTTCGAGGCGCTCGACACGCGCAACGACGATCTCTGGGAAGTACCCTACCTGCCGATCGACCCGAAGGATCTGGGGCGCAGCTACGAGGCGGTGATCCGCGTCAACAGCCAGTCGGGCAAGGCGGGGGCCGCCTATGTGCTGAAGGCCGACCACGGCCTCGACTTGCCGCGCAATCTGCAGATCGAATTTTCGAAAATCGTCCAGGAGGTTGCCGACCGCACCGGCAAGGAATTGACCAGCGGGGACATCTGGCTGCTTTTCAAGGCAAGCTACCTGGAGCGCGTCGCCGTTCGCCTGGTCGATTATACGCTGTTGCCGGAACCCCGCCCCGGCGAGCGGCGCATCGATGCGACGGTCGAGATCGATGGCAGCGAAAAGCGCATCGAAGGCGTCGGCAACGGTCCGATCGCCGCGTTTGTCGATGCGCTGAGGAAGGATTGCGGCATTGACGTGACCTTTCTCGACTATCACGAAAACGCGGTGGGCGCCGGCGCCGACGCGCAGGCCGCCGCCTATGTCCAGATTCGCAGCGGCCGGCGACAGGATCCGGACGAAACCCTCTATGGCGTCGGCCTCGACAGCGATATCGTCACCGCGTCGCTGAAGGCGGTGGCGAGCGCCGCCGGCCGCGCGATGGCGCGCCAGCGCGGCCGCTGAACCTGGCGCACCGGCCTTTGCCCGGCGGCCTACAACGGAGTCGGAGATGTTCCTGCTCTACGTCAGGAAGGACATGATCCCGGAACTGCGCGTCCTGGTGAACACCGACCATATCGTCGGCGCGATGCCGTCCGGTACCGGCGGCGACAGAACCAAGCTTTTCATGTCCACCGGTGAGAGCTGGGAGGTCGCCCAGCCCTTCAGCCGCGCGATCGCCGTCTTGCGCGACGGCGCCGCTCCCGATTCGTGACTGGGTCGCCTGAATAGCGCGCCGCATCAAGCATCGGAGGGATTGAATGGCACTCTACGAACTGCGCACCTACACGCTGCGGGTCGGCGCCATGGCGGAAGCCGTAAAGCTGTACCAGGAGCTGGGCTTTCCGGCGCTGCACAAGGGCGGCCACGACAAGCACCTCGTCGGCTACTTCCAGAGCGACACCGGCACGATCAACCAGCTTGTGCATTTGTGGAAGTTCGAGGATGACGCGGATCGCCGGGCACATTGGGCGGCCGTCTTCGCCGATAGGGATTTCGTCGAGGGCTTCGCGGCGAAATTCCGCCCGCTGTTGATGACCCAGGAGGTGAAGCTGCTCACCGCCGCACCCTGGGGCCCGCATCCCTAAGTCAAGGAGGGCAAGA
>Ga0335074_10013672_pt1 | contig 11407 bp, 11 predicted proteins | sample Lox_Sample_23_FD_206715 | JGI IMG/M metagenome (GOLD analysis project Ga0335074, IMG submission 206715) | Soil microbial communities from Loxahatchee National Wildlife Refuge, Florida, United States - Lox_Sample_2.3 | ecosystem: Environmental > Terrestrial > Soil > Wetlands | place: USA...
AGAAGCGCAAAGCCATCTACGACGGAATTCAGCAGATTCTGGCCGAAGACCTGCCCTACATCAATCTCTGGTATCTGGATAACGTGCTGGTGCACACAAACCGCGTGCGTGGGATCGAGCTGGGTCCGGCCGGAAGTTACGATTTTCTGCGCACAGCCCAGTTGGTGCAGTAATTCGAAATCCGACTAGACCACTCGGCCACTGTCGGCCTGTTCGTGCGCGTGGTAGCTGGAGCGCACCAGCGGTCCGGACTCGACGTGGCGGAAGCCCATCTGCAGCGACTCTTCCTTTAGAAAGCGGAACTCCTCGGGCGGATACAAGCGCGCAACCGGCAAGTGATCCTTCGAAGGCCGCAGGTATTGGCCTATGGTGAGGATATCGACCTTGCGGGCCGCGAGATCACGAAAGACCTCCAGCAACTCATCGGTGCTTTCGCCGAGGCCGACCATAAGACCGGTTTTGGTGGGAATGAAAGGGTTCATCTCCTTGGCGCGCTCCAGCAGGCGCAGTGTGCGTTCGTAACGCGCGCCGGAGCGGGCGACGCGATAGAGGCGCGGCACGGTTTCGGTGTTGTGGTTCAGGATGTCGGGCTCGGCGTCCATCACGATCTCGAGCGGTTCGTCCAAGCCCTGAAAATCGGGGATCAGCACTTCGACGCGGCAACTAGGAACGCGCCGGCGAATTTCGCGAATGGTCTCAGCAAAAACCCGGGCGCCGCCGACATTGTCGTCGTCGCGATTCACGCTGGTGACGACGGCGAACTTCAGCTGTAGCTTTTCAACCGCTTCAGCGACGCGCCGCGGTTCGTCATAGTCGATCGGCCGCGGCCGCCCCTTCGGAACAGCGCAGAATCCGCAGCGCCGCGTGCACAGGTTGCCCAGCAGCATGAACGTCGCAGTGCGATGGTTCCAGCACTCGCCGATGTTAGGGCAGTGCGCCGACTCACAGACGGTGTGCAATTCCAGCTTGCGCGCCAAGGTTTTCAGGTTGTGGTAGTTCTCCCCCATGGGGGCACGCGCCTTCAGCCACGCCGGCTTGGGCGCAGGCTGGTGCGGCGTGAGGTCGATCTGGATGAGTTCGGCAGCGCTGGCCATGGTCTGGGTTTATTGTAGCGCGTCCGAAAGCCGCTATTCGCCTTTCGCTGCTCGCCAGAACAGACAAGCGGACATTCGCGCGCGCCACCATTTGATGGGCACGATGAGCTTGCCGGACCAAAAACTCTCTTTGGGTGTGGTGCCAGGTTCCGCGCGCCCTGGTGAAAAGCGAAGAGCGAACTGCGAAAAGCGTTTCTATAGCGTGTGCAGATACGCCATCAGATCGTTGAGCTGCTGGTGTGTGAGCTTGTTCTGAAAGCCGGGCATCTTGGCCCGGCCAAGCAGGATGATATCCATCACCCGGTCGTCGTTCGCCGGGATGCCGCTCGTCATGAACTGCTTCTTGAAGAGGCCATGCAGGCTAGGTCCGCGAAGGCTATGAGTGCTGTAGGCGTAGTGACATTCGGCGCAGCGGGCGTCGTACACGCGCCGACCGGCAGCCTGCTGCGGATTCAGTCCCAACTCTGCGTCGGTCTTGCGCGGCTCGACATCACACGAGCTAAGCAGGGCTGTAAGGACGAGAAGAACGGCTGCGAGAAGCGGAGCGCGGGTGCGATTCGACATTCGATGCAAGATTCAGTGCTGGAACAAGGCCTTGTTACCCTGCCAAGCCTTAGAATACACCTCGCATGACGGTAGCCATCAAACCGGTATGAGCCGCCTTCGCCGCAGGTCGAAACTCATTGCAGCACGGCGTCCGATCGCCAGCGCTCCACCAACTCCCACCACAAGTAATGCTCCCAGGCCTCGAGCACAGTTTTCGCCCAAGCGCGGTGCTTCCAATATTGGTCGGCATCGTGGTAGGGCGCCGACGAGGCGGCGATGGACCAGCGGTATTGCGGCAACCGCTTGCGGAAGGTCGCAAGGACGCGACGGGTTTCGAAGTCGGGCGCGACGACTAGCACTGATTTCGCGCCGATGGCGCCCAGGCAGCGACGCAGGTCGACGGCTTCCTCGTAGGTCGAGTCGCCCGTTATCGGGCAGACCCGCATTTCCGGCAGGTTTGTGCTTCGCAGAAATTCGTTGGCGAGCTCGACCTCGGTCCGGCCATAGAACTGATGATCTACGCCGGCGTCCAGCAGGATCCTTGGCGCATAGCCTTGATTGTGAAGGTGGAGGGCCTTCTGCCACATGCCGTCGAGCACTACGATCACGTCGGAGGGTTGAGGCGCATGCACAATAAGGAACGACCCCGCACGCGACAGAAGAAAGAGAAACAGGACCGCAGCGAGGAGGAACAATAAGATCGCGATCACTCGCCGGCGCTTTTGCCGCGCGACGATTGCGGTGCGCAGCGACTGGGTTACTTCGCTGGCAGACACGCCGTACCCTTCTCAACTTGTTCGGCATGCAGGCGCCACAATGCCTCGCCCACCACCTCCCAGTCATATTTCGCACGCACCAGATCGCCCCCGCTGGCGGTAAGCGCCTGCCAAACCGAAGTATTTGCCCGAAGAGAAACGATGGCGTCTGCCATAGTCTCAGGCGTGTCGGCGATCAGGATGTCCTTGCCCGGAGTGATGGCCAGACCCTCGGCACCGAGCGCCGTCGAGACGACGGGCGTTCCCGCCGCCATGGCCTCCAGCACCTTCAGACGGGTGCCTCCGCCAACGCGCAGCGGCACCACGGAAACCAGCGCGCTGCGATAGAACGGCCTGACATCCTCGACGGTCCCGGTCACAGTGATGCCTTGTTCGCGTAGCGCCAGGATAACCCTCGGCGGCTCGGCCCCCACAATCGTCAAACGCAGTTCCGGACGGCGCTTTCGCACCAGCGGCCAGACCTCGCGTGTGAAGTACAACGCGGCATCGATGTTGGCGTGGTAGTCCATGCGACCCATGAAGAGCAGGTCGCGCCTCTCGCCACTTTCGGCCGGCGTCCCGGCGAAGAATGCGCAATCCACGCCGTTGCCGACGACCTCGATGCGCGCCTCCGGCACGCGCGCCAGCAGTACGTCGCGCTCACGCTCGCTGCAAACCGTGTGGGCGTGACAGAGGCGCAAGAGCTCGGCCTCAACCCCATGCGAGAGCGATGAGGTCCGTTGTGCATACCAGCTTCGCAGCGGATTCCGGCCCTGCTGCGCGTAGCGGTCCAGGATCTCCGACTCGATGTTGTGCCAGTCGAGGATGACGCGCGTGCGGGGCGCGACCAGGCGAATCTGGCGTGCGTAAGCGACCAAGTGCATGCTCTCAATTTGCGCGACGTCAAAGGTTTGCGTGCGAAGCAACTGCTCGAGATCGGACGCGACCGCGGCGGAGGTAAAGTTGAGCACGTTGAGTGGCGTGGGTCCAACCAACCCGCGAAGAATGTTAGCCGGCTGGTAGCTGCGCTCGCGGCGCCAGGCAATCACGTCGGCTCCATTTCCGAGCCTCGCGCGAAGCTGCTCAGTTTGGGCGCCGGCGTCGTCATTCACCAGACCCACGTAGGTGAGCTGCGCATGCCGCGCCAAGTGCCGCGCGAAATAGAAGTCGCGCAGGTGGGCGCCAGAGATCGTGGGCCAGCAAATTCGCGGCGAGAAGTACAGGACATGCATGAGTCGGCGCTCCTGGGCAGTGTATCCGATCAGACTGACGGGATTCGCGCCAAGCGACGGTCATGAGCAGAAAAGGGCTGTTGCTGATCGCCGGTGAAGGGTTACGCCTGATGCGGCTGGCTCTCGCCGGACACCGGCGCGGGCTGATCCAAGTCTTGCTGCCGCTTCTGGATCGCATCCGGGCCCGTCGCTGACGGAGTAACCCGGTCTTTGGATGCGGCCCGCAAGGAAGCGCTCTGAGGAGCCTCGGGGGTAGTGTCGGCTGCCTGTGACGGCGCCGCTTCGGAAGCAGGCGGTGGCGACGATTTACGCCCGGCAATTTGACGCAGTGCGTTCGCCACAGGCTGCGGAACAGCCCTTAGCAGCCGGCGACGATATTCAAGAGCGGCGTCTCGCAGTTCGTAGCGGTGCAAGAACGTGCGGTCCCATTGATAACGAAACACGGGAATGACCTCACCGCCAAACCTTCGCAGGAACGGATGCGAACCGCCGAGCGAATGCCGGCGTAAGCCGTGACTGCAAGCCCACTGGATCCCTCTCCACTGCAGCAAGTCGTTCGGCTTGAGATGCACGAATTCCTGGAGCGAATTATTGCTGGCCGATTCGAACAGGCCTCGCTCGTGATATCGAAAGGTATTAATCGCAATCGGCTTTCCCTCGACCCGCGCGATCAACACGAGGCGATTCTTGTGACAACGCACAGAAGCCGTAAACTGCTCCAGCGTCACCGCGTCACCGGAAATATGATCGCCATTCGTCCTCCACCACGTCTGATAAATGGCAAAGGCTTCGAAAATGTCGTCGGGCGTCGTTACTTCGCTTACTTCCACGCCGTTCTTCTCCGCAAAGCGGATATTGCGACGCCGATCTTTCGGAAACGCCTGAAACAAAGCTTCCGGGCCTTTGGTCAAGTCCAGCACAACGTTGCCCGTTAATTGTTGACGGCGAAAACCATGCCGGCATAACGACGGCAAGTCGAGATCGGCCCACGTATAAATGGTCACGAGTTTCGCCGCTTCAATCTCCGTGCGCAGGCCTTGCACCAGGATCTCAACCACCGCCGCCGCATCTTGCGAAGGATCAATGCAAATTTGCGGACGCGCTTCCAGTCCGCATTGGACCTGGCCGTCGTGATGCAATCCCGTGAGAACCCCAACGACTCTCTCGTGGTCCAGCGCCAGGACCGCAAACGGCCTCCGCTCAGCCCAGTAGGGCTCCAGGAAATACTCCGGCGCCACGTAGTGGGAGGGACAACGATCGCGCGACAGACAATCGCGCCAAGCCGAGAGCAAGGCGGGATCAGGAAGGTTGTGGATTACCTTGAAATCCATTGCCGATTGAGAACGCCGTCTTCGCCAAATCTCTTTACAAGCCCTTGTGAACCGCGACCTCAGACGTACCGACGTACCAGTTTCGGGGCTGTATTCGGCCGGGCCGTGTGCAGTTTACAGATCAGATTGTACGTTGTTGTAGTGGCCAGGTCGCACGTTGCTGTATCGGCCAGGAACTTCTTTATCCTTCTTACCGCAATATCTGTGGTGACGCAAGGGCGTCATGACGCGGGTTTTGTTCAACGACAGAGCCACTGGGGCGCAACGTCAACAATGCTATACTTTTATACGGCTCTCCCCCGGCCACAGATCCCACGCGGGGAATGACACAATCACTGACAACTGGATTGCAACCTGCCGTTGAGGCTTCCGATGCCGTCGCCACCCGAGATTTTGGCGAGTTAAGCGGAGCGATATCGATGCCGATTGCTGGAATGGGGCCTCCTCGACGATAATGGCTGCCACTGGAAAGCGCGGCATAATCGGCTCCTCAGCTGTTTTCGGCCGCCGGGTACGACACAGGTTGTCGGGCAAGCGAGTCGCACGCTGTCAGCAACAGAAGTCGCCAGGATGTAAGGGAAATAGGGTAACCAGTTAAGTATGTCAACGTATCCGAGAATGACGCCCGCAGCCACCGACGATTACACCATCTATCCCAGTGCTGTCGCAGTAGAACCGGAGATGGCTCCGCCTGCGGAAAAGCAACCGAATACGGTCTCCCGCTCACGGGGGCCGGAGTTCTACAAGCCTTTTCATTACCTGCTGCTGGTGTACTTGTTCTTTTATTGCAGCCGCATCCCCGAAATGCTCCCGTGGTTTCATATTGGGTTATTGCTGCAGCCGATCCTGTTAATCGGTATGTTCATGACAAATACGACCAAGGCCATCTTCAAGACGGATGTCGGCCGTTGGATGACGGTCTTCACCGCGTGGGTGGCCATTTGTGTTCCTACCAGCACTTGGAAGGGCGGCAGCTTCCAGATTCTTATTCTCGCGGTGCAAGCGCTGGTGCTGTTATTTTTCATGGCGTCGTTCATACGCACCTTGGACGATTGTTACCGAGTGATCTACGTGATAGCGGTGGCGATGGCGGTCGTCGGAGTCTTGTCGCTCATCAAAGGCAGTGGCGTGAACCAGCAGGACCTGCGAGTAGGCTTGGGTGCGGGCAAAGACATGGAAAACACGCTGGGAGACGCGAATTATCTGGCCCTATACGTCAGTCTCGGGCTCCCTTTTCTGTGGTTTGCCTACACCTGGAAGAGAGGGATCGTGAAAGTGGCATTGGTGCTGATGGCGATCCCCATGCTGGCGACCGTGGCGCGTACGGGCTCGCGTATGGGCCTGCTGGCCTTGGCGGCGGCGGCGTTGTTCTTCTTGATTTTCGCCAGCGCCAGCCAGCGCGTCGTCCTCATTCTGGGGGGCTTTGTCTGCCTGGTGGTTGCAGCTATGCTGCTGCCGCAAAAAATCACCGACCGCTTTACGACATTCTTTAATCCGTCCAGCGCCGCTGAGGTGGAAGCAGCGCAGTCGGCCGAAGCCCGAAAGCTCATGTTCATACGCAGCGTCGAGGTGACGTTAGAGCACCCGCTGCTGGGTGTCGGCCCGGGTGAGTTCATGGACGCCGAGGCCAAGGAAGATATCGCGGCTGGTAAGCGCGGCTTGTGGCACTACACACACAACGCCTATACCGAGCTTTCCAGTGAAACCGGAATTATCGGGATGCTGTTTTTCCTATACGCCTTTTGGCGCTCCTATAGGGGCCTGTCGCAATTCCGCAGTCACTTCCCGAGTGCGCGCGTACGCCGCGCCGCGCTGTGTATCCAGATGGCGGTACTGATCTCGTCCATAGGAGCGTTTTTCCTGAGCATTGCGTATAGCGGCATTCTGTACCCGGTCCTCGGCCTGTCTGCGGCGTTCCAGTTGGCTGCCGCCCGGCAATACAAGTTGCTGCAAGAGCAGACGTCAGGAGCCCTCGCCGGCCAGTGATCGCAGGCTTCCCGCGACACGCAATCTACGGCGAATGCGGCGAGTTCTCCGCTGGCGCCTGCCCTTTTCTGAAAGGCGTCCTTCCTTTACCGAGCCGCCGAGGTGTCTGCGCAAGAGCATGAACTGGGGCAAAGGCAAGGCTGCGATCGCGCGGGCGCTTCACCTCGACCTGACCCATCCCCAGATCGTGTACGGCCGAACGCTCGACCGGTATGTGACGCCCGGCGTGCGCTGGCTGGACGTTGGGTGCGGCTATCAGATTCTGCCCTTTTGGGCGATGCCCGAAGACGCACAGCGTGAACTGGTCCGCGAAGTTGGCATGCTGGTGGGCGTTGATGTGGACGAGCGCATCAAGCACCACCTGCTGCTGACACATCGCGTCGAGGGCCTGGGTGGTGCCCTGCCGTTCCGCAACCAGAGTTTCAATCTGGTGACCGCTAACATGGTCATCGAGCACATCGACCAGCCGCAGAAGTTTCTCGCGGACATTCACCGCGTGCTCCGCCCGGGAGGCCGTTTCCTGTTTCACACTCCCAACATTCTGTTTTGGGTTACCGTCATCGGCTACCTGACGCCGGACGCGATCAAGAAGCCGATCATCTGGCATCTGGAGCAACGCCGCGCTGAAGACGTCTTTCCGACTCGTTACACGTTGAATACGCCGTGGCGAATTGAGCGGCTCGCCGCACAAGCGGGCTTCGAGATTGAAGAACTGACCATGGCCGGCTCGAACTGCATCTTCGACCGGCTTGGACCGATGGGTTGGGTGGAATGCTTCGTCCAAAAGGGAATGTCGGTATTTCTGGGCGGCCGGCTGAACTCGAACATCATCGCCGTGCTGCGCCGCAGGTAGAATCTCGGCGAAAAGAACCCGGGTAAGGCGAACCTGGGTTGATGTTGGCACCTCTGGTGCGTCTAAAGGGCAACAGCAGCTCTGCTCGCAGCATCTCTCTGGCAAGACTCGGGTTAAAATAGGGAACCTATGAAGCACTTGGTAACAGTCTTCTTCTTGAGCGGCGCGTTGTCCCTTCCGGCGGCAGCGGCGCCCCTGAGCAGCAACGCCCGCACGGTGATCCCGCAGGCGGTGCAGCAGATCATTTCGGTGGACTACCGCTCACTGCGCGATTCGCCGACGGCTCGCGCCCTCAAAGACCGCGTTATGCCCGACAACGTCAAGCAGTTCGAGTCGGCGTTACGCGGCGTGGGCATCGATCCCGATCGGGATGCCGAGCAACTCACCTTCGTGAGCTATCGCGGGCCGAAGAACATTCTCTACGGCGTTGGCATCGCGCAGGGGCCGTTCAAGCAGAAGGAGTTCCTGGCTAAGGCAAAAGCGAAGAAGATCAAGCCGGAGAAATATCTGTTGTCGGATCTTTATCCCATGGGATCGGGCATGCAGATGGTGTTTCTTGACCCCACGACGATCTTGTTCGGCGACAGGACTGCCCTGAAAGGGGCGATCGACGTGCGCGACAACGGTGCGGTGTCGGTGGCAAACAATGACGTCATCGATGATTTGATTACCAGCGTGGAGGGCGCGCCGGTGTGGAGCGTGCTCGATCAAGCCGGCACGCAAAACATGATGCGCTCGGCGCTTGGCCAGGCTGGCTCACTCACCGACTTCGATACCGTAAAGAAGCGCCTGCTGGCTTCCGACTACGTGATGAACTTTACGAATGGCGTTACTTTCGACCTCAGCGTGAAGACCTCTGACAACGTGACCGCTGCCAGTATGGCAGGGCTGATGAAAGCCGGCGTGCTTTACAAAAGGATGAGCGGCTCGCCCACTGAGAAGCTCGCTCTCGAAAATACTACGGTCGACAGCTCGAATGATCTCGTCCAGATGCATTTCAAGACCGACGATCAGCGCTTCCAGGCGCTGTTGAAGTCGGACTTGTTCGCTGCCGTGTCAAGGTAGGCACAAGACATTTCGCATTGACCTGTGCCCCGGTTCGCATCCTGGTTTTGGATGCTAACCTGGGCTTGTCCTCGACTATAACGCGTACCTAGCTCGTCCCTCGCCGCGTCATCTAATCCTGCGCGCCCACCTCATAGATCGCAAACTGGTGCGTCCGATGCACGCGTTGGAGCCATCGTTGCTCGTCGAACACCGCTTCATGCGCCAGGTTGTGGTAAATGACGTATACCGGTCGCGGTGACGTCAGCACGGACCGATGCAGGGTTGCCAATACTTCGCGAAGTATGTGCTCGGGGAACGGATTGAAGAGGTACAGCACGGTTGGCTCAGCCGGCAAGCCGAAATCGCGTGCGTCGCCCGCGCGAGACTCGATCGCGAAACAGCGTTGCGTATCGCTCTTGTAACGGACAATGTTTTCGACCGCAATCGCATTTAATTCTGCCAGCAACTCGAGGCCGATAATACGCTGGAAAGGATAGTTCGACGCCATCAGCAACGTTCGCCCTTTGCCCGAGCCAAGATCGATGAAGGTGAACCCTTCCATCGCGATAGGAAGCGACTCGATGATTGTGCGAAACAACTCGGGCTCAGTCGGCTGGTACTGCACTCCGCGTAACCATTCGCGCACTCGCGTGCGCAACGAGACCGTCGCCCAGGTCGTGTCTACGTTGTGCTCGAAATCAAAGTCGATATCTCCGTAGCGCGACTTGCGACGGGCTGGCGTCAGATCGCGCAGGAGCTCCAGCCCGCCTGCAGCATAAACCCGCAGAGCTCCGAAAAAGCCCCGGGCGCGAAGCGCATCGCGCATCCAAGACAGAGGATTGTTGGCCGCAGATGCGCGCTCGGGCACCTCTGAATAGTAAACGCCGTACCTCCTGAACCCTGTCGGGGCCTTCTACCTGCAGACTTGAGGGCCCGTTCTAGCCTTCGTTTGGCTGGGGCGGAGTCACTATGTTCGGGACTCGATGTTTCTTAACAAGAGGGCCAAAGTTGGTTTCGCCTGGGGTCAATGCGCCGTGATCTCACGCCAGATCGAAGAGCAGAAACTCCGCGGCCCCGTTGTCGCTGGTGCTGGCGATGTGCAGGGCTGTTGCACCGCTGATCGCGGCGCCGTCGCCCTTGTTCAGCTTGGTGCCGTTCACGTCGAGGCCGCCGCTGATCAGCTGCACCCAGGCGTGCCGGCCCGGCGTGATCTGCAAATCCACCGACTTCCCGCTGTCCAGCACTGAAGCGTAAATGCTCGCATCCTGATGGATGGTCGTCGAGCCATCGCGCCCGTCATGCGATGCGATCAGCCGCAGCCGGTTGTGTTTTTCCTCCGTCGCAAAAGTCCGGTCCTCGTAGCTGGGCTTCAGCCCCTCGGCCTCGGGCAGCAGCCAAATCTGCAGCAGGTGCACCGGCTTGTCGGATTGGTTCGTCTCGCTATGCATGATGCCGGTGCCCGCCGACATGCGCTGCACGTCGTTTCGCTGGATGGTGGCGCCGCGTCCCATGCTGTCGCGATGGCTCAGCTCGCCGTCGACAATGTACGTGAGGATCTCCATGTCGCGATGGGGATGCATGCCGAAGCCGCGACCGGCGCTGACGCGGTCCTCGTTGATGACCCGCAGGTCGCGGAAGCCCATGTGGCGCGGGTCGTAATAGTCGGAAAACGAAAAGCTGTAATGTGTATCGAGCCAGCCGTGGTTGGCGTGGCCGCGCTCGCGTGATGGCCGGATGGTGATCATGTCGTGCTCCACGCCATTGGATGCGAGGGGGCGGCAAAAGTAGCAAACGTGTTATAACACGCACTGTTGAAGAGCCGCCCCATCCGGGATCTTGCGGGATTGGCGTCTTCCGGCGCGGTCGAAGCATCTTTACATTGTTACCGGGTGTTACTGGGCGATTTTCAGACAGGTCGATATTTTTGACATTTGCCCTTACGGAATGGAGCGATAATAGGCGTATGCGAGCCTGGGTATTAGGAGCGACGCTGTGCGCGGCCCTGCTGGTCAGTCCGCTATGGGCGCAGCGCGGGGGAGGGGGCGGCGGCCACGGCGGCTTTGGCGGTGGCGGCCATGCCGGCGCTGGATTCGCCGGCCGCGTAGGCGGACCTTCCGGCGGGCACTCGGTTATCAGCTTGCGCGAGTGGAATGCGGGTTGGGGAAACAACTGGGGTTGGCGCGGCAACGGCTGGTATTGGCGAGGGAACCGCTATGGCTGGCGCTATCCCTACGGGAGCTCGGGCTATGGTTGGGCGGGTGGTTGGGGTTGGTATCCCTGGTGGGGCTGGGATGACGACTCTTACGATGACGACGGCGGCTATTCCTATCCAACGTCCGGAGATTATGCCCAGGCCTATCCGCCGTACGGCTATCCTCCGTATGGGTACCCTCCGTACGGATATCAACCATCGCAATACATGCCGCCCAGCGGCTCGGCGGCTAGCTACGCCAGTGAGGGTGAGGTGCAGCGCATCCAGCAGGAAGTCGCCCAGTTACGGGCACAGCAGGAACAGCGTTACACGTTGCAGCCATCGTCGACCACGCTGATCTATCGCGACGGC